>ULVH01037950.1_pt1 | contig 23166 bp, 22 predicted proteins | sample 1959261 | NCBI WGS metagenome assembly ULVH01 (sample SAMEA4835781, study PRJEB28245) | human gut metagenome | biome: gut microbiome; material: fecal sample | place: Denmark | collected 2008
CCGAGCCGCCGGACTGTTGCCGCAGTCGCGGCGGTTTTTATTTTGCGGGTGTGTTGTGTGATCCACATTCCTCCTTTGCCCTCATCTGTAAACTATCTTTTTCGCCTCCTCCGTGTTAGAATAAAAAGAGACCGTGCTCCCGGGAGCACGGCCAGAGATGGAATGACCTTCCGAGCGGATTGCCGTATGGCGGAGAGCACTCATGCTCTCATAGATGCTCTGTCGAAGACCATGTGAATTCGTCGGCGCGGATACCGTGCCGTACCGAACCAGGGGCAACCTCACCCGGGTGAAATTGTTCTTCTATTATTACTTAGAGAAAATTCGCAAAATCGGAAGGTCTGGAATTGTAAACTTTTTGTGAACGCAGAAAGGGCGGTGAGCTCATGTCCTTCAAGGATACTCAGTCGTACAAAGAACTTCAGTCTGACTGGCGCTGGATACACGAAATGGACCCGGAAGCTGCCGCCGCTGCAGACCAATGGGTGAAGGAGCATCCGGAGCAGTGGAAGGAGCTGGAGCATATGCTCTACTACAGCGAAGCGAACTTTCACAAGCGTGTAGCACCGGATACTCTGGAGGGTGTGGATATAAAGCAGCCCCGATCTTACAATCCGGAAGCGTTCCTGCCGGAGGAAGTACGCAATGCGATTTACAATGACAGACGTTGGTTTGACCGAAGCAAGTATCTGCCGGAGGGTTCTGATGAAGATCCCTTCATGTATTTGGACACCCAAATCTATGACGCCCTGCATGCGCTGACCGAACTGCAGAGGGAGATTTTGTTCCGCACTGTCATCAATGGCGAGTCCACTGAATCCGTCGCACAGGACAAACAGTGTTCGTCCAGAAACATCCGAGATATCCGAGCTCGTGCGCTTCGACAGATACGGGCCAAAATCAACAGACGTGAAGGCTACGGCAGACCCGGCGTTGTCATCATTATTTTGCTGTTTATGCTGCTTGTTGGTGTTCCACTTGCTTGCTGGGGAGAACAGCTTTGGACCGCATATCCCTGGCTGGAGCCTGTGGCTACAGTGCTTAGCGCATTGGTTATGGCGGTCATGTTCCAAGATTCCCTTCGCAGAGAAGCAGAAAGGCTGCTGCGCCAGCATTGGGCCAGCCTGAATGGATCGCAGATAAAAGAATAGGCGTTGCGAAAGAAGGAGCTGAGACTTTTGGTGGTCTCAGCTCCTTCTGGTTGTTAGGTATTGTCGATTAGCTTTTATCGTTATTTTGTCGACGCTTTTTATCGCTTGCTTTATCGATTATCGCTTGTTTTATTGCACTTTAGGCTCTATCGCTACTGTTGATTCTTTATAAGGTAGCAATATCAAACAACAAAAACCTTGCAAACCATTTCTTGGAGGTATTGCTCCCAGGCTTTTGCACTTTCCACGCTCCAATCATCGACACTGTCAAAATACTTGTTAATGACATACTCTGAGTCATGATAGATTGCCTTCTTCGCTGTATAAGATTTATTCTTGGCCCTGTCATTCTCTCCGTTGGTAAGGAGTGTCAGATTGCTGAGCGTATGTATATTTTCGCTTGTGAAACCAGGGACTGCGGCGCTCGGAGATTGCGAAGCAATATGTTCTATCGTTACATTATCATAGTTGATAACGGTTCCCTTTTGTGGTGCTGGTGCTCCAACCGCACCATTTCGGTACCATTCGATATGCTCGTTCAAGGTGCTGAACAAATAACGCAAAGGTTTATTGCCACCGTTTGTTCGATATTTGAGGTTCGAAAGCCCGACCTTAAATACAGCATCAGTACATTCGGTTTCAATATACTCTTTGAGTGTCGTGCGCAAACCTGTCAGTCGGTAGTTCTCAGGATCTCTTCTGATTTTTACCGCCTCCTGCATATACAACTCACTCAATTTCTGATGGCCCAAGTTGCACACGCTCTTATGTCTGAACATGAACTTTTCAAGCATATGAACCAAGTCTGCAAAAGTTTTCTGCTTGAGTTGCACCGCGGCCAACAAGAGCGGGTACACAATATCGAAATCCAAGAAGCGAATCAGTATATCAAGCCGCTTACGATCCCAATCCGTCAGCGGTTGTCCGACCTCATAAGGCCAGATGCCTGCTATCAATTTGCGGTATGTGCGGATTTCTCTTAGGATTTGGTTTACAGTATCTACAATTTTTGTAGCAGTCGCTTCGTCTGAAACATCATCTACATCAACGATGTCCGGAAAAAACTGCTTCAGGAAGTCATCGTAGAGAGATGTCCTGCCAACTCTGCTACCACAGACGGAAGCATAGTAATACCGTAAAAATTGCTCTATCTGCTTCGGCTCATCTTGCAAAATCTCATCCCACGCATCCTGGACAGTACTCTGCTTGATGGAGAAATGCTTTTCCAACACTTCAAGCGTTTTGGATTTCAGCAAATCACCCTCAGTCAGGCCAGCACCGCGATCATTCAAAACTTGGAAGAGTTTATATGCTGATTCTCTCGTCTTGGAGTCAATGAAAATAATCGTGCAATTATTATGTACAATATTTTCGATTTTGGCCAACGCATCTATCTTAGCATCTACAGTAGCTTCAGCATCAATAATACCAGCAACAAATTTCTCAAGTTTTTTAAATGCACGGTTGATTCTTCTGTGTGAATCTCTCCGTTCTGTGCATTCCCGCACCTCAATCAGATCCTCAAAATACTGCTTGTCCGCTTTGGATAACACAAGCTTTTGCACGGTGATTGGCTCTCGATTGATTTCATCGTCATAACGGAGATACTTCTGCCGCAGCTTATTGATTCTGTTGTCAATCAATGTGCCATTGGACACATCTTTCAACTTTTCATATTTCCGAATCAATGCAATGATCAACAGAAGGGTCGTAGTTATTCTCTGCTGACCATCGATTAGCTCACGCTGCTGACGATTGGAACCTGGAATTCTTTTCTCAACAGCTACAATGCCACCGAAAAAGTGCTCGATGGTATTCTCCGGGGTATCATGAAGATAGATGCCCTTAACATCTTTTATGAAATCATCGACCTGCTCGTCTTCCCAGGAATAGTATCGCTGATACTTCGGAACCTCGAACAGGAAATTCTTTTCAAAAAGCATTCCGATAGTTGTGTAACTGGGATCAATAGTGTTCCTCAATCAATTCACCTCCGAATCTTGCTTTTCGTATAATTGCATGGCAATATTGAAGGCTTCCAAAAACTCTTCACGTGAAGTAGGCTTTTCCTCCAAAGGGAACTCACGAATTAAATGATACCCTTGCTGAGAATAAAAGTTAAGTGTTTGGATTCCTTCGTCAGAAAGCATGGTTGAATCATCACTCAAATATTGTAGCATGATTTCTTCGAGCTTTGGACTTTGAATATCTATTCCAAGCCGTTTTGCCTCGGTTGCAACTAACAGGCCAGCAATGTGCGCTCTGCTTTCCATATAAACTTTGGGGTATTTGTCTACCAATTGTGCTTTTAAATCTGATGTATCATCATCCAACTGTACAGCCGCCATTCCTATCAAAGCGCAACAATAGTAAACATCAAATTGAATGAACTTATTCTTCTCTTTTGATCCGTGTGAACCTTCTGATGCAATAATATTGCTAAAGAAGTCCTGTGCACTCTTAGCCATAGTAAAATGCATTACGATTCACCTCCTGTGGTCTCGCGTTGATAGGAATCAAAGAATGCAATCCCCTTATGTATTGCAATCTCCTCCGTATCTTTGGACGCAACAATGGTAAGATACTGCGTGTCAGTATTTTTGTAAAACCTATCGGCAAAGCATTTAACTTCAGCAGACTGTACAAAAGCAATCATTTGATTAAACACAACGGGGATAATATCGGCAACTGCTTGGCGCTTATCGAAATCCATTTTTCCTGTTGGCGAGTCAATAACGAAAGGGAACTCCAATTCCGCTTCTTCAAACAAAGTTCCCAAGAAGCAATATCCAATACTTAAAGTTTGTCCGTCACTGGCTCCTTCTCGGTCTTTAAGCTTAATGTAACCATCAATACTCTCAATTTCGATATAATCATCTTTAATCACGCGGCTAATTTTATCATTCGCTTTTTTTATAATCTCTTCTTTTAACGCCGCTGTAGCCTGAGTTTTAATTTCATTAACCAAATCTTGCACAACATTCTTCTTTCGAAGTGCCGCATTGGTCTTTGTTGTCGAAGCTATTTTAACCTCATACTCTGCATCTGCACGACGAGCTTTATGAAGGTTGTTTTCTTCGGTCAATGTTTCGTCATCTTCGTCCCTGGATTCAATTATTTTTAATTGAGTTTGAGCAGAAGAAATCTGCCCAATAAGAACTTCAATCTCGCTCTGCAGCTGCTCAACCTGAGGTCCACCTGCCTTAATAAGCTTGTCCTCAACATCAGCAAATCGAGCATTCAAACGAGTTTTTTGTTCCTGTAGCTTTCCAAGTTCTTCAAATGCCGCAACAAGATGCTCATCGTACGTACTGCCCATCAATACACTTTTGATATTATTCAAAACTGCTTGATGATCACTACCCAAATATCGTTCCGCGTTCTTGAGTATCGCATCTCGTTCTTTTTCTCCAATGCATCTATCGCAAACGCATTTTTCTGCATAAGCAAGTTCCGTGAAGAAGTCTTTCGAGCTGCTTTTGGGAAGTTTCAATTTCTTCATCGCATCACCAAACTCATACATGCGATTACATAAACCTTCGCTGACCAAATACGGAGTCTTCACCAAAGAAACAATTTCGGTAATTTTCACGTCAACGTTTCCGCGATTCTTTTCTTGCTCAGCAATTACCTCATTTTTCTCTTTATTGAGTGCTTCATAGTTTTTGTCGAGTTCCTGCCGCTGCTTTTCTTTTTCAATCTTTTCTTGACTAAAACGTGCGATATCACCGTTGAGTTGCTTTTGCTTCTTTTCCAAAGAAGCAATGTGATCACGCACCTTTTTCTGTCTGGAACGCAAATTGCTCAAAGATCCACGCGTGCCTGTGCTTCCACCTTCAGCGTTTTGAATTTCCGTGAGAATATTCATATTCATAGCAAGGATCTCGTCAAGTTCATCTAAGCGGTACAGATAACGGATAGTTTCATCTGCTTCATTTGATGTGCGATCCATGGACTTTTTTGCCTGTTCACCATCAAAAACAAATCGACTCACAAACTCCGGAGTAAAAATGCCTTTAATCGCCGTGGGCAAGAGAAGCCCTGTTTCTCGTCCTTTGGGAGGGGCCTGAGTTTCTATTTTGGCAATACCATTCACATAGTCAAGTGACAAAAAGTATTTGTATTGCTTTTCATCAAACTTTACAGTAATACTAAACTCGCCCTTATCGCCGGTAGTTGTCGTTGGAGCAAAAGACTTGACATAGTCTACAGGCCAATTTTTTGCACTGCCATCCAACAAACCCTTGATAAGAGTCATTGTAGTAGTCTTACCGGTTCCATTTGCCATCATCACAAAATTGTTCTTAATGACGCCGCCGGTGTCATTCCGGAAAGAAATCTGTAGCGAAGAGATTTTTCGAATATTCTTATATTCGAGTTCAAGAATTGACATCTTCATCAGTCATCATCCTCCGTTTCATCCGGAAGTAAAGACAGGATCCGCTTCAAATCACTTTCTTTAGAGTTATCGTCGAATTTATTCTTTATAAACTGTTTGAACGCATTTTTGAAATCGGACGGGTAATCTGAACTATCAATTACTCTATCAATAGTTGCTTCTATTGTTTTATTCCTCATCCTCGGTCCTCCTCGTTCTGGAAAGGCCGGTCAGCCATTCCTTCCGTTCCTGATCCGCATTATTGTCGTTCTCCGCGGCATCCTCAAGTATAAAATCTATCACGATTGCCTTTTTGTTCGGGTTCTTTTTGTCCAATCTCAACGCTCTGCCAATTCTTTGAGTCGTAACTAACTTAGAACGATCCGATGCAAACAGGAAGATATTGGTCACGCTGCTAATATCGATGCCTTCGGAGATTTTCTTGCACGTAAGCAGACATTCGATTCGACCTTCTGCAAAATCGTCAAGTCTTGACTTTTCATCATCGGCATAATAGGTATGATATCGATCTGTATACTTAACGAGAACATCTTGGAGCAATTCACCATAATCTTTCGTTTGCACAAAAATAATGCACTTTCTCAATAAATTGGGGTTTTTAGCAACCAGAGCTTCAAACTCGTCGATTTTATTGATAGCTGTTTTGTTGACCATAGAAAGCTGTGTAAACATATCTTTCTCATCAACAGGTTCTCCAGCCTCCTTCTTGGCATTAAAGGCCGCTATAATCTTCTTTTTCTTTGCTCTCTCTTCATCCGTCAAAATGTAGGGTAATGGTATATATTCAAACTCGCAAAGAATACCCTTTTTGATAGCGTCTTCAAGAGAAAAAGTGAAAATGATATCTCCGATCTCAGACTGCAAAAAATCATTACCTACATCATCGTATTCTCGCTCGGGTGTTGCGCTCAGGCCAAGACGATATCTATATGGTGAAATGCGTCCGGTAAGGTTCTCCACAAAGGAACTCGATCCCGCGCCATGAACCTCGTCGAATACAAATAGCGTATCGTTTTTATAGTCACCGGGAGCACGGCTAAACAGATTCAAAAGCTTAGATAAGTTTCCCGCATCTCGGGAAATGAGCAGGATTGCGTTGTCCGGATGCATAATAAACTTACTAATTTCTTTGTGAGATTCATAATGGTAATAGATTTGCTTATTCTTATATTTCTCTCGCATTTGTTTGGCCCACTGATCAAGCAAGTCATTGCCAAACATTGTAATAATGACCCGATGTATTCTGCCTTCTTCGAACAACTGGTTAATGATTCTCAATGCAGTAATGGTTTTTCCGGTACCAGTCGCCATTGCCAGAATGCCGTGTTCCTTTTCCAAGAAAGTCTTTACAGCTATATCCTGGTGAACCCACTTATTCGAGCCAGCTGGTAAAGAGTAAGGCCTATCAGGTGTACGCAATTCAAATATTTTGTTTTTAACTGCTTGTGGAATGGTAAACATTTTGAGATTGCGGTCTTTTCGATTCCAGATTTTCTCGAAACGAGCGGTATCCGCATCGACATACTCCTGTGTACCAGCCCACGTTTTGAAGACTTTTATGCTTTCATAATTTTGGAATCCATGCTTGCTGTCGTTGATAGAGCCAGAGAAGGATAGCGCATCGTTGCCCTTATAGAAAATGCCAAATTTATCGTGAAAGTCTCCTTCCTCCAACTTTTCACAAGGAATTGCAAAACGCATATCAATAATTCCATCATACAGCATCCAGGAGAATGCATTTATAATGTCTGCTTCCATCTCTTGTTTGAGTATCTCAACATTTTCGAGGAGAGCTGCTTCGAGGCGCAGAAATGCGCTACCATCTTGGTTCTCAGCTCCAATAATTGCGTCCGTGTCCTCTGTGGAAAGAATGGGACTTGTAATTAAGCGCATTTTTCCTCCGCGAGAGGCGAAGTCGGATAATCCTGCGACGTTGTATGTGAGCCACCCTGTTGTGAAGTAGCCGACGCCTCGGTCAAAGCGTTCAGCCCACTTTAGACACGGCGTGTACAATTCATCTATCAGGTTATCTTCTGAGGTATCTAAACAGACTTTGACCTTTGGATAATCCATATAAACCTCCTTTAGATGTTGTCATCCAGATGGCACAGATGATTATAGAAATCTTTGCTGTACCGTTTTTCGTCTTCGAGAAGCTTTGCTCCTCGGTCCAAATGGGCCTTTACCAAACCGGGGAAATAGTCATCCTCGCGAATCACTTTGCCCTCGTTGTTAATGATGAGAGATTTAAACAGCAAATCGTGATCACCGAAAATGACCTGCCGACTCAGTTCCAAGCCATTATTATCAGTCTTAAAGTCATCGGCTTGAAGTTGTCCCTTTCTGACCGACAGTGCGATTGCCAGTTTAGATAGGATAAACGGCTGCAATCTCAATGACTGACCTAACGAGTTGAATATCTCCTGGGTCTTTTGTGACGTATGAAGCTTATTAGTCATTGTGCTTGCCTCCGAAATATGTGTTCGCCAGGATTTCAGTATTTCCGTTTGTTGTGTGGTTCAAAACGAATGTATTAGATACAATGTCAGATATACTCTCGCGATAGTCCCCGACGATTTCTTCATCGGTGGACAAGATGATAATCTGACCGTTTAGTTTCTTAAAGAACTGACTCAGGATCTTTCCGCGATGTTCCTTATCGATTCGCGCGAACGGCGTATCTACAATGTAAGGCACATTGATTTTGTTGAGTTGCGAAAGCGCTTGATATAGTGCCATAATAAAAATTTGCTTTTCTCCCGCAGAAAGCTGTTGCTTTACCTCAACCGGCAGTTCAAATTCGGTTTCACCGGCAATAAGCTTTTGCTGCAGGACTTCGTAAGCATACAGGCCGATTTGAGCAATAAGATACTCAACACCGTTCTTACCAATGATTTTACGTATTTCATCAGCTTTAAAGCATTTGTTTTTATAAGGGAGAACATTTAAGCTATCATCGATATGGATTCCATCAATCAAATCAGATTTATTGATCAGACTTGCGAAGAATTGGCTAAATCCCGTCTCGACTAAACGAATACTCTTATCGTAAAGCGTCTTTTGGAGTTCATCAAATGCCAGTAGTGCACGCGCCGAAATATCGTTAATGGACTGCTTTTTCAAGAGCGCCTCATAATCACTTTTAGCCTTAGAAAGTTTAGATGCAGATATCGCTTTCTGGGCGCGTAGTTCTTGCAATTCTTTATCTACTTCCAGAAGCTGTTGCGTGCATTTGGACTTCTGCTCATTCAAATCGCTTTTCATCTGCAAGTATCCATCATAGTTTTCGATACTGCTCCGCTCCATTTTCTTTCGGATGCGTTTTACGCATTTTAGAGAAGCCTTAATATCATCAGTTGCTTCTTTGACACGGTTGGTGTCGTAAGCCAGGAGACTGTTGATTTTTGCAGTTAGTTCAAATCTGTCGAAGTCAGACAAATTGAGAATGGGCGTTATCTGTGAAGTGTGGCTGGCATAGCTGGCAATCTCGTAGATAACCTTTTCAGAAATATCGTCGGCTAATTCTATATTTGCCCGGCTCAACACGCCGGAGATGATCGACTTGATTTCCGGGGTATCAATTGTGCTTTTTACATTTGCATCGACCTGTGCCTTGTGTTCCAGTGCAATTTGTGCCTTTAGTTCTTCCAGTTGAGTTCTAAGGATAATAAATGGGAGCACATTATTGGCCATTTCTTTGAGCCATTTATGGTGTCCCTCGCGGCGAGCATCCTCTTTTGCAATCTGATCTTGCATAGAACGCCATTCCTTTTTAGAAATACCGCCACCCTTGGCATATGCCTTTTCAAGAGACGCAAGCCTCTGGTCAATAATCAAAATCTCATTAGAGATCTCTCGATATTCATCCTCAGCGCATTCTACTCTCTGTGCAATCAGATTGTCTGCTTCAAGGCATCTATCGTATTCCGCTGAAAGCGTCATGGTCCCTTTTGCCTTGCTACGAGAAATTCTACGGAAGTTTTCCCGAATAATCTCCATCGTATCAAGGCTGCAGAGCTTTAAGAACGCATCCTTGAAGTCGGAGTTTTTGCTGCTGTTGAACACGAAATCACTGATTTTTTCGCCGTCAAAGAAGTAGAAGCGGAAGAGATTGGGGGGCAGTGTCTGTAAAAGATAGCTCTCAAAATCACTCTTTTCTGTCTCAGAGAGTGTCTCGCCGTCTTTGTACACAGTAAAGGTTTCTGCTATTTTCTTGCCTGCTACCCTCCATGATCTGACAAACGTGTATGTGTGATCGTACTTTCCGTCATCCATCAGCAAGTCAATGACAACTTCTGCCTCACCAATTTTTTGCAGTTTTTCATTGGCATTGATAATTTTCTCTATCTCGGCAAAGTACTTTGCGTTGTTTGATTCAAAGCCATATGCAACGCAGCCGTAGAGACATATTTTGATAGCGTTAAACAGTGTCGTTTTACCTGCACCATTTTTGCCGCCGATCAGTACCATTCTTTTAGTAATGTCTGATACATCAAAATCGAAGGCATTTTCGTTGACATATGGACCTATGTTTTTTACTTGTATGCGCTTAATCTTCATGGTTCAATGCTCCCTCGACAGAATTATAGTGCAACCAGCCTTGTCCAATAATGCTGTCAAATGCCTTTTGCATTTTGTTGTTCTTCGTAATGTGCTTATTGGTATCTACAGAAACAATCAGCTTCGTTATCAATTCAACCGGGATATCATACTTATCTGCAACACCCCTGATCGCCTGGATTGCTTCATCATCAAATCGCGGAGTTTTATAATCATCCCATGGAAGCTTTTTGCCTTTGACCTTATGGTAGGTTTCAACGAGTGCACGACATGTAAGATCGCCCTCCTCGTCCCACATCTTGTCAATTGCTTTCAGTTCAGCTTCTGTAATCAGCTCCATGCCTGTCCTGTTTTCGAGGTTGAGGAGTTTTTCGAGAATGAGGCATCGCGCTTCAAGCGTAAACGGCCCCATTCCAAAGCTTCCGTCTGACTTTTTATAGACAGAACCGTTGCGGCGCTTAGAATCTCTATATTGACTATTCTCTCGCATTCTGAGCAATTCGCTTCTGAATTCTCTAAGCGGAATTAGTTCCGTAGCGCCTTTGTTGATGAAGTTCTGTAGCGACTTATCCTCTTTCACCATGGTGCAGCACCAGCACCCAAATCTGGAGTTGCCGGTTACCGGAATTTTCTCACGGTCGACCTCGCCCAAAACACTCTTTTCTTCACCAAGGTTTTCGCCCTGGTAAAGGCTGAACAAATACTTCATGTCACTTCCCCAAGGACTTCTGCAATCGCCTTTTAAGAGGAATTCCCAGACTAAATCGTTAGGGATTTCAGTGATAGGGTTGTAGACATACGCATTGGGAATGTCATTATGCATATTCAGCAGTTTGCCTTCGATTTCCCGTGCAGTAATGGTCTTCATTCGAGTTAGGCTTTCGCCCTTGCGGACGCCGAGAAGAATGATGATTTCGCCGCTCTCCTTGATTCGCTCGTTGACAAACTTATTCATCGGCATGATTTTCAGCCTGTCTGTACACCATCTGAATCCGGGAGGCTCTGGGGTAGGATAGCCCAGGCCAATGACCCGGCTCCAGAATGTCTGTTCCGGTTCCGGATAAATCACACTGGCTTTGATGTTGAGACGATCTTTTCCCGCTGCTCGGTTGATGCTATCCGAGGATGAGTGCATGTAATTCTTTACGATGGGATTTTCAACCATCGTGTCGGATGTAATGACATGAACGGTTTTGTCAAGCTTAGCGCCAGCATCCTTTAACCGCTTCATGGCTTCATATACAAGACTGACCAGCAAAGTAGAGTCTTTGCCACCGCTGTAGCCAATAAGCCACGGGCGGCTGTCGTGCTTGTAGACGATCATTATTTCTTTGATGATATCTTCAAATACTTGAAACTTACCTGTATATGGCATTGTGAATTCCCATCCTTACTTTTTTCTGTTATGAGGATCCGGAATATCTCGCCAGCCAATTCCGAGATAATCTAAAACTTTTCCCCAGCCATACGGTGTTCCGTTTTCATCAAGGCAACACCTATTCATCCAAAAATCCCATTCTTTGTAGTTCCGTTCCCGTAGCCGATCGAATCGATGAGGCCGTTTTTCAAGCTGAATTCCAAATCCACACATCGAGCATCCAGTTCGCTGCTCTCCAGAAGTATACAAACGACCATCTTCATCCTTCAGTATGCTTCCATAAATCTCAGGGACAGGAACCTTTAAATCAAGTGCCAACTGTAGTAAATCCTGTCTATTAAAAATTGCAAATGGTGCTGAACGAATGGTTCCCTTTCCAAAGTAGTTACAGCCATTTAGCATTAAAGACTTCTCACGTCTTCCGCCTTCAGATGCCATCAGCCCTAAATACGGTACACAATTGTGCTCTTTAGCCCAATCAGAGCACGGTTTTTCTTTGAGGTAATAGCAACACTTCGAGGAGACTTTAAACGGTGCAATTTGATAATTCACGCCTTCTTCTCCATTTTCTAATCCACCGAATTTTTCGAGCCACTTCTGCGCAAGTTTCATTTTTGAATGCTTTTGAAATCCACCATATTCACCAGTTTCGCCTGTAACAATTGCATGCCTTATGGTTTTATTATTGGGAGTTGGGTTTTGAAGCAATTCAATTTTACGGGCGATTTCCTTGGAGAGTACAGGGAAACCAAATTCTTGAATTAGTTTTTGCTTATTCCATCGCGTACCATCAGTTCTAACTGCTGGTGGTAGTGAGATAACTCCAATCTGTTTGTGGATTTTTTGGATACTAACATCTTCGAGTGAAGAGACTGATACCGCTGGCACATCTATTCCTATTGATTTCAAGAAGAAGAACAGTGTGATACTGTCAAGTCCCCCTACTGAAACATAGCAATCCAAGTCCCTTTTTCCACATTCATTATTGAATTCCCATGCTCTTATGCGCGCATAATTCACCTTAAATTCATATGGCATACTTTGTTTTACTCGGAAACTGGCAATTTTGTTTCCAGCATCGATGTTATTTGAATTTAATGTATTCTGTTCCATTTGAGTCCTCCGGGGTTATCCCATGATGATTCTTTCTTTTTTTGTCTCCTCATCACTGACTGGCAGAGAAAGAAGTCGCTTAATCTGAATGTATGTCAAAAAGATACCCTGTTCATTTCTGTTGATCTTTCCATTAGGCTTAATTGCACGGTTCATCCAACACGCTTCATTATTTCGAAGCCAGTCGATTTTCTTTAATCCCTTCAACGACTTCGCCATGTTAATCTGAGGATTCACGCAATAGAATTCTCCCAAGCGTCCCAGTGCCAAGATAATCAGACCTTGCGTTGTGATATAATTCTCTCGCAAACTTTTTTTACTTAATTCACCACTGTCCATCTCGTTCCACTCACGCATATTAACAACCACGTGATTCCAAAATGTATAAACGAGTTTTTCAGCATTGTCCTGATCATGGATCACCTTACAGATGCGCTTGTTAGCTGTATAGAAGGTGTTAAGTGTAAAGATGTTAGAGGAATATTTGCTAAGGTTGTCTTTCTCCTTGTCAGTATACTTACGTAGGAAGCTGATTGAGTTGACGACATTCTTCGTGATTAGTGCCACAGGATCTTTCGACTCGTATAGTGTATTTAAGGATTTCGATGTGGTAACAGCATGCTTGTTGAGGTCAGTAAACATCTGCTGGCTCCGTTGAAGTCCCTGGTCTTTATAAAGGACAATCGAAATCGTTTCTTCTTTCAGGCTCTCGTCTTCGGCAATCGCTGCCTCAATGGCCGCCTTTCGATGCTGGCCATCGTTGATCAGGAAGGAAGCGGTCATATCGATTTCCAGAAGGCCTGCATTCTCATTGCTGTCAGCAGGGACAAACTTCATGTCACCGTCCACAGATGCAGCCAGAGCTGAAAAGACATACGAATCTCGATTAGACAAGATGTATCCACAGATTTCAGGAATACGAGCTTCGTTGAGCTTTCTTTGGGCGCGATACTCGGCAGGGACATCGCTGCTATCGGTCGCAAAAATCTTACTCATTAACCCAAGGGGAACCATGCATATATAGTAATCTTTTCCGGCCTGACAGCCCTTTACAGCGGGAAATTGATATTTCAGCATATAGCACCTCTATTTATACGTAAGTATATACTTAAGTATATTTCATCGATGCTCATATGTCAATCTGCTTTGCGACATCGAGCGACGATTTATGATAGTTTTTTCTGTAATTCTGCCTTGTAACAGACCTACCGCTGCCAGATTCCATTTTTTACGTTCTATTGCTTAGTGTTACTTTATCAGAAATTGTGTCCAATAAAACGTGCTTGCAAAGTCGGACTATAGGCTTGTTGGATTTATCGCCGATTTTTGTCGCCGACATTTATCACCGATTTTTTATTACCGATTTTTTAATGAGGCTATTTCATTGTTTATGCGGCACAATTTTTGAGGTCAACCCATGATGCCGATTTTGTTGCCGTTTTCGTAAATGTCTGCGCCGTATTCGCAGTGATTTGGCCCTTGGTACTCCAGCCAACCGAAGCCTTCCACATAGACCATATCGCCGGACTGCGGGCCAGTGACCGCCTGTACCTGGGCGAGTGCAGGAATAGGTTCCGGAGCAGGCTCTGGTGCAGACGTTGGTCGTGTGTCGGGAGCTGCAGACGCTTCCACTGGTGCAGGCTCCGACTCATTGGTGGTTTCATGGGGAGGCTCCGGCTGTGGAGTCGCAGCCTTTTCTTTCTCTGCTGGAAAATCGATTTCTGTTTCTAATTTGACCTCTGCGACAATCGGCTCTGGGGCGCTTACGGCGGGTGTTTGGGGCGATGCGGGTGGTTTCCCCGACCGTTTCGGCCTGCGGCCACACGGCGCCCCACAGGGCCAGACAGGCGGTAATCGCCGCGGTAACGATGATTCTCTTTTTCATTTCATATTCTCCTCTATTATTTGTTTAATTTCCGGATATTTTGCCATTTCAGCCAAGAGCATCATCGCCCCCTCAAGTCCATCAATGAAGCTCTCAAAGTCGGCATCACAGTTGAGAAGCTTCTTCTCCTCAATGTCCTGCAGCAGGTTTTGCCGTTCTACAGCTGCCAGCATCTTTACCAGTGCGTGATACCGTTCCTCGTTTTCTTTCCTTTTTTCGGGGTCTGTCTCTTGCGTGTGATAGCGGTCATACGCCATTCTCCATAGTTTATCTCTCATGTGGTTTCCTCCTTATGATGTTCCTTTTGGGATACGAAACGAGCGCCCAGTCTCCCAGTTCGGCAAGAGGCCAAGCGCTCGTTTTTATAGTTGTTCAGTTCCATAGAGAGCTGCCACGCCAGTTCAAATCCGGAGATGAAACTGTCGATGGAAGTGTCTTCGGCAATACGGTCCTTGGCATCAATGATCTGGAGCACCAGTCGGCGTTCGGGTTTCTCCAGCATCTCAATCAAAGCCTTGTGGCAATCCTCTATTTCTTGCCGTGGAGCCGAAAGCTCCGGCGGAGTGTAGAAACAGTCATACAGTTCTTTGATCAGCTTGTATTTCATGGGCTTCGCCTCCTTACGATTCGCTAAGTGCCTCGCTTCGCTCGGTTGCTTACGTGTATAGCGCCTGCGGGCGCTTATGTGACACAAACATATACCACACCTTTTGCGGAATAGCTATCAGAATTTCAGAAGATTATCCAGAATATTTGCCGCCTGCTGCAGCTCGTCCTGAGTGGCTTCGTTTGGCATATCTTCATCCTTTTGTACCTTGTGTTGCAGATAAGGTTCATAGTTCTGCCGGGTGATCGTCGGCCGGTAGTGTCCCAGCATCTGCGCCAGTTCCTTGGTATCCATGCCGTTCTTCAGAGCGAGGATGGCGCAGGTATGGCGGAGATCCGTGAATCGGATATGGTCGATTCCCGCTTCCTTGATGATCTCATTGTGCATCCGACGCACCATCTGCGGCGAGTAGGGTTTCAGCGTGGCTGGGTGCATAAACATGAGCGGACTGCTTGGGTGCTTACTGTGCTCCATGGTGAGAAGGTCGACCACCTCCGGGGTCGGCCTTATTGACCTTGTCTGGCGACCGCACTCCACCAGCTCTCGCCGTACCACGGCACGGTTTTCTGCGATGGTCAGCGTCCGACTTTCGATGTCAAGGTCGCTCCATTTCAGGGCGATGAGCTCGCCTTGGCGAAGCCCTGTCGTCAGTGCCAGCATGAACATGGGGAGGTAGCCCAGACGCTCGGCGGCATCCAGATAGTCCTCCATTTCCAGAGGCGTCATGATATTCGCTTTCACCGTTGTGGACTTGCGGTAGCGGAATGCCTTGGCGGGATTCTCTGTCAGGAGACCGTCCCGGATGGTCTGGTCCAGACACTGCTGGAGCAGGCGGTGGATGTGCCGCATGGTTTCCTCACCCAATCCAAAACCGCTTCTTCTGTGATTGCCGAAGCGCTTCCGTTCCTCCAGAAATTCTCCGACCATCTCTGAGGTCAATTCAGAGAGCGGTATATCTCCCAAGCCGGGGAGAATATGGTTCTTGAATACATAGTTGTGCGCCGCATAGGTGGTCGGCCTGCTTTGGTGCTTGTCGTAAGTTTCCTGCCAGAAACTGATGTATTCCCGAAGCGTCATATTCCCACCTCCATGCACTGGCGCTGTAAGTCTCGAAAGGCTACCCATGGGAGCCTTGCCTGTTTCAGAATCTTCTTGTGCAGATAGTAGAACTCGTGGAGCTTGTAGGTTGCTCCGGTTTTTGGATTGAGAAACACATAGGGCGAGGCCGTTTCCGGTATCCACTTCAGGAGATGCTCCGCTTTCTCATTGAACGTCAGCAACCGCCGGCCTTTGAGGATGTACCTGTAGCGGATATGAAAATCGGCCCACGACAAGGTGATCAGTTCACATTGCCGCAGGCCGCTTGATAGTCCTGTGTAGATAAGAGGGAGTACGCCGAGCTGCTCCGCTACGTTCAGGTAACGCTGGAGCTGGCCCAGGCGCAAAGGGGCTGCTTTGTATTCCTCTGCCTTCGATCCCTGGCAGAGCCGCACCGGATTGTAGGGAATGAGCTGGTCCTGTGCCGCTTTGTCCATGCACCGCCGCAGGAGCAAATGGACGCACCAGACACTTCTGGCTCCGAGTCCCTGGTTTCGCAAATCGTTATAGAAGCCGGTGATGGTCTGCTTTGTCAGGTCAGAGAGCGCCACACTTCCGATGCTGGGGAGGATGTGGCTGTAAATCAGATTGCGGTACCCGCCCTCGGTGTTGCCGTTCCATTTGTGCCGGTTACTGGTGAACCACCGGTCACACCATTGCCCGACCGTCAGGTTGTTTTCTTTCTGCATATCATCGCCTCCTTTTGGCAAACGAACAATATCACAGAAAGCAGGAAATAGCTACCGGAAAGGACAGAATATTTGCAGGAAAATAACTGTTCCGAACGATGCCGCTTGTTGTCTTTCTTATCATTCTTGTCAGCTGCTGATCAAATGACAAGAATCCGGTTCGGCATCAGATATTGGCTCCGGCCAAGTAGCGTTTCAGAAGGAACGCGCAGAAATAAGGGAAGGTATAGATATCATCACTATATCCGATGTTCCCGCCGGTGAACTTAATACCGCAATGAATATCAGCATACTTCTCGCTGCTGATCAGGGTTCTCATGGACTTGGCAGTTCCATTTTTGGCCTTCACCTCAACAGGGATCAGGGCACTTGCCGTTCTGACGAAGAAGTCCTGTTCCAGGGAAGAATCATCCCGTTTATAGTAATAGAGTTTGTATCCCGCTTTGACCAGCGCTTCGCCAACAACATTTTCGTAAAGCGCTCCCTTATAGACTCCGAGGTTTTTGTTGGTCCGCAAATCCTCCTGGGCTTCTTCATCCAGCATAGCCACAAGCAAGCCGCTGTCGGCAAAGTAGATTTTATACTTCGTATCGTCATAGTTGCCCTGAAGCGGCAACTCCGGGAAATTCAGGCAGTAGCAGACATTGACCATTCCCGCATCGTCCAGCCATTCAACGCATCCTCTATAGTCGCGGAAACGAGCGCCGGAGGCAACTTTAGAGATTTGGAACTTTTTATTGTCCTTGGCAAGCTGCGCAGGAATATGGTTAAATACATTCACAATTCTGGTCTGATCTATGCCTTCAGCATATTTGCGAATGTCCTCTTTGTAGTCAGCGATAAGCTGTCTCTGTACTTCAAGTGACCCCTCAAAGGTACCTTTTGCAATGAACTCACGAACAACAGCGGGCATTCCGCCCAAGATGCAGTAGTCAAGGAAGAGTGAGCTGCATACCGACATCTGTACCTCGTTGAAGGGCGTGAGATTTCGCATATGCTCCAGCATATCTTCGACGAAGCTCTCGTCATAGCCCTTGGCCCACAGGAATTCCTCGAAGTCCAGAGAGAACATTTCATAATCAGTCTTATAGCCTACACTGTTGCTCTCAATTTTCCGATAATTGATGCCCAGCATGGAGCCGCTGCAGATCACATCGAATCTGCCATCGATTTTGAAGAATTTCAGTGCTGTGGCAATCTCCGGGAACTCTTGCAGTTCATCAAAAAATATCAGTGTTTCGCCTTCAATAAACCGTTTGGACGGGTCCATTCTGGAGATATTCTTAATAATATCATCTGCCTTATATCCATCCGCCGTAATCATTTTATATTTCGGTTCTTCCACAAAGTTGATGGTGATCACGCTCTGGTAATTCATATCTCCAAACCGCTTGATCGACTCGGTTTTGCCTACCTGTCGAGGCCCCTTGACGATTAACGGCTTTCTGTCAGGATTGGCTTTCCATTCGGCCAGGAAAGCATCGATTTTTCGTTTCAAGTAGAGCATTTCACTCGCCTCCTTCGCTATTATTATAGCGATACCCGATGGAGAATTCAATCGAAATCACAAAAAATGAGCGAGTTTTTTCTTTGTTCACACATTTTATGAGTGAGTTTTGGCAGTCACAACACATTTTTCGCTTGTCGAGAGGGTGGGTAATGTCACGCCAGGGCTTATTCCATTGTTTATGCGACGCAGTTTCTGAGCTACTCGCTGCGGCAAAAACACCCGCTGTTGGAGGTAAACCCGGTCGGAAGCACTTTTAATATACAGAATTCAATCCCACACAAATACCAAAAGCCGAAAGCGGCGCCTGAAACGAACAGGGCAAAAGAGTTCCAAAGAGGAACCGCAGGAGTGCTGGAAAGCACCAAAGAGGGCTTAACAGGCCTGCCTGAAGGTCCAGACATAGGTTTGGGTCCAGGAGACCGTGCGTTCGAGCCGCACTACTCGGACCAAAAGCCCTCTGAAATCATTGATTTCAGAGGGCTTTTTCTTATTCTTTGTCTGTTGCGGCGCAGGATTTGAGCGGACACATCATACAAACATCTCGCTACCGACTAACCACCAGCATCGATACATTTTGGTTTGTTTACTGCTGTAGACTGCGTACGGAACTGGCAATGCGCTTCTCTCTGCCGTCTGCCGTTGTGTAGTATCTCTGCAAAACACCATATAGCAAGTAAGTTAAATCATCGTCGGTCTCAATCTTAAATGAATCGTCGTCATTTATGATGGAAGGATAGTAGTCTCTGATAGACTGCAAAACCGCTGTCTTTTGTTCAGCATCATAGCTGTTTAATGCTTCCTTAGCAAGTGCAATTCGCTTGCGATTTGGTTTCTTCACGCATGAGCTATCGTACGATTCACCTACGACAATAAAGTCGGAAGCCAAGAAGTTGTTGGTTTCCTCATCTGTTGCTTCACGAAAAATTTCATCAATTCCGTGGAAAATTGCAGTAATAGCAGATAACTTCTGAAAGAACAAGCGGTTATCCGTGGAACGGTATATTGCGTCAGGAGCGGAGTTAATTACAATTTCTCTTGAATTTTCTTCAAACCGCACACTGTCTCCAAACACAACTCGCTTCTGGCGAAGCAGTTGTGTTTTGGTAACTCTCTGAAAATAGACTAATCCGTCATCCTGGACAGAGCAGAGAAACGAAATTATTCCGAGTTCGTCATCTGTGATTGCTGCATACGCTGTTCCGTTAACAGGTGATCTCAAAATATCCAAACAGTAGTCTCTCTGAGTAAAATTATCCAAGTAGAACCATTCACCCTCTTCAAGAGAATCGTCTGGCGCATAGGGAACCGCCGAATCTAAGGTGTTAGGGCTTTCATAAATTTCCTGATTTGACAAAACGCACCGCATGCCATTTCTGCGGTCACGGATACGAGCCAATAAATAATTCATAAGTTCACCCCATATCGATAAAAGTAAAGTCATTAATTCTGCGCAAATTGTTCAATTCGGCATCTTGGTAGACTTTCATTTTCTGTTTAGTGATAAGGAAAATCTTTGTTCCATCTTCTCCCGTTACGAAATAAAACTGATACCCAAACAGAAGGAACAAGGGATTAAAACTCAGCGCCTGAGAAAGATGGGTAAAAACAAAAATAACTGCGTAGACATAAATTAATGTTGTAACATTCGGAATGCTCAATGCTACAAAAAAGTACCCTAAATAATTGGGCAAAAATGAATGGCTTGCGAGTTCAATCTCTTCTATCTGACACTCCATTCCGCACACGGACAAATGCTTAGACAATCGCAGGCACAACCACGCAACGAGCACGGGAGCCATCAGATAAATGATGTAAGATATATACTCCAACTTCTGTGGCAGAAAAGAAAACGTAATTCCTTCTTTAATTAGAAATACAACTACGACATAAGCCGAGGCGGAGAGGCTTAACATGAGATTAAACATCGTATGGGGTAGATGCTTAACTAAGCGAAAGATTTTTTTCATAGTACCAACTCCTGTTATTAAGTATAGCATTAAATGTCGAAATTTAAAATCTTTCTATGTTTCCACTATAACAAATATGCTGTCCTATTATGCGGACAGTACATTCTGCATTTTACTGCAGCTCCATGTGTATGATAAAATCACCGACAGGGGTACCAATTACTTGGCACCCCTGTCGATGATTCTTTTTACTTACTCTTTTTTGTTTTCTTCCTGCCCTTCTTCAGCTCTTGCGGCGGAAGCGTTCCTTCAGCCTTCTGGCGCTTCAGCTCCGCCAGTTCGGTTTTCATCTCGATGATCAGCACCTTGAGCTTCTCTTCACACTCCTCGCGGGTGTGAGCGTAGACATTGTGGGCGTGCTTTTTACCATCGGGCCACTTGGGAGAGTATCGCCCTTCAAAGAGGTGGTCGTTGATCTCGCTGATGCAGCCGGTGCCGGATCTGCGCTTGCGGCCCACGTAGGGCTTGAAAGCGGTCATACTCGGCTTTTCCGCCTGGGCCGGGGCAGTTTCCTGCCCCGGCTCTGAAGCGTCCTCCTGCGGTGCTACCTTGCCGATGTCGCGGTCAATGTTGGCGGCGGCCGTGAGCCGCATGTCGTCGGTGATGTGGGTATAGATGTCCAGCGTGGTGGCCGCCGACACATGTCCCAGCATAGCGGAGAGTGTTTTCACATCCATGCCGTTCTCCAGCGCCAGCGTTGCGAAGGTGTGGCGCAAGTCGTGAAAGCGTACATGCTTGCATCCTGCGTGCTCCAGAATGAGCTGCAATCTGCGCCGTACCACGCCGGGTATAATGGGACAGTCCTCCTTCACCGGCGACGGGAACATCCAGCGGGAATCCACCGTCTTTTTGTATTCCCGCAGCACCTCCACCACAGCAGGCGGCAGGACGATCTTGCGGATGGAGTTCTTCGTCTTGGGCGTGCTGATTTGAAGCTGGCCCCGCACATCGTAGACCTGCTTGTTCACATTCAGCACACCGGTTTTGAAGTTCAGGTCATCCCACTGCAGCGCCATGAGTTCGCCCCGGCGCAGGCCAGTCGCCAAGTCCAGGAGGAACACTTCGTAGTAACCCTCGAACTTTGCCTGGATGAGAAACCGCTGCAGCTCCTCCCGCGTCAGCACCTGCATTTCCCGCGCCTTCTTGGGCGGCAGCTTGCAGCCGATGGCCGGGTTCACGCGAATCAGTCCATCCTGCACCGCTTTCTCCAGCGCGGAGCGACAGGTGGCGTGACACATGCGCACCATTCGGTCGGACAGCCCTTCGCCGTACTTGTCGGTGAAGCGTTTCCGGCCACTTTTCTTGATCCGGCCATAGAACTGTTGCAGGTCATTCTGCGTCAGCTTGTTCAGTGGGATGTCACCGATCTCCGGGATGATGTGTAGGCGGATGCGGCTCTCATAAGTCTCCTGCGTGGTGGGGCGGATCTTGGGCTTGGAGTGATTCTCGTACCAGTATGTCAGCCAGTCCCCAAAGGGCATCTCGGGACGAACCTTCTCCGGCTTCAGCCCGCCGCGCTCTTCCTTGAGCTTCTGGAGCTTCTCGACGCACTCCTTCTTCGTCTTGGCGAGGACATTTTTCGTCTTGGGATAACCGTTATCATCATAGCCAATGACGATGCGGCCCTCCCACCGGCCATCCTTGCGCTGCCTTACTGTTCCGTCACCGGCTTTTCGCTTTCTTGCCACGGTTTCAACTCCTTTCCGAAGATGTCTTCCATGAAGCCGCCCACAATGCCGCAGGCCTGCTTTTGCATATCTGAGGTGACATGGGTATAGGTATCCAGCGTGAAGGAGGCGTTGGTGTGGCCCAGAATCCCCGACAGGGTTTTGGCGTCCACGCCGCTGGTGAGGGCATGGGTGGCGAAGGTGTGACGCAGATCATGAAAGCGGATGCTGGGCAGCCCTGCCCGCTGGAGCAGCGTCTTCATGCGGCGATAAGCCGCATTGGGGTCGACGGGATCTTCCGGCTTCACCGGGTCAGGGAATATCCATTGGCTAATGGTATCCGCCTTGCGCCGCCGCAGGATGTCCGCCACCGTCTTCGGCAGGAGGATGGTACGCATTCCCCTTCCCGTTTTTGTCTCGCCGACGGTGTACTCACCTTTCCGCTGGCCGTGGAGGGTGCGACACACCTTCAGCATACCGCTCTCCTCGTCGAAGTCGCTCCATTGCAGTCCGCAGATTTCACCGCGGCGCAGGCCGGTCATCAGTTCCGTCTGAAAGAAGTCCCTCCACACCTCGTCCCGCTCCACCACCGCGCGGAAGGCATCCAGCTCCTCGCCGGTCAGAATGCGCTTGGGCTTGTAGTTGGGCTTGGGCGCAGTCGTCCCCTCGGCGGGATTCCTTGGAATGACATGCGCCTGCACCGCGTCTTTCAGCGCAGCGTGGAGGGTGGTATGGATGTGGCGAACCATGGAGTCCGAGAGCTGATGATCCATTTCGGGGTGCTCGTGGATGCGCCCCTCCGTTTTCAGACGGCGGTACATCCGCTGGATGTCCTGCTGGGAGATAAGGGATATCTGTTTGTCGCCCAACTGCGGCTTGATGTAGTATTCGATGTAGCAGCGATAGCTTTTGAGCGTGCCGGGCCGCACCGTACCCGCCTTGTACTCCGTGAGTCAGCGGTCCAGCCACTGGCCCAGCGTCATCCGGCTGTCCTCGGTCAGCTCCACATCGCGGTAGCACTCGATGTTCTGGTGCAGCTTGTCCAGCAGGGCCTTTTGCGTCTTGGCATACACATGACGGAACAGTGGCTCACCGTTTTCCCGGTGGCCGATGACGATGCGGCCCTCCCAGCGGCCGTCCTC
>ULVH01069498.1_pt1 | contig 23066 bp, 23 predicted proteins | sample 1959261 | NCBI WGS metagenome assembly ULVH01 (sample SAMEA4835781, study PRJEB28245) | human gut metagenome | biome: gut microbiome; material: fecal sample | place: Denmark | collected 2008
AATCAGGGAAAAAATCAACCGGCGATTGCACCAAAAGCGGAAATGCCCAAAGTGCTCAGTACGCCCATAATGCAGCCTGCCAGCAGAACGCCGCCCATGCAGGCCAGAACGCTTTCCTTGAAATCCATATCCAGTAGGCTGGCGGCCAGGGTGCCGGTCCATGCGCCGGTGCCGGGCAGGGGAATGCCCACAAACAGCAGCAGAGCAATAAAAAGGCCGCGGCCGGCGGTGGCTTTCAGCTTTTGGCCGCCCTTGTGGCCTTTTTCCAGGCAGAAAGTGAAAAACTTGCCGATCACCGGTTTGTCAGCGCCCCATTCCAGGATCTTGCGCGCAAACAAAAAGATGAACGGCACCGGGATCATGTTGCCGATGATGGCAATGATGTAGGTGCTCCACAGCGGCAGACCAAAAATTACGCCATAGGGGATTGCGCCGCGCAGTTCGATCAGGGGAACCATCGAAACAAAAAATACAGTCAGGTATTTCTTAAGCATTCCAGTACCTCGCAGTTGATTGATGTCAAATTTGCATACAAATTTTATTATACAAGAATCCGCGATATGCCGCAAGACCTGCACCACAGGTTTTGTGTAAAATTTATGTCAAGCGGGCAGGATGCCGGTTTCCGGCATAAAAAGGGTGCAAAGCCCTGCGGGATATGGTATAATTACAACATACATGCCCACAGAATAAGAAAAAATGACGGAACCACAACAGCAGGAGGAGGCACAGGATGCAGCGTATAGAAGCCATAGAAGTATACAACCGCGCTCAAAGATTGGGCATGCGCGATTACCGTGAAAAGACAGCGGCAGGCAAATACCCCTATCTGCCTGCGTTGGATGAACTGCTGGAAAAAACAGATACCGAAAGCCAGATACCGCTTGGCACCATTGAAATACCGTTGGATTATGTGGTAGGCACCAAAACCACCGGCCGCACCATGGCGTTTGCTTCCAACTTTATGCCGCTGCTGCCCGAAGACACTGAGTTTGCCAGCAAGTGGCTTTCCCTGTGCATGGCCCATATGGAAGAGGGCATCCACGATGCCATTAAAGCGTATGAGTACATGGGCCGCTTTTATGTCCAAGAGGGCAACAAACGTGTCAGTGTGCTGAAATATTTTGGCGCGGATTCTATTTTTGCCACCGTTACCCGCGTTGTGCCGCAGTTCAATGATACGCCGGAAATTCGTGAATATTACGAGTTCATGGAGTATTACCCTTTGTGCGGGCTGTACCGGCTGCACTTTACGCAGGAGGGCAGCTTTGCCCGCTTGCAGAAAGCGCTGGGCAAAGCGCCGGATGAAAAGTGGACCGCAGACGATAAGGCGGAAGTTGTCAGCCTGATGAACTGGATCACCAAGGCTTATAATGCCCACGGCGGCGATAAAATGCGCACCACCCCGGCGGATGTTATGCTGCTGTTGCTCCGCTTGTATAAGTTGGATGAGCTGAAAACCTATAGTCCCGCCCAGTTTGCCGCAGCTATTGACGCTGTGTGGGATAACGTTCTGGCGCTGGAGCGCCCGGAACCGGTCAAGCTCAGCACCCAGCCGGCCGCCCCGGCCAAAAAGAACAGCCTGCTGGACCGCATCCTGCCGGGGATCCGCAGTGAGCCCAGCCACTTGAAAGTAGCGTTTGTCAACGAGCGCACGCCGGAAACTTCTACCTGGACCAGCCAGCACGAGTTTGGCCGTACCCAGCTGGACCAGGTGTTTGCCGGCAAGGTGGAAACCGTGGCTTATCATGGCGCAGAGCCGGGCAAAAATGCCGATGAACTGGTGGAAAAAGCCATCCAGGACGGCGCAGATATGGTGTTTACAACCTCGCCAAAACTGGTGGGGGCTTCGCTGCGCGCGGCGCTGCGCCACCCGGATGTGCGCATCCTGAACTGCTCGGTCGATATGCCGTATGCTTCCATCCGCACCTATTACAGCCGCGTGTATGAGGCAAAGTTCATCACCGGCGCCATTGCTGCCGCTGTGGCGCGGGAGGACCGCGTGGGCTATGTGGCGGATACGCCCACCTTTGGCGTTCCGGCCAACATCAATGCGTTTGCCCTTGGTGCGCGGATGGTCAACCCGCGCGTTAAGGTCAGCCTGCAATGGTCCTGCCTGCCGGGGGACCCGATCCAGGCCTTCCAGAAGCAGGGCATCACGGTGATCTCGGGGCGCGATACCCCCACGCCGTTCCGCCCTGCGCGAGAGTTCGGAACTTTCCGCATCAGCCCCGGCGGCACGCTGATGGATCTGGCTTCGCCGTTTTGGCATTGGGGCCAGTTTTATGAAAACGTGGTGCGCACCGTGCTGGATGGCGGCTGGACCCGCGATAAATCCGGCACCGACGGTACTGCCGTCAACTATTGGTGGGGCATGAACAGCGGTGTGATGGATGTGCTGCTCAGCCGCGAGCTGCCCCATGATGTGCGCCACCTGGCCAACATCCTGCGCAGCGGCATTATTGCGGGCAGCATTGACCCGTTTGCCTGCTATATTACCGCGCAGAACGGTACTGTGATGAACGAGGGCCGCACCGGCTTTACCCCGGAGCAGATCCTGCATATGGACTGGCTGTGCGATGCAGTGGAGGGCCACCTGCCGGAATTTGACGAACTGATCGACTGTGCCCGCCCCATGTACCGCATGCAGGGCATCCACCGCGACCGGCTCCCTGCAGAGAAAGAGGCTGATCTATGAAAATTCTGGCAGTGGCAGACGAAGAGAGCAAGTACCTGTGGGAATACTATGAGCCCAGCAAGCTGCGCGATATCGACCTGATCATCGGCTGCGGGGACCTGAGCCGGCATTATATCAACTTTTTGTCCGATGCAGCGCCGGTTCCGGTGCTTTATGTACACGGCAACCATGATGCCAGCTATGATAGAGAACCGCCCCGCGGTGCGATCTGCATTGACGATGACCTGTACTGGTACAAGGGCTACCGCATTGTGGGCCTTGGCGGCAGCTGCCGTTACCGCGCCGGTGCCTGGCAGTTTACCGAAGCGGAAATGAAACGCCGCATCAGCCACCTGCGCAGCAAGATCCAGCACGCGGGCGGGGTGGATATCCTTGTTACCCATGCGCCGCTGCACGGCTATGGGGATTTCAGCGACCTGCCGCACCGCGGGTTTACGGTGTTCAATGAAATTTTGGATACCTATCACCCGGCTTTGATGCTGCACGGGCATATCCACCTGACCTATGGAGCCAACATCCCGCGGGAGCACCGGTACGGCCAGACACGCATTGTGAACTGCTATGAGCGCTTTGTGCTGGACCTGCCGGATAAGCCGGATCCGCGCCGCCACTCTTTGATTGAGAGGTGGAAACAGTTTAACCGCACGGGGCACTTTTAAGGTGTAGCTTGAAGGCGTACCTGATACCATAGGCAACATCGCACAATTCCCGCCTTGCGGCTTAAGCACCGCTCCGGCAGCTGCGGCACGGCATCTGCGTTGCCAAAATGCTCGATAAGACATCCAGTATTATCTGCGCTTTTGGCTTAGCAGCTGCCGCACCTCGCTCGCCGTATCGGCACTTAGAATTATGCGGTATTGCCCATAAACGATTGGAGAACAAATACGATGACCAAAACCAAAATCGGTGTTCTGGGTGCCGGAACCTGGGGAACCGCGCTGGCACGCATGCTGGCAGGAAACGGCTGTGACGTTACCATGTGGAGCGCCCTGCCCGATGAACTGAAAGCCATGAGCGTGACCCATGCCCACCCCAACCTGCCCGGCATGTGCCTGCCTGCCGATATGCACTATACCGCGGATATTGAAGAAATCTGCGGCGACCGTGATGTGCTGCTGTTTGCGGTGCCCTCGGTTTTTGTGCGTTCCACCGCCCGCAAGGCGGCACCGCATATCCCGGATGGGCAGCTGATCGTGGATGTGGCCAAAGGCGTGGAGGAAAAAACGCTGATGACGATGTCCGAAATCATTGAGCAGGAGCTGGCCGCGGATGGCAAACACACCCACTGTAATGTGGTGGCGCTTTCCGGCCCCACCCATGCGGAGGAAGTGGCCCGCGATATGCCCACCCTGATCGTGGCGGGCAGCCCGGATGAAGCCGCCGCACGCAAGGTGCAGCAGATCTTTACCACCCCCACCTTCCGCGTGTATACCAACACCGACCGCCGCGGCGTGGAGCTGGGCGGCGCTGTCAAAAATGTGATCGCGCTGGCTGTTGGCATTGCGATGGGCCTGGATTACGGCGATAACGCCAAGGCTGCCCTTATCACCCGCGGCAACGCCGAGCTGGCCCGCCTGGGTGTGGCCATGGGCTGCAAGGCCGAAACTTTTGCCGGGCTTTCCGGTATGGGAGATCTGATCGTGACCTGTACCAGTATGCACAGCCGAAACCTGCATGCCGGCATGCTGATTGGCCGCGGAAAGGATGTGGAAACCGCCAAAAAAGAGGTCGGTCAGGTGGTGGAGGGCATCAATGCCCTGCCCGCAGCCTGCAAGCTGGCGAAAAAGTATAAGGTAGAAATGCCCATCGTGAATGCGGTGGATGATATTCTGTCCGGACGGTTGGCCGCCCGCGATGCGCTGGCTACAATGATGGGCCGACAGCTGAAACAGGAATAATAACATGGAAAACAGAGATATTCGCATTGCTTTTTTTGATATTGACGGCACTCTGCTGCCGCCGGATCACCACCTGCCGGAATCCACCGTGGCGGCGCTCAACACTCTGCGCGCCAAAGGGGTGCAGCTTTACCTGGCAACCGGCCGCCCGCCGTACCACCTGCATTACCTAAAAAAGGATCTGCCGTTTGAATTTGACGGCATGGTGATGATGAACGGCCAATATTGCCGGGATAAGGACGGCTGCTTTTACGCTCACCCGCTGCCGCAGGAGGGACTGCGCGAGCTGCTGCCCTGGCTGGAAAAAACAGATATTGCGGTTTCCTTTGTGGAAGCGGATACCGCTTACATGAACCGCACCAATGCCCTGTGTGAAAACTTTTTGAAAGAGATCCCGCAGGAAACCATCGATCCGGCCCAGCGCTGCTTTACCTACCCGACGTATCAGCTCAGCGCATTTTTGAGCAGCGAGCAGGAACTGGAGTTCATGGCTCACGTGCCCGGCTGCCGCGCTGTGCGCTGGAGCGAAGAATTTGTCGATATCCTGCCCGCAACCGGCGGCAAGGTGAACGGCTTGCAGGAAACGCTCAATCATCTGGGTCTTACGCGGGAAAACAGCATCGCCTTTGGCGATGGCGGCAACGATACCGAGATGCTTGCTTTTGCCGGGATCGGGGTTGCCATGGGCAACGCCTGGCCAGACGCCCGTGCCGCGGCGGATTACATTACCACCGATGTGGATAAGGACGGCATCTGGAATGCGCTGGAACATTTCGGGCTGCTGAAATAACCAATAAAAACAAGAGCATGTGCGTTTTTGGGGAAAGCCCGAAAAACTGCACATGCTTTTATTTCTTTATTATAATGGCTGTTCAACCGCAGGGCAGTGTCTCGCCTTCCAGCACCGCCTGCACCAGGGTATCGCCGTGATAGGTTAGTTCCAGATGGAAAAACGGTGCGCCCTCCGCCAACAGCCGAAGGAAAATTTTGTCCCCCTGCCAGATCGGCAGGTTCTCTACTTCGGGTTTGGGCACCCATTCCAGTGTGCCCTCGTTACAGTCGGTCAGCGTGCCGGTAAAATCGGTGCAGGTGTACAGGTGCATCCGCTCGGCAGGCCATGGCTCGCAAGTAAAATCCACAATGCCGCGGTAGGCGGGGGATTGCATCGTCAAGCCGGTTTCCTCCCACACTTCGCGCAGGGCACAGGCTTCGGCAGTTTCGCCGGGGTCAAGCTTGCCGCCCACACCGATCCATTTATCGTGGTTGACGTCGTTCTTCTTTTTAATGCGGTGCAGCATCAGATAGCAGCCGTTTTGTTCCAGGTAGCACAGAGTGGTTTGCAGCAGTTCAGCCATAGCGGAGCCTCGTTCCCTGTGTGCGGGGCACACAAAATATATTGGGCAACACCGCACAATTCCCGCCTTGCGGCTTAAGCACCGCTCCGGCAGCTGCGGCACGGCATCTGCGTTGCCAAAATGCTCGATAATGTCGGGTTGCGGTACCCGCATCGTGCTTCGGGGGCAAAAGCCCCTCGCACTCTGCGACCGCTGCCCCTGCTTCGGTTCGCTGTTTCCGCCACTGGCGGCGCTCACCTTTGCAGCATCCAGTATTATCTGCGCTTTTGGCTTAGCATCTGCCGCACCTCGCTCGCCGTATCGGCACTTAGAATTATGCGGTATTGCCATTGGTATCAGTATACCACCCGGATAGTACAGGCGGCAAGGCTGCAGACAATGTGCGGGCGGCTATTTGGCGGGCAACCAATATCCTGAAATTTACGCGGCGCTCCGTTATAATATCTCCAAAATGGAGATGGCTTTGAGGGAAACCGTAAAAAGGTGTTTGAAGCAGGCGTGAACGCCCACATTGCCAAGCCGTTCAGCGTGATGCCCTGCTGGCAGGGCTGGATAAAGCACTGACAAAAAACAGGCACGAACCATACATAAACCGCCGCACTTTCCATATAATAGGTATATTGTACAGAATATGGAAGGGCAGGAGGGTACCCCAATGAAAGCAACAGGAATCGTGCGCAGGATTGATGAGCTGGGGCGGGTGGTCATTCCCAAAGAGATCAGGCGAACCCAGCGCATCCGCCAGGGCGATGCACTGGAAATTTTTACCGCTGCCGATGGGCAGGTGGTGTTCAAAAAATATTCCCCGCTGGTGGAGCTGGGCGAACTGGCCGGGGTGTATGCCGAGGTGCTGGCCAAAAACCTGGGCCGCCCTGTGCTGGTGTGTGACAGGGAAAGCATTGTGGCCGCCACCGGCACGGGCAAAGGGCAGCTGCTGGGGCGGCAGATCAGCGATGCCGCCACCCGGCTGCTGGCCATGCGCGGCCCTTACACCGCGCCGGAAACCGCTGCCCGCCGCATTACGGCCTTTGACAAAGGGGAAACGGTGCTGCTGTGCGTCTGCCCCATTGTGGTGCAGGGGGATGTGGAAGGCGGTGTGTTGCTGACCGGCCGCCCGCAGGATGCAGCCCCTGATACCGAGACCGCCCGCGCAGTAAACATTGCCGCGGCATTTTTAGCAAAGTGGATGGAAGAATGAACCGTTGGCCGGCATCACCCTGCTGTCTGGCGGGCAGCAAAACAAGATAAAATAACAGAAAAACGCCGCGGCGGAGGGCAAAAACCACCCTTTGCCGCGGCGTTTGTGTCAAATCTGTTAAAGTTTGAAACTTTTTATGAAAAGGGCTTGACAGAACAAAGAGTTGGGATATAATAAATTTAGCACTCAGGAAGAGAGAGTGCTAAACAAGAAAAAGCAAACAAGGAGATGAGGGCAGCATGACGATGGATGCACGCAAGCAGCGCATTCTGGAAGCGATTGTTGCCATTTATTCTACCGGCGGCGAGCCGGTCGGCTCCGGTTTGCTGGCCAGCCACTTTGACATGGCACTTTCCAGCGCAACGCTCCGCAACGAGATGGCCGCGCTGACAAAGCTTGGCCTGCTGGAGCAGCCGCACACCAGCGCAGGCCGCGTGCCCAGCCCCAAGGGGTACCGGTACTACCTAGACCACCTGCTGGAAGCCCCCGCCGCCATAGCACTGAGCGCAGCGGACCGCGAAAACATTGACCGGCTGTTTGCCGATATGGACGTTGAGCCCGAAAAGCTGGCGCAGAGCGCCGCCCGCGCACTGGCCGATTATACCGGCTGTGCCGCAGTGGCTACCACCCCGCAGGCCGAGGATCTGTGCATCGCCCATTTTGAGGTCGTGCAGGTCGGGCGGTATTCCGCCGCAGTTTTGGCGGTTACCAGCTCCGGCGGTGTGCGCACCCGTGTGGCGCGTATCCACACCGGCTTGACGCGGGAGGATGCCGATGAGATGGCCCGCCTGCTGAACAGCAGCCTGACCTTTGTGGCACCGGAGGATCTGACCCCGTCGCTGACGGCAAGCCTGGTGCTTTCTGCCGGGCGCAGGCTGGCGCCGGTGGTGTTCGCCGCCGAAGCGCTGGTTCGCACCCGCCCGCAGTTTTACCTGGAGGGCGTGCAGTACCTGGCCAAGATGCCGGATGTGCGCACAAACCTTGGCGCGCTGCTGGAAGTTTTTTCTGACAACGAAGCGGCCCGCGCCCTGATCGAACCGGGCAGCGGAAAAGTGACCGCCACGTTGGGCGAGGATATCGAGCCCGCCATGCCGAACCTCTGCATCGTCAGCAAGCGTTACCTTGCGGGCGGCGGGCTGTACGGCACGGTGGCGGTGATCGGCTCCAACCGCATGGAGTACGAACACTTGATCCCCGTTTTGAATTATTTTGCAATTAAGTTAGGGCAGTCAATGTCCGGTAAAAAGGAGGAGCAGACATGAGCGAAGAAACAAAGAAGCAGCCTGAAACTGAACAGGAACAGGCCGCCGCTGAAACAAAAGCGCCCGCGGCAGAATCCGATAAGCAGGAAGCCGAACCCGCTGCAGAAAAGACCGAAAAGAAAGACTGGTTCGGCAAAAAATCCAAAGAGCTGGAAGCCGTAAAGGCAAAGCTGGAAGCCGCCGAGCAGGCCAACGCAAAGCTGAAAGACCAGATGCTGCGCACCGCTGCAGAGTATGACAATTATCGCAAGCGTTCCGCCCGCGAAGCTGACCAGAAGTTCAACGATGGTGTTTCCCACGCGGTCAACCAGATCCTGGCAATTCTGGATACGCTGGATATGGCAGCCAATGCCGAATGCACCGACGAAAACTATAAAAAGGGCGTTGTGATGACGCTGGACAAAGCCGAAAAAGCTCTGAAAACGCTGAACATCACCGAGATCGAATCCATGGGCAAGCCTTTTGACCCCAACTTTATGAACGCTGTTCAGCAGGTTCCGGCAGAGGATGGCCAGGAAAGCGGCACTGTGGTGCGCGTGTTCCAGAAAGGCTACATGATCGGTGATAAGATCATCCGCCATGCAACCGTGGTTGTGGCCGAATAACAAAGCATGAACCGGGTGCAAAAGCCCGTTCAGATATAAATTAAGACATTCACATTTCCATGTTTCCTGAAAGAGGAATATGAAAGGAGTTTTATATTATGAGTAAGATTATTGGTATTGACCTTGGTACTACCAACAGCTGCGTAGCTGTTATGGAGGGCGGCGAGCCCGTTGTTATCCCTAACGCTGAGGGTGCCCGTACCACCCCGTCTGTTGTCGGCTTTACCAAAACCGGCGAGCGTCTGGTAGGCCAGGTTGCAAAGCGTCAGGCTATCACCAACCCCGAAAACACCATCTCCTCCATCAAGCGTAAGATGGGCACTGCCGAGAAGGTTCACGCCGGCGGCAAGGATTACACCCCCGAAGAGATCAGCGCTATGATCCTGGCAAAGCTGAAGGCTGATGCCGAAGCTTACCTGGGCGAGCCCGTTACCGAGGCTGTCATCACCGTTCCCGCTTACTTCAACGACAGCCAGCGTCAGGCAACCAAGAACGCCGGTACCATTGCTGGTCTGAACGTAAAGCGTATCATCAACGAGCCGACCGCAGCTTCTCTGGCTTACGGCATTGATAAGGAATCTGACCAGAAGATCATGGTTTACGACCTGGGCGGTGGTACGTTCGATGTTTCCATCATCGAGATGGGCGATGGCGTTACTGAAGTTCTGGCTACCAATGGTGATACTCACCTGGGTGGCGATGACTTCGACCAGCGCATCATCGACTGGATGGCTGAGGATTTCCAGAAGGAAAACAACATCGACCTGCGCAAGGATAAGATGGCTGCACAGCGCTTGAAGGAAGCTGCTGAAAAGGCAAAGATCGAGCTGTCCAGCGCCACTTCCACCAACATCAACCTGCCGTTCATCACCGCTGACGCCAACGGCCCCAAGCACTTGGATATGACCCTGACCCGCGCAAAGTTCAATGAACTGACCGCTGATCTGGTTGACCGCACCATGGCCCCTGTCCGCAAGGCTCTGGCTGATGCAGGCCTGAAGGCTTCTGACCTGGCTAAGGTCCTGATGGTCGGTGGCTCCACCCGTATCCCCGCTGTCTATGACGCTGTCAAGAAGGAACTGAACTGCGAGCCGTTCAAGGGCATCAACCCCGATGAATGTGTTGCTGTCGGCGCTTCCATCCAGGGCGGTGTTCTGCAGGGCGACGTTAAGGGTCTGCTGTTGCTGGATGTTACCCCGTTGAGCCTGGGCATTGAGACTCTGGGCGGCGTTTGCACCAAGATCATTGAGCGCAACACCACCATCCCCACCAAGAAGAGCCAGATCTTCTCCACTGCTGCTGACAACCAGCCCAGCGTTGAAGTCAACGTTCTGCAGGGCGAACGTGAGTTTGCCCGCGACAACAAGAGCCTGGGTACCTTCCACCTGGATGGCATCGCTCCGGCTCCGCGCGGCGTGCCCCAGATCGAAGTTACCTTTGATATCGATGCCAACGGCATTGTGCATGTAAGCGCTAAGGATCTTGGCACCGGCAAGGAGCAGAGCATTACCATCACTGCTTCCACCAACATGAGCAAGGATGACATCGACAAGGCCGTTAAGGATGCCGAGCAGTATGCTGCTGAGGATAAGAAGCGCCGCGAAGATGTTGATACCCGCAACAACGCCGACCAGATGGTGTTCCAGACCGAAAAGGCTTTGAGCGAGCTGGGCGACAAGGTCTCTCCGTCCGAGAAGAGCGAGTGCGAAGCTAAGCTGAACGCCCTGAAGGAAGCCCTGAAGGGTACCGATATTGAGGCCATCAAGGCAAAGCAGGACGACCTGCAGAAGGCTTTCTACGCCATCAGCGAGAAGGTTTACCAGCAGGCTGCCCAGCAGCAGGGCCAGCAGCCGGGCGCTGACGCCCAGCAGGGCCCCACGGGCAATGCCGGCTCCGCCCCGAAGGATGACGGTGCTGTTGACGCTGACTTCCACGAGGTGTAAGATAACAGAATAAACAGGGGAACATCCCTGTAACCCAAAAGGCCGCCGCCAGGCAATTCCGGCGGCGGCCATTGTGGGGTTAAGCCCACAAAGCTGCGTCCCGTCCGTAGGGGCGCACAGCGTGTGCCCGCAGTGAAATCACGTTGCCGCTTGCAGGCACAGGCTGTACGCCCTTACGGACAAAGAACCGGCTGTTCCCATAGGGGAAAGGAATAAAAGTCAACTTACTTCAACACATAAAGGTGTGATCATATGGCAGAAAAAAGAGATTATTACGAGGTGCTGGGCATCGGCAAAAACGCCACGGATGCCGAGATCAAGAGCGCCTACCGCAAACTTGCCAAAAAGTACCACCCTGACCTGAACCCCGGCAATAAAGAAGCCGAGGAAAAGTTCAAAGAGGTCAACGAAGCCAACGATGTGCTTTCCGACCCGCAGAAACGCCAGCGCTATGATCAGTTCGGCTTTGCCGGCGTAGACCCCAACTATGCGGCTGCCAACGGTGGAGGTGCAGGCGGGTTCGGCGGTGGTTTTGGCGGCGTGGACCTGGGCGACATCTTTGGCGATATCTTTGGCGGCGGATTTGGCGGTGGATTCAGCGGCTTTGGCGGCGTTTCTCCCACCCGCACCGCCAATGCACCCCGCAAGGGCCATGATATTCAGGCCAGCGTGATCCTGACCTTTGAGGAAGCCGCCCACGGCTGCTCCAAGAAGATCACCATCAACCGCCAGGATACCTGCCCCGACTGCGGCGGCACCGGTGCGGCCAAGGGTACCAGCCCTGAAACCTGCCCCGACTGCGGCGGCCGTGGTTATGTTGTAACACAGCAGCGCACCCCCTTTGGCGTAATGCAGAGCCAGCAGCCCTGCAGCCACTGCGGCGGCCGCGGCACCATTATCCGCAACCCGTGCAAGACCTGCCGCGGCACCGGCAAGACCGCCGCGCGCAAGAGCCTGGAGATCAATATCCCCGCTGGTATTGATGATGACCAGAACATTGCACTGCGCGGCCAGGGCGATGCCGGTTCCAACGGCGGCCCGGCCGGCGATGTGATTGTGCATGTTACCGTTAAGGCCGACCCGATGTTTGAGCGTGACGGGTACGATGTTACCATCCATGTGCCCATCACCTTCAGCCAGGCTGTGCTGGGCGATGACGTTGAGGTGCCCACCGTGGATGGCCGCATTGTGCAGCATATCCCCGAAGGCACCCAGAGCGGCACCAAGTTCCGCCTGCGCGGCCAGGGCATCCAGTACCTGAACGGCCGCGGCCGCGGCGACCAGTATGTGATCGTCGATGTTGAGATCCCTAAAAAGGTCACCCGCGCCCAGCGCGAAGCCCTGAAAGCTTTTGAGGACAGCATGAAAGAGGATAACTACGAAAAGCGCAAGGGCTTCTTCAAGAACCTGCGCGACCGTTTCTCGTAATGCAATAACATGCCCCCGCCTGGTAATGCAGACGGGGGTGTTTTTGTATCAGTTAATTATAGCAATATCACGACCTCTTTATGCGATTTTTACATAGATGATATCATTCTCTAGCCTAAAAGCTAGAGGGAAAATGAGAAAAGTAAAGTGCAGTAAGGCTAATATTGCACTTTCGCCAATCATCATGTATAATAAAACTGTCTGTAAGCAACCTAAAGCAGGGGAGGGCTTCATGCAAAAAATCAAAGATTTCTGCAAGCGGCACCGCCTGCTGTGGCTGACTTTGCTGGTGGCGCTGGCTGCCGCTGCTGTGGCTGCGTGGGCCGGGTTTGACCTTGGCCAGCGGGTGGATAACCAGCCGGTGTATGAAATCGTCAACGATGATTATACCCGTACCGTTGTAATTCCTGCCACGGCGGACGCTGCAACGCAGGATGACGGCACAACCGGGTTGTACCTGCCCGTTCCGCTCAAAAGCGGGCAGCGCATTTACGGGGTTCGACTGGACCTGACCACCCATAATTGGGCGTTCCGGCATGGCACCCTGTACGCTGCACTGCTGGATGCCGATGGCAACGCCGTGGCGAACGGTGAGCTGGACTGCATTACCATTAAAGATGACACCTTTGCGGCCATCACGTTTGATGCGCCCTATACCGCCCCCGGCACAGCCGATGCCGAAGCGGACTATGACCTGGCAAACCCCAACATGACCCTGCGCCTGTGGTATACCCCCGGCGATGACTGGGATGTGTACCACCTGCTGGGCCTTTGGACGGATGCCGACACCAGCCAGCAGATGACCCGCCGGAATGCAAACGGCACAACGGATTCCATCGTCGGGCATCCGGCATTGCAGTATGTCGTCAATGATTCCGGCAGCTGGTCCCATGTGATCTCCCGCCTGCTGGGCGTGCTGACCTTTGCGGCGGTGGTGGCGGGCTTTATCCTGCTCACCCACCGCGTCAAGCTGTGGCAGGTAGTGCTGGTGTGCGGTGCGGTGCTGGGCGTGGCGTTTGCCTTTTTAACGCCGCCCCTTGTCGGCCCCGATGAATACACCCACCTGGCCAAATGCTACCGCCAGTCCAGCACATTGCTGGGCCAGCCGGTGGCGGACAATGATGATATGCTGCTGGTGCGCAGCTGCGATGCTCCCTATTTCAAAAATCATACCGGTGATATCGGCATTTACGCTTACAAGGAAATGCTGGAACACCTGGGAGATGCGGGCTGCAGCGGTGAAACGACTGTCAGCTCCGATACCTATGTAACGGCGGACCCCATCAATAATACGCTCTACCTGGGTCAGATTGCCGGCATTACGCTGGCGCGCATGATGGGGCTTGGCTTCCATGGCATGCTGCTGTTGGGGCGGCTGTGCAACCTGGCGCTGTACCTGGCATTGGCTGCGGCTGCGGTCAATATTGCACCCCAGCGGCTGCGCGGCATTTTTGCCGGTGTGGCACTGCTGGCCCAGCCCTTGCAGCTGGCGGGCAGCCTTTCGGCGGACGCCGCCGTGCTGGGGTATCTCTTCTGCTTTACTGCGCTCTGCCTGACCCTGCGCACCCGCCCGGCCCGCTGGCCGGAAACGGTGGCTGCTGTGGTGCTGGCGGCGCTCATCGGCCCGGCTAAGGCAATTTATCTGCCCGCCGTGCTGCTGATCTTTATGATTCCCGATGCCAACCTTGCCTTGCCTGGCAAGCGCTGGCCGGTTGGCCCCATTGCCAAAGTTCTGGCGCTGGTGCTGGCCGCTATCGGCTGGGTGCAGGTCAATATGGGCGCTGCTTTGTATGCAGCCCGCGATGTGGATACCGTGGGCATCCTGCGCGCCGGTGGTGCCGCCGCGGCTGGTGCCGCTTTGCTGGCGCTGCTGTACTGGAAGATCCGCCGCGACCCCAAAAAGAAGAAAATCTTTTTGGGTGCCATTGCCGCGGTTGTGGTGTTGGCCATCCCGGTTGGGCTGTATAAGCTGACCCACATGTGGGGCGGCTTAACGCCGGAACAGCTGGTTGGCTCCATTCAGGAAAACGGCGATTCCATCTACACCTATTCCGCCGGGTATATCTGCCGCAACCTGCCCAACACGGCCAAACTGCTGCTGCGCTCTTTCAGTGCGCAGGGGGCGCAGTGGGTGCAGGGCGTGCTGGGCACTGCCCTGGGCGAACCCATTGTGTATACCGTGGATGCCAGCTGGGTGCTGGGGGTTGGCTTTATCCTGGCTTTGCTGGCCGCGGCGCTGCCGCAGGCGGGCGAGACCGTACCTCTGGGCCGGCGCACCAAAGCGGGCGTTTGGGGTATTGTTCTCTGCGTGATTGCCCTTTCGTTCGTCACGGCGCTCAACTGGACCCCCATCAATTACACCACTATTTTTGGCCTGCAGGGGCGCTACTGGTTGCCCGTGTTGCCGCTGGTGCTGGCGCTGGTGCACCACAACCGCACCGTTGCCGTGCAAAAGCCCGCAGAGCGCAAGGCGGTATTTGCCATGCTCTGCCTGACATCGTTCGTCATTCTGCAAGGCGCGGGTTTGTACGCGACCTTCCAGATGCCGTCATAAATTATCATTTTATACGTTTTGTATAATGCAGAAAGGAACATTACCATGACTGTTACCCGTAATACCATCATTGCCGAAATCCTGCAGAACGATCCTTCCCAGGGCTGCGTGCCCATCTTTTTGAACACGGGTATGCACTGCCTGGGCTGCATGGCTGCCCATGGTGAGACCGTGGAGCAGGCCTGCATGGTCCACGGTGTGGACCCCGACGAACTGTGCGCCGAACTGAATGACTACTTTGCACACCTGTAAGCCTGTGCCGCACCTGGATGCGCGGCTGGCCGCCGCGGCTGCCTATGTGCGGCCCGGCCATATTGCCGCCGATATTGGGTGTGACCATGGAAAACTCAGTGCATGGCTGGCGGGCAGCGGTTGCTGCCCGCTTGTTTTTGCATGTGATCTGCGGGAAGGCCCGCTGCAAAAAGCCCGCATGACCTGCGCCCCCTGGGCGGATAAGATCCAGTTCCGCCTCGGTTCCGGCTTGAGTGTGCTGCAGCCGGGGGAGGCAACGGAGATCATCATTGCCGGCATGGGGGCCGAAACGGTGCTGGAAATCCTGGATGCCGCCCCCTGGGTGAGGAACGAACAGTATAACTTTGTTTTTGTACCCGCCACCAAGCACAGCGTTTTGCGCAAGGGCCTTGCCCGGCGCGGCTTTGCCTTAAAAAGCGAGACACTGTGCCGTGCAGCCGGGCGGCTGTATACCGTGATCAACGCGCAGTATACCGGCCGGGCAGCGGAGCCCACCGGCCTTGCCTGCCTGTGCGGCAAAACGCAGGGCCAGCCCGAAGCCCAGGCCTACCGTGAACAGCAGCTGGTCAAACTGAAAAAATACCGCCTGGGCCTTGCACCCGGCCCGCAGGCGGATGGGGTGGATGCCCTGATACAGGAAATGGAGGATGGACTATGGCCGTAAAAGTACAGCAGGTACTGGAAATTCTGGAACAGATCGCCCCGCCGGAGCTGGCTTGCAGTTGGGATAACGTGGGCCTTTTGGTGGATGCCGGACGCCCGGTCACCTCCATTATGACGGCGCTGGATATTACCGCCGATGTGGTGCGCGATGCCGCCGAAAGCGGGTGTGAGCTGATTGTAAGCCACCACCCGGTCATCTTTGACCCGCTGCGCCGCGTGACGGCGGAGGATGTGCCCGCAATGCTGCTGCAGAACGGCATTTCGGCCATCTGCATGCACACCAATCTGGATGCCGCTCCCGGCGGTGTGAACGATGTGCTGGCAGACCTGCTGCGCATTGAGAACCGCCATGATTTCGCCGATAACTGCGGCCGCATCGGCACGCTGAACGTGCCCACCACGGCCCAACAGCTGGCCGAAACCTGCAGCCGGATGCTGCACACCCACTGCAAGTTTGTGGAAGCCGATCACCCGGTAGAAAAGCTGGCCGAAGTGAGCGGCGCAGGCGGCAGCTATTTGCAGCAGGCCATTGACGAGGGCGCAGACTGCCTGGTGACAGGCGAAGCCGCCCACCACATTGCCATTTTGGCAAAGCAGAAAGGCGTGGGCTTGGTTGTTGCCGGGCACTGGGGAACGGAACACCCGGTGGTGTTTGCCCTGGCGGATGCCCTGACCGAGCGCCTGCCCAAAGAAGTTACTGTGGCCCCCAGCCTGGCCGATGTTGACCCTTACAGCTACCTGTAACCCCTGCGGCGGCTGAACACTATGGGGTGGGATGAACCCATCCTGCCGCGTGAGAAGAATGCTGTCGTTTTCATAAAACCCTGCCCCAAAAGAAAAGGAGTACCACCATGGCATTGGATGCCGCGACCCTTGCGCTGGTCGCAAATGAACTGAACAGCACCCTGCTGGATGCCAAAATTGATAAAATTTTTGAGCCGACGCGGGATGAAGTGCTGATGACCCTGCGCACTCGCACCCAGACGTTCAAGCTGCTGCTGTCTGCCCGCAGCGGCTCGGCGCGTGTCTGCCTGACCAAAGAAAGCTTTGAAAACCCGCTCACCCCGCCGGGCTTTTGCATGCTGCTGCGCAAACACCTGACCGGCGGCCGTCTGACAGGGCTGCATATGGAACCCGGCGACCGCATTGTGTTTTTTGACTTTTTGTGCACCAATGAGATGGGCGACCTGGTAACCAATACCCTGGCTGCCGAGCTGATGGGCCGTTACTCCAACCTGGTGCTGATCCAGAGCGGCAAGATCATCGATGCCCTCAAGCGCGTGGATTTTGAGGACAGCGAGATCCGCCAGCTGCTGCCCGGACTGCCGTATACACTGCCGCCCAAACCCAATAAGCCGGATTTTCTGGCAACCAGCGCCGCCGCCATGGTGGCCGCTGCCTGCGAAAAAGACCTGCCGGTGGCTTCTGCTTTGGGCAAAGCGGTTGGCGGTGTCGGCCCCGTTGTTGCGCGGGAGGCTGTGTGGCGTGCCTTTGGCGGCGAAACGCCCCTGCTGGCCTGTGACCTGGACGAAGCGCAGAAGCAGGCCCTGTGCGCCGCAATCGAAAACCTGAAGGATGAACACGCTGCAGGCGGCACCCCCACGGCGGTGCGCATCCCCCAGCCGGACGGTGTGAACAAGCCGGTAGAGTTCAGCTTTTTTATCCCGCAGCAGTACGGCAGTGCGGCCGTTTTAACGCAGTACCCCACCTACAGCGAGCTGCTGGAGGATTATTACGCCACCAAGGACCGCGCCGAGCGGTTGAAGCAGAAGAGCCGCGAGCTGTACAAGGCGGTGCATAACCTGTACGAACGCGCTGTGCGCAAACAGTCCGCCCGGCGGGAGGAACTGGCCCAGAGTGAAAAAGCCGATACCCTGCGCCTGTACGGCGAGCTGCTGCAGGCCAACCAGTGGGCCATCCAGAAAGGCGACCGCCAGGCCACCGTGCAAAACTACTATACCGGCGAGGATGTGACCATCCGCCTGGACCCCCGCCTTGGACCCAACGAGAACGCGCAGAAATACTTCCGCGATTATAAAAAGAAGCAGACCGCCGGCCAGATGCTGAAAAAGCTGCTGCTCGAGGGCGAGGATGAGATCGAATACCTTGCCAATGTTCTGTATGAGGTGGAGACTGCCCCCGGCGAGCAGGCCCTGAACGAAGTGCGCGCCGAGCTGAAAAGCCAGGGCTACCTGAAATACTATAAGCAGCGGGAACGCAAACAGAAACCGGCGGATTTCCTGCGCTACCGCTCCAGCGATGGCTTTGAAATTTTGATCGGGCGCAATAACCTGCAAAACGATAAGCTGACCCTGCACACTGCCCGCGGCAAGGATGTCTGGTTCCATGTACAGAAAGCCCCCGGCAGTCATACGGTGGTTATGAGCCGCGGCGAGGATGTGCCGGACACCACCAAACAGGAGGCCGCAGAGCTGGCTGTGCTGCACTCCAGCCAGAATGGCGGTGCCAAGGTGCCGGTGGATACCACCGAGGTGCGTAACATCTGGAAAGCCAACGGCGCCCGCCCTGGCATGGTGCTGTATAACGATTATACAACGGTCTATATTACCCCGCGCGCCGGGCTGGAAGAGCAGCTAAGGGAAAAATAAAGTAACATATGTTAAGGCAATACCGCACAATTCCCGCCTAACGGCTCAAGCACCGCTCCGGCGGCTGCGGCACGGCATCTGCGTTGCCAAAATGCTCGATAAGACATCCAGTATTATCTGCGCTTTTGGCTTAGCATCTGCCGCACCTCGCTCGCCGTATCGGCACTTAGAATTATGCGGTATTACCTTAATGAAATGACCACGCTAAGTGCGAGCGTGGTCATTTTTTTTGAATAAAGTAGGATATTTTTGTAAATAGGAGTGAAAAATGAAAAAACGTGTGGTATAATTTGAAAAGATGAGGAGAGGGAAAGTGAAATGAAAGTCTTAGTTACAGGCTTTGACCCGTTCGGAGGGGAAAGCATCAACCCGGCTTACGAAGCTGTTAAAATGCTGCCGGATGAAATTGCCGGGGCGCAGATCATCAAGCGGGAGATCCCGACAAGCTTTACCCGCGGCACCGCAGAAGTGGTGCGCCAAATCGAACTTTGCCAGCCGGATCTGGTGCTGAATGTGGGCCAGGCAGGCGGCGCTGCTGGTTTGCGTGTAGAACGGGTAGCCATCAACCTGGCGGATGCCCGTATCCCGGATAATGACGGCGCACAGCCGGTGGACGAACCGCTGGTACAGGACGGCGCCCCGGCATATTTTGCCAAGCTGCCGGTCAAGGCCATGGTGCGCGGGGTACAGGCAAAGGGCTATCCCTGCCAGCTGTCTTACACGGCAGGTACTTACGTCTGCAATGCGGTCATGTATACCGTGCTGCATACCGTGCAAAGCGATCCCCATATACGGGCGGGCTTTGTGCATGTGCCGTATGCAGCCAGCCAGCTGGAAGGCAAAGCTGCGGGTACCCCGGCCATGCCGCTGGCAGACATTACCGCGGCCCTGGCAGCTGCCATTGAAGCCGCTGTGCAGAATAAGACCGATTTGAAAGAACAAATGGGCAGGCTGGATTAAAAACAGCGACTGCTCGAAATAAAATGGGGGGGGTAAGCGTTATGCTGACCAATAAAGAAATTGAAGTTTTGTGCTACTGCCGCGGCTGCCTGAACCGGAAGTGCGGCCTTGATCTGGAACGGAGTGATATACAGTATTATTATGATGTGCTGAATATCTGCAAGTGCTGCCAACAGGAAAAGCATGTTGTGTTCAGCATCAAACCGCTTTCCCGCTGGAAGCTCCTGAAAGGGCACAGCCCCCGTTACAGCAGAAAATAAATAGTATGGAGCTTGAATCAGGAGGGCGATAACAAGGCAAAGCGTACATTTGATGAGCAAATGTGCAGTAAATATGATTGACGAACCACACCGCGCGTGCTATACTAGCAATCAACCATCGGAGGGTTGATTGTTCAAAAGAAACAATGGCTGGATAAGATGCCGGGCTGAAATGCCCGTGTCTTATCCAGCCTTTTTTGTGGGGCAGCTGCTGGCCGGTGGAACCATACGAACAAAGGATGCCGAAAGCGAGAATTCTTTCGCACCAAATTGACAAGGACAGCATTGAAACGCTGGATCAGAAAGATGGGCTGTTCAATCCGGTTAAGGTTGAAGATGTTCGGACTTTTGATTCAGTAAGCCAGGACGCAATGGAAGAAAGGGCTATTGAAAACGGTATTTTGGATAAAGCATTTGAAAATGCAAAAAATATCATTAGAAAAATCATTGACAATGATTTGGTAGAAGAGCTTGGATATACGGTTTGCTTTGAAACGATTGAATGAGGCATACCCAAATAAAATCCGGATGAAAACTTATTGATGGTGAAATAAAGACTTCGCTGCCAAGGGCTGAAAATGCTCTTGGCAGATTTTTGTAGAAGGGCGGGGGAAAATCTTTAAAAAGATGCGCGAGTGGCTTTACTGGTTGGCGCGCTGAGAGTTTTTCCGCGGACCGTTTTGCCTCGGCACCGTCCAAAGAGCTCTATGCGGCAAACGGGCGCGGATTCTCCCGCACCCTCGCAAACAGTCCACTGGACTGTTTGTGTCCCACTGTGGCGAGAGCGGGCTGTTCGAATCCCGTCACTCCGTGAAAAACAAAAAGCTCTTTCACCAGACGGTGAAAGAGCTTTTTGTGGTCGGAGTGTAATTATAGGATTTCAGAAAACACAGATATATCACCTTTGCTGGCAGTCGGCAAGAGGCATTTATTCTAAAAATCGCACTTTGCAAGATACTCAGGCTCTTTGCCGCTTCTTAACTCTAAGAGCGACACGGATTAACAATTTCCCCCAACTGAATTAAAAAGAACAAGGGCAATAATCCCGAAAGATTATTGCCCTCAATCAATAAACAAAAAACAAAACAATCAAATCAAAATAGTAACAAAAAAACAAAACTTAAAACAAATGCTCAAACTATCTACGCTATTAGTATATGCAGTTTGAGTAAAAAAGTCAACTCTTTTTTCAAACAATTACGGTTGCAGCCAGTAACTATCTGGACGAGCAATAAGACGAGCATTGTTATATGCCATTTCCGTAGTTAGACAAGTATGACCGTAATATACTGTTTTATCCTCACTTAAAGATAAGACCAACGCCAAATCTGGAGTGTCTAGGTTAGTTAGATACAGAGGAGCTAACAGTTGAATTTTACCTCTATATAATTGAGGCACAATAGTCTTGTAGTTTGCCTCAATCCTCTTTTTTACTGAACTAATAGCTCCTGCAATCACATTTTGGCAAAATTCGCGACCATTGTTCCTTAACTGCTCTGGTATCCTCGCAAAGTTTTCCTCATCGAACAAAATATGATCCCATTGAGGAACAATGTCAAGATTTACATCAAAAATCAGCGCACTTGGATCATTAAAATAGTTTGCTCTACGAAGAGAAGAAACCGCATTTGTTGGACTGTCGGAAAATTTGATCGTATAACTGTTATAAAATGCTGTAAACCGCCATGGCTGGAACCCATCAATAGGATTTTTGATACAGTAAAAATATATCGGTTGCCATGTTTTGTCATATAAACCCGTATTGAAACATGCTACATTATCATCCATAAAAATGAATTGTTGTTTTTCGGGATCACCAGCATCTTCCCGTTCCTGCCAGAGCTTTTCAAAGGTAAAGTAAAGGTAGCTACGCAGAATCCCAAAATCGCTTTTTCCTGCATAGCTCCATTTTTCGGGAGGTAATTCATTTGTAGCTAAAGCTTTTAGCTTGCTATTGAAAAATTCGTAGTTTCCCAAGAATGCCCATTCTTTTAGTTGCATGATTTTAACCTCCTCAACTAAATATATGCTTATATTAACACAATTCGAGGGAATTGTCATTAAATTTTTGTTCAAGAACAACGCCGCCCAACAGGACAACGGGCGGCGTTTTCATATATAAAACCATGAAGGGAGGTCACTTCCACCCGGCCAGTCTGCGGACTGGCTTTTTTCATGCCATGAAAAGGAGGTTTGCAAATGGCAGATGATAAGAAAAACATTCCCGAGGCGGCCCTGCCCGCCGAGGCTCCCACTCCCGCGGCAGAAAATGCCGCCGTGCCGGAACAGTCTGCTCCCGAGCCTGTGTTGACCAACGCAGAGGCGGTCATGCTGGAACATGAGGGGCAGGCGGCGAGGCCGTGCCTGATCCCGCCGACGTTGTTACCCACGCTGAGGTGGAGGAGCCTGCCACTCCCGATACCCCCAAGGCTGAAAAGGAACAGGGGCAGCCGCCTGATCCCGGCAAGGACGACCCTGCCCCGGCACATTCCGGCAAGGTGGTAGATTTTGCCGCCGCCCGTGACGAGGCGGCCAAGGAGGAGAAAAAGGCGGTCAAGCAGAAATCGCCCACGGAAAAGGATAAGGCCGCCAAACCCGGCAGAGGCCGTCCGCCCAAAGAGGGCAAGGCCGCTCCCGATAAGGCCAAGCCGCCCAAACCTCGGGACAAAAAGTTCCAAAGCAAGCCCGCCCCGGAGAAACCTGCCGTGGATAAGGGCGGCGCTCCCGCTGGTGCGGAGGTCACGCCGGAGCCGTCTGTGCCCCGAGATGCCACCCGTGCCGAAAAAGAGGAGATCGTCTATAGCCGAAATCGAAAACAGCGAACTTACAATGTCACGGGTACAAAAGCTTGCGGCCTTGTATACAGTCAAAAACCAGAAACTTGTAGAAGCCCAACCGGAAGAACCCAAAATTAGCACGCAAGGAAATGTAAGATATTATGCCGCGGCGGAATCACCTAAAAAAGCTGTTACAAGCGGAAGTGAATTTTTACGGGCGGTATCAAGCGTTAAAGCGGAAGATGCGCTAGCGGTGCTTGATGAATTGATGTCGGCACTGTATGTTGCAAATCCGAAAGTGTACAACGGCGTGATGAGAAAACTAGAAAGGCTACAAAATGAGTGAGTTTTTTAAGGCTGACGCCGGGCATGTTTGGCGCGTGCTGGATGAATTTATGGATGCGCTAAAAGAAGCAAAACCGGACGTGTATAGGGATTTGGTGCACGATTTGCAAAAAAATAGGCAAATGTGTACTAAAGTGTGTACTTACAAAAGAAAATGCCGCAGATTTTAACGAATCTGCGGCATTTATTCAAGTCGGAGTGACGGGATTCGAACCCACGGCCTCTTGGTCCCGAACCAAGCGCGCTACCAACTGCGCTA
>ULVH01008198.1_pt1 | contig 22406 bp, 16 predicted proteins | sample 1959261 | NCBI WGS metagenome assembly ULVH01 (sample SAMEA4835781, study PRJEB28245) | human gut metagenome | biome: gut microbiome; material: fecal sample | place: Denmark | collected 2008
GTGAGCGGGCTGCGGCATGACAACGGCGATCTGGGCCAGTTTGTGGATGAAGTGCGCCGCGGCGGGGCGGTGATCCCGCTGCGCGCCATGGTAACCCCCACCAGCCGCAGCTGGACCCTTGCTGCCCTGCTGGCCGAACTGAACCGCGAACATGAACACGTGGGAGGCCAGGCATGAAGCGCCGCCTGACCTGTGCGGTGCTGGCGCTCTGCCTGCTGCTGAGCGGCTGTGCGGCAACTGGAACCACCAGCCCCCAGCGCTACAGCGTAACTTGGTGGGATGTGTTTGACACCGTTACTGTCATCAGCGGCTATGCCGACAGTGAAGCCGACTGGAACGCCCAGATGACCGCCCTGCATGCAGACCTGCTGCGGTATAACCAGCTGTATGATATTTACAACCACTATGACGGCATGACCAACCTGGCGGATGTAAACGCCGGAGCCGCCGCTGCCCCCGTTGCCGTTGGGGATGAGATTATGAACCTGCTGACCTTCGCGCAGGAGATGTACCAGGCAACGGACGGTGCCTGCAATGCCGCTGCCGGGGCGGTGCTGCGCTACTGGCACGATGCCCGCACCGCCGCGGGCGATGGAGCCGAGGTAAGCGCCGATATCCTGCCCAAAACCGCCGACCTGCAGGCTGCAGCTGCCCACTGCAATATGGATGATTTGATTTTGAACCAGAATACCGGGACGGTGTATTTTGCAGACCCGGAATTGCAGCTGGACGTTGGCAGCATTGGCAAAGGCTATGCGGTGGAGCAATGCGCCCAGGCAGCCGAAGCCCGCGGCCTGGCCAGCGCCCTGTTGAACGTGGGTGGCAATGTGCGCGCCATTGGCACCAAGCCCAACCGCGGGCCCTGGGTTGCCGGGGTCGATAACCCCTGGCCGGATCAGGACGGCCAATACGCCACCGCACGCTATGTAGATACCGTGGAGCTGCAGCCGGGGCAAAGCCTTGTGATCAGCGGGGACTACCAGCGTTACTTTACCGTGGACGGTGTACGCTACCACCACCTGATCGACCTGACCACCCTGCAGCCTGCCCGCTACATGAACAGCGTTGCCATTGTAAGCAGTGACAGCGGCCTGGGGGATGCGCTTTCCACCGGCGTGTTCTGCATGCCGGTAGAAAAAGGGCAGGCTTTGATCGAGCAGCTGAACGATGTGGAAGCCCTGTGGATGCTGAGCGATGAAACCATGCTGCAAAGCAGCGGGTGGGGAAAGTGAACGGCATTATTCCCCTGTAGAAACCTTTGTTTTTTATACAAACAGGCAAACGTTTCGTCCCCCGTGCCCTGACCTCATTGTTCCGTGGAGAACTTTCGCTTAAGGCAATACCGCATAATTCTAAGTGCCGATACGGCGAGCGAGGTGCGGCAGATGCTAAGCCAAAAGCGCAGATAATACTGGATGTCTTATCGAGCATTTTGGCAACGCAGATGCCGTGCCGCAGCCGCCGAAGCGGTGCTTAAGCCGTCAGGCGGGAATTGTGCGGTGTTGCCTTAATTTTAAAAGAACAAACAGAAAAATCCGTATCCTCCTGCCCTGCTTGGCATTCGGGATACGGATTTTTGTTATATTGCTGATTTCATGCACTGGGCATGTTATTTCTGTGCAAAAAAGTCTTTGACCACCTGCACCACGGCTGCGCGGTCGGCTTCGGTCAGACCATAGTACAGCGGCAGGCGGGTCAGGCGGTTGCTTTCCTTTGTGGTGTATTCATCCACACCGGCAAAGCGGCCGTATTGGATGCCCGCCGGGGCGCTGTGCAGCGGCACATAATGGAAAGACGATGCCACACCGTGGGCTTTCAAATAGGCAATGAACTCAGTGCGCTGTTCCAGGTCCTGCAGCTTGACATAGAACAAATGCCCGTTATGCACACAGCCTTCCGGCACGGTGGGCAGCTCCAATAGGCCTGCTTCAGCCAGCGGTGCCAGCTCCTGTGCGTAATAATCCCAGCTGTGGGTACGGTCTGTATTGATGGTATCGGCCTGTTCCAGCTGTGCCCACAGGTAAGCGGCATTCAGATCACTGGGCAGGTAGCTGGAGCCATAAGAAACCCAGGTATATTTATCTACCTGGCCGCGCAGAAAACTGGCGCGGTTGGTACCCTTTTCCCGCAGGATTTCGGCCTTGGTCACGGTTTCGGGGTCATTGATGACCAGCGCGCCCCCCTCCCCCATTGAGAAGTTCTTCGTCTCATGGAAAGAGTAGCAGCCAAAATCACCGATGGTGCCCAGTGCCCTGCCCTTATAACTGGCCATCACGCCCTGGGCGGCATCTTCCACCACCTTCAGGTTATGGCGGCGCGCAATCTGCATGATGGTATCCATATCGCAGGCCACACCGGCATAGTGCATCACGCAGATGACTTTGGTTTTTTCGGTGATGGCGGGTTCAATTTTTGCTTCGTCAATGTTCATGGTGTCCGGGCGGATATCCACAAACACCAGCTTGGCCCCAGCTAAAACAAAGGCCGTTGCCGTGGAAGAAAATGTGTAGCTGGGCAGGATCACCTCATCACCGGGCTGGATGCCGCACAGCAGGGCAGCCATTTCCAGCGCGGTGGTACCGCTGGTGGTCAGCAGCACCTTGCCCGCATGGAACCGCTGTTCCATCCATTCATCACAGCGGCGGGTAAAAGGGCCATCGCCGCAGATCTTATTGTTTGCCATGGCCTGGCGCATATAGTCCAGCTCTGTACCAACCTGCGGGGGAATATTAAAAGGAATCATTGTTTTACTCTCAACTCGCAATCTATTGTAACCACTCGGTCTTACTGGGCGCGGGTAGTATCACTTTCCGGCGTTTCGGGTTCAAAATTCAGCCGCTTTTCTTCCACCACCAGGGGGCGGTCCATAATACGGGCGTTCATTGCCATGATGTACTCGCCCAAAAATCCCAGAAAGGTCAGCTGCACACCACCCACAAAGAACACGGCAATAATCATCGGGGCATAACCCGCAGCAAAGGTATTCCAGTGGATCAGCTTTGCCACCAGGAACACAAGCCCCAGGATAAAGCTGACCGCCGCGCAGAAAAAGCCGAAGAACTCCGCCATCCGCATCCCAATCTTGGTGTAGCTGGTAAAGCTGAGCATGGCGGCATCAAACAGGCTGTACCAGTTGTTGTGGGTCTTGCCTGCCCGGCGCTTGGGCTGGGTGTATTCAATCTCCTTGCGCTCGGGGCCAAGCTCCGCCACAATCCCGCGCAAAAACGGGGTGGGGTCGTGCAAATCACGCAGGGTCTGGATAAAGCTTTTATCGTACAGGCCAAACCCGGTAAACTGCTCGATCATTTCCACATTGCTCATCTTTTTGATGGTTTTGTAGTAACAGTCCCGCAAAAAGTACATGACAGGGTTTTCCTGGCTGGTGGTCTTTTTGCCGATTACAATTTTGTAGCCTTTTTCCCATTCAGCCACAAACTTTGGAATCATCTCCACCGGGTCCTGGAAGTCCGCGCAGATGGTAATGGTGCAGTCCCCTGTGGTATGGATCATACCGTAATAGGGGCTGTTGAACTGACCAAAGTTCTTGCTGTTAAAAATGGCTTTGACCTTGGGGTCCTGCGCGCAGATGTCCGTAATGATCCGGCGGGTACGATCCTGGCTTTTATTATCAATAAAAAGGATCTCATAGTCATAATCCGGGCAGTCCTTCCGAATCTCATCCCGCACCGCCTCATAGATGGGGCGGGCGTTCTCCTCCTCGTTATAGGTAGGGATCATAACAGAGATGACTTTTTTCTTCTCGCTCATGCAGGTTTCATTCCTTTAAGTTTAGTCTTTGGCCCACTGCCGCAATAGCCGGGCAGACCCTTATCACTATACACTATTTTGCAAAATAGGTAAAGAACAATTTATTTTCGCAGTTTTGCGTTTCAAAGTTCAGGCTTACAGGGCGGTCCGCCAGGGTGTAGGGCTCCTCGTTTTCCAGGCAGAAAGTCCCCTCTTTGGCAATGTGGCAGATGCCGCGGTAAATTTCCATGGCCGGGGTGCAGGCACCGATCAGCAGCGTTGCCGCCAGCAGAATGGTCACGGCATGCTGTGCAAGCGTACCGTCCCGCCATTTGGTGCCCACCAAGGCGATAAAGTACCGGGCACAGAGGGTCATCAGGATAAAGATAGCCGGGATGGACACCCGCATGCAGAAATCGCACCCCTGTCCCACCTTAAAGAACGGAATGATGAAGAGCGACACGGCACAGGTATAAAACAGCCAGCTGCGGCGGTTCTGCCGCCAGAGCAGCAGCAGATAGATGCCGGCATCCAGCAGGTAAAATACCAGCATGCCTTTTTGCAGGCTGGTCAGAACGTTTTGGTCAAAAGTCTGCTGCGCTGCCTGGTTCCCGGCGACAGTTTCGCCCAGAACACTGTAGCCAAAGGCGTTATTGGCCAAAAAATAACTGGCCGTAATGCTGAGCACCACAACCAGCACCAGCACATTGGCCGGGGAGAACGCCGATTGCAGCACGCCTTTTTGACGCTGTGCCAGCAGAACAATGCCGCGCACCACCATAAAAATAACCAGCCCCACAAATGGGAAGGGGCCGCACATCAGGCAGGCCGTGCCCAGCAGCAGGTAGTTGCGGCAGTCTTTCTCCTGCAAAAAGCAGACGGTTGCCAGCCATGCCCCCACTGTCTGGTTGAACACCCAGAACAGGCAGGTCGTCAGGGAGCTGAACTGGAAATCATTCGTCCACCATTCCAGGTGCATAGCGTCATAGGCCAGCAGGTCCGGCAGTCGGCTGCTGTACAGCGCGCCCAGAATATCCATGCCGCTGAAGAAAATCAAAAACAGCAGGCCGATCCCCTGCTTTTTGCCGGTATCGGCACGCAGGTAGACCAACAAATTCAGCGCCGCCAGATAGGTGCCCAGCGCCGTCCACCCCCAAAGGGCCATACGGGCGAACATCCAGGCGGCATCCAGCCCAAACAGGGCGTATACCGGTTTGGTCAGCGCCGCCGGGACCAGCCAGTGCCCGATATAATACACCAGCGCCGTATCCTTTTGCGGGTAATACACCGGCCAGCTGTTTGTGATCAGATCCCGGTAAATGGCGTTGCGGTAACCCCAGTCCGAGTTCTGGTAAAAAAAGCCCGTCTGACCGCCCAGGTAGCCCCACAACAGCATCAGGGCAAACAGCAGCACCAGCTTTGGCACCGAAAGCGTAATGCCCTGCTCTTCTTGCCCCACTTGCTTAACCTGCGGCGTTTTGCACACGGCATACCACCAGGCAAAGGCCAGCACGGCCAGGCCCGCAACGGCAAACGGCGCGCGGAGATACCCCGCAAAAAACACCGCCAGCGGCGCGGTGAGATAGGATAAGGCAAACGGCTTTAACTTTTGGTAGGTCAACTGCATAAATACTGTCTGGCTCCTGTTCGTCCATGCGGGTCCTGCCCGCACGGACGGGGTTATTTCTTATTGGCTTAATTGGTTTGCTTTTGCGTTTTTGCCCACGCAATGGTGGCGCGGATGCCATCGGCAAAGGCGGTGCGCGGCGCAAAGCCGGTATCCGCCGCAAGCTGGGTGATATCCGCCTGCAAAAACATGACCTGCTGCGGCCCGTAAGGGATTTTGCCCAGGCCAAGCGGCAGGGCCAGGTCGATGGCATCACGCAGGGTCTCAATATATTCCCGCAGGGGGCGGGCGGTGCCGCTGCCCACCGGGTACACGGCACCGCTGCGGCCATGGCAGGCCATGCGGTACAGTGCATCCGCAGCATCGGCGGAGTAAAGATAATCCCACTTCTGCTCCCCTGCCGTCAGGTCCGGGCACTGCCCGGCCAGCAGTTTTTGGATGGTGGCGGAGATCATCGTGTTGGGGCCGTCATGCGGGCCGTAAACCGAAAGGATACGCGCCCACACATGGTCCATGCCCAGGGCGGCGGCCTCGGTACGGCTCATCTGGCCTGCACACAGCTTGGCCATGCCGTACCCGTTTTCGGGGTTTGTGGGGGTATCGGCCCGCAGAACACCGTCCACACGGCCATACTCTGCCTGGCTGCCGGTACCAACAAACACACGGCAGCCCATTGCCGCCGCGGTGCGCACGGCATCAATGGTATAGCGGATATTCTCAATCTGAGCCGGCATATCATTGCGGCCCGCGCCAATGGTGTGCGCCCACGCCAGGTGGAAAAAGGCATCCGCCTGCACGGGCAGCCCGGCTGCGGCCATGCACTGCGGCAAATCCGCCAGGTTGGCGGCATCGCAGGCAACTACATACAGGTTTGCATCCTTGGGCAGCGCTACGGCCCGCGGGCTGCCGGGGCGGCAGACCGCCACCACGGTGCAGCCAGCCTGCAACAACCGGCTGCACAATGCTGTGCCCACGGCCCCGGTGGGGCCGGTCACGATTGCGGTTTGTATCTGCCTTTCGATTTTTTCCATTTTCAACACCTTATTTGTTTTTCGCAATGATCTCTGTGCAAAAAGCATGCCAGCTTTTTTTCATTTGCCTGTCTATAATTTTCCCTACATAATAGACAATTCCTGCCGCTATTGCACAGCAGGCAAAAGAAAGAACCAGCCTTTGCAGTTCGGTCACTTCTACGCTGTACATTGCCAGTATATTCGGCAAAAATTGTACGCAATACAAATGACTCAAGAAAACTGGCATGGTTGCTTTCCCCAGAAATCTGACAAAGCCGTTGTCAAATTTTCCGTAGAAAAGCGATTTTCCGCTTGCCGTAATGGTAAATGCCGCACCCAACGCCAAAACCACAATGCCATCCAGCATAGCACGTGTCTCATTCATTGACCATATATGGTAAAGTACCCACGCATACCCAGCCAATTCCACGGCTGTCATCATCGCGGCCATCTTTTTCCCTACATCAATTTTTTTCAGAGTTGATGCAGCCCTGTTTGCTACTACCCCTCCCAGAATTCCTGCAAAGGCACGCAGCATTCCGGTATTAACCCAGCCAAACAGAAGTGTACATGGGGCATCCAGTGAACCACAGTTCTGCAGGATCACGCCCAGTATCAGCAGGATTGCTGCCGGGGTCGCCTACACAGTCAAGCCATAATGCCTGCGCAGCAGCGGATACAGCACCCAGACCGCAAAAGTCATTGCGGAAAGATACCATAGCACCCCTGTTGTGGAGGCTACAGAAAACCCAAAGTTCTGTAAATACAGGAAATCTGCCGGAATCAGCTGTAAATTCAACAGAATTGTAGCGCTGTCCCACTGTTGTGCATAGGCACGCACTATAAACCCCAAAACGGTTGCCACAAGAAAGTATGGAAATATCAAACGATAACGCTTGAGCACATCCCATGTCGCTTCTTTCATGGCATTTTCTAGCGAAGGGCAGGTTGTTTCTCTTGCGTTTAACCGGCATATCTTTTCGGCAAGAAAATACCCTGTTACGATAAAAAAGAATTCAACGCCGATATATCCCCTGCGCACGTACCACGCATGGAACAATACCACCCCCACGCAAAATACAAACCGCAGCAATTCAATATTGCCATTCCGCGCTTTTTTCATTTTTTATTTTCTTACCCTTCCGGCACCAAGGGGATAAACATCTGCTGTTCCAGCTCTTCCCGCGGCAGGAATGGTGCCAGGTCCTCCAGCGGCGGGCTGACCAGTGTGCCGTCCGGCAGGCGCTTGGTGGCGCTCTTCGGCTCCCAGACCTGCTGGGTATCGGTAAAGATCTCGCAGAAAGTCGGGCCTTCTGCGGCAAGGGCGGCATCCACCACCTGTTTCATCTCAGCGTTGGAATGTGCGCAGGAATACGGGTAGCCGAACGCTTCGGCAATTTTGCGGAACTCCGGGAAGGACAGATCCCCGCTCTCCGGCCCAATGCCGATCTTGCAATGGTCTTTGAACAGGTTGTTCTGGGTCAGGCGGATGGAGTGGTAGCCGTTATTGTTGATGAGGAAAATCTTGATCGGCAGCTTATTTGTCAGGATAGTCTGCAATTCCTGCAGGTTCATCATGATAGAGCCATCGCCTTCCAGGCAGATGGTGGTACGGCGGCCGCCTGCAATGCAAGTGCCAATGGCGGCGGGCAGGCCGTAACCCATGCTGGCAATGGCGCTGTTGTTGGCCATGCGGCTACCTTTTTGGATGACATACGCCTGATTGCCCACCACGCAGCAGGCGCCGTTGGAAACTGCGGTCAGGCTGTTTTCCGGCAGGCGGGAACTGAGGTAGCGCACAAAGGCGTACACATTGGCGGTGGTGCCGTTTTCTTCCCACTGGCGCGGCAACACGGCGGGGTAATCTTTTTTCCATCGCTGGCAGGTTGCCAGCCAGTCCGCTGCCTGACTGACAGGGGTCAGCGGCGCTGCGGCGGCATCCAGCTTTTGCAGAAAGTCCTTGGCATCCGCCCACACGGGGTGCTCCACATGCAGGGTGTGCTTTTTCATCTCGGCGCGGTCAATATCCACCATGATGACTTCCGCCGCGCGGGCCCAGGTTTTCCAGTTATAGCCCACCTGGCGGATGGAAATGCGGGTGCCCACAGCCAGAATCAGGTCTGCGTTCTGGATGGCCCAGTTGCCGGGGCGGTCGCCCATATTGCCGGCACGACCGCAGTAAAGCGGGTTTTCGTCCTCGATCAGGTCCACGGCGTTCCAGTAGGTCACAATGGGGATGTTCAGCTTTTCCGCCACAGCGCGGAACGCTGCGTACCCGCCGGAAAGTCGGATACCGTACCCGGCGTGGAACACCGGGCGCTTGGCGTTGCGGATCTTTTCCAGCACCATCTGCACGGTGGCATCGTCCACCGGGGGCGGCAGCCGGGCATCGTCCTGCGCCGGGTCATAGCCGGGCAGGCTGTCGGTTTCAATGTAGCCGCCCTGATAGTTGACCGGGATATCGATCCACACCGGGCCGGGGCGGCCGGTGGTTGCCAGGTGCCAGGCTTTTTCCAGCACATAGCGGATCTGGTTCGGGTCTTCCAGCATGGTGGCGTATTTGGTCATGTGGGCAACAGATTTGGTGATATCGTATTCCTGGTCGCCCACCGCGCGCAGGGGCAGGCCATCGGTAAACTGCGCGGCATAGCGGGCCGTGGTATCGTACCGAACCTGGCCGGAGATTACAAACATAGGGATAGAATCCAGCCAGCCGCCCACCACACCGGTCAGGGCGTTGGTGCCGCCGGGGCCGGTGGTAACGCACAGGGCGGCAATTTTGTTATCAATGCGGGCGTATGCTTCCGCCGCAATGGCGCTTGCCTGCTCGTGATGGTTATAGGTAACATGCAGCGCCGGGTGGTGGCCCAGTGCATCATTCAGATGCATGGCGCCGCCGCCCACCACGCTGAACACATCCGTAACGCCGTGCGCCGCAAGAAAATCGGCCACATAATCGGCCAGACGCTGTTTCATTGAGGGGCCTCCTTTTATTTAATCCGTTCAAGCTGCGGCTGAACCATTACAAAATACAAAGTTCTGGAATCCTGCGGGGCATCGACCCGCTTGCCGCTGTAGCTAATATCGATTGTACTTTCACCAAAAGGAATATCCGCAGTATAGCGGATTTTCATGTTTTCCTGGCTGACCACAAAGGTCTGGCTACTGTCACCGAAGGTAATGGTAATGCTGGGGCGGTCAGAAATATCAAAGAAATAATCCCCCACTGTAAAGGTAAAGGTGTACCTTTCCGTATTCAGCTGCGGGTTTACCAGTTTGATCTCCGCACTTTTCTTGCACCAGTAAAACGGCAGCTCTTTGTTGGAGTTTTCAGGAGTATAATATTCTGTGTTATAAATGCCATCCCCCAGCTGCATGGTAATAGACGGCGCATTATACAGCACCCACACGCCATAGAAAACGGCAAGGGAAACTGCCAATGCCCCCAGTGAAGCGCCGAAAGTAACCAGCGTGCTGCGTGCAGCTTTTTTATCTAGTTTTGATTGTTCAGGCTTTTTGGTTTTCAGCGCTGCCAACACACAATTTACTGCCTGTACAACGCCCCAGATGATAGCTGTCAGTATTGCCAACTGTACAATGGTGTTGCGAATATAAGAGTTACGCTCTTCAAAGATTGGAAGCGGCAGATTAAATACCATCAAAACCGCAAAAGGCAATATATTTTGACGTGTCATCACCTTTTCCTGTGCAAGAAAATACGCCAGCGGAATCAGCGCCATGCAGTAAATATAGTTGCCCTGGCTTTGGTACATCATAGCCACGGTAATCAGCAGCAACGCCTGCCATTCCTGGCGGCAGAGCAGAGCACACACAACCAGTACCGCCGCCACAGCAAAGGCTGCTGCAAAAAAAGATACCGTTGCATTGCTGGTTCCGGCGATCAGGTCCACCAGATGCGCCCCATGTGCGAACATGCTGTTGATGCCATTGCCTGCCCAAGGTGTTTTACTTTTACTTCCAAAAGAGAACAAAATCTTCAGCCAACGCTGCAAGCCGTACACGCCCTCCTGGAAGGCAAACACCGGGAGCATCAACGCTGCAATGCCATAAAACACCGTGCGGATTGCTGCTTTGAAATCCCGGTTTCTTAAAAGCATAACACCTAAGAATGCGGGATAAATTTTAAGTCCGGCTGCTACTGCCAGTGCAACCAATGCCAGTTCCCGCACCCATGCGCGCTTTGAACGGTGATACATGACGAAAAAAAGCGAAAGTCCCGCCGCCAGCAAAATAATATTGCCGCGGTCTACCGCATTAAGCACACCAAAGCTGAATAAGGCAAAAAACGTACTGGCCCTGGCCCACTGGGCATTTTGCATCACGTCACGGAGCAAAACCGCCAGCAAAAGAACCGCCAGCACCACAAAAAAGACGTATAGCAAAAAGCACGACTGTGTTGTGCGTAAATCAGTTTCTGTGCCGCGCATGGCAACTGACGCCTCAAAGTCATAGGTCCAGTTATCAGATACCGAAGCAGGCACCAGTAAAAACAGGGCATAAAAGAGCAAATTTGCCAAGGGCGGATACAGTGTGTCAAACACCGCATACGGCTGGCGTCCACGAACATATTCAATGCTATGGAAAAAATCCATGCCGGCATCCAGTGTATCATGGTATAAAAAGTACGAAAGAAAATCACCATGGGTAACATACAGCGTTACCATAACCACAATGGCACACACTGCGCTGAGTACACAGTACAGCTTGGCCGTTTTTTTCCAGAACGGATTGCTCCCTCTTCCTTTTTTACCAAAAAGGCCTTTTCCCCGTTTCGTGTTATTCTCTTTCAGCACGCGCTGGCTGTTGCATTCATTCTGGCCATAATTCAGTCCCAGCTGCACCGATTTGTTATCTTCCGGCAACAGCTGATCTAATCCAATGCTGATACCAGATTTATTCTCGTTATTTGTTGTCATGTTGTCCATACACAGCCTTGCCCTATTTCTGTTCCCGGTTATGTATCAGATATTCCCTGGTTTCCCATATTTTTTACCGATATATTTTGCAGTCTTATTTTCAACAATAAAGCACCGCCAACCAACCTCGTTGAGTCGGATGATGGTTAGGGATCCCGATACCGCACTTTTCCGTGCCGGATAAGCTCCACATCGTTGACGGGAAACATTTTGTCGTTTATCTTTCCTTAAATGTCCACAACTTGTTGATGATAAAATTCAGCGGAATCGTGACCAGCAAATTTACAATCGGCGCAATCGTTTTGCTGACGCTGAAGAACGTAACCTCTATCCAAAGCAAAACATTAGAAAGGATCGACGTGCCGCCGTAGCTGACGTATGTTTTTCCAAGGCGTTTCAGTTTACTGCGCCAATCGTTTGCATTCCCGGTAAACACAAACTTATCGTTCCAAAAAAAGGCATTGGCAATGCTCAGAATTGTTCCCAGAACGCTTCCTACCATATACAGGTCTGGGCTGATCCACAAAAAGATATAATACACCGCCATTGATACCGCCGTGTTGCTTACGCCAACAAGGCCAAACTTGATAAACTGTGCAAGCAGCGCAACAAATTCCTTTTTGCTTTTTGCTCCCAACAGTGCCAACAATTTCTGCATGGATCCCGTTCCTTTATTATTCTTTATAAGCAATCAAAAAGCAAAGCCTGTATTGATAATTTACCGCAGTGCAGCAGCCATTTTTTCTTATCAGCACGGCTTTGCTTTTTCTTATTGATTCATCTTATCAGCGTATTTTACTGGTTCACCGCTTCAATAATGATCTGTGCCATATAGTCAATCATCTCATCGGTCATGCCGGGGTACACGCCGACCCAGAAGGTGTTGTTCATGATAAAGTCAGTGTTGGTCAGCTCCCCTGCCACGCGGTAGGCGTCGGTGCCGCGGATCTGGTCAAAGCAAGGGTGCTTGATCAGGTTGCCGCTGAACAACAGGCGGGTCTGGACATTGTGGTCCTCAATATAGCGGGTCACGGCGTTGCGGTCCAGGCCGGATTCCGGCTTGACCGAAATCAGGAAGCCGAACCAGGACGGGCGGCTGTTGGCGGCCGGTTCCGGCAGGATCAGCTTATCGGCGGCCGGTTCCAGGGCTGCGCGCAGGCGGTCCCAGTTATGGCGGCGGCGTTCGATAAAGCTGGGGAACTTTTTCAGCTGCTCGCAGCCGATGGCGGCCTGCATGTCGGTCACTTTCAGGTTATAGCCAAAGTGGCTGTAAACGTACTTGTGGTCATAGCCTGCGGGCAGTTTGCCATACTGACCGTCAAAGCGGTGGCCGCAGAAGTTATCATGGCCGGACGGGCAGATGCAGTCGCGGCCCCAGTCGCGGTAGCTCTTGATCAGGCGGTTCAGCAGCGGGCTGTTTGTATACACGCAGCCGCCCTCGCCCATCGTCATGTGGTGCGGCGGGTAGAAGCTGGAGGTGCCGATATCGCCCCAGGTTCCGGTAAAGCGGGTTTCGCCGTTGATGGTGTACTGGGTGCCCAGGGCATCGCAGTTATCCTCCACCAGCCAGAGGTTATGGGCATCGCAGAAGGCTTTGACGGCGGACAGGTCAAACGGGTTGCCCAGGGTATGGGCGATCATGACTGCCTTGGTCTTGGGGGAAAGAGCGGCTTCCAGCTTGGTCACATCAATGTTGTACTGCGGCACGGTCACATCCACAAACACCGGCACAGCGCCATACTGCAGCGCCGGGGTGACAGTGGTGGGGAACCCGCATGCCACAGTGATGACCTCATCGCCCTTTTTGATCTGGCGGTCGCCCAGTTCCGGGGCGGTGAGCGCCATAAAGGCAATCAGGTTGGCGGAGGAGCCAGAGTTGACCAGGTTGGCGAACTTTACGCCGATCCACTTGGCAAACTCTTTTTCAAATTCATCCGCAAAGCGGCCGGTGGTCAGCCAGAAATCCAGCGTTGCATCGGTCAGGGCGCACATTTCTTTTTCATCAAACACGCGGGATGCATAAGTAACGCGGTCGCCGGGCTTGAAATCCGCCTTTTTCTCCTTAAAGTCATGGTAATATTCTGCCACCAGCGCCTTGATCTGCTCGCGGGCTTCGGCCTCATTGCTCCAATTTGCCATCGTCTGCTCCCTTACTCACTCAAAAATTCCTTGATCTCTTTGTCCATCTCCGCCGGGATATCCCCGCCGGAAAGCCATACCTTGCTGAACGCAACGGTCTTTTGCATACATTCCGCCATATGCCAGCGCGGTTTCCAGCCGAAGGTGGATTTCAATTTGCTGCAATCCAGCTTCAAAAAGTTTGCTTTATGCGGGGCGTTTGCCTCAGCGCGGTTTTCCCATGCAGCACCATCGCCCCACGCCTGGCAGAACAGGTCTACCAGGGTGCCGGTCGTCACACAGTCGCAGTCATCCGGGCCGACATTATAATAGCCGGCGTACCGGTTATCCTCATACTGGCGCTGGGCGATCAGCAGGTACGCCGCCAGCGGTTCCAGCACATGCTGGTATGGGCGGGTGGAATACGGGTTGCGCACACCGATGCTCTCCCCTTTTGCCATGGCACGCACACAGTCTGGGATGATGCGGTCATTGGCAAAATCGCCGCCGCCAATCACATTACCTGCGCGGGCAGTGGAGATGGCCACGCTGCCATCCGCAAAAAAGCTGTTTTTATAGCTGTGGGTCACCAGCTCCGAGCAGCTTTTGCTGTTGGAGTAGGGGTCGAAGCCGTCCAACGGTTCGTTTTCGCGGTAGCCCCAGCACCATTCATTATTCTGGTACACCTTATCTGTCGTCACGTTCAGCACAGAGCGCGGCGGAGTTTGGGCGGTGCGCACACATTCCAACAGGTTCACGGTGCCCATCACATTGGTTTCATAGGTATAGCGCGGGTCCTTGTAGCTGTCCCGCACAATGGGCTGGGCCGCTAGGTGCAGCACAATTTCCGGCCGAGCGGCATCAAAGGCCGCTTTCAGGCTGGCAAAATTGCGGATATCGCCGATCACGCTGGTCATTTTGCCTTCCAACCCAGCCAGGGTGAACAGATTGGGGTTTGTGGGCGGCTGCAAACTGTAGCCCGTTACCACTGCACCGGCACCCACCAGCATGCGGCAGAGCCAGCTGCCTTTAAAACCGGTATGCCCGGTTACAAACACGCGTTTGCCGCGGTAAAATTCCAAGTTCATTGTTGGTTCCACACTTCCCAGGGCGCACAGCCGGACGCCCACATTTTTTCCAGCATACTTTTTTCGCGCTCGGTATCCATGCACTGCCAGAATCCGCGGTGCACATAGCTCATCAGCTGGCCTTTGGCTGCCAGCTCGCGCAGCGGGGCCTGCTCAAAAATGGTATCATCACCGCTGATGGTATCAAACACTTCCGGTTCCAGCACCATATAGCCCGCGTTGATGATAGCCCCATCGTTGACGCTCTTTTCACGGAACGCCTGAACCGAATTGTCCTGGCCGATATCCAGCACGCCTTTCTGCTGTTCCTGCACCACGGCGGTCAGGGTTGCCAGCTTGCCATGCTGCTTATGGAACTTGACCAGTTCGGCAATGTTCACATCGCAGACGCCATCACCATAGGTCATCATAAAGGTTTCGTTGCCGATATATTTCTGCACCCGCTTGATGCGGCCGCCCGTCATCGTGTTCAGGCCGGTATCCACCACCGTCACGCGCCACGGCTCGGCGTGCTGGTCATGCACGATCATCTCGTTGCCCTGGGTGAAGTCAAAGGTCACATCGCTGGTATGCAGGAAATAATCCGCAAACCACTCCTTGATCATATGCTGCTTGTACCCGGCGCAGATCACAAAATCATTGAAGCCATAGTAAGAATACTCTTTCATGATATGCCACAAAATAGGCATACCGCCGATTTCGATCATCGGTTTCGGCTTGAACTTACTTTCTTCCGAAATGCGCGTGCCATAGCCGCCGGCAAGAATTACAACTTTCATATTTTTCACTCCCGTAAGCCTGCAGCGGAACCCTGCTTGCAGTCCCGCAAAAACTGTCCGTCCCACCAGCATTTCAACCGCCGGACAGTTTGGTACACACCCAGCCTATTTTTTATTACTATGATAGTATATCATTTTCACGTATTCAGTGCAACCGTTCCAGGAAACTTATCACACCTAGTAGGCCTGCTTTTTATTCCGCATTTTGCTCTTTGTTATCACATTTTAACGCTGCTTTTGTTGCCGCTGTGCAAACAATATTCTTTACGTTTTTTCGTGCGTATTTTGTCCCTGCCAGGCGGCCCACTTTACATTAGTAGGTAAAACAGGTATAATAGTTTAGTTAATCTGTGATATTGCGCCATTTTGCCATATTGCGGGTGCAGGCGGTCTTATTTTATCCTTGCTGCCTGTGGATTTTTTGCGGCACGCCGCGCGTTGTGCGGTACCGCTCCTATTAGGTCTGGAGGTTGCGCTCATGGGGCTGCAAAGCCTGCAATACTGTGCATTTTTGGTGGTTGTGGCTGCCGTTTACCTGCATTTGCCGGTGCGCATGCAGCCGGTGTTTCTGCTGGGAGCTTCGTGGGTGTTTTATGCGCTGGCCATGCCGGCCATGCTGCCGGTCACCATTGCACTGGCGGTGTTCACCTACCTGTGCGGCCGCGGCCTTGCCTGGCGGGGCGGCGCACACAAAACCGCTTTTTTGCGCCTTGGCGTGATCGGTATGCTGGGCATTCTGGCCTTTTTTAAGTATAACGGCCTGTTGGGCGGGGTGCTGCACGGCTGGCGCGCGGTGGCCATGCCGCTGGGCATCAGCTTTACCAGTTTTGCCGCAATCGCCTACCTGATCGACGCCACCCGCGGCGACTGCGAGGTGGAAACCAGCTTTATCCGGCTGGCGCTGTTCCTCAACTTTTTTGCCACCGTCACCCAGGGGCCCATCTGCCGCGCCGGTGCGCTGCTGCCGCAGTTGAGCGCCGAGCACCGCTTTGATGCCGCCCGCACGGTGCGCGCTTTGCGGCTATATGCGCTGGGGCTGTTCAAATACATTGCCGTGGCGGATGTGCTGAACATGGTGGTGGATACGGTTTTCCCCCACTATGCGGATTACAGCGCACCCATGCTGATTTTGACCGCGGTGATGTACACTTTTTATCTGTATTTCAGCTTTTCCGGCTATTCCGAGATTTCCCGTGCCACTGGCCTTGTGCTGGGGCTGGACCTGCCGGAAAACTTTAAGACCCCGTTTTACGCCACCAACTTTTCTGGCTTCTGGAGCCGCTGGCACATCTCGTTTTCTTCCTGGCTGCAGGATTATCTCTTTATGCCGCTGGCCTGGGCAGATCTTGGCCGCTTTGGCCGCCTGCCCACCGAGCTGTGCGTGTTCTGCGTGTTCTTTGCTTCCGGCTTCTGGCACGGCAGCACCGCGCCATTCATCATCTGGGGTCTGCTGCAGGCGGTTTACCGCGTGGGCGAAGAGCTGCTGCACCGCCGCTTTGGCAAACCCAAAAAGCGCGGCACCCCGGCCCGTGTGCTGTGGGGCAAACGGGTTGTGGTGTTTGTTTTGTGGACCATCAGCATGGTGTTCTTCCGCGTGGGGTCCGGCAACCTTTCCGGTATGGCCGAAAACCTGGGCGTTGGCGATGCTTTCGCCTACCTGGGCCACTGCCTGATGAACAGCTGGTCCCCCGCCCGCTTTGCCGGGGAGCTGTACAGCACAGCGTATACCGGCTTTTACGCCAATACCATTATGGTAGCGGCTTATTGGGCGTTCGCTGCGCTGGCGCTGGCGCTTGGCATCTGGCTGGATCACCGGCGCAATTTTGCCTGCAAAAACAAACCGGCTGAGGTTGCCCTGGCAAGCGCCAAGCACCGCAATGCGCTGTATGTTGTTTTGATCGTTTTTATCCTGGTGGGGTACATCATGCAGAGCGGCGGCTTTAACGCCAACGCGTTCGGCCCCTATGCAGGGTTTTAATCTTATGGAAAAAAGGAGATTTCCGGCGTGAAGCATATCATCAAAAAATTGGCGCTGCTGTTCGTGCCGGTCTATCTGTGGTTTGCCTTTTTTGTGGCGTTTGAGCCAAACAATTATTTTGGCATCAAAAGAACAGCCTCTTCCAGCCAGCCGGTGGCCCGTGTGCGCGCCTATGAGCAGAGCCCCGGCACCAACCTGATCATCGGGGACAGCCGCCTGGCCCACTTTGATATGGACCTTGTGGATTCCCTGACCGGGCAAAGCTGGCAGAACCTGGCCTTTGGCGGTGCTTCCCTGAAGGAATGTGTGGACCTTGCCAACTATGTGCTGGATTCCGGCAACCAGGTGGACCGCATTCTGTTTGAGCTTTCGTTCTACACCTTAAACAGCAGCTATAACACCGACCGTTTTTCGGCGCTGGAAGCTACCCTGCGCAACCCGCTGGCCTACTGTCTGAACCTGGAATACAACGTGAACGCCCTGACCGTGTTTATGGACACCGTAAAGGGCACGCCGGACACCATTGAATCCGGCGACTGGACCGCGGCGGATTACCTGGATGATGCCGGGAACACGATTCCGCTGCACAAAAAGCTGTATGAGTACCCGGCGCTGATCACCACCCGCTGCCAGAACTGGACACTGAACGAAACCGAGCTGGCGGAGTTTTTGGCTATGGCCCAGCGCTGCGCAGACCGCGGCGTGGAGCTGACCATTGTGCTGCCCCCCATGGCCGCCAATGTGCGCACCGAGGTATGCGATGCCTTTGGCATTACCGCCGTGATGCAGGACGAAGTTCTGCCGCTGTTGGAAAAGCAGAATTTTGCCGTGCTGAATTACGAATGGGGCACCAGCTGCATTACCGATGATGACACCCAGTTTTTTGACGGGTTCCACCTGGACGAAAAATACGGCCTGCCGGACTGGACAGCCGAACTGTTTGATGATATGCAGCGCTGATGCTGCCCCACCCCAAAAAGGAGGTTCCCTGTGGCACTGGACTTTTTGATTTTGTACGAACACACCGTTCGGGAATATGAGAGCGATCTTTTGCTCAAATTGGAGCTGGAGCGCCGCGGCTACACCGTGCGCATCCGCCAGCTGCTGGATGCCAAAGATCTGCGTCTGTTTGGCAAAGACAAGCCGGAAGTTCTGGTTGCCAGCTGCATGTATGACAACGAAGCCATCAACAGCCATGTGTACAACAACATTGGCAAATGCAACAAGATCGTCAACCTGCACTGGGAGCAGATGCTCTCCGACACGCAGGAGGAGGGCGATTGGTTCAACATGAACGGCAACGCCAAGCGCTGCGTGCAGACTTGCTGGGGCCAGCGCACTGCCCAGCGGTTACAGGCCCATGGCATGGATGCCAAGAACACCCCCGTGACCGGCGCTGTGATGATGGACTTTCTGCGGTCGGAGTTCAAGGGCTACTTTAAGGATAAGGAAACCCTGTGCAAGGAATTCGGCCTTGACCCCGCCAAACAGCTGCACCTGTACATTTCCAGCTTTGGCTATGCCAGCATGACCGACCAGGAAGTGGCCGAGCTTTCCAAAATGGCGGGAACGGATTTTTCCGGCTTTGCCCGCACCAACCGCGTTTCGATGGAAAAAACGCTGGCCTGGTTTGACCGCTACCTGGGTGACCACCCGGAGGTGGAACTGGTATACCGCCGCCACCCCAGCGAATGGAAATGCAAAGCCCTGGACGAGCTGGCCGCCAAACGCCCCAATTTCCATGTGATTTTTGCGGATTCCGTCAAGCAGTGGATTGTGGCGGCGGATTCCATCTCCATCTGGATGAGCACCGCTGTGGCCGAAGTATACATGGCGGGCAAAAGCTGCCATATCCTGCGCCCGGTGCCCATCGAGCACGAGTATGACCCCGTCATCTACAAGGATGCTCACTATGTGACTAGCTACCCGGAGTTTGCCGCTGCCATGGCGCAGCCGAACCCGCCGTTCCCCATTGCACGGGATGTGATTGAGGGCTATTTTGACCCCTCCCCTGCCCCGGCCTACAAGCGGATGGCCGACCTGCTGGAGGAAGTGTACAAAAATCCCCCGCGGGATGAACCGATGGGGCCCGGCTTTACGCCGCACTTCAACCTGCTCAAGTTCTGCGCACTGGCGGGAGTACACATGCTGTACCGCCACAAGTGGGAACCCAAACGGGTGTTTGCCTTCTGCCCGCCGCTGGCCAACTTTGCCCAGCGCATTTACGGTTATGTGGACAAAGCCTATATCCCGCCGGAGGAGATCCAGCGCATGGAAGCGCGCATCCGGCCATATGTAAAATAAAGTTGTTTTTCCGGCGCGCTGCGGTGCGCCCGCTGCAAATGGGAGCCTGCCATGTCTGAACCGAAAAAAACTGAAAGCTTTGCCGGAAATGTGATGAAATACTCCATTGCCACCTACCTTGGCTTTGGCATTTCCGGCGCAGCGCTTATCATCAAGGGTGTCCTGCCCGCCGAAAGCTACGCCGTTCCTGCTTCCTTCATGGCATACACCATGTCGCTGATGAACGTGGGCATGCTTGGGCTGGACCAAAGCCTGCTGCGCTTTTACCACGAACCGCCTGCCGGTTCCACCGGGCGCAGCATGTTTGCCGCGTGTACCCGGCTTTCGGTGCTGGTCATGCTGCTGGTGGGCGGCATCGGCAGCATCTTTTTCGCCAAGCCGCTGGCGGCGGCCTTTGGCCTTGGGGCCAACGGTGCCGGGCTGGTGCCGTTTTTGTTCCTGAACGCTGCTCTGTACATGCTGGTGCGTTACCTCAACGTGCTGCTCCGGCTGGAAAACAATGTGCGCGCCTACACCACCGAAACGCTGTGGATGCAGGCCTGCCTGAACCTGATCTACCTGCTGCCCGGCTTTGTTACCCAGGACGCCCGCGCTTTTGTGCTGGGTGCGGTGTGCAGCTTTGCGGGGGTCGCAGTGTTCTATTGGCGGCGGGCTTCTAAAGGTCAAACGAAAGAGGCCCCTGTGCGCGGCCTGCGCCCCTATGCCCACATTTACCGGGCGGCACTGCCTTACGGCATTGTGTTGGCACCTGCGGCCATCCTGATCCCGCTGTACCGCGCCATCTGCCTTTCTTTTTTAGGCAATTACGCCCCCGCGGCGGAGCAGGGTTCGTTTGATTTCGCCTACACCCTGGCCCAGCTTGTCACCACCATTCAGGCCGGTTTTTCCACCTACTGGGGCCCCTATGTCTACGCGCATTACCGCACCGAGCAGGAGCGCATTGGCCGCATCCATGATCTGCTGAACCTGCTGATCTTCGGCTTTTTCTGTCTGCTGGTCATGTTTGAGGATATCATCTTCATCATCTTCCCGGCCAAATCGGCCTGCCTGCCCTACTTTCCGCTGATGATGCTGGCCGTGGTGTTCTCCATCCTGTGCGAAGGCACGGTGTACGGCAACACCATTGCCCGCAAGCCGTTCCAGGATACGATTGGAACCGCCGTGGGCGTTGCGGCCAACATTGCCGTGTGCGCCGTGCTGGTTCCGCGTTTTGGCGTAATGGGTGCCGCGGTCGGCCTGGTAGCGGCCAATGCGACGATGTTTTTGTACCGCACTGTGACCGGGCAGTATTACTACCGCACCATCCCCAGCTTCAGCCGGACGCTCTGCGGCTTTTTGCTGGCGGTGGGTGTGGCCGTGATCGGCGTGGTGTTCGCCCACAATTTTATCATCAAGTTTGTTTTGACTGCGGCAATCCTGTTTATTTACTGTAACATTTACCGTGCCCAGCTGTACAAGCTGTGGCAGATCTCTATGGGCTTTGTGCGGCGGTATCTGCTGCACAGCCAAGCATAACTACTGCAAAGGAAAGGTTGTATATCAAGATGAAGCATTGCGGCACACAAGAGTTGACCACCGAGCGGCTGGTCCTGCGTCGTATGACAACCGACGACTGCGAAATGATGTTTGGCAACTGGGCCAATGACCCGGAAGTGACCCGCTACCTGCGCTGGGAGCCCCACCGTGACTGGGTGGTAACGATGGCATATCTGAACGAGATTGTCAAACAATATGACCGCCCGGATTTTTATGATTGGGGCATCTGCGATAAAGTGACCGGTGTGCTGATGGGCAGCATCAGCATTGCCCCCGCCGAATCCTGTGAGCGTGAAAAGCCCTATGCCTGGAAAAACGTGAAAACCGAGCTGCTGGGCGGCATGTATGAGATCGGTTACACCTTGGGCAAAAAGTGGTGGAACCAGGGCTATGCCACCGAAGCCGCCGCTGCCGTGCGCGATTACTGGTTTGGCATGGTAGGTGCGCCCTGGCTGGCCGGGTTCCACGCCAGCCAGAATGTGGCAAGCAGCCGCGTGTTGGCCAAGACCGGCTTCCATTATGACCACGATACCGTTCTGCACCGCTTTGACGGCACCGAGGTGCCCTGCCTGGCCTGGTACCTGCTGAACCCCGGCAGCCAGAAATCCGATGAACCGGCAGCCGCTGCCCCCGCTGTACAGGCAGAACCAACGGAACCAGCGGAGAATGCCGAGACAACCGTCTGACATTCACTCCCCTGCCCCATACTTTTGCTGACCTGGCCGAATACGGCCAGAAAGGACCCCTATGGACGAAATGAAGGACCCCATCACCCTGGACTTTACCGCTACCCAGGCCCCGGCAGAGGACGCCCCTGTTGGGCAGAAGGCTCTGGACAGCGAGCGCCCGCCGGTGCGCGTTGTGCTGCTGGCGCTGGACCAGGGCAAGTTTGACTCCCAGCGCAGCCTGGATGAGCTTGCCGCCCTGGCGGAAGCCAACGGCATGCAGGCCGTTGCTACCGTGTGCCAGAAGCGCAGCACCCCCGAAGCCGCCACCCTTCTGGGGGAGGGCAAAGTGGAGGAAGCGCGCCTGGTATGCCTGAATACCGATGCCGAGGCCGCCATCTTTGACGGCGAGCTGACCGGCAGCCAGATCCGCAACCTGAGCGCGGCTTTGCAGGTGGAAGTGCTGGACCGCACGATGCTGATTTTGGAAATCTTCCGTGCGCGCGCCACCACCAACGAGGGCAAGCTGCAAACTGAGCTGGCCACCCTGAAATACCGCATGCCGCGCCTGCAGGGCCTTGGCGAGGCGCTGAGCCGCCAGGGCGGCGGTGGCG
>ULVH01070095.1_pt1 | contig 21600 bp, 16 predicted proteins | sample 1959261 | NCBI WGS metagenome assembly ULVH01 (sample SAMEA4835781, study PRJEB28245) | human gut metagenome | biome: gut microbiome; material: fecal sample | place: Denmark | collected 2008
ACTTCGCCGGAAAGACCCGCTCCGGTTCCAGATCCGGCAGGGGTGCAGACCGGGGCGGAAATCCCTCCCCGGCGATGAGATCCGTCATGCGGTTTAACTTGAACAATCGGAAATCCTCCCGGCTCCGGCACCAGCCCCACACATACCAGGCAGACCAGTGAAACACCAAATAACAGGGCTCGACCGTGCGCAGCGATTCCCCTTTAGGGGAGAAATAGGTAAAGCGGATAGTGCGATACTGCTCAATGGCACTCTGGATCAGCTCGATCTTTGGCGGCAGGCTGGTCTTGTACCAGGAAGAGAGGTCAATGAGCATATGGGCCCCGCCGGGCACCAGAGCGCCCGTCCCGGCGGACAGCTTCTCCATCAGCTGGGCGTAGCGCCGGGTGCCGCTGACGCTGTCCAGGCTCCGAAGCCCCGCCAGAATGGCCTGCATCTCAGGATCGGTGAGCACTGTACGATCCACCCGGTAGCCCTCCATAATGGAGATGCCTCCCCCTGCACCCTGGGCAGTGGCAATGGGGATGCCTGCGCGGCACAGGGATTCGATGTCACGCTGGATGGTTCGCCGGGACACCTCGAACTGCTCCGCCAGCTCCGGGGCGGTGATCCTCTCCCGCTGGAGCAGGATGGATAATATGCCGATGAGCCGCTCCATTTTCATGGGATGCACCGCCTTTCCTAATTTTATCTGCATTATACCATAGAAACAGGACAACTGTGTGTCATGTTTGATTTAAAAGTAACCGGGCTGCTTTCGTTCGCTCTGCGGTTAAAAGAAAATCCGTTTTTCAGTGGTCATTTCTCTCTTTCTATGGTATTGTTCGGTTGCCGAAAGAAGGCAATAATATACTACAAATCTTGGCTTTGGAATATGGAAGTTGGCTCTTGAAAAAGAATCGTCAAATTGGAAAGTTTCCCTTGACTTTGACGCTCTGTCAACTGGTACAGTATCCGTAAGGAGGGATGTTTATGGAGTGTTCCATTCAGGAGCTGTCGCGCCTGTCCGGGGTGACCGCCCGCACCCTGCGCTGGTACGACCAAATCGGCCTGCTCAAGCCCAGCCGGGTGGAAGAGAGCGGCTACCGCTACGACGGCGGGGCAGAAGTAGACCGGCTGCAGGACATTCTCTATTACCGGGCCCTCGGGGTGGAGCTGGCCCAGATCAAGGAATGTCTGGACGATCCTTCCTTTGACCGTCTGGCCGCCCTGAAGCGCCACCTGACCGCTTTGGAGGTGGAGCGGGAGCGGCCGGAAAACAGCTCCGTCTGGTAGATGGCATACAGAGCGAACAGACCGGCCAGAGAATATCCGGCGATCCCCTGCCAACGAGGAACTCCGTTGATCTCTTTCTCTGCCGCCGGAATAATCTCCCTGGTCAGAAGTCGCAGATAGTCATCCGCCCCGCCGGTGCAGGGGTCTGCGTTTTTGAAAGTAGGCGGGCTATCCCAGGGTGCCATATCGTGGTTCCAGTCCAAATCGCTGATAGCTACCAGCGTGAACGGAGGGCAGCTGGCAGCCTGCGCGGTCTCATGTACCTTCTGGCCCTCGATGGAGAAGGTGTTGAGATAGATAATGGGGACACTTGATTCCAAGCTCTGGAGAATAGATACCGTTTTGTCGTTTGTCGCAAAGGTGTACATAGTGCGCATCATCCGCTTTCTACTGTAACGAAGGTGATAGTCCTGATTCTTGGAAAAAGATTATGCTGAATTGATTTTACCACATCAATCCCTTTTTCTCAGGTTTTGTTAGGTGCTCTTAAAGCAGGGTGCAGAGTTACAATAATGCTTCGTTTGCAACGGTGTACAAAGGGAACATAATAAAAACTTAATAATAGACTGTAAATCTTACACAAAGTACCGCCCAAACGAGACTACGGGCGGTATTTTTGTATCTTGGCGGAGAAAGGAGGAAGTTCCCAGAACGGATACCGGGCCAGGCAAGGAAACTCTGCCCGAGCCGGAGAAAACGTCTGCTCCCCCGGAGGACGGAAAAAAGACGGAACAGCAGGCAAAGAGCCCGCAGGTTTCCGTCTATGACTTCGCTGAAATTATGAGAGAAAAGAAAGCCGAGGAACGGGCAGCGGCTTCCGGCGGGGAAAAGCCTGCCCCGGCAAAAACGGAGAAACCGGAAAAGCAACCGGAGGCTCCGAAAAAGGCCGAGAGAAAACAGGAAAAACCCAAATAAACCGAGCAGCCGAAGCGTCGGGACTGTCCTCCGAAAGAGGATAAGGACAAGGCCTCTGCTCCCGAAGTCCAAAACTCCCACACAGAAAAAGCCGGAAAAGACCACCAAAGAGAAACTGGAGAAAAAAGCGGATCCTATGTGATAGTGACCACTGCCGAAACAACTAACCAGGAGGCACCCTTCTATATCTTAACAAATCAACTATATCATTTTCATTACAATGATATAGTTAAACCTTGACAGAGTCAAATTTACTTGATATAGTTTAATTACATCAATATAAGTAAAATGATACAATTAACCCAAAGTGAGGTACAGGATGCGCACCTACGATTTTGTCCAAAATTATGAGAAGCTGCTTGCCCCGGATATCGTGGCTCTGCTGACTCGGATTCATGAATACAAAGGAGAACAAGCCCTGTTTATTGAGGCCAAAGCCGATACCCTGACCAAGCTGGTGGAGATCGCCAAGATCCAGAGCACCGAAGCCTCCAACAAAATCGAGGGCATTTATACCTCGGATGAGCGGCTCAAGAAGCTGGTGCAGGATAAGACCACCCCGCGCACTCGGAACGAGCAGGAGATTGCCGGCTACCGGGATGTGTTGGCCACTATCCATGAGAGCTTTGACTATATCCCACCTAAATCCTCCCTGATCCTGCAGCTTCACCGGGATCTCTATAAATTCAGCGGTGCGTCCTACGGCGGGCACTACAAAACGGCGGACAATGTGATTGCCGAGACGGATGCCCAGGGGAACAAAACCGTTCGTTTCCAGCCGCTCCCCGCCTGGGAAACGCCGGAGGCGGTGGACAGCCTCTGCCGGGCCTATGAGGAGGCTGTGGGGAAGGGTGAGATGGATCCGCTGCTGCTGATCCCCATGTTCATCTTGGACTTTCTCTGTATCCATCCCTTTAACGACGGCAACGGACGCATGAGCCGCCTGCTGACCCTGCTGCTGCTCTATCGGGCGGGCTATATCGTGGGCAAGTATATCAGCATCGAAAAGCTCATTGAGGAGAGCAAGGAGACCTACTATGAAGCCCTCCAGCAGAGTTCCCAGGGATGGCGCGAGGGAGCGAACGATTACGCCCCCTTTGTGCGCTATACACTGGGCGTTGTGGCGGCGGCCTACCGGGAATTTTCCACCCGGGTGCAGGTCCTGGCCGTCAGTGGCATGAGCAAGCCGGACCGCGTCCGGAAGATCATCAAGGGCACCCTTGGAAAGATCACCAAAGCGGAGATCATCCAGCAATGCCCTGATATCAGTAAAATCACGATACAGCGCACCTTGGCCGACCTGCAGAAGAGCGGGGACATTTTGAAACTCAGCGGTGGGCGCTATACCGCCTATATCTGGAACCGGGAAAAGGAGTAAGAGAACATGATTACTGGCGAACTGAAAAACAAAATCGACCGCCTCTGGGAAACCTTCTGGACCGGTGGCATCACGAACCCGCTGGATGTGGTGGAGCAGATGACCTATCTGATGTTCATCCACGACCTGGACGCCGCCGATAACCAGCGGGCCAAGGAGAGCGCCATGCTGGGGCTGCCCCACAAGAGCATCTTTTCCGGCGAGGTGCAGGTGGGCGAGCGAACCATCCCGGGCAATCAGCTCAAATGGTCGGTGTTCCACGACTTCCCCGCCGGGCAGATGTATTCCGTCATGCAGGAGTGGGTGTTCCCCTTCATCAAGAACCTCCACGCCGACAAGGACAGCGCCTACGCCAAGTACATGGGGGACGCCATTTTCAAAATTCCCACACCTCTGATGCTGGATAAGATCGTTACCGCAATGGACGAGATCTACGCCCAGGCAGAACAGCTCCACGACGCCGACGTTCGGGGCGATATCTACGAATACCTCCTGTCCAAGATTGCCACCGCCGGGGTCAACGGCCAGTTTCGTACCCCCCGGCATATCATCCGCATGATGGTGGATATGATGGCTCCCCGGGCGGACGATGTGATCTGCGACCCGGCCTGCGGTACCGGCGGCTTCCTGGTGGCGGCGGGGGAGTATCTCAAGGAGAACCGCAGAGAGGAAATTTTCTTTGACCGTCAGAAGAAAGACCACTACATGAACCACATGTTCCACGGCTACGACATGGACCGCACCATGCTGCGCATCGGAGCTATGAACATGATGACCCACGGCATCGACAACCCCTACATCGAGTACCGGGACAGCCTCAGCGATCAGAACACCGACCGGGAAAAGTATTCCCTCATTCTGGCCAATCCCCCCTTCAAGGGAAGTCTGGACGCGGATATCGTGTCCGCCGACCTGCTGAAGGTGTGCAAGACCAAGAAGACCGAGCTGCTGTTTCTGGCCCTCTTTCTGCGGATGCTCAAAGTGGGCGGACGGTGCGCTGTCATCGTGCCAGACGGGGTGCTGTTCGGCTCCTCCACGGCACACAAAGCCATCCGAAAGGAGATTGTGGAGGGTAACCGGCTGGAGGCGGTGATCTCCATGCCCAGCGGGGTGTTCAAGCCCTACGCCGGGGTGTCCACGGCGGTGCTGGTGTTCACCAAAACGGGCCACGGCGGCACGGATGACGTGTGGTTTTACGACATGAAAGTTGACGGCTTCTCCCTGGACGACAAGCGCACGGAAATAAAAGAGAACGACATCCCCGACATCGTCAAGCGGTTCCATGATCGGGAGGGGGAGAGGACGCGCCAGCGCACCGAGCAGTCCTTCTTGGTGCCGAAAGAGGAGATTGCCCAGAATGGCTACGACCTCTCCATCAACAAGTATAAGCAGGTGGAGTATGTCCCCGTGGAGTACCCCTCCACCCAGGAGATTTTGGCCGACCTCAATGAGCTGGAGATGGAGATTACCAAAGGGTTGACGGAGCTGGAGGGGATGGTGTGATGGTGAAGTTGGGGGATATTTGTAAATTTCAATCTGGTGGAACACCAAGTAAAAGCAAGCCCGACTTTTTTGGAGGAAATATTCCGTGGATTACGACAGTGGCATTAAATGGTGGTATTATTGATAGTACAAATGCAGTTGACTGGATAACGGACCAAGCAATTCGAGAGAGTGCTGCTAAGATTGTCCCACAGAACTCCATTATGGTTGGTACACGAGTAGGAATTGGAAAAGCTGCTATTAACGCTGTTCCTATGTCAACAAGCCAAGATATCATATCCCTGTTGGATATTGATACGGCGAGTTGGGATAAAGGTTTTTTGTGTAAATTTATTATTGGAAAGAACGATTTTTTACTTGCACAAGCGCGAGGCGCAACTATTCAAGGGATAAAAATAGATGCCTTATCAAATTTGCAAGTGCCAGATATACCTCTGGAAGAACAGCGACATATTGCCGCCCTACTGGACAAGGTCAGCGACCTGATCACCAAGCGCCGGGCGCAGCTGGACAAACTGGATCTGCTGGTCAAAGCCCGGTTTGTGGAGATGTTTGGGGATCCGTCAAGCAATCCTATGGGGTGGCAATTAACTACTGTTGGACAGGAATGCTATTATATCAAAGATGGCCCACATAAATCACTTCCTGATGTCGGTAAGGGCAATGGCTACCCATTTATTTCTGTGCGAAATATTGTCAATGGCTATATCGATTTTTCCACGGCAAAGTATATTTCTGAACAGGATTACTATGAGTCTGTTAAAAAGTGTTCCCCTAAAAAGGGAGATATTCTATATAGCAAGGGTGGCACAACCGGTATAGCAAAGTTAATTGATGTTGATATTAAATTTGCAAATTGGGTGCATTTGGCAGTTTTAAAATTTGACAATTCTTTAAATGGCATTTTCTTTGAAAGTATGCTTAATTCTGACTATTGTTATGACCAATCACAAAAGTTGACAAAAGGCATAGCAAATAAAGATTTGGTGCTAAGTGCAATGGCGCAGATTAAAATATATAAACCGCCAATTAAGTTACAAAATCAATTTGCAATCTTTGTTGAGCAGACAAATAAATTAAAATGGTCTATACAGCAAAGCCTTGATAAACTGGAAGTGCTAAAAAAAGTCCTGATGCAGCAATATTTTGGGTGAAATATAACATGATAAAAAAGTTAAAATTAGTTTCATTGAAAGTGTTAATGTTTTGCACAAGTTATTTTTTGGTATTTCTTTTTTTGTTCGCTCTATTCAGATGTTTCAACGAATTTGAAATATTGCCAGACACAGTATACTTGCCTGCTTCCGTGTTATTTAGCGCTGTAGTCGCAATTGGTTTTAGAATATGTTCGGTTTTGTCCAAGAAATATACTAAAAAAACTAAGTTGAAAAATTTTTGGGAGATGAATTACTCCTATTTTTTGCTTGCCTATTTCATTTCTATATTCTGCATGGTTTCTCTTAAGTCAGAAATCGTTTGGACGTTAGAGAAGTTGGAAGAAATCTTATCACTTGAATGGACAATATTTAGCATTTCAATAACCATTTTTTTAGTATGGAATGTTTTGATCCTTCAGTTTCTTAAGGAAAAACAACCTTCTGAAGAAAAAAGCAATTCGCTCATTAATAAAATCGGCTATATCCAAAAAAAAGCCAATTTTCATGGACAAGCATCCCTGTTTTTTAATTCTGTTTATCTTTTAACTATCAATTTGATAGTTTTGCTGTTCGCAACATCCGTAGTACACTTCTCCACTGAACAAACGGTCACTATTTTGAACCAGACTGTCACAAGTATTACCTTCTATTTTTGTACAAACACTATTTCTATTCTATTTTTGGACATTTTAAAGCCTCTAAGCCAAGAAAAGAAGACAATGTTAGAAGAAAGTAAAGTGACAACAGAAGACTTAAATCTTCAGAACAAAGTATCAGAAATTAGCAATCAGGCATTAAAGGCCTTTAAAGCTATTGAAGAGTTGTCTACTTTGTCGAAAGATAAGAAAACTGAAATGCAAAATGTTATATTAGCAGAAGCTATGCAACAATTGACAGGAATCAAAGATCAATCCGAGTACATCGAAGGAGGTGAAAAGTAATTTATGACCAACTTCGATTTTCTCCTCTCCGACCCCCAATTTAACACCTTTGGAGAAGTAGCCGTCTCAGTAGAAAAAATATATACCATCGACCCGGCGGCCTGCGTGCTGAATTGCCGCCGGGCGGTAGAGTTTGCCGTCAAATGGATGTACTCCGTGGACGGCGGGTTGGTCATGCCCTACGACGACCGGCTGGCCAGCCTCATGGACACCGAGGACTTTCGGGCCATCGTGGACCGGGATCTGTGGCAGCGTCTCAAATATATCCGCCAGACGGGCAACGCCGCCGCCCACACCGGGAAGAAGATCGCCCGTGAGCAGGCCCGGCTGTGCCTGGAAAATCTCTGGTACTTCATGGACTTTGTGGCCTGCTGCTACGGCACTTCTTACACCCCAGGAGCATTTGACCCGGCCTTGCTGGAGCAACAGACCGCCGCCCCGGTTCCCGCTCCTGTGCCCGAGGTGGATTTGGCCGCCCTTATCGCTGAAAATGAGTCTCTCAAAGCGGAGCTCACCGCCCGCAGGGAAGCTCAGCAGCCTGGCTACACTCCCAAGCCTCTGGATCTCTCCGAGTACAAGACCCGCAAGCTGTATATCGACGCCATGCTCGCCGACGCGGGCTGGACCGAGGGAAAAGACTGGCTGGATGAGGTGGAGCTGCCCGGTATGCCCAACAAGAGCGAGGTGGGCTATGCCGACTATGTGCTCTACGACGATGCCCACCGCCCTCTGGCCGTCATCGAGGCCAAGCGCACCTGTGTGGACCCGGCCAAGGGCCGCCAGCAGGCCAAGCTGTACGCCGACCTGCTGGAACAAAAATATGGCCGCCGCCCGGTGATCTTCCTCACCAACGGCTTTGATACCCGCTTGGACGATGGGGCCTACCCGGAGCGGCGGGTGGCTGCCTTCTACTCCAAGCGGGACTTGGAGAAGCTTTTCAATCTCCGAGCCATGCGGACGAGTCTCAAGTACATTCAGGTGGACCACGCCATCGCGGGCCGCTACTATCAGGAAGGAGCCATCAAAGCCACCTGTCAGGCTTTGGCCCAGAACCGCCGGAAAGCCCTGTTGGTGATGGCCACCGGTTCCGGTAAGACCCGGACGGTCATCGCCTTGGTGAAGGTGCTCCTCCAGCACGGCTGGGTGAAAAATGTCCTCTTCCTGGCTGATCGCAACTCCCTGGTCACCCAGGCCAAGCGCAGCTTTGTGAACCTGCTGCCCGATCTCTCCGTGACCAACCTGTGCGAGGAGAAGGACAACTACACCGCCCACTGCGTCTTTTCCACCTATCAGACCATGATGAACTGCATCGACTCGGTGGAGGACGGGGAGGGGAAGCTGTTCACCGTGGGCCACTTCGATCTGGTTATCTGCGACGAGGCTCACCGCTCCATCTACAACAAGTACCGGGATATTTTCAACTACTTTGACGCTCCTTTGGTGGGCCTCACCGCCACCCCCAAGGACGAGATCGACAAAAACACCTATGAGGTCTTTGAACTGGAAAGCGGCGTTCCTACCTATGGCTATGAACTGGCCCAGGCGGTGAAGGACGGCTTTCTGGTGGATTTCCTCACCGTGGAGAGCAAGCTGAAATTCTTGGAGGAGGGCATCTCCTACACCGACCTGTCCGAGGAGGAGAAAGCGGAGTACGAGGCCACCTTCACCGATGAGAACGGGGAGCTGCCTGAGCGAATCGAGTCCTCCGCCCTCAACGAGTGGCTGTTCAACGAGGATACCATTCGTCTGGCCCTGGACCTGCTGATGAACAACGGCTTGAAAATTGACTATGGGGAGAAGCTGGGTAAGACCATTATCTTTGCCAAGAACCACCGCCATGCTGAGAAGATTCTGGAGGTCTTCGGCAAGGAGTACCCCCATCTGCCCGGCTATGCCAAAGTCATCGACAACTACATGACCTACGCCCAGAGCGCCATTGACGAGTTTTCCGATCCGAAAAAGCTGCCCCAGATCGCTATTTCCGTCGACATGCTGGACACCGGCATCGATGTGCCCGAGGTGCTGAATCTGGTGTTCTTCAAGAAGGTCATGAGCAAGGCGAAATTCTGGCAGATGATCGGCCGGGGTACTCGCCTGTGTCCGGGACTGGTGGACGGGGAGGACAAGAGCAAGTTCTACATCTTCGACCTGTGCGGCAACTTCGAGTTTTTCCGCATGAACAAGGGCAAGGCTACGGCTAACCAGATGGCCCTGCAAAGTGCTATTTTCTATCTGAAAGCCCAGATTGTCTACAAGCTCCAGGACCTGTCCTACCAGACGGAAGAACTGATTCCGTTCCGGGAAAAGTTGGTGGGTGAAATGCTCTCCAAGGTGCAGCAGCTGGACCGGGAGAACTTCGCCGTGCGGCAGCACCTGCGGTATGTGGAGAAGTTCGCCGACCCGGCGAGCTACCAGGCCATTAGCTATGAAGACACCCTTTTTCTCAAAGACGAGGTAGCGCCCCTGCTCCAGCCGGACACGGACGAGGCCAGCGCCGTGCGGTTCGATGCGCTGATGTACGGCATTGAACTTGCCTATCTGGCGGGAAAGACCTACAAGAAAGCCCGAAAGGATCTGGTGAAGAAGGTCAGCGGTGTGGCCAGCGTGGCCAACATCCCGGAGATCCGGGCTCAGTCTGAACTCATCGAGAAAATCCTGCATACCGATTATCTGGACAACGCCGGGATCAACGAATTCGAGCATATCCGGGAGTGCCTGCGAAACCTGATGAAGTATCTGCCCCACGACGGCGCAATTTACAACACCAACTTTACAGATGATATCCTGTCCGTGGAGTGGAAGGAGTCGGAGTTGGAGAACGATGACCTGAAGAACTACAAGGCCAAGGCAGAATTCTATGTGCGTCAGCATCAGGACAATCCCGCCATCGCGAAACTGCGCTCCAATGTGCCGCTGACGGAGGAGGATGTAAAGGAGCTGGAGGCCATCCTCTGGAGTGAGGTCGGTACCAAACAGGACTACGAGGCTGAGGTGGGCCAGAAGCCGCTGGGAGAGTTCGTCCGGGAGATCGTGGGCATGGATATGACCGCAGCCAAGGAGGCCTTCGCCCAGTACTTAAATGATGTCAATCTGGACAGTCGGCAAATCTACTTTGTTAACCAGATTGTGGAGTACATCGTCCACAATGGCGTGATGAAGGATCTGTCTGTGCTCCAGGAGCCGCCCTTCACGGATCGGGGCAGCATCGTGGAGATTTTCACAGATCTGTCCCTTTGGGCAGGAATCAAGAGTGTGATTGACCGGATCAACGCCAATGCTGCGGCATAAATTACGTTGCAGAAATAAAAAGGTTTCTGAATCTGGAGAGTTGTTCTTCATTGGGTCAAAGATTTTGATCTTTCCTTTAGCTAGAACCGCAGGTGTAATAAAATGTGCCCCAAAAATTTTGCGTGGGAATAAACAATAATAAGAGGAGGTACTCTCAGAAAGAAGCAGACAGTATTCTGCACCTGTGGATGAAATAGACATACCAACACTTGAATGGATCGGAAAAATAAAGAGATAAACCACTATCTGGAGGTGCCTTACCGGGTACTGGAACGCCAGTATAGCTATTCGGTCATCAGTGGGCGAAGCTGACTGGAAAGCGGTACAAGTATTACATGGTATTTGAGACTAAGCCGCCAGACTGTCAAGGAGTATATTCTCCGGAATGGCTTATGAATATTGTGAAGAGACTGTAACACATTCTGACCACTATAAAGGAGCAGCTATGGATTTCATAAAACTGCCAGATAATTCTGAAAAACTTCTTTTGGATCTAATTCAGGCTGATAATCCAGTTCAGATGTTAGGTGTTCGTTTTGAACAGGCATCTCAACGAGAAGACGATGAATTGCGCAGTATGTTACAAGAACTGCGCGAAAGAGGATATATCAATGTATATTGGGCAGATGATGTACCTTATTATCTCACGCTAAATAATTCCGCCAGAACCTATAAGAAACAGCGTTCCGAACATGAAACTCAGAAAGCAGTGTATTCCTCGCAAAAAAAGAAGGTGAGTTCGATTATTTTCATAAGTCATCGTTCAACAGACAAAGCAATTGCTGATATGCTTCTGGATTTTTTCTCAGGTACGGGGATACCGCGTGAGACCGTGTTTTGTTCTTCATTACCTGGCAATGATATTAATGAAAAGATTTCTGGTGAAGTAAAAGCTGCTTTGAAAAGTAGTGTAGTTAATATTGCTATCCTTTCTAATGGCTACTACCAAAGTGCCTACTGCTTGAATGAAGGAGGCATTCTATGGTATTTGGAGGATATCCCGGTGATTCCAATCGGGTTACCAGAAATCGACTCAAGAAACATGTATGGCTTTTTGAGTAATGAATATAAATTGCGAAGATTAGATTCTGGTACAGATATTTCTTATATTTATGACACTATAAGGGGGGCTGTTTCTGCACCGTATATAAAAGCTGAAGTCATTACATACGAAAGTGAAAAACTCAAGAAAAGATATTCAGACTTTATAAACACAAGAGAATGCTTAATATCCAAACCTAAGATTCTTTCAATGCCTCTTACATCAGAAATAACAACCGATGATGAGAGAATTGTTCTTTATTATATATTGCAAAAAAAAATTCGTCGGGTATCAAAATCAACTGTTACAGAGTGGCTACATCGTAGCGAGATTTATGAAGTCGATGTGGCGAACGCATTTGACTTATTATCGTCCTTTAGCGATGGCTTAGTAAAAAATGAAACGTTGGAGTTTGGAATTGATATATTTCGGAAGTTATCCAGAAATGCAAGGGAAATGCTTGACGAATTAAAACCATATGTTGAACAGCATCAAAAGTTGGCTTCAAACACTTTTATGGAATTGTGGGCATCTGGCTCGGTGGATTCTCTGGTAACACTTTTTCTTGCTTATATTCGCGATGAACGAGTTTCTTTGTTTAGTGCGCGTGGGATGGAGGAAACACAAATTAAAAGCATTCAACAGTGGGAAGGTAAAAATTTACTGGATACCACACTCTCAAGCAATTATGGCAAAAGTCTTCAATTCTTAATTTTGAATGATCTTGTCTATGAAAGTGATTGGACAAGTTTTGGAAATCCTCGAGAATATGCATTATGTGCCTCATTCCAGAATATGCTTTTTAATCACCCGGGAGAAATTGTAATTGAATTGGAGAAAGCCAAAGACTCACATTATGTAACGTTGCCGTTCTAATTGGTCAAAAAGAAATCAAAGATTGAAAAATAATGCGCCCTTTATATAGGAATAAACAATTAAAACCTCTATCATTTACAGAAATTCCATACTCCACTATACCGAAAACAGAAAAGCGAGGAGGTGCGGCGATGGCAGACAGAAAAATCTGTGCCGGCTACTACCAACGTTACGACGGCAAGATAGTCTATGTAATCTCTCTCGCCGCCGACACCGGTGAGGAAAGTGTCATCTGGACCACCTATCCCTTCGCAGATGTCCCCAAATACTACACCTCCAGCAAAAAATCCTTCTGCTCCTTTGTCGAAGTGAACGGCGAACGGAAAGCCAAGTACAAGCGACTGGTCAACATGATAATCTCCGAGGAAGCTATAGAGCGGCCGACGGAAGACGGCTTCCGTGGGCCGATTCGTAAACGGCAGCAGCCACAGCTAGATGAAGCATACGACTCTTGTGAGTATCAGCAGTCTCCTACCTACTACGCATACGCAAAAGATCTCTGTGAGCACCACAACTTTGATCGGAACAAATATCGCCTCTGCGTGAAGGAAAAAAGATTCGTCGCCATCACCCGAAGTGACTTCGCCAAACTGAAAGAGGACTTGCAGTTCCTGGACAGTGCCTTGATAACAGTGCTGGCTCCATACCAGAATTATTTTCGGGAGCGGTTTGTCAACGGCCTTTCCATCCGCAAGTACGCAGAAGCCCATCACCTGAACCGCGGCAGCGTGGACTATCTGCAAAAGAAACTCCTCACCGCGCTGGCGCAGCTGCTGAAAGAGCGGGATGAAGCGGACGGGCTCTGTCGTCTGCGCTCCAAAACAACTTGATATTCCTGTATAAGCACGAGAGCGTCTGCCAAATGGCAGGCGCTCTTTTTGTGTCAATTTTATGTCAGACTGCTATATAGCTCGGATAAGTAGTGAGAGGATATTTTGAAAAAGCAGTCTGTCGGAAATGCAAAGCTGCTCCGTGGTGAGGTGATGTTTATGTCCTAATGAGTATGTTCGTGTAACAAACGGAGAGAGGACAGAAGGTGCGATATGAAGTTTCAACAGTGGCCCAAACGCGATCCCAACAAAAACTATTTTATGGTACCCAACGAGATATTCAACGTCGGTCTGGATTATCGTGAGATCTCCCTCTACACCTATCTGCTCCGGTGTGAGAACCGGGAAACCTACCAGTGCTGGCCCAGCTACAAAACCATCGGACATGCGATCGGCATGAGTGAAAATACAGTGGCAAAGTATGTGCAGCAGTTGGAGGAGAAAGGTCTCATCCGCACCGAGCAGACCGTGATACGGAGCAAGGACGGCAAGCCGCTCAACGGAAACCTGCTCTACACCATCTGCCCGATCCAGGCGGCAATCGAATTGTTCTGCGAGCGGCAGTTCCTGAAGCTGGAAGAGGATGCCGCCCGTCAGAAGGCGATGGCACACCTCGCGAAATCAGCCCGTGAAAGTCCCCAGAATGCCCTGTGTGCGACTTTGGAGGAGGATGCAGGGGCTGATACCTCCTCGGACTTAAAGGGCGAATTTGGCCCGCTTTCGGAGACACTTCCGGAGACGAAAGAAAAGGCAGGTGAACCGAGGGGATGAAAACGGTGCAGGATAAAGCGCGGGGGCCAAATAGCACCCTCCGCGCGGCTCACACCGCCCCGCAATGCGGGTCGGGAAACGTTTACGCGGGGGTCAGATTTTTGGCGCTGGGGTCAAGTCGGGGATCAAACGGTGCAGAAATGCCCGTTTTAAGCCATTTATGAGGGGTCATAACGGGGATGGTGCATATTATTCGAAAAGAAAATGCTCCCCGCTGATCAAAGCGGAGAGCATAATGAAATTACTACTGCATAAAAAAGTCGAGCCCTTTACGCTGAGGAGTGATTTGACTATCAAGTCCCATGGTTCGCTCCCAGGTTCTTACAGTTTCCTGCTGTAAAAATAGTGTCAGTGGTTCCAGATCTTCTCGTTCATCATAGGCCTGCAGCGCATCATAATAGGCACGTCGATCCTCTTCGTAGATAAGCATCGGTGGATAATCGTTGATCATCAACCAGTAGTTCAGTAATGTACGTCCGACACGTCCATTGCCGTCGGCAAAGGGATGAATGTTTTCGAAGCGGGCATGAAAGTATGCGCCGGCTTTCAGAGGAGATTTTGAACCAATGGTATTCACCTCCGTAACCAATTCGGTAAGGTCAGCTTCCACTTCGTCGGGTGGAAAACCAACTTCATGAATTCCAGTAACATAGTCATGCCGCTTAAAATCTCCGGAGCGTTCGTCGTTCACGATATAGCGGTGTTCATCATACCATCCACAATCCTACCAAACTCCGCCAAATAGTCCGTCCCTGCCTTACCGGTATAGCAGGGACAACTATGACGTTTCCAAAAGGGTCTCATCAGTAGATGTAAATGATATGTCAATCTCGGTGCTCCATCTGTACAAAGTTTCCATGTTCGCCCACCTCTTGGAGGAGTACATGTTCACATTCTGCACTTGCTACCTTTAATGCTAGATGCTCTAAGTAACAAATACCGGACTGAGATTGAGTGATTCGGACTGAGCGGTCCTGATCTAACGTGCCCCAAAGAATGGCGGCGGCGGAAGACGCATCGTGATTGTTAGCAACCCATTTCCGGGATTCGCGGACAAAACGTACAATATCTTCCAGGTCCAGCATAGATGAGCCAGGCTCGGAGGATGTCTGCTTGTAAGAAATGTGGAAAGATAGTTTCTCATTCTGCTGGTTCGTCGGAACCAGATCCTGAAACTTCTGTTCCACCCGGTGTTCTTTAAAGGGGGTAATACAGGTGCTGTTTTCCTCAAAATACATCCAATCGGCCACAGTGCGATATGCTTCTACTGCCGACTTGTCCCATCCCTGCTGTCCGCTCTCGTCCAGGGCCTTATATATAACGCTGCGGGTTGCATTTGGCGGCAGCATCTTCATCAGAAATTGGTGGAGCGCCATCAGTTCCGGATGGTGGGGCAATCTTCGCAGGTAGGCCTCGATCCGTGCCAGAAGTCCCGACCGCAGACAGTCTTTTCGCCACCCGGAGACCTGGTGGAACAGGCGGTTCAGCGTTCCAAAACTCCCGCCGCAGTACTGCTGTTCCAGAGCTTCATCCACCAGACGGATGGCGCTGCCGTACTGGCTCAGTGCCGTCCAGAACTCAAAGGGAGCCTTGCGCAGGGCCGCCTTTCTGCCATTTTCGTCGCTGGCACGCAGGTAGGACGCCATACAAAAGCGCAGGTATTTGCGCTCAGTCTCCTCGTCCCCCTGAAAGACGCGGTATCCGCTGAAGCGAAACGAATCATCCTCCAGAGATTGTATGGCGTACTCCCGCAGCGAGGAGTAGGAGCGGAAAAAGGAAAGGGTTACGCTGCCGCAGCGGAGCAGCTCCAGAAAGGCGGCGTTGTGCAGTGCAAGCTCCAACAGATAGGGATTGTCCGCCAGCTGGGGTGGCGTCAGGATTACCTGGCCGGAACGGAGCAGGATGGATGCCAGTTGAAGCTGGATTTCCGCTGCGCCGAAGCCTCGCAGAGAGTCAAAGGCGCTGGACACATAGGGGCGCATATAGTCGTGGTCGGGCTGTCCGTCCCAAACTGGGCAGAGGGGCATCTCCTTAGCAGAGCACAGCGTAAGCGACGTCGGGTGGATATCTCCGGTGTCCGCCATTGTATCGATCCCCTCACGGCAGAGCTCCAGACGCTGCTCTGCGTCGTCCGCCAGCGCAGCGAGGGTCAATTTATCGGTGGACTCCAGGCTGTCCAGGTCCTGGGCAAGACGCAGGATGTGAATATAGTCCTGAGAGACGTTGCTGATCTGGATCATGGTCTGGGCGAGAGCCTCCATTCCCTCCTGTGCTGCCAGTTCCTCCAGTTGGGCCCAGCCTGGATTTTGCAGTCGAATCAAATAGGAACGCAATTCCGAATCGCGGTAGCACGCCAGCAGCTGGATGAGGAGCGCATCTGCGTCACGCCGGGTGGGCGTGTTCTCCGGAATGTGAGTACGCTGCTCTACCACGTCCAGTGTCAGTTGGAGAAGGGCTTGGGCGGCCTGGGTGCGCGTACGGCCTGAGGGGCTGTCCTGAGAAGACCAGGTGCGCCGAAAGACCGTTCGTCCTTCTCCGCACAGCAGAAACAGCTGCTGCAGGACGACAGGGTTGTTGCGGGCACAGGCCACGTCGTCACGGGTCCAATTCCACCCGCTGTCTGAAGGCGCACGCGAATACAGCACATCCGCATACCGATTCTGGGACCGGATCATCTGAACCAGCGGCGGAGCTAGAGGGGCCTCCGCCTGGCTCAGAGCGGAGAGAAACTTTCCCACCATATCGTCCCGGGGTTCACATGCCGGGAGGCGGTGCAACCGCTCCGGGCCCAATGAACCTGCCAGGAGGGAAAAGAGGGTCTGAAGGAAGCAGAGTTTGCCCTGATAGGACTCTCGGCTCCTTTGGGGATATAGGACGGTCCAATAGCGGGATAGGCTGTTCAGAACCTCATACTCTTGCTCTAGCTCCGGAGGCGCTTGAGCGGGCAGCTGGGCAAGCATGCGGGAAAGGGTTTCCGGAGATGCACCGAAGCTGGTAAAATAGCGTTTTCGAAGATCAAAATCCCAGCTTTTAGATTCCTGCGCCACTGTGAAGAGGCATTTTTGCAGAATTTGCGCGTCTGAGACTGGAAGCAGGGTGCCTGGCAGGAACTGTTCCTCCCAGGTACCCTGGAGAATAGAGAGTGCGGATATCTTCTGGTCCGGAGAAATCGTCAGCAGCATTCTGATTAGACGTTTTTCTTCATCCGCACTTCCCGTACCAATGGACTGGGCCCAAGTGTGGAGAAGATGGAAAAAGCAGAAGGGACCTTCTTGACAAAGCCCTTCGGCCGGTTGGTTGGGAATAGGAATGTTTTTTTGGAGGATTAACTCGAAGTAGAGCTGAATTGCGCCGCGCAGGCGCTTCAGATGGGAGGCAAATGCCGGGTTCTGCCGGGTTTTTCGCAACTTTTTTCCGCACACTTCATACAGCCAACCCAACGTCTCCTCCGGAAGCTGGGTCAGATCCCTCAACTCATCCGGAGAACAGGGGAGTCCTGGTGGATCAGGCGCCTCGCGGAGCTGTTTCCGGGTCCACACGCTCCATCTAAATTTGGGTGAGAGATCAAAGGCTCCGGCGTACCCCTTCTTTCTTTCATCGTGCATCGCGATCTGCTGACGGAATTCCCGAAGCAAATCTGAAGAAAGATCTTCATTTTTCACTTCTCACGCCTCCTCTCCACGGCACGGTTGTCCGCTCCGAAAGCACAGAGATAGCGGGAGTAGGCGGCCAGTGTAAGGCCGTCGGTGAGGGTTCCGTCGGAGATTCGTGCCCGGAGTTCGTCTTCTGTCAGCCAGTGCAGGCCATGAATACCCTCGCCATTGTCTGTGGGGACGGTGGCCATCTCCACTCGAGCCAGAAAAACCTGTACTCGTCCGGCACTCAGCCCGGTATCCGACTGGATATCACCCAGATAGACCAGGGATTCCGGGGGAACTCTGGCGCCGATCTCCTCCCACAGCTCTTTGATGGCGTTCTCCGCAGGTGTAAGGTTTTCGGCAAATCCGCGAGGAAATTCGCCGCCGCTCTCCGCCCGGGGCGGGTGGCGGAAAATGGACAACAGCCCGAAGCGTTCTCCCATTCGGGGGATGACCACCACGCCATTGCTGTCACTGTGGGGGTAGACGACTCGTGCGTAGGTGTACAGGCGTCCGGACGCCCCCACGCACAGATCAGCCAGTACCATATAGTAGGGGGAGTTATCATACACCACCCCTACCGGTTTTCCGGAGCAGGCGGCGAAGGCTCGGAGCGTTTTCTCTTCCAGACACAGAGGAATGTGCGTGGACTGGACAAATAGCTCAGGCCTCTGGCGCATCAGGTACATGTAGTGGGTGATCGAGTCCATATTAATTCCTTCCTTCTAATGTTTGGATAAGGATATTGTACGCCTGGCAATTGTTTTTGTATAGATGTATGAGCAGTATTTCGGTTCAACGGTTCAAACAAGCGGACCGTGGCTGACACTCTCCGCCCGACTTTGAACCAAAAAACCAAAAACAATTTCAGTGTTCTTTTTACTCATTTGGCGATTTGTTACAATGCGTACATCCCAGCAAATCACCTATCCGTCCAACCAAGAAAGGAGAAGAATTTATGACTCAGATTATCAAAACCGCTTCTGCCCGCGCCCTTACGTTCGTCTTGACCCTCACGCTCTTGGTCGCCTGTCTTCTGCCAGTGCTTACGGTTCCGGCCAGCGCGGCCTCTAGGAGTACTATCCTTGCAGCCATCTTTGATCCTGACTATTACATGGCCAACAATAGTGATGTTGTGCGTGTGTACGGTACATCCAAGACCTCTCTGCGCCGCCATTTTGACGACTTCGGCGCCCGGGAGGGGCGCCGCCCTAGCATCGTGTTCGACGCGGCTTGGTATCTGAATTGCTACAGTGACCTGAAGGCCGCATTCGGCAACAACTATGAGGCAGCTCTCAACCACTTTCTGACCTATGGCATTGCCGAAGGCCGCCAAGGCAGCGCTGAGTTCAGCGTGCAGATCTACAAAGATAATTATTCAGATTTGCGGGCGGCATTTGGAACCAGTTCTTCCGATAATTGGGAATACCTCCGCCATTATATCCAGTATGGCCGGTCCGAGAACCGCAACGCCACTACTCGGATCGCCTCCGCCTCTCAGACCAGCACCATGTATGTCGTCACCTCTGACCCTAATAATCGTCTAAACCTGAGGGCAACGCCCTCCACCTCCGGCAGTATTCTGGGCAAGCTGTCCTACGGCACGGCGGTGTCCGTCCTGAGTACCAGCAACGGCTGGGCCAAGGTTCAGGTCAACTCCACCACTGGTTATCTCTCCATGCAGTACCTCTCCACCTCCATCCCGTCCTCTGGTTCCTCTGCCCAATCGAGCGCTGAGCAGCAGATCTATGACCGGCTCAAGGCTATGGCCAACGGCAGCTACGGGAATGGAGTTTACAAGACCGGAACCAGGTATACCGGCGCGTTCGCGAATGAACAGTGTAAGGGGTTTGCCAAAAAAGTGCATATGATCCTGTTTGGGTATAACATCGGCTCCACCAAGAGCAAGCCAAACAATTATCAGATCAGTATTTCCTCCAGCAACACCTCTCTGGTGGGTAGCCTCACTGGGCTTTCTTCGGACAGCGCTGGTAAGGTGAGTAGCCTTTTTTCCAAAGCCAGAGCCGGTGATTTTATCCAGGTGCGGCGGAGCCATGGCGGCTCCCACTCCATGATTTTCCTCTCCAGTGACGCCAACGGCGTGACGGTGTATGAGTGTAACGTGGACAATCGCAATGGAATCCAGGTGGCAACGTATTCCTACGATAAATTCTGCAGTTCTAATTCCGGCGTGAGTGTGTATACGCCCAGAGATTTTCGGCTCCATTAAGGCGAATATCCGCTTGTAATTCTGATTATTCCTTATCTGGCATCTGAAATCATAGAAGGCCTCGGGGGAATTCCCTGGGGCCTTTCTGCTTTAGTCGCTTTGGTTGTTGATGTTGCTGGTTCACATTTTCAGCCTGCTTTTTTGGATAAGTATTCGTCGAGATAAACGCTATAAGGATATGGTACGCTATAAAATTGGTTTTGTATAGCCGCATGAACAGAATTTCAGTTCAACGGTTTACCGCGCGGGCCGGAGGCCGATGCTTTCAGCGGCATAGTCGCTGAACATTGCCATTTTGTATCATTGTTTGCGAACCTAACCAATTATTTTATCCGATGTTTTCACGGCGGAATACTGTGATGTTAACAATATGATACCCATTTTCAAGGAGAGTAGTAGCTTTATGTGCAGAGCCTTACTGAATAGGCTCCAAAATGAAAGTTGCCGCATGAAACTCTGTTGCTGCTTATCCTTTCCGGCATAGTCCCTGCGTAAAATCTGCACCGCAGAAAACAAAGAAAAGCCATTTTGAACTATGAAATTTCTGATAACTCTCCGCAGTTGCCCTAGCTATTCCCGTTTGTTTCCGGTATTGTGTGTCCTGGAAAGGAGGACAGCATACCATGAACGACTACATGAAAGCCCTGCACCACCGCTTCTTCCACCGACCAGACTGCACAGAGCTGCGCGAAGAAATCGATCAGCTCCACGCCGAGCTCCGGGAAAAGATGGACAAACCCGAGCAAAGCAAACTTCTGCAGCTGGTGGACGCGCTGGTTCTTCTGCGCGAGGAAACCTCGCTGGTCAGTTTTACTACCGGCTTCAAACTGGCATGGGGAATGGCACAGGAGTTGTGGGCGGACGGTCCGTATTCCTTCGACGAGGAGCAGATGGGATGAGCAAGGACGACAGTTATATCAATAGGAAGGAGGAAAATCCACATGGCAAAACGACGCGCAAATGGCGAAGGCAGCATCCGCAAACGCGCAGACGGACGCTGGGAGGGACGCTATACAGCTGGCTATAATTCCGAGACCGGCAAGTGGATCAGCAAGAACGTGCTGGGAAAGACACAGGCAGAGGTCAAGGAAAAGTTGGCCCGTGCGATAGAGGAAAGCAAGCGGCTGGACGTCTCCCGTACGAATGAGTACACCGTAGCGGAGTGGCTGCGGTTCTGGTTTGAGCTGTATTCCAAGCCGCACGTTCGTCCCTCCACAGCGGATTATTACCGGCGCAGCATCGAGCAGTACACGATTCCCCGCATCGGCAGCATCAAGCTGAACAAGCTCACCGGCAGGGACATCCAGAAGCTCTACAAGGACTTGCAGGAGAACGGCAGGGAACGGGCCATACAGAAAAAGACCAACCCCGGATTGAGCAGCAGCACCATCCGCGGAACACACCGCATGCTGCATCTCGCTCTCGACCGCGCGGTAAAGGAGCGTCTGATCCTTTGGAACCCGGCAGAGGACTGCATCGTTCCCAAGCTTGAGAAACAGGAGATGAAGATCCTTCCTCCAAAGGACATGAAAGCCTACCTGAACGCAGCGGAAAAGCACGGCGTTCTAGCGATGTTTTATCTGGAACTGGTCACGGGAATCCGCAAAGGAGAGCTGACAGCTTTGCTCTGGTCCGACCTGAACGTCGAGCGCCGTACCATCTCCGTGAGCAAGCAGGCGGGCTGGAATGGGGAAGGAGAACTGGAGATCCGCAGACCGAAGACAGAAAATTCTATCCGTGAAATCTCCATCCCACA
>ULVH01039295.1_pt1 | contig 21417 bp, 17 predicted proteins | sample 1959261 | NCBI WGS metagenome assembly ULVH01 (sample SAMEA4835781, study PRJEB28245) | human gut metagenome | biome: gut microbiome; material: fecal sample | place: Denmark | collected 2008
CTCTTTTTCACTGGCGAGGGAAACGCCGAGGAACTTTTCCGCGCCCTCCATGCCGGTGCCCTTCGCGTGGATAACGGTGCCGCCGCCTGCGTTTTCGCGGCGCGCTGCGGCCATAATCTGCTCGGTATAGCCCTGGTTTGCGATGACGACCAGAAGCTCGTATTTGGTATCTTTCAAGACGCTTTCCTCTCCTTTCTGAAACGGCTGACCGTTCGTTAAAAACTCCAGCTGACGTTTGCCGCCGATACTGCTGAGCGGCATGGTGAACGCGATGCCGGTGCCGGGAATATCGATGAGCATGATGGTCTGCAGCCCCTTTTGCACGGCACTCCAGACCTTGCCGGTGACAACGGAAAGCAACACGGCTTTTTGCGTGGCTTCAAGTCCGAAATCGTTTAGAATTTCGGACGCGGCGGTGCCTTTGCCGAGCGTGCTGAGCACGACCTCGATCCCATAGGTTTTATAAAATGACAGAAATTTCTGGCTTTGGTTGCGGTCTGTAATGGTAATCATCCAGTATAAATTGTCGCCCATAAACGCCCTCCTTTACAGTTCGATGATCGCGTTTTCGTCCATATCGGCGAATGCGGCGGGTGCGGCGGTCTCCGTTTTACGGCGCTGCATGAGCTTTGCCGCGAGGCCCATGATCTGAATGGTGATGAGCGGCGTCATGGCGACCATGGCAACGACACCGAAGGCATCTGTGACCATATTGCCGCCGACGGCCGTGCACGCGCCCTGTGCGAGGGGGAGCAGAAACGCCGCGGTCATGGGGCCGGAAGCGACGCCGCCGGAGTCAAACGCGATGGCGGTGTAGATCTTCGGGACAAAAAACGAGATGATGAGCGCGAGCGCGTAGCCCGGGATGAGGAACCACAAAATCGAAATGCCGGTGAGGACGCGGATCATGGCGAGCCCGAGCGAGATAGACACGCCGACGGAAAGCCCGATGCCCATGGCCTTGGCGGAGATGGCGCCGTCTGTGATCTCCTCGACCTGACGATTGAGAACGTACACGGCGGGCTCTGCGCGAACAATGAAATAGCCCATGACCATAGCGACGGGAATGACGACAGCGGAGTATTTGTAAGAAGCTAACTGCTGCCCGAGGTAATGACCGGCGGGCATGAAGCCGACATTTGCACCGGTAAGAAACAGCACAAGGCCGATGTATGTATAAACGAGGCCCATGCCAATCTGGAATAATTTGCGCTTAGAAAGCCGCAGAACAAGAAACTGCGCCGCGAGGAAAAAGAGAATGATCGGCAGGAGAGAGACGGCAATCTCGATGAGGTAGGTCGGGATGCCGGTGCGGAACAGCTCGAAAAGCTCCGAGGAATCCTGCATTTCGGGCAGGATGGGCGGCGTGTAGGTGCTTTCATTCGGATTATAGATGATGCCGAGGATCATGACGGCCAAAATGGGGCCGATGGACGAGAGCGCAACGAGGCCGAAGCTGTCGTCTGCCGCGTGGCGGTCGCTGCGGATGGCCGAGATGCCGACGCCGAGCGCCATGATGAACGGCACGGTCATGGGGCCGGTCGTCACGCCGCCGGAATCGAACGCGACGGCGAGAAATTCCGGCGGGACAAAGAACGCCAGAAGAAACACAACGGCGTAGCATCCGACAAGCAGCGGCGGCAGCGCGATAGAAAACAGCATGCGCAGAAGCGACACGACGAGAAACACGCCGACACCGCATGCGACGGATAGAATGAGAATTAAATTCGGCACGGACGGCACCTGCGATGCGAGCACCTGTAAGTCCGGCTCCGAGACCGTGATGATAAAGCCGAGCAAAAACGAAAGCGTGATAACGACACCGAGCTTTTTCGTTTTTGTCATGGCGGTACCGATGCGCTCGCCCATGGGGGTCATGGCGGTCTCTGCGCCGGTGGTGAAGAACATCATGCCGACCAAAATGAGCACTGCGCCCATTAAAAAGCACAGCAGAACGCTTGGCGAGAGCGGCGCGATGGTGAACGAGAGCGCCAGCACGATGGCGATGATGGGAAGGACAGCCTGAAGCGCTTCCTTCCATTTTTCAGAGAGGATTTGTCTTAGCTTCAATCGATGCCTCACGACCTTTCTTATGTGTTGTGGGGTGGTTGAACGAAAATCATTTTTATTATAGCATAAAAACGCGTGGATGTGACGATTAAAATTGTGAATTTTTCAAAAAATTGTATAAACCTAAACCAAAACGGAAATAGAGATGAAAACGAAAAGGCTGCCCGAACAAAGTGCGGGACAGCCTTTTTGGATGAAATTATAGCTTTGAAAGGAGCGCTTCGACGTGGCTTTGTGAGAACGAGGGTTTGTCGCCCATGGGGAACGGGATATGAAGCGCCTTGTATTTGGCGGCGCAGATGTTTTTAAACGGCAGCCACTCGATTTTCTCCAAATTGGAGAACGACTCCGCGAGAGCTTTGACGGCGCGGAGGCTCTCAACCGTATCGGAAAGACCGGGCGCGACGACGTGGCGCACCCAGAGGGGAATATGCATCGATTCCGTAAGGCGCATGAAATCGACCGTGTGCTGCAAGGAGCCGCCGCAGTGGGCTTTGTACTGCGCTTCCGTGGGGAACTTGATGTCGCAAAGGACGAGGTCTGTGTGCTTGAGAACCTGCTTGGCACGGGAAAGGTCGCCGGCGCCGGCGGTATCGAGCGCGGTGTGGATGTTGTGTTCATGCAGGCGCCGGAATAATTCCGCGACGAACTCGGGCTGCAAAAGCGGTTCGCCGCCCGAGACGGTGACACCTCCATTTTCACCGAAATAGGGGCGGTAACGGAGGATTGTTTTGCAGAGATCCTCTGCTGTGTAGGGCGTGCCGCCGGTTAAGTCCCACGTTTCGGGGTTATGGCAGTAGGCACAGCGCAGCGGGCAGCCTTGCAGAAAGACGACGTAGCGCAGGCCGGGGCCGTCTACCGCGCCCATGGACTGTACGGAGTTGACGCGGCCTTCCATTAGATTGCCTCATGGAATGTGCGGGAGATGACTTCGCGCTGCTGCTCTTTGGAGAGACGGTGGAAGTTGACCGCGTAGCCGGAAACGCGGATGGTGAGATTGGGGTATTTTTCCGGGTTATGGTAGGCATCAATGAGCGTTTCGCGGTTCATGACGTTGACGTTGAGGTGATGCGCACCCTGAATGAAGTAGCCCGAAAGGAGCTGGACGAGGTTCGTGATGCGGTCTTCCTCCGTTTTGCCGAGGGCTTCCGGAATGATGGAGAACGTGTTCGAGATGCCGTCGCGGCAATAATCATAAGAAAGCTTTGCGACGGAGTTGAGCTCTGCGAGCGCGCCGGATTTATCACGGCCGCTCATGGGGTTTGCGCCCGGGGCGAGCGGTTCGCCGAGTTTGCGGCCATCCGGCGTGTTGCCGGTCTTTTTGCCGTACATGACGTTGGAGGTGATGGTCAAAATGGACAGCGTGTGCTGTGCGCCGCGGTAGAGCGGGTATTCGCGCAGGGCATCGTAGAAGCGGCGCACCTGCTCGCAGGCGATGGAATCGACACGCGGGTCGTCATTGCCAAAGCACGGGAACTCACCCTCGGTCTCGAAGTCGGTGACGAGGCCGGTCTCGGGGTCGCGGATGCAGCGCACCTTGGCGTATTTAATGGCGGAAAGGGAGTCTGCCATGCAGCTCATGCCGGCGATGCCGAACGCCATCAAGCGGCGGACGTTCGTATCGTGCAGCGCCATCTGGCTCTTTTCGTAGGCGTATTTGTCGTGCATGTAGTGGATGGTGTTCATGGCATCGACGTAAGTTTTTGCGAGCCAATCGCGGTAGAAATCGAGGCGGTTGAGGAGGCCGTCGAAATCGACGTATTCGTCCGGCCAGACAGGCATTTCAGGTGCGACGCGGGTCTTTTTCACTTCGTCCATGCCGCCATTGATGGCGAGCAGCACGAGCTTTGCAAGGTTTGCGCGTGCACCGAAGAACTGCATATCTTTGCCGACGCGCATGGCGGAGACGCAGCAGGCAATGGCGTAATCATCACCGAATGCGGGGCGCATAACGGTGTCGCTCTCGTACTGGATGGCATCGGTATCGCAGGAGACCTTCGCGACGAAGCGCTTCCAGTTTTCCGGCAGGTGCTTTGACCACAGCACGGTAAGGTTCGGCTCCGGGGACGGGTGGAGGTTATAGAGCGTATGGAGCATGCGGTAAGAGTTTTTGGTGACGAGCGTGCGGCCGTCCTCGCCGGTGCCGCCGAGGGACTCGGTGATCCACATGGGGTCGCCGCCGAAAAGCTCGTTGTATTCGGGTGTGCGCAGGTGGCGCGCCATGCGGAGCTTTAAGACAAAATCGTCCATGATCTCCTGTGCGCCGGATTCATCGAGTACGCCTTCTTTGAGGTCACGTTCAAAATAAATGTCAAGGAATGTGGAGGTGCGGCCGAGGCTCATGGCGGCACCGTTCTGCTCTTTGATGGCGGCGAGATATGCGAAATAGAGCCACTGCACAGCCTCGCGGGCGTTTTCTGCCGGGCGGGTGATGTCATAACCGTACATGGCGGCCATTTTCACCATGTCCTTGAGCGCGGTGATCTGGTCGGTGACTTCTTCGGAAAGGCGAATGGTATCGGCCGTGAGGGGATTTTTGCCGAGGTCGGCTTTATCTTTCTGCTTTTGGAGAATCAAACGGTTTACGCCGTAGAGCGGAACGCGGCGGTAATCGCCGATGATGCGGCCGCGGCCGTAGGCATCTGGCAGGCCGGTGATGATGCCGGCGTGGCGTGCGGCGCGCACGTCATCCGTATAGGCAGAGAACACGCCGTCGTTGTGGGTCTTGTGGTATTTAAACTCCTCTTCGATTTTATCGGAGACCTTGTAGCCGTAGGCTTCGCAGGCGGAGCGCACCATGCGCATGCCGCCGAACGGGTTGCAAGCGCGCTTTAACGGCTCATCGGTCTGGAGGCCGACGATAATCTCGTTTTCCTTATCAAGGTAGCCGGGGCCGAAAGACGTGGCGGTGATGACGGTTTCGGTATCGATGTTCAAAACGCCGCCGTTTTGCTGCTCGGCGCGGCAGAGAGCCTCGTACTTTTCGAGCATTTTTTCGGTGCGCGCGGTCGGGGGCTGCAAAAAGCTTTCGTCGCCCGTGTAGGGGGTGTAGTTTTTCTGGATGAAGTCGCGGACATCGATGCGATCCTGCCACTTACCGCCTTTAAAATCTCTCCAAGCGTTCATAGTTTCCCATTCCTTTCCGGCGTTTTGCCGTGCAAATTTCCTTGTTTTGGAAGCTGCTGACATAAAAACAGGGCAGTGCTTTCAAAACACTGCCCAGACGGTCGGCTCATTTTCATACTTTTGCTCCACGATGTCCCCATCTTGTATTCCGTCAGTCACAAAAGTACTTTAGCTTGTGGTCTTATTGTACACGCAAAAATGCGAAATGTCAACTGTGAATTTTACGTTCGATGTACTCCACCTCTTTGTCGAGCATAACGGGGGTGAGGGAAACGCCGAACAGGTGCTCGATAAGGCCGGTTGTTAATAGCTCTCCCGGCGTGCCGCTTTGCATGATTTGACCGTTTTTCATGAGAAGCAGGCGGTCACAGAACTTGAACGCGAGGGGGAGCTCGTGCAGGACGATGCCGACGGCTTTGTTTTGCGCTTTGAGCGTAGAGAGGAGCGCCATGAGCTCGAATTTATGGTGCGCATCAAGGTAAGTAGTGGGCTCATCGAGCAGGACGACGTCGGTGTTTTGCGCTAAAAGCATGGCGAGGAACACGCGCTGGCGCTCGCCGCCCGAAAGCATAGGCAGGCGGCGGTCGGCAAAGGCCGACACACCGGCAGTTTTAAGCGCATTTTGAATGACGGTGCGGTCTTTATTGGACAGCGTGCGCGAAAAGCCAAGGTAGGGATAGCGCCCATGGGAGACAAGCGTTTTGGCGGTGATATCCGGCACGGCCCTTTGCTGCGGCAGGAACGAGACGCGCCGCGCGAGAGCTTTGGGGGCAAGGGCAGCAATGTCGGTTTCCGCGGTACCGCCGCATAGGGTGATGCTGCCGGAATCCGCTTTAATAAGGCGGCAGAGCGCGCGGAGCAGCGTTGTTTTGCCGCAGCCGTTTGGGCCGAGGATGCCGGTGACTTCGCCGCGGCGGAGTTCGCCTGAGACGCCGCGGAGAATTTCGGCGTGATTTAACGTGACGCAAAGGTCAGCGAATTTTAAGGCGGTGGAAAGGTTTTGGTTCATTCGAGTTTTCCTCCTTTTTTGCGCACGATGAGGAAAAGGAAGAACGGGCCGCCGAGCAGCGACAGTACGATGCCGACGGGAATCTCATACGGGGAAAACAGCGTGCGGCTGAGGGTATCGCACAATAAGACGAATGACGCGCCGAAGAGGGCCGAAAGCGGCACTAAGATGCGGTGGCGCGCGCCGATGAAGTGGCGCAGGATGTGCGGTACAATGAGCCCCACGAAGCCGAGAAGCCCCGAAAAGCTGACTGCGCCGCCTGCAAGCAGACTGGCCGTCATGAGCAGGAGAAAGCGTGTTCCTTGCACACGCATGCCGAGCGACTGCGCGGTCTCATCGCCGAGGGAGAGAACGTCCATTTCGCCGGAAAACAGCACGGCAAGGAGCAGACCAAGCAGGATGGCAATCCACGCGGGGGTTAGATTTTTGTACGCGATGCCGGAAAATCCGCCGATGAAAAAGGAGCTGGAATTATAGATGGTATCCGGGAAAAAGGTCTTTATGGCGTTGCTGCCGGCGGTGAAAACACTGCTTAAGGCCACGCCCGCGAGGGTGATCGTTGTGCGGGAAGCACCGCTTTTTGCCGCGACGGCATAAATGAGCAGCGACGCGAAAAGAGCGCCAAGGAATGCTGCAAACGGCAAAAACGCGATGGCTGTGGGAAAGACGGCGAGCAAAAACAGCACGGCAAAGCCCGCCCCGGCGTTGACACCGATGATGTTCGGTGCGGCAAGGGCGTTATTTAAGACATTCTGCAAGAGCACACCGGAGACCGCAAGTGCTGCGCCCGAGAGCACGGCGGCAAGGGCGCGCGGCAGGCGCACGTAGAACAGGATGCGGCTGTCGGGCGTTAAACTGCCGTTTCGCAGAGCAGAGACAGCTTCGCGGATAGAAATTTGTGCCGAGCCGACACAGAGGCTCAGCACAAAGGAGAAAACGAGCAGCAAAAGCGCTGCGGGAAATAAAATTTTCTTACACATCTTCGTTCAAAAGGAGCTTTGCAATGTATGCGTAACTCTCGTCCCAGCGGTTTAAGGGCTTATAGTGGAAAAGGTCTTTCGGCAGATAGATGTAGCGGCCGTTTTTCACGGCGGCGAGCTCGCTCCACGCGGGGTTATTTTCGATGTTCTCTGCCATGTAGGTCTTGGCGTTTTCTTCGCTGCCCATCGTCATGACGAGGATGTAATCCGGGTCGGCTTCGATGACGGATTCCAAGCTGAGGTCTTCGAGCAGGCTTTCGTTATCGTCTGCGATGTTGTGCGTACCGAGCTCTTTTAAAATGGCGCCCGCAACGGTGTCTTCGCCTTTGGCCTTGACGCCGGTGGAATAAGCGCGCAAAAGCAGGACGGTGGGGGCTTTCTGTCCGGAGAGCTTTTCGGCTGTCTCCTGCTTTATAGATTCAATGCGCTTTAAAACCTGCGTGACGTTTTCGTCATATTTTTCACCGTCCGGGTCGTTGACGGCGCAGAAATTCAGCATGATCTTTGCATAATCCATGACGTTATCCATGTGAAAACAGCCGTGGGGAATCTGCATATCGGTGAGAGCGGAATCGAGCTCCGCGTGGGCGGGCAGGTCGGCGGATAAAATCACGTAATCCGGGGAGAGTGCCGCGACGCTCTCAAGATTCGGCTCCGTGACGCTGCCGACGAGCGCGGTGTCGTCATCGATTTCGATGCCGTGCTCGTCTACGGCATCTTCGGTAATACCGGCGAGCTTACCGCCGGAGAGCAGCCAGCACTCGGCAAACGAGCCGTAAAGGGAGACGACGCACGGGTCATCGGGGAGCTCCGTTTTGGAGCCGTAGGAATCCGTAATGACGCGCTCGGAGACGGCGGTCGTTTCGGGAGCGGCGGAGGAGCTTTCAGGGGTGGCTTCGTTTTGCGCCGGGGCGGCGCAGCCGGAAAGGAGCAGCACGGCGGAAAGCGCGAGTGCTGCGAGGGACTTGAGTTTCATAGGGTATCCTTTCGGAATTATTTTGCGAGGATCTCCTCGCGGCGGTTCAGAAGCTCATCGGAGAAGACGTCGTGCTCGAATTTTTCGATGCCAAGACGGTCAATAGCTTTGCCGAGGCGTTCTTTGGGCATGGCATTTTCCTTGAACCAGAGCATGGTCTTCTCGAGCAGAGGCTCAATCTCCGCGCGGGTGACGAAGCGGCTGAGCGGCGTGCCCATGCGCGTTTGCTTGCCCCACGTGCCGCCGACATAAATGCGGTAAACGACCGGGCTTTCGTGGCGGACAGCCTTAAACGGACATTTGCCGGTGCAGACGCCGCAGGCGAGGCACTTTTCATCGATATGTAATTTGCCGTTTTCGACGTGTGCAGCCTTGGAGGGACATGACTTTTCTACCATGCAGACCTTGCAGCCGCGGCAGGTGTCTTCGTCGAAGATCGGCACGCAGTGGCCCTCAATGCCGAAATCGTTTAAGGAAGGCTTCATGCAGCTATTCGGGCAGCCGCCGATGCCGATTTTGAACTTGTGCGGCAGTTTGACATTTGCCCAGCCGACGTAGTATTTTTCGTGCAGCTCTTTGGCGAGCGCCTGTGTATCGTAGTTGCCGTAGACGCACGTGGTGCCCTTACAAGCGGTGACGGGGCGTATTTTAGCGCCGGTGCCGCCGAAGTAGAGGCCACGCTCGGCGGCGTAATCGCAGGCGGCGTCAATCTGCTCGAAGGGGATGCCGACGATCTCGGCGGACAGGCGGGAGGTGAACGTCACCTTGCCGCTGCCGAATTTTTCGGCAATCTCGGAGATGGTGCGCAGGTCGGCAGCGGTGAAGACCGCGCCGGCGCAGACGAGACGGCCGGAGAAGCACTCTGTACCGCGATTGATGAGGAAGCCGCGGCCCTTGACGGACGCGATCTGTTCGGGTTTTAACATGATGAACACTCCAATATCCAAGCAAAATATTCCTTGTAATTATAGCCCCTTTTTGGGGTAATGGCAAGAAATGCGGGTGATTTTTGCAAAAGAAATGAAAAAACCGGGCGAAGTATTGGATTTTCCTTTGAACTGTGTTAAAATAGCTAATAACAAATCATCTTCTGTTCCGGCGGCGTTTTGAATGCGCGCCGAAAAAAGAAAGGCGAAGTGAGCTTTTATGAAACGAAGCATCCATTATAAAAACATTTTGAAAACGGCGGTCACGGCGGCACTGTGTGCTGTGATAATCCTTGGCACTGCGGCTTGCGGCAATGGCAGCGCCAAGGCGGAGCCCTCCCCCTCCCCGAGCGTGGAGCCTACCGCAACGCCCGTGCCGGTCGAAAAAGTGAAGGTGGCGACCATCAACGACATCGACGATTCATTGAATGTGCGCAGCGAGGCTTCGACGGATTCCGAAATTCTCGGCACGGCAGAGGCCGGCGAGGTGTTCGAGGTTGTGGCACAGGACGATACCTCCGAGTGGGTGGAAATCTCTTACTTTGGGCAGAATGCGTATGTGTTCGCGGAATTTGTGACGATCAGTGAGAAAGAGAAGACCGCACTTGCGACCGCGACGCCCTCGCCGACCCCGAATGCGGAAGACGGCACGACCGATGACAACGGGGACAGCGGTGACGCGCAAAATGGCGGCGAGGCATCGCCGACACCCGCTCCCACCGCAGAGCCGACGCCGAATGCGAATAATCCTATCATCGTAAACGGCGGTAACCGAGAGAATACGAGCTCCGGCAGCACATCAGACGGCATGACGGCAGAGACCATTCGCGATACGGAAGATCCGGAGCGACGCTGAGGTAAACTATGAATGTGTTAGTTATAGGCTGCGGCCTGCTTGGGCGAAAAATCGCCCGCACCATGGACGAAATGGGTTGGGACGTTTCTGTTTTAAGCAACATTGAAAGCGACTTGGAGCTTTTGGAAAACGATTTCGAGGGCGTGACATTCCGCGGGTTCCCGATGGATATTCGCAACCTGCGCGAAGCGGGCATTGAAAGCTGCGACGCGGTGGCGGTGACAACGGCGGACGATAACCTCAATATCACGGTGGCGCAGATTGCGCGCGATTACTTCGGTATCCAAAACGTGGTGGCGCGTGTATCCGACCCCGCGCGTGAATTGATTTTTGAGCATATGGGATTGCATACCATTTGCCCCACAAACCACGCCGGCGACCGCATTGTGCGGATGCTGAGCGGAGAAAAAATGAACAAGAAAATCGAGTTCGGTCTGCATACGGTCGACTTTGACGTGCGGCCGGCAGAGCGGCATCAGATCGGCAAGAATGTGGGCGAACTGCGCGGCAACCCGGGCGAAGTGGTGTTCGGCATCATCCGCAAAAGCGGCGCGTTCGTTTTAGCGGGGCTTGCACCCTTGAAGCCCGAGGCAGGCGACGAGATTGTGTACAGCCGCGCAATCGATTAAGGGGGATGTGCCATGAACATTGTCATTATGGGCGGCGGCAAGGTGGGCGAAAGCCTTGCGCGCCGCATTTTGGAGGGCCGCCGCCACGAGGTGCGTATCATCGAGAGCGACCGCGCGCGCAGCTTACAGCTTGCAAACGCGCTGGACGTGGAGATCATCTGCGGCGACGGCACGAATATTGACATGCTGGAAAACGCCGGTGTACGTGATGCCGACTGCTTTATTGCGATATCCGGCGACGATGCGAATAATCTCGTTGCGTCGCAGCTTGCAAAGCAGTATTTCGGCGCGAAAAAAGTGATTGCCCGCGCAAACGACCCGCGCAATTTGGAGACGATGCGTGTGCTGGGCGTGGATTATGCGGTGAGCAGCACGGAAATCATTGCGCAGATGATTGAGCAGGAAGCGAACCTGATGGAGTTTCATCTTGTGGCATCGCTGAACAAGGGCCGCGGTCAGATTTGCTCCGTGACGCTTGAAGAGAATTCGGCTTTGCACGGCAAGTCGGTGCGTGAGGTGGTGTTCCCGAAGGGGGCGCTGCTGATTTCCATTGTGCGAAATAACAAGCTCATCATTCCGGGCGGCGATACGGTGCTGCAAGCGGGCGATGAGATTATTGCGGTATGCGAGGAACGCGCACAGAAGGCACTTATCCGCCTGATGAACAGCACGCATGCGGATGAGAAATAAGTCGATTTTTTTATGATTTATATAGCAGGAACCCCGTAGGCACGTTGTGTGTTTACGGGGTTCTGCTTTGTTCATTTAATTCTAATGATTTGAGGGGCAAATCATGCAGGGAACCCATGCAACTGGGTTTCCTACGGTTCTGGTTTTGTGGAGGCAAAAAGTGTTTCGCGCTCTGCGGAGCGCGACTTGGGGCGTTGCCCCGAGACCCCATAAACTTTTGACGTTGCAGTATTGTGGATTTCGTCGGCTTTATTTTACAGCTTTAAAGTGCTTTGTGACGCTGGTGCCGTCTTCGTAGACGTCTCTTGTCAAATTAAGGCCTGCGTTCATCAGCATGGCGCCGGAATAGACGGTGCCGGTCTCCTCGTCCTGATAGTACGTTTTGGGGTCGAGGCCGCGCAGGCGCTGCACGCAGTAACGGGTCTCGGGCTGACGCATGACGACGGCAGTCATCATGGCTTCCTGTTTATCCGGCGAAACGAACTCCCACGCGCAGTAGAAGTCGTTCTCGGTCGGGGAGACGAGGCGGTAGAAATCGCCCTCGCGGACAAGGCGGTGATATTTGCGGTAGTCGGCGATCTGCTGCTTTACTTCGGCTTTTTCGTCATCGGTGAGCTTTCTGGGGTCTAACTCGTAGCCGAATGTGCCGCACATGGCGACGTTGCCGCGGGTTTTAAGCGAGGTGCGCGGGCGGGCTGCGACGTGTGCGCCAAACGAGGAGATAGGGTAGCACATGGACGTGCCGAACTGAATGGTGAGGCGCTCGATGGCGTCGGTGTTGTCGCTGCACCAGATCTGCGGGGAATAATACAGCATGCCGGCATCGAAACGTCCGCCGCCGCCGGAGCAGTTTTCAAAGAGGATATTCGGAAACGCTTTGACAAAACGATCCATGAGGTCGTATGTACCGAGCACGAAGCGGTGCATGACCTCCTTCTGGCGCTCCGGCGGGAGCAGCGCAGAGCCGACCTCAGTCAGATTGCGGTTGAAGTCCCATTTGACGTAATCAATCTTATTTTCACTGAGGACTTTATACATCTGCGCGAAGATATTATCGCGCACGTCTTTTCTCGTCATATCGAGGACGTACTGCAAGCGTGCGGGGGAATTTTCACGGTTCGGCACGTGCAGGCACCAATCCGGGTGGGCGCGGTAGAGGTCGCTGTCCGGGGAAATCATCTCCGGCTCATACCAGATGCCGAACTTTAAGCCCTCTGCGTTGACGCGCTCGATGAGGGAACTGAGGCCGCCTTTGAGCTTCTTTTCGTTGACATACCAGTCGCCGAGGGAGGAGTCGTCGCTTTCGCGGTGGCCGAACCAACCGTCGTCCATGACAAGCATATCGACGCCCATTTTGGCGGCTTCGTGTGCGAACGCGACAAGTTTATCATCGTCAAAATCGAAATATGCGGCCTCCCAGCTGTTGATGAGCACGGGGCGTTCCACATCGCGCCACGGACTTTTGATGAGGTGCTTCATGTAGGTGCGGTGGAAAATGCGGCTCATCTCGCCGAGACCCTTATCGGTGTAGACCATGACGGCTTCCGGCGCGGTGAAGGATTCGTTTGGCTCCAGGCGCCAGGTGAAATCGGTGGGGTTGATGCCCGCGAGAAGGCGCGTGGCGTTCAAACAATCCACTTCGGCTTCAATGGAGAAGTTGCCGCTGTAAATGAGGTTGACGCCGTAGACTTCGCCGTTTTCTTCGGTGGCGCCGTGGGCTTTCAGTGCGACGAACGGGTTGTGGTTGTGTGAGGAGGAGCCGCGCTTGCTCTGGATGGATTGAATGCCGTGGCAGAGCGGGCGCTCTGTAACGGTGCGCTCCTTTGCCCACTTGCCGTAAAGGTGCACCATGTCGTAATCCATCGTGTTGAAGTCGAGGCAGGCGCTGAACACACGCTCAAGCTCCATGGTGCGGTCGGACGTATTCGTCACGACGGCGTGACGCGTCATGACGGGCAGATCTTTGTAAACGGTGTAGTAGAGCTTCACTTCGGCGTTTGTCGTTTGGTCGAGCGTGGTGACCTCGAGCGTTTCGCTGTCACCGTTTTCGTCGCGCAGAGACGGCATGCCGGGCAGCGCAGGCTTTTCGCTTAAAATGCGGTGCGAAACGTAGCGGATGTCGGTCGCGATATTGCCGTCCGCGTTGCGGATTTGGAGTGCGGAGATGCGGAAATCGCCGGTGCCGTTGCAGGAATATTCGCTCGGCTGTGTATCCGGGGAAAACTCCGTGCCGACGTAGCCTGCGGCGTCGGGCGTGAAGGAGACGAAGTAGCCGCGGTCCAATAAATAGCGCATGTCGCAGTCCGGCAGGTATGCGCCGTAGTAGAGGTGCAGCAGGCGGCCGCTGTCATGCACGGCAAAAACGTAACTGGAGGAAGCGGTATCCAGCTTGAAAATTTTCTTTTCGGCATCAAATAAAATCGCCATAAAATCGTTCCTTTCGGGAAAACATAAAAATTCGGGCAGAGAAATATCCGTTTATAACAACAGTATATCGTTTATGCGGCTTTTACGCAATAGGCATTTGTTGCATAAAGTTGGCGGTTTGTGATGCTGCGTACGGCGCGGGCTTCGGCATTTTGCTAAAGGCGGAGATGAAATTTGGTGGAATTGTGATAGAAACGGCTTTTTCGGAAAAAATAGCTTTACTTTTCTCTTGGTTTGTATTATAGTTAATGTGATGTGGAAGCGGTTACACATTGTAAAGGACTGTATGTGTTCGCTTTCGAATGTCTTTTGAAAAAATATAAAATGGAGGAAACTATAATGGCTAAAATTATCGGCAATGCACTCCCGAACATCCCGTGGCAGGATAAGCCGCAGGGCTACGATAAGCCGGTTTGGCGTTATGACCACAACCCGATCATTCCGCGTGATCTCATTCCCACTTCCAACAGCATCTTCAACTCCGCAGTTGTCCCGTTTGAGGGCAAGTTCGCTGGCGTTTTCCGCTGCGACAACCGCTCCGTTGAGATGGACATCTTCGCAGGCTTCTCCGATGACGGCATCAACTGGAAGATCAACCACGAGCCGATCGACTTCCAGCCGGCTCCCGGCTGCGACCCGTGCGTAACCCGCAAGGAATATCGCTATGACCCGCGCGTTTGCTGGATTGAGGACCGTTACTACATCACCTGGTGCAACGGTTTCCACGGCCCGACGATCGGTGTAGGCTATACCTATGACTTTAAGACCTTCTATCAGATGGAGAACGCTTACCTGCCGTATAACCGCAACGGCGTTATGTTCCCGAAGAAGATCAACGGCAACTTCGCAATGCTGAGCCGTCCGTCCGACACCGGTCACACCCCGTTCGGCGACATCTTCTACAGCGAGAGCCCGGACATGACGTATTGGGGCAAGCACCGCTATGTCTTCGGCACGAGCAGTCACTCCGGCTGGCAGTCCAAGAAGGTCGGCCCCGGCCCGATTCCGATCGAGACTGATGAAGGCTGGCTGATGATTTATCACGGCGTTCTGAACTCCTGCAACGGCTTCGTTTATCGCTTCGGCGTAGCGCTTCTTGACCACGAGAAGCCGTGGATTGTGAAGGAAAGAGGCAACTTCTATGTCTTCGGTCCGGAAGAGAGCTATGAGCTCACCGGTGACGTGCCGAACGTTACGTTCCCGTGCGCTACCCTGACCGATGCCGACACCGGCCGCATCACCATCTACTATGGTGCTGCCGACACCGTCACCGGCATGGCCTTCACCACTGTTGACGAACTGCTTTCTTACATGAGAAAGTACCCGCACGAAGTATAAGACACCATTGTACAAAGACCGCCTGACGGCTTAGCACACTGTTGTCTTGATCGCTTTGGTTAAATTAGAATAGCTTTTTCGCAGGCGCTTCCGGTTTTTCGGGAGCGCCTGTTTTTTATGGAATTGTTGTATTTTACGGCAAAATCTGGTATGATGAAGCTATGGAAAACCGCGATGGGCGGAAAACGGTTAGGAGCTGTATGAATATGAAAGAGTATGTCATTGAGAAAACGGTGGGTGCGCCGGACTGGACAAAGGTGTCGGAGCTGCAGGTGGATAATGTTTGTTGGCTGCCGGACGCGGGCGTGCGCATGGAGCAGCAGATCTGCCACGACGACGAGAAAATCTACGTGCACCAAGTGGCGCACGAAAAGAACATCCGCGCGGAGCTGACCAATAAGCTCGGCAGCATCTGCACGGACAGCTGCATGGAGTTTTTCTTCTCCCCGATGCCGGAGGACGGGCGGTATTTTAACATTGAGCTGAACTTGAACGGCGCGATTTTCCTTGGCTTCGGCCACGGCAGAGCAGACAGCATCCGTTTGATCCCGGAAGACCACAAGAAGCTTTTTAACATCCGCACGAACAAAACGGCGGACGGGTGGGAAATCTTTTATGAAATTCCGCTCGAATTTCTGCATGTATTTTACCCCGATTACGACTTTAAGAGCGGGCGTGTGATCCGCGCGAACTGCTTTAAATGCGGCGACCTCACCGTGCAGCCGCACTATATGATGTGGAATGAGACGACGAGCGGAACGCCGGATTTCCATCGTCCGCAGGACTTTGGTCGCATGATCTTCGCGTAAACCGCAGTATTCAGCGGGATATTCATGGATTAGTCCAATATCTTTTGCCGAAGCCCGCGCAGAATTGTCGTTTTTCCAAGTTGCAAGGTGAGCGAATTTCCAGTAAAATAGTAATAATGGGTAAATGAAAAATATCGCAAAAGTTTTGCATAGCTTATGCGCCTGACGCAAAACTATCGGTTAGAGTATTGCGTCGGCAGGAAAGGATTGGTGTGCATATGCCACTGGAAAGGATCGACAGTTATTTTAACGGCGCGGTGGAGTCTTATGACGAGCGCTTGAAACGCAGCGCAGAGGATGAAGACGGCTACATTCGCCGCACGGCGGAGTTTTTCCCGAAGAAGGAGCACCTGCACATTCTGGACATCGGCATCGGCACGGGCACGGGCCTTACGGCAATTTTAGAGCAGAACCCGACGATTTATGTGGACGGCATTGACTGCGCGGATAAGATGCTCTCGGAAATTCCGAAAAATCTGCCGGAGCACAAGGAGCGCATCCGTACGATTTGTGGTGATTTCTTTAAATATGAGTTGGAGCCGGAAAGCTATGACGGTGCGGTTTCCATGATGGCGCTGCATTATTACAGCCGCGAAGAGAATTTGGAGCTGTTTCACCGCGTGTGCCGCAGCATTAAAAAGGGCGGGTTCTTTCTGTTGAGCGACAAATTCGCGCCGACGCAGATGTATGAGGACTTCTGCCGTTCCGAGTTTGAGCAGAAGCGTAAGGAGCAGCATTTGTCGGCAGACGAGCATTACTATTGCTTTACACCGCAGTATGTGGCGGGCGAAGCGGCGCTGCTTTTCAAAGCGGGCTTTGCTGAGGTACGCGTGTGCTGGGCGAAATCCAACACGGCAGTGCTTCTTGCCACAAAATAAACAAATAACAGTTGAAAAGCCGGTCGAACTGCGTACAAATAAACGGTACGTGTCTTGACCGGCTTCTTTTTTAATGCTATAATGTTTCAAAAGCAACTATTTTGGGAATGGGTGAATACTTTTGGAACTCTTTAACGCACAGCATGTTTTGCACGGCGAGCCTGTGACGGGCGAGCTGCCGTCTACGAACTCGCTTTTCAAAACGACCATCAACATGGCGTGGCCTTCGATGGTGGAATCGTTTTTGGTGGCGCTCGTCGGCTTTATCGATACCATCATGGTGAGCACGCTGGGCTCTTACGCCATTGCAGCGGTGGGCCTGACGCAGCAGCCGAAGTTCATCGGTTTGGCGCTGTTTATGTCGATGAGCACGGCCATCTCGGCGCTGGTTGCACGGCGTAGGGGCGAGCAGAACCGCGAAAGCGCGGTGCGCATTTTGAAAACATGCATTCTGGTCGCCGTGATTTTGACGGCGATCATCAGCGTTACGTTTACGGCGTTTGCAGACCCCATTATCCGCTTTGCGGGCTCGGCGGACGATACGCATGAAGCGGCGGTGGAGTATTTCCAAATCATCATGGGCGGAATCGGGTTTACGACCGTGATGATGATCGTGAACGCGGCACAGCGCGGCGCGGGCAACACAAAGATTGCGCTGCGCACGAACATGGTCTCTAACCTTGTGAACGTGGTGTTCAACTATCTTTTGATCGGCGGCAACTTCGGGTTTCCGGCGCTCGGCACGCGCGGCGCGGCGCTTGCGACCGTCATCGGCTCTGTGCTCGGCTGCGCGATGAGCTTGCATTCCATGTTCGCGAAGTCCTCGTTTGTGTATATCCGCGGCGTGAAAGGCTTTTTTGCCTCGAGGTTTGACGTGCGCTCACTGCTTAACGTCGGTTCCAGCGCGTTTGTGGAGCAGATTTTCCTACGCATCGGCTTTTTGTTGTTCGCCATCACCGTTGCGAACCTCGGCACCACTGCGTATGCTGCGCACCAGATTGGCATGAATATGATGAGTTTGACGTTCTCACTCGGTGATGGGCTTTCGGTGGCGTCTGTGGCGCTGATCGGCAGGAGTCTCGGCGAAGAACGGCGCGACCTTGCAAAGCTGTACGCCTCCATGTGTCAGCGAATCGGACTATTCTGCGCGTTTGTGATGTCGATGGTTTTCCTGTTCTTCGGCAGGAATCTCTATGGCCTGTTTTCGAATGAGCAGGAAATTCTCGATATGGGTGTGATGATTATGCGCATGCTGTGCGTTATCATTTATCTCCAGATCACGCAGGTTATTTTCTTCGGTTGCCTGAGAGGCGCGGGCGATACGAAGTATACCGCGTTTGCGTCTATGATCAGCGTCGCCATTATCCGACCGGGCTTAAGCTGGCTGCTGTGCTACCCGCTGGGACTGGGACTGCTTGGCGTGTGGCTTGGGCTGTTCGGTGACCAATTTATGCGATTCTGCCTTGGGTATTTCAGAATGAAGCAGGGCAAATGGCTGAAAATTAAGATTTGACGCGTTTACGACAACGATAGCGGAGCGACGAATAAAGTCTTTGTCCAACTTTCTTCGAGAAAGTTGGTGGGGTCTTGGGGCAACGTCCTAAGTCGTCGTTCGCAAACGACGAAACACCTTTTGCCTAACTCAAAACCAGGAAGGCAGCTTGAAACGTTCGGTGGGCGCTTCAAGCGTAGGGAGCACAGTTGCATGGGTTCCCTGAAAGGCGGTCTGCGACTGTCTTTAGAAATTCAAACAAGATAAAATAGAAGCAAAAAATCTCCGTCTTTCTCTGAATCAAAGAGGAAAACGGAGACTTTTATATTTTAAAATAGTGATTATTCCACAACGACCGTGCAGTGCTCGGTGCCGTAGTATTCCATCGCGGAGATGACCTCCGGGGTCAGGCGCTCACCGCATACAGCAAGCGGCACCGCGGGTGGGCAGCTCACGTTGGCATCTGCCAAAATGCGGTTTTCGCACTCGGAAAGCGGTAACGTTTCACTCGGCGAGAAGAGCGCCTCACGTGGGGTAAGTACACGCTCGGCATGCGGCGGCACAGGCGGCTTTGAAAGGATCGCCGGGGCGGGCAGAACGGAGAGCAGCGCGCGCTCGAGACGGGCGAAATCTGCGGGTGTGGTCTCCGGCGTGAACATCATCACAAGGTGGTCTGCGTCGGAAAACTCGCAGTAAATGTTGTGGTGCGTCAAAATTTCCGCCAGAGCTGTGCCTGTGTAGCCGAAGGACTTCGGCAGTAGGCAGAGTTTTGTGCGTTCCTCGCCGCAAAGAGCATAGCCGTACGCACGGAGCTTTGCTTTCAGCGTGTCAAGACGCTCCGCACAGGCTTTGAGCTGTGCGGGAAAAGATGTTGCTAAAAGCGGATTCATTGCGTCGAGCGACTGCAAAATGAGGTAGGACGGGCTCGTGGACGCAAAGAGCGCCATGGCGCTTTCCGCACGCTGCGCGAACATGTCCGGCGTGCCGTGCGCGATGTGCAGATACGCGCCGCCCGTTAAGACCGGCAGTGTTTTGTGTGCGGAATCACAGCAGATGTCTGCGCCGAGCTGCATGGGGTGCATGGGCTTGGGCAGAAAATGCAGGTATGCGCCGTGGGCGTTATCGACGAGCAATAATACGCCGTGTTTTTTGCAGACGGTGGACAGGGACTTGATGTCCGCGATGTTGCCGAGATAATCCGGGCTTGTGATGTACACGGCGGTAGGGTTTTCCGATACGATCACGTCTTCGAGCTGCGCGGGGGTGATGGCGCAGGAAATGACGCTTTCCATGCCGTAGATCCAGCGAATGTTAAGGTCGAGCAGCGCTGCGGCCGTCATGAAGACCTTGTGCGCGTTACGGCCTGCCGCAATGACGGGCTTTTTGTGATTTGCGCGGGCATGCAGCAGCGCAAGATACAGCATGGCGCGGATGCACAGGGACGAGCCCTCGGCGGAATAGACCGTCTTTTTGGTGCCGAATAACGCGGCGGCGTTCGCTTCGCTTTCGCGGATGATGCCCTCGGCGTGGTAGAGCACGTCTGCGCCCTCAATCTCGGTGAGATCGAGCGGCTCGGGGCCAAGCAGCGCGGTGCCCTTGTGGCCCGGCATGTGCATGCGCAAAGCGCCGCTATATCGGTAGCGGCGCACAAATTCGCAGATTGGCGCGGTTATCATGCGTTGTTATCCAATGCCTTGGAGGCTTCGAGCATGATGGCGCATTCCATGCGTTTTTTAAAGAGCTCGCAGCCCTCTTTGTAAACGCCGCGGACGGAGCCGGTGGCGTGGTAGGCGTTTGCGGCGCAGCCGCCGGAGCAGTACAGTCTTGCCCAGCAATCGCGGCACTCGGGGTGAGCGTACACGTTGCAGGAGGCGAAATCCGCCTGAATTTCCGTGTTCGTCACGCCTGTCCAGACATCGCCGAGGCGGAATTTTTCGTCGCCGACGAACTGGTGGCAGGGGTAGAGGTCGCCCCACGGGGTGACGGCCATGTACTCTGTGCCGGAGCCGCAGCCCGAAATGCGCTTGTAAATGCACGGGCCGCCGGTGAGATCAATCATGTAGTGGTAGAACGTGAACGGTTTGCCAGCGCGGCGGCGCTCCAGCATGAGCTCAGCAAGCTTTTCGTACTGCTCCATAACGATGACGCGGTCTTCGTCGGTCAGCGCGGAGGGGTCTCCCGGTGCGCAGACGACCGGTTCCATGCTCAGTTCCGTAAAGCCGAGGTCGAGCATCTGCTGAATGTCTTTGAGAAAATCCGGATTTGCGTGCGTGAATGTGCCGCGCATGTAATACGCCTTGTTGCCGCGCGCCTTGACGAGCTTCTGGAATTTCGGAACGATGCGATCCCAACTGCCGTTGCCGGCGTAGTCTACGCGGTAGCGGTCGTGCACTTCCTTGCGGCCGTCGAGGCTTAAAACGACATTGCTCATCTCGCGATTTGCAAAATCGATGACGTCGTCGTCAATCAAAACGCCGTTTGTCGTCAACGTGAAGCGGAAGTGCTTACCGCATTCCTTTTCGCGGGAACGGGCATACGCGACAAGCTGCTTTACGACGTCGAAATTCATCAGCGGTTCGCCGCCGAAGAAGTCGACTTCCAAATTGTGGCGCGTGCCGGAGTGTTCGAGCAGGAAATCAAGCGCCTGCTTGCCGACCTCAAAGGACATGAGAGCGCGGTCGCCGTGGTACTTGCCCTGGCTTGCAAAGCAGTAGGAGCAGTTTAAATTGCAGATGTGCGCCACGTGCAGGCACAGCGCCTTGACGACGTTGGCGCTTTTCGCTTTCAGCGCACCTGCCATCGGCTCGAACGTATCGGGGGTGAAGAGCTTACCGGCGTCGCGCAGCTCTTCAATCTGCTCGTAGCACTCGTTGATGTCGGCTTCGGTCACGTCTTCACGGTCGCCGTATTTTTCCAGCATAGCGGCGGTAATCGCCTCGCGGCTTTCGGTCTCGAACAGGCCAATCATGTCATAGGCAACTTCATCGACAAGGTGGACGGAGCCGGAACAGATATCGAGCACGATGTTCATGCCGCCGAGTTTATAACGGTGTATCATCTAAAAAATCCTTTCGCATCTATACATGAAAAAAGCCGCCAAAAAAGGCGGCGTTTTCTGAACCTTTGAATTACTTCGCGTTCTTCTCCGTGTTCTCGCACTGCTGGTTTGCAATGCCGCAGCTCGTCTTGCAAGCAGACTGGCAGGAAGTCT
>ULVH01030294.1_pt1 | contig 21033 bp, 19 predicted proteins | sample 1959261 | NCBI WGS metagenome assembly ULVH01 (sample SAMEA4835781, study PRJEB28245) | human gut metagenome | biome: gut microbiome; material: fecal sample | place: Denmark | collected 2008
GGTGGGCCTGCTCAGCGGCGGTCAGCGCCAGGCGGTGACCCTGTTGATGGCCACTTTGAAGAAGCCGAAGGTGCTGCTGCTGGATGAGCACACGGCAGCGCTGGATCCTAAGACCGCCAAGAAGGTGCTGGATCTGACGGAGAAGATCGTGGCCCGAGATCACCTGACTACCATTATGATCACCCACAATATGAAGGATGCCATTGCCATCGGCAACCGGCTGATTATGATGAACGAGGGCAAGATCATCTATGATGTAAGCGGTGAGGAGAAGAAGAAACTGACCACCAAGGATCTGCTGGATAAGTTTAAGGTTACCTCCGGTGAGGAGTTTGACAACGACCGGGTGCTGCTCTCTACCGAGGCGGGGGAGTAAGCCCATCAAGCAAAACAAAAGACGGAACCATGTAGAGTGGTTCCGTCTTTTTTGCGCTTTTTACAGGGTGGCACCCGGCGGCGATTGTCTATATTCGGTTCTCGTTGCCCGGCACACAGTCTTACTATACCACGCGCATACCGACCAGACTTCAGAAAAACCGCCGGGTTCATTAGAAATACTGCGATTTTTGCCCTACCGACGAAAAAATAAAAAGCAGCCCGGCGGACTGCTTTTTATTTATGGAATTTTGGTAATCGGTTCCTAAAGCAATGGGTCCAGGCGGGCAAATAGCCGCTTTTGACGGCCACTTTTTGAGAGCTTATATTGGCAATATCCGTGGTGTAATAGGGCACCACACCTCGAGCCAAAGTCTCTATGGTCAGCATATTCACCAGCTTTACCCCGATGCCGTTGCCGCGATAGGCAGGGCGCACATCCACGCCAATCTGCCACATTGTCTGGCTATCTGCACTGACACAAGCAATGCCGACGATTTGCTCTTGGTCATAGGCTACGGCGGCCAGCACTTCTGGTCGCGCGCTGTCGCGGTCATACTGTAATGCGTTTGGAAAGCCCTTGTTTTTATACAAACCGTGCAGGTCTTTATCCAGCAGAACAAAGGAACAGGCGGCGTTTTCCATAGGCTTTATGTGCTCTATATCCGGAAGATAGTATGGATTTGCGCCGTAGACCAGCTTGTCGGTGAGAATTTCGTAGCTGCTTTTGTTCCTGAATTTTTGCTTTACATAGGGCATAACACTTTTAGATGCGTTGACCACGGTGCTTTTGCCCATGGTGATCACCTCCAGACGCGGGGTGATAAATGGCATTTCCCGCCGGCCTTGCTGCATTTTTGCTTCTGTAAAAAGGATGCCGCTTCTTGTAAAATCCTCCGGTCGGCAATTATAGTCCAGCGCCAGTTGGCGATACACGGTGGCCATCATTTCCTGTTTTGTCATTTCAAAATATCCGTCCATCCATCCGTTCCTTTGCGCTGGATGTATTCCTGTATATCCTCGTTGGTGAAAACATCCAGCATTTTGTCAAAGCTGGGCGCCAGGCGCATGGAGCGCAGCGCGTCTAATTCGGTCCAAAACACTTTGCCTTCGTTAGAATCATGCAGCGTGCCGGTGTAGCGGTCGGTTTTGAACAGCAGGATAATGTAGCGCCGGCCGTGACCTGCTTCCCACCATTTGATCCCGCACAGTTTGGGAGACTGAATATCCAGCCCGGTCTCTTCTTTCACTTCGCGAATAACGGAATCCACAAAGGACTCGTCTTTCTCCACATGCCCACCGGGAAAAGTGATCCCGCCCCAGTTTTTGCCGACCTTGTCCTGCACCACCACACGCCCGGCACCGTCATAGATCATGCACATGTTGGTCAGTTCCGCTTTTTCGTATTTGCTCATAAATTTGCTCCCTGGGTTGTATCTGATATGGTAAGTATTGCGATTTGTTTTTCTAATTCGTTTATCAACTGTTCATCTGTTGCTTGCTCGAAAGGAATAGATGGTTGACTTGCGCATTCTATCCATTGTGCCACAGCAATTTGTTCATTTGTAGCACGCAATTCAATGATTTTATTTATGGTGTTGGCTCGGTCTATTTTGCCGTATGTGCGGTAATCGTAAATGATCTGCTGTCGCTCTGCAATATCTTTCGCATTAGAGAATTTGTCTACGGTATCTTTTATATTCGCCATTTTGTCCAATTCTTTCTTTGATTATTTACAGGTGTTTATGCCGACTACATTATACTGTATCGCATACAGATTGTCTATAACGATTTATCAGTGGCGGCAAAAACGATGAAGGGGAAAAGTTGCTTGCCAACAGACATTTCCTATGATACAATATAATTGAGGAAGTTTAATTAAGAATTAAGTGGTGATGATGTATGAAAAAGAGGACTCTCAAGCAAGAAATAAAGATCTTATGCTTTATATTGGCTTTTGTTGCCTTGACTTTTTTATATTCCCAAATTCCATGTATGCACATAGTTTGGATCGACAGAATCGTTTTTTCATCAAATAGCCCGGATTTATTGCTTGACTTGTTTACGGTGCAAGCAACCGTTGCTGCATTAAGCATATCCATCATTGCGATCATCACAGGCTTTCAAACAGAGACATATTACGGAGTTGGCCTAACCAACTATATTACTACACTAAAGCCGATCCTCTTTAAGCATAAGAATTTAATGATCGCTGATCTGATTATGATATTAGCTAATTATATTGCAGTGTCACTTCAATGCTATTACTTATCGGTGGATATATTTGCTGTCAGCATTTTGATTTCGATTATATTGGTTAAGGATACGGCATTTGTTTTTAAAAAAGGTACGGACATTAAGCAGGAGATACGAGAGTATGTTCTTCACAATTATTCTGTGAGCTATATAACGGATTTGATAGATAATATAAGTAAACAAATGTATGCAGACAATCTTCTGCCACTTGAAGATGGTTTTGAACTATTGAAAGAAATATATAAAGATGCTGTGCAAAATCAAAACGAAGAGGTCATTGACCTGATCTGTAAATCTCTATCAGTATTGTTTAGTGAAAAATATGGAAATACTGCAAAGGAAAAAGTGTTTTTATTGTTATGGACAATTAATGAAGTTTACGCGATTTCAAACGAACCGCAGACAATACGGCATATCGAAATATGGGATCGTATTTATGTTGATTTTTGCGATTTCCTGCATACAATCACACCGACACAGATGCGCAGAAATAGAATGTTTGACTATTATGCATTTGGTATAAATTTAATGAAAAATAAGAGCTACCGGTATTCGAATGGCAGGTACATTTCCCAAAATAGTATGCTTGCAGAATTCTACTATGTTTATATTTACACTATTGTGGTTGCGCCCAATCAGGTGAGTGAGGAAGGCCAATCGGCGGAGGAGATGATCAGGAGTATTTACTTTTGGTATTCATCTTACATTAGCGCGGATACAGATGAACAAAAGGAAGATGCGATAAAAGGATATGGCTTTTTCTTAAAGCAGCTGGTGGATAATCAGGATGAGCGAAATATTCGTAAACTGTACCTAAATCACGCTATTATGCATTTTCACAATAATAAGGAAGGGACAGTATTTGTTGCGCTTTTTGTATATGCATATTATTTGGCGTTCTGTGAAGTGCTTGTGGAGGGCCAAAGTATTCAAAGGTTTGCACAGGACTTGATAAAGTCCATGCAAGGATTAGTCCATAAAGCGATTTATGCTTTGAACATCAAGGATATTCTGAAAGAGAACGGTAAGATTCTGCGCAATCTGTTGAACTCATGGGAAAAATTCAACACGGATGAATTAAAAGAAATAGTTATGGAGCGGGTGCTTGTAGATGTTTTGCTATACATTTCAGTGGAAAAGTATTTTAGTGAGGACGATCTATACGATTGTCTAAAATACATAACTTCTGGGGATATGGAATATACCAGTTTAAAGTATTTTGCAAATGGGGACGATGACTTTGTTGCTAACTTTATGGTGTTTCAACAACGAGCATTAGGGTTCACAGAACAGAGCGATATGCAGCGGAAGGTAGATACGCTTCGATCTGCGTTGCAAAAAGGGGTAAAGGCTAAGCAGGTAGAAGTGGCAGAGCATTATCCTTTGACGCAAAAAGTGACAAAAGAATTCGTGGAACGAATTAAAACTCGATTAAACGAAGCGATGAACGAAATTATTCCCTTTTCGTTTAATGAGAATTGTCAAGCTAACAAAAGCGAAAAAATAGCATTGGATTATTGTCAGGTGGATCAGGATTGCGTGGGGAGTAATTATTTGCTTGATGATGTATGCCGTTTGGCTTCTTGTAGACTGTTTGATAGACTCGAGACATGTCTTGGAGAACATGTTGAGATCCTTAAATTAAAAAACACAGATAGAACGAAGCAAGAACAGTTTATTGAAAAGTCGACGCCGTATATTCCAAATGTGTTTATTGGCAACAAGCATACATTTTGGGAAGAAAATGACCAATTTATGCTGCAAAACTATATTGATGCTATGGAAAAAGTGGATTTTTCATGTGGATGTAAACGTTTGTATCTCATTAACAGCAATTTGGTTTCTTTTCGTGTAAGTCAAATACACATAGAGTGTTTTGATTATACTGAGAGCGATTTTGATGCATTGAATATTGAAAAATCCGGAAACGACTACTTCTATTCTCGGAGCAATGGGGGAATTAAAGCCAAGTATGAAAAAAAAGAACTGCTGGATTTATTACATAAGACCTTAAAGAAAATTCACATTGAGGTTGAATATGAGTATGGTTTTCAATCAGATTTTGTGGGCTGTTCGTTGGAAATTGAGTACATGTAAGTTGTGATCGTCAGTGTGAGCTGAAAAACTCCAAAGGGATAGTGTTAAGAATCATCATACTGACAAAATCAGATTTTATTGTGAAAACAAAAAGAATGGCATGGCGGGTAGAGGAAAACATATCGCAGGTGTTATAGGGTGGACAATGCAAAATCGTTCTCCTGATGCCTCTACAATGAATAAAGAAGGGCACACTGCACAGTTAAGTGCAGTGTGCCTTTCTTTACTACATTATATATTATAGGTCATTAGGGTTTGGATGAAGTGGGTATCCAGGAAGTTGCGCTGGTAGCCGGTGGAGAAGCCCTGGTTCTCCAGCGCGTCTACCAAGCGGCGGGAGAAGGTGTCATACACCAGGACAAACTGCTTTTCGTCCGCCAGGTCCTGGGCCTCGGACACCAGTTGCAAAAGCTCCTGCTTTTGGGCGGCGGCGTTGCCAAAGAGCGTGAGCACCTGCACCGGCTTTTCCCTGGGGATCATCACGCCCACGATATTGCGGGTTACATTCCGGTGCGATTGGATCCGCCGGGAATGGTCGACGGAGAGCATGGACAGGGCGCCCTTGGACGGAGAGCGGTACTCCGGTGCGTTCTTGGGTAGCAGCACGCCTACCGCGTGAGCCGGATCGCTGACCAGCACGGTGCCGGTTTGGATCCAGCGGGGCAGGTTGTGCTCCATATAGCGGGTGATGAATTTTTCCCGCTTGTCCCGATCCGGACAATAATACATCATCAGCGGGTGCGACAGCAGCGACGCCCCTAAGAACTCCACCAGCGGTGCTTGTTCTTTTTTATCCCAATGGGACAGCTCCATTTTTCCTCACCCTTTCTTATGCTTTCGTCTTTTGGCTATGCTGCCGGCGCAGTTTGCGCACCACCAGCAGGAACATCACCACGCTCATGGCGGTGCACACCAGGTCGGCCACGGCCTGGGACCAGATAATGCCATCCAGACCAACCGTCTTATTCATTATAATCAACAGCGGGAAATAAATCAATCCCTGTCGGCTGAGGGACAAGATCATACTTTGGGTGCCCTTGCCCATGCCCTGGAATGAGAAGTTCAGCACGAACATACAGCCGATCACCGGGCCGGAGATCATCAAGGCACGCAGCATTTTGACCCCATAGTCGATTACAGCCGGGTCGTCGATAAACACGCTGACCACCTGGCGGGTAAAGATAAAGTATATCACGGTGATTACTGTGCCCAGCACAATGTTGCAAACGCAGGAAAAGCGAATGCTGTGGCGCATACGGTCCAGTTTGTTTGCCCCGTAGCAGTAGCCCACCAGCGGCTGCACGCCCTGCGCCAGTCCCAGCTGCAGCATCACCACCAGCATATTGGCCTTCATGGTAATGCCCATGGCTGCTACCGCGTTGTCGCCGTACGCCTGCAAGAAGACATTGATCAGCATGTTGGAAATGCTCATCAGCAAACTGTTAATGGCGGCAGGCAGTCCAACGGTAATGACCCCGCGGGCAATGCCGCCCCGCACCCGATAGCGGCCGGGGCTGATGGATAAAATGGACTTGCCCCGCAAAAAGTAAATCAAGAAGAATATCACGCTGACCACATTGCCGATGACGGTGGCAATGGCAGCGCCGGCTACGCCCTGACCGGTGCCAAAGGGCATGGCCAGACCAAAGAGCTTGTCGCCCTTGTTCAAAATAAAGATCGGGTCCAGCACAATATTGACCACCTGACCGATAATGCTGCCGATCATAGATACCCTCGCGGCGCCCTCGCCCCGCACCAGGTTGCCCAGCATCACAGAGGACACAATAAAGGGAGAGCCGATGGCCACATACTTCAGATAATCGGCGGCGTAGGCAAAGGTGGCGTCCGACGCGCCCACTGCGTACAGTACCGGCTTGCGGAACACCAAAAACAGCACGGTCATCACCAGCCCAACGCCAATGGCACTGTAAACGCAAAAGCTGCTGATGGTCTTGACCCTCTCTGTCTTTCCCTCGCCCAGAGAGCGGCTGACAAAGGCGCAGCCGCCTACACCGAACAGGTTGCCACAGGCGATAAACAGCAAGAACAGCGGCATGGTCACCGACACGGCGGCCACCATATTGGCGTTGCCGGTCTGACCCACAAAGAATGTGTCTGCCAGGTTATAAACGATATTTACCAGCATGCCCATCATGCTGGGCAGCGCCAAAGTGCGCACGGCCCGGGGCACGCTGTAACTTTCAAAAACTTGGGTATTGTCTTTCATTGATCTTTTATGCCTTCTTCTCATAGAGCGCGTTAGCCAAGGCTGCCATTTGGGACATGGTCAGCTGTTCGGCCCGCGCGGTGGCGCTCAGTCCTAAAGATTGGAACAGCGCCGTCAGTTCTGCCTTGGGCACGCCCAGGGCGGCGTTCAAACTGTTGGCCAGAGTCTTGCGCCGCTGCAAAAAGGCGCCCTTGACCACACGGAAAAAGTAGCCCTCGTCCGTCACCTGCACCGGGGGCTGCTGCCGCCGGGTCAAGGCGATCACCGCAGAGTCTACATTGGGGCTGGGGAAAAAGCTCTCTCGCCCCACTTCAAACAAGATCTCCGCCTGCGTATAGTATTCCACCGCTGCGGACACGGCACCGCAGTCCCGGGTGCCCAGGGGAGCGCACAGGCGCTTGGCCGCCTCCAGTTGCACCATCACCACCAGCCGTTCAATAGGCAACTCGCTTTCCAGCAGGCGCATCAGCACCGGGGTGGTAATGTAGTAGGGTAGGTTGGCGCACACCTGCAAGCGGTCACAGCCGGCGAACCGGTCGGCAAACAGCGCCTGCAAGTCCATTTGCAGCACATCGCCGGGCACCACCTGCACATTAGAGCAGTCTGCCAGGGTCTCGGCCAGCACATCCGGCAGGCGACGGTCCAGCTCCACGGCGGCTACTCGACCGCACACGGCAGACAGCTCTTTGGTGAGCACGCCGATGCCCGGCCCGATCTCCAGCACGCCGGTATGGTCGTCCGCTTCCAGCGCTGCTGCCATACGGGGACACACGGAGGGGTCGATCAAAAAGTTCTGCCCCAGCGCTTTGGAAAAAGTGAAGCCGTGACGGGTTAATATTCTCTTTATTGTATTATAATCATATAAATCCATACAACCGCTCCTCTAACGGTTGCCTATTCTACCACACTTCGGCAGAATTTACAATAATATGCTTGACTTTTTGTGCAAGTGTGCTAAAATACATCATAAGCCGCCTAACGATAGGCGGCTAAATGAATAAAAAGGAAGTGCCTGCATGGAGCTGAAACCCTGTCATCGCCGTCCGCTGCGACCGGATGAGATCGGTCCTCGGGTGATGGAACTCTCTAAATATTTGCGCAAGAATTTTAATGCCGCCGTAGCGGAGCAGGGTCTGTTTTCCGGCCAGCAGGATATATTGCTGCTGCTGATTCGCCAGCCGGGTATGACCCTGGGCCAGCTGAGCCGTGCCCTGGGGGTGGCCAGTGCTACCGCCTCCGTGTCTGTCAAGCGCATGGAAAAGGCCGGGTTTATTGAAAAGCGGGTGGACGAAAAGGACGCCCGGATTGTGCGGCTGTATCCCACTCCGGTGGCGGAGGACGCGCCGAAAAAGATTCACCAAAAAATGAACGCCATGGAGCAGGTGCTCACCGCCGGTATGAGCCAGGAGCAGGTACTGACTTTGGCCGGCCTGTTGGAGCGTGCCCTGCAAAATGTGGGCAAAGAAAACCCGTAAGTGTGAAAGATAGAGAAGAAAACAGAAAGGAGAACCGAATGTTAAAGAAGTTATCCAAATATATGAAAGGGCTGTGGGGACTGGCAGCCATCAGCGCCGCCGGTATGATTGTAGAGGCCATCTGCGAGCTGGCGCTGCCGTCCCTTGCCAACAGCATTTATCAAAAGGTGGACACCGCCGCCTCGCCGGAGAGCGTGCGTACTGCGGTGATCCTCAGCGGCTTGGGCTTGCTGGCGCTGGCACTGTTAGGCCTTTTTGGCGGCGTGGTGACCATGAAAACCTCCGCCAATGTGAGCCAGCGGTTTGCCTACCGGCTGCGAGGGGATATGTACCGCAAGATCAGCCATTTTTCCTTTAAGAATATTGACCAGTTCTCTACTGCGTCGCTGACTACCCGTATGACCAACGATGTGACCACCTTGCAGAATGTGGTGATGATGTGCCTGCGGATTTTAGTGCGTGTGCCGGCGTTGGCGGTGGTGGCCGCCTGCTTTGCGGTGTCCATCAATCCCAGAATGAGCGCTATGCTGCTGATCTTGCTGCCGATTTTGATTGTGGTGGTGGCCTGCATTTTGAAGTTCGGCTTCCCTATGTTCCAAAAAATGCAGAAGAAGATCGACAACGTAAACCGGGTGGTGCAGGAAAACCTAATCGGTATGCGTGTGGTCAAGGCCTATGTGCGGGAGGACCGGGAGAAAGACAAATTCCATGACGCCTCCGATGATTTGGCTGCCCAGGGCGCCAAGGCAGCGGGCCTGATTGTGACGGTGATGCCGGTGATGATGCTGATGCTCAATGCCGTAGTGGTCTTTGTGTACTATAAAGGCGCTTTAGAGGCCAATGCCGGCGTGATGGAAGTGGGCCAAATCTCCGTCTTTGCCTCTTATGTGATTCAAATTCTGATGAATTTGATGATGATCTCCATGATGCTGCTGCAGCTGGCTCGTGGTAAAGCCTGCGGCGACCGTGTGGTGGAGGTGCTGGATACAGAAATTGACATTACCAATCCGGAGAACCCCTATTTGCCGGAGAACCCCCAGGGGGGCGTAGAGTTCCGGGATGTGAGCTTTAAGTATAATACGGAGGGCCACGGGGACGATATTTTGGAGCATATCAGCTTTACCGCCAAACCCGGCCAGATTATCGGTATTGTAGGCGGCACCGGCTGCGGCAAGAGCAGTTTGGTGAACTTGATCCCCCGGCTGTATGACGCCACCCAAGGGCAGGTGCTCATTGACGGGGTGGATGTGCGTAAGTACGACCTGACCGCTTTGCGGGAGATGATTGGCGTGGTGCTGCAAAAGAATGTACTTTTTAGTGGCACCATTAAGGAGAATATCCGCTGGGGTAAGAAAGACGCCACGGACGAGGAGATTGTGGCGGCTTGTCAGGCGGCGCAGGCCCATGACTTTGTGCTGGCCCAGCCCAAGGGCTACGATACGGATTTGAGCCAGGGTGGGCTGAATCTGAGCGGCGGTCAAAAGCAGCGGCTTTGCATTGCCCGCGCCATGATCAAGCACCCGAAAATTTTGATCTTGGATGACTCCACCTCCGCCGTAGATACGGCAACGGAGGCCAAAATTCGGGAGAGCTTCTATAAAGATTTTAAGGACACCACCGTGTTCATTATTGCCCAGCGGGTCAGCTCCGTGCAGGCTGCGGACCAGATCTTGGTATTGGACGACGGCCAAATCAAGGGGATCGGTACCCATGAGCAGCTGCTGGCCGACAACGAGATCTATAAGGAGATCGTAACCACACAGGCGAAAGGAGTGAGCGAATAATGCCGGGTCCCAGAAGAACGGATTTTAAGAAACCCAAGAATGCCAAAAAGACCTTTGGCCGCATTTTGCAGTATGCGGGCAAGAGCAAATTTATGTTGCTGGCGGTATTCGTGATGCTCATTGCCAGCACGGTATGCTCCGTAGGCGCCTCCTACTGGCTGAAGCCTATTTTGAACGACATTGATGCCTCCATCCGGGCAGGCAATTTTGCCACCGTGGGTGTGGAAAGCCTAATGCGTAACCTGGCCATTGTGTCGGCGCTGTATATTGGCGCATCCCTTTGTACGTACATTCAAAGCAAGGTGATGGTCAAGATCGCCTACAAGACCACCAACCTGATCCGCAAGGAGCTGTTTGACCACATGCAGACCCTGCCCCTGCGGTTCTTTGACACCCAGACCCACGGCGAGATCATGAGCCGCTACACCAATGATGTGGATAATATTCAGATGATGCTGGAGCAGTCTATGGTGCAGCTGGTGTCCTCCGCCTTTACCTTTGTGGGCATTGTGGTGATGATGATTGCCCTGAGTCCGCCGCTGTTTTGTATTTCGCTGGTGTTTATGATTATTATGCTGGTGACGGTATCTAAGATCGGCAAAAAGAGCAAGCATTACTTTCAGGCGCAGCAGGCCAATTTGGGCCAAATGAACGGCAATATTGAGGAGTCCGTTGAGGGCATGCGGGTCATCAAGGTATTTAACCATGAGGACCAGGCCATTGCGGGCTTTGAGCAGTACAACGAGGCGTTTCGCTCTGCGGCCACCAACGCCAACTTTTATGCGGGGCTGATGGGCCCGGTGTCCAACGGAATCAACAACGCCGGTTATGCCCTGATCGCTTTGTTCGGCGGGCTGCTGGCCCTGACCGGGCGGCTGGACATTGGCACATTCTTTACTTTCCTCAGCTATGCCAAGCAATTTACGCAACCCATTAACCAGATCGCCAATCAGATGAACACGATCTTTTCTGCTCTGGCCGGTGCGGAACGAGTGTTTGAGATGATGGACACTGCCTCCGAAGAGGACCAGGGCACCGTGACTTTGACGGTAACCGGTGCCGGGGAGGAGAAACGGTGGTACTGGCAGGACGGCGACCGCCGGGTGCCAGTGCATGGGGCTGTGGAGTTCCACCATGTGACCTTTGCTTATGTGCCGGAGAAGGTGGTGCTCCATGATATTAGCCTGTACGCCAAAGAGGGGCAGAAGATCGCATTTGTAGGCTCCACCGGCGCAGGCAAGACCACCATTACCAATCTGATCAATCGGTTTTACGATATTCAGGAGGGCACCATCACCTATGATGGTATTGACATTTGTCGGATCAAAAAGGACGATTTGCGCCGTAGCCTGGCGATGGTGCTGCAAGATACCCACCTGTTTACCGGTACGGTGATGGAGAATATCCGTTACGGTCGGCTGGATGCCACCGACGAGGAATGCATTGCCGCAGCCAAGCTGGCCTCTGCCCATTCCTTTATCCGGCGGTTGCCGGAGGGCTACCAGACCATGCTCACCGGCGACGGCGGCAACCTGAGCCAGGGTCAGCGCCAGCTGCTGGCCATTGCCCGGGCGGCAGTGGAAGACCCGCCGGTGATGGTACTGGACGAGGCCACCTCCTCCATTGATACGCGCACAGAGAAGCACATTGAGCACGGTATGGATCGGCTGATGGCCGGCAAGACCACCTTTGTGATCGCCCACCGGCTCTCCACGGTGCGGGAGTCTAACGCGATTATGGTGCTGGAGGACGGCCGCATTATTGAGCGGGGCGACCACAACGCCTTGATGGCCCAGCAGGGTCGCTATTACCAGCTGTGCACCGGCAAGGCCAAGCTCAGTTAAATACAAGTTCATTCGGTAGGGTGCGGTGCGATACTGCACTCGCTACGAAACAGTCCCCCGGACTGTTTCTCCCAAATGCTAACGCATTTGGAGCCTCGTGTCTCTTGCACTGCGTGCAATTCACTCATCGCACCCTACAAATATTTAACCTTTCTGCCTCCCTTGTAAAGGGTGACTCCCCTTAATGAAAATAAGGGGAGCCTTTTTGTTTGTAAAGGCCGTGGGATTCACTCTTGTTTTTTTACATTTGTCGTATTTCGTTAAAAATTTGGGCAAAGGGTGGAGTTCGGCTATTGGAAAACCGTGTGTCGGTGCTACAATGAGGGCAGAAGGGAAGTGGCACTATGAACAAAGTGCTGGACAAATTCTTTACCAAAGCGGACAACGGCACCGTGCGGCTGTATGATTACGATGTGACGCATTTGTGGCTGGCGGGGCTGGTGTATGCCCATATCGGCTACTGGGTGGAGAACCTGTTTCGCCTGGCGTCTAAGGGCGTTTTGGACTCCCGCAACCAGCTGCTGCCCTTCCTGTTTTGCTACACCATTGCCATGTGGGCCATGTACCTGGCTTTGGGCACCACCAATCACCCGCGCTTCTTCAGCCACCGGGTACTGGAGGGCAACACCCGCCGGGATAAAATATTGGCACGGATCTACTATTTTACTGTGGTGTTCCTGTTTGTCTTTTTCGGCGAGATCGTGGTGGGCAGCATTTTCGAGCAGGTGTCCGGCATCTCCCTGTGGGATTACAGCGGCATTCCTCTGCATGTGACCAAGTACACCAGCATTCCTACCTGCACCGCCATGAGCCTGGGCGTGGCTGTCATTATGGGCAACTTCTTTGAGGGACTGATGAAGAAAATTCAGCGTATTCCCTACCGCACCACGGTGCAGCTGGACTATGTGCTGGGGGCGCTGATTTTGGCGGACTGGCTCATTATGATGGTGAGCATCAATGTGTTTAAGAAAGCGCCGGCCTACTGGTCCGTGCAGCTGTTAAGCTTCAAAGATCTGTTGGCGCTCTTTGTAAAATAACAATAAATAACCCCCTGTGTGCTTTGCTTTTTGCCACCGATTATGGTATAGTGAGTGGACAGGGGGTTTGTTATGCCGAATTTTACCAAGATAGCCATTCAGCAGTCCTTTCTGCGGCTTCTAAGCCAAAGACCCATTACCAAGATTACGGTTAAGGATATTGTGGAGGACTGCGGTATCAACCGCAATTCGTTCTACTACCATTTTCAGGACCTGCCCCAACTGCTGGAAACGGTGATCATAGAAAGCGCAGACGAGATCATCTCCCGCATACCGGAGAGCTTTTCTCTGGAAGAGGGACTGACGACGGTGCTGGAGCGGCTGGTGGAGAACAAGCGGGCCATTCGCAACATTTGGGCGTCGCCGGATCGGGCGTTTTATGAGCAGAATTTAATGCGGGTGTGCAATTATGTGGTCAGCCGCTACATTGCCTGCCGCTCGGTGGACCTGCTGCGTACCCTGCCGGAGGAGGAGCTGGCGCTTCTTGTGGATTTTTGCCAGTGCGAGCTGTTCGGCCAGGTGACCAACTGGCTCAATCAAAATATGGTCTATGATATTGTGGCCCATGTGCAGGCTCTGTGCCGGTTGTTCGAGGGCAGTATTGCCCAGGCGCTGGAGGCAGCGCCAATGGAGGCGTAAGAATTTTTTTGTTCACAAATGCGGCTACATTTTGTGCTCGGCGGTAGCCCGGTGCGCCCACAGCCCCAAGGGATAGCAACTATGGCGCGTGGCACGGTTTTGTGGGTCAAAGAATTTTGAAAAAAGACTTTACAAGCGGTTACCAAAATGATATAATCAGAAATGAAGTTAGAATATCTATGGCAGAACTATATTCTCAAAGAGGTGTATGAAAATGAAAAAGATTCTTTCCATCCTGCTGGCTGCTATGCTGGCGTTCTCTGCACTGGGTGCCACTTCCATGATGGCTTTCGCTGCGTCTAACACCGTGGCCAGCCCGGAGCACACCACCAGAGACAATGACAAGATCGGCCAGGTAAACGGTAAGGTCAGCGACGATGTGGACTATGAGGTAGATCCCACCGATCCTACCAAGATCAGCTTTACCTACACCGGCAACGGCGACTTCCAGAATTGGCAGTTCCCGGGCATGACCGAGGGCAAGGACTACAAGGTGATCTCCGTAGACGGCAACACCATCACCATTCAACTGATCAACGGCTATGAGGGCGATGTAATTGGTAACGCCATCGTAAACTTCAAGGGTGAGACCACCACCAAGAAGGCGCCCCGGAAGGACAAAAAGAGCCGTTCTCCCAAAACCGGCGCGACCATGGCCACCGGCCTTGCACTTGCCGGCGCAGGTGCAGCAGTTCTGGCTGCCATGAAGAAAAAACAGGACGCTGAATAAGACGAACTGCAAAAGCCTGTTTGCCATACGGTAAACAGGCTTTTTTTAATGAAATACGGCGACAATGCCAAGGAGCGACACCCAAGCAATGGATAATCAAAAAGAACCGAAAAAAGAGGAGAAGCGCAACACCGGGCGGGTCATACTGCTGATCATTGCCTTGGTGTGCCTGATTGCCGGGCTGGCGTATATCGGGGTGGATCTGTACCAGCAGTACACCGCCCGCCAAGAGGATCGGCGCAGTCAGAGTATGGTAACGGAAGCGCCCAGTACCACCGGCGAGAGCAAAAAGCCCACCAATCCGGTAAATTTCAAAAAGCTGCAAAGCAAAAATGACGAAATTTACGCTTGGATCCAGGTGGACGGTACCGAGGTGAACTATCCCATTGTGCAAAGCACGGTAGACGATGAGTTTTACCTGACCCACAGTGCCTATGATAAAAGCTGGCTGGCCAGCGGTGCCGTGTTTACCCAGTCGCAGAACACAACCACCTTTAACGACTCGGTGACCCTGGTGTACGGTCATAACGGCTTTAGCGAGAGTATGTTTACCTCACTGCATAAGTTTGAGGACAAGTCTTTCTTTGACAGCCACCCGTATTTTTACATTTATATGCCCGGCCACAAGCTGACCTACCAGATCATCTCTGCCTTTAAGTACGATGATCGGCATATTATGAACAGCTTTTCTTTCCAAGATGTGACGGTGCGCAGTGACTTCTTTGCCATGCTGCAAAATCCGGATTCTGCCTTGAAGAATGTGCGCACGGACCTAAAGACCACTGTGGATAAGGACAGCCATGTGGTGATCCTGTCCACCTGCTTTACCGGCACCAGCCAGCGGAGCAGCAGATACCTTGTAAGCGGAGTGTTACTGAAGAATGAAGAAACCGATTGATCCCAATTTGGAGCGTTTTGAAGACAGCGTGTTCTCCCTAACCGGTGGCGATGATACCTCCGGCGTAAGTTACCGCGCGCCTCAGTTCGAAATGAAAGAGACTTCAGCTGCCGCAACCCCCGGCGAGTACCACGCCTCGGAGAACCACCGCCAGCGGGCGGAGGCCACAGGCGCACCGGTGGAACCGGCGCCCGGCGATGAGGAACACCACCATCATCACCATCATCACCATAGCGACAGCCATAGCCACAGCCGTCACGGCAAGCACCGTCGGCACCACCATCACCATCATCATCACCGGCACCATCGGCTGCCCAAGGGCGCCCGGGTGGTGATCGGCATTTTGGTGGCACTGCTGATTATCGTTGCCCTTGTGGTGGGTGCGTTCCTGATCCTGAACTACGACGGCGAGAAGAAGATGACCAATACGACTGCCACCACCGACTACCAGGAGACCATTGAGTATAAGGGCCACACCTATGTGTATAACGAGAATGTGGTGACCATGGCGTTCCTGGGTGTAGACAAGCGAGAGCTGGGCAAGGCAGAGAACCATACTTCCACAAACGGTATGGCGGATACGGATATTGTGGTTGCCATTGACAAGGTCAGCGGCAAAACCTCTATGATCGCCGTGCCCCGTGACACCATGGTGGATGTGGATGTGTTTGACAAGGACGGCAATTTCAAAAAGACCAAGGAAATGGAGCTTTGTATTGCCTATGCTTACGGCGACGGTTTCGGCACCTCCTGCAAGAATGTGACCAAGTCTATCAGCCGTATTCTCTACAATGTGCCCATCGATAAGTATTTTGCCTTGGATCTGAACGGGATTCAGCCCATTAACGACTCTATTGGCGGGGTGAAGGTGCAGTCTCTCTACGACCTTCCGGACTACGGGGTCAAGAAGGGCGACACCGTGCACCTGACCGGCGACCTTACCGAGGCCTATGTGCGTACCCGTGATATGGATAACCTGAACGCTTCCTTAAATCGTACCCAGCGCCAGGTGCAGTACCTGAACGCCTTTGCGGACAAAGTGCGAGGCAGCGTCACCTCAGATTTTAGCGTCATTACCAATTTGTACAATACCGCTTCCGATTATTGCACCACGGATCTGACTGTGTCCAATGTGACTTACCTTGGCTCTTTGCTGCTGCAAAAGGGCGTTACCGACTTCCAGTCCTATACCCTGGAGGGGAAAATGAAAGCGGTGGAAAATAAGGAATTCAAGGATTATGTGTACGCTGGTTTTTACCCGGATAAAGACAGTTTAATGCAGACGGTGCTGGATGTGTTTTACACCCGGATCCGTTAAGGTCGAAAAAGTGGGGGCTCTGTGGAACAGGGTCCCTTTTTGTCACTTATAAATTTGGAAAAACTATTGAACAGCCGCCGTTTAAGTGTTAAAATACAGATGAAATCTTTTTGAAGGAGTTATCATTATGGACCAAGCAACCAAAAAGGCGCTCCAGATCTACGCCGCCAAGATCCGTCTGGGCATTGTAGACAGCACCAACAGCGCCAAATCCGGGCACCCCGGCGGCAGTTTGTCCTCCGCGGATGTGTTCGCATATTTGTATGGCAAAGAAATGCGTGTGGATCCCAAGAACCCCAAGTGGGCGGATCGTGACCGCTTTGTTTTGTCTAAGGGTCATTGCGCTCCCGGTCTGTACAGCGCCCTGGCATACAAGGGCTTTTTCCCGCCGGAGGACCTGACCACCCTGCGCCATATTGGCTCTTATTTACAGGGTCACCCCAATATGAACACTGTGCCCGGCGTGGATATGAGCACCGGCTCTTTGGGTCAGGGCATCAGCGCCGCCTGCGGTATGGCCAAGGGCGCCAAGTTCCTGGGCAAGGATGATATTCGGGTGTACACCCTTTTGGGCGACGGTGAGATCGAGGAGGGCCAGGTTTGGGAGGCCATGATGTTTGCCAACCAGTACCACCTGGATAACCTGTGCGTGATCATTGACTGGAACGGCTTGCAGATCGACGGTCTGTGCAAAGATGTGATGTGCGCCGAGCCGATTGATGAGAAAGTAAAGGCCTTTGGCTTTGATGTGGTCACCGTTGACGGCAATGATTTTGACCAGCTGGAGAGCGCTTTTGATGCCTTCCATAAGAGCACCAAGCCCTTCTGCATTTTGATGAAGACGGTGAAGGGCAAGGGCGTGTCCTTTATGGAGAACGAGTGCGGTTGGCACGGCAAGGCCACCAACCCGGAGGAATACAAAACGGCAATGGCAGAGCTGACTGCCAAGCTGCAGGAATTGGAGGCGTAACCATGGCAGAAGTAAAGAAGATCGCAACTCGCGAGAGCTACGGCAACGCCTTAAAGGAACTGGCTGCAGGCGGCGCCGATAACCTGGTGGTGTTGGACGCCGACCTGGCCGGCGCAACCAAGACCGGCATTTTTAAGAAAGCCTATCCGGATCGCCACTTTAACTGTGGCATTGCTGAGGCGGATATGATGAGCGTGGCCGCCGGTTTGTCTACCATGGGGCTGGTACCCTTTGCGTCCAGCTTTGCCATGTTCGCTGCCGGTCGTGCCTTTGAGCAGGTGCGCAACAGCATTGGCTATCCTCATTTGAATGTAAAGATTGGTGCTACCCACGCCGGGATCAGCGTTGGCGAGGACGGCGCGTCCCACCAGTGCTGTGAGGACTTTGCCCTGATGCGGGTGATCCCCGGCATGACCGTGATTTGTCCGGCAGACGATGTGGAGGCTCGGCAGGTGGTAAAGGCCGCCTATGAGATGGAGGGCCCGGTGTATATGCGCTTTGCCCGCCTGGCTACTGAGGTGTTCCACAACGAGGATTATCAGTTTGAGATCGGCAAGGCCGAGGTGATCCGTGCGGGCAGCGATGTGTCCATCATTGCCTGCGGTCTGATGGTGCCGGAGGCTATGGCTGCCGCAGAGCAGCTGGCCGCCAAGGGCATTTCTGCCGAGGTGATCAATATGGCGACCATTAAGCCCTTGGACGAGGCTGCCGTTTTGGCAACGGCCAAGAAGACCGGCAAGGTCATCACCGTAGAGGAGCACAGCATTATCGGCGGTCTGGGCGAGGCCGTTTGCTCCGTGCTCAGCGAGCAGCTGCCCACGCCTGTGCGCCGTATCGGCGTTAACGACGAGTTTGGCCACAGCGGCCCCGGTGCAGATCTGCTGGTGCAGTTTGGCCTGTGTGCCGACCATATTGCCCAGGTGGCTGCCGACTTTGTAAAATAAAATCAAATCCAAAAATACCGCTTGCGACCTTCGAGCCGCAGGCGGTTTTTTTGTTGCAAAACGGGCGGTTCTATGCTACTATGAGCTTGCAGGCATATACTGTTATTGCAGTTTGGCATACAAGGAGGAATTTTTATGAAACTTGCCATTGTGATTCTTGTTTTGGTGGTGCTGCTGGTGCTGTGGCTGGCAGGCACTTACAACGGCTTAGTGAAGAAGAAAAACGCTGTGGAGGAGGCGTTCTCCACCATGGATGTGTACCTGAAAAAGCGGTGGGATCTGATCCCGAATTTGGTGAATACTGTAAAGGGCTACGCCGCTCATGAGGCCCAGACTCTGCAAAATGTGGTCGCCGCGCGTGCAGGCAGCTATGCTGCCCTGTCCACGGAGGAGAAGTTGAAAGCCAATGCAGAGCTTTCCGGCGCCATTGCCGGGTTCTCTGCCGTGGTGGAGCAGTACCCGGACTTAAAGGCCAACCAAAATTTTTTGGATCTGCAAAACCAGCTGCGCCAGGTGGAGGCAGATATCGCCAACGCCCGCAAGTATTATAACGCCACGGTCAAGCAGCTGAACAACAAGATTGAAATGTTCCCGTCCAATATTGTGGCCGGTCTGTTCCGTTTTGAAAAGCGCAGTATGTATCTGGTGGACGACGCCGCCCAGCGGGAGAATGTAAAGGTAGAATTCTGATGAAGAAGATCATCACTTTGCTGCTGGCACTGGTGCTGTCCCTGTGCGCCCCGATTTGCGCCATGGCGGCCACGCCGGACGAGTCCGATTTTTTGTCCCGGTACGCCCAGGAGCCCTATGTGGTCACCGACTGCCAAATGCAAGTGGTGGTCAGCAAGTACAATGTGCTGGCGGTAACGGAGACCTATCAGGTGTATTTTAATGAAGCACGCCACGGCATTTATCGCTACCTGCCCTTGCGCAACCAGTTGACCCGTACGGACGGCTCTACCGCCGTGGTCACTGCCCGGGTCAGTCAGGTGGACACCGGTGCGGACGAATGCAGCCATGAGGTCAGCAACGACAAGTATGTGCTGCGCCTGGGCAGCGAGGATGAGACCATCACCGGCCCCCACACCTATACCATTCGTTACAACTACGACTTGGGGCTGGACACGGTAAAGAACGCGGACGAGCTGTATTATAATCTGGTGGGCACCGGGTGGGACACCTATATCCGCCGGGTGCAGTTCTCTGTGACTATGCCGAAGGATTTTGACCCGGCCAAGCTGGGTCTGAGCACCGGCAGCTACGGCACCGCCGGAACCCAAAATGTAACCTACACCGTGCAGGACCGTACCATCAGCGGCACGGTTACGCAGGCGCTGGCACCGGGTGAGGGGCTGACCTTGCGCCTGATCCTGCCGGATGGGTATTTTAAGTTCGATAATACCAAGTATAACCTGACCATTGCTATGATCGCCGTTTTGCCGGCGCTGGCAGCGCTGATCGTGCTGGTACTGTTTTTGAAGTTCGGCCGGGATAAGCGCTATGCGCCCACGGTGGAGTTTTATCCGCCGGAAGGGCTGAACAGCGCAGAGGTGGGTCTGTGGTACAAGGGCAAGGCCACCAATGAGATGGTGCTGTCCCTGCTGGTGTACCTGGCGCAGCGCAATCATATTGCGATTCACCCCGGCAAGCGCAAGCGAGACTTTGTGATCACCAAATACCACGGCTATGTGGGGCAGGATACCAACTTAGCCGTATTTATGGACGGTCTGTTCCCCGACGGTCGCACCAGCACAGATAATAAACAGCTGAAAAATCATTTTTATGAAACGGTGGGTACCATACGGGCAGACCTGAACAGTACGGAGAGCCGCAGTCGCTTTTTTGACAAAACCAGTATTTATTTGAAGTTGTTGTCCTTTGTACTGCTGGCGCTGAGCGCAGCCGGCGGCGCCTATTTCAGCCACCGGGCGCTGGACGACGCTCTGACTTTGGCGCCGAGCATTCTCTATGCTATGCTGGCGGGCACCCTGTGTCTGGCGCTGGGGCTGATCCCCGCTTGCTGTATGCTGCGGCGCACGGATGAGGGCGCTAAAACCCTGGCGCAGATCAAGGGCTTTCGCAGCTTTTTGGTAACGGCGGAGAAAGAGAAGTTAGAGGCGCTGGTGGAGCAGGATCCGGAGTATTTCTATAATATTCTGCCCTATACTTACGCCCTTGGCGTCAGCGACAAGTGGATCAAGAAGTTCGAGTCCATCGCCATGCAGCCGCCTCGGTGGTATAATGGGACCGATGTGTGGAGCTATGTGCTTTTTGATCGTATGTTGCGGGATACCCTGCGGGCAGCCAACGACAGTATGGTTTCTCAGCCCGGCGGCAAAGCCGGTTCCTTTGTGAGCGGAGGCGGTGGCTTTACCGGCGGCGGTGTTGGCGGCGGAGGCGGCGGCAGCTGGTAACACCGCTTGCTGTTGTATGTTGTAA
>ULVH01054461.1_pt1 | contig 20002 bp, 19 predicted proteins | sample 1959261 | NCBI WGS metagenome assembly ULVH01 (sample SAMEA4835781, study PRJEB28245) | human gut metagenome | biome: gut microbiome; material: fecal sample | place: Denmark | collected 2008
TTGTGATGATTTTAAATCCACCCTGAAACTAGGCGCTTACCATCTTTATGGAAGAAAGCTATAGAAAGTTTGAGAGCAAAAAAGTGATGATGTATTGTTTTTTCTCATACCTCATCACTTCTTTTTACTTTCTTATGTTATTTTTAGATGCTACTTATAATAGCACTGGAACTTTTCCTTCCAGTATTGCATTGATTTCATCCAGTTCCTTACCTGTGATGGATGCAATGTTTTCTGGGGACATTCCGCTACGGTTCATTTTAAGAATAATTTTTGCTTCTCCTACAACTTCTCCCATGGCTTTACCTCTTGCTTCTCCACGTACTTCCCCTTCCGATTCTCCCAACTTTCTGGCATCTTCCAGGTCATCCTTCATCAGTTCTCTTAACGCATCACACATATTCGCATCCCTCCTTATTTCACGATATAGCTCATCATTTGCCTTGACACTTACCTGTAACACAGCCTCAACATTCTGCCGGTCACGCGGTGTATTCATTTCTTCTGCTTTTCTCAGAAATTCCTCCACGTCTTCTTTCTTTGCATGATTTGACAAAATCCTCAAACTTCGATGCTCTCCCGGCTCTAATTCCTGTGTCACAATAATCTGCGCTGGAAACGGTAAATGTTCTATCACATAATAAATTCCCGGATATTTTTCCCAAGATTATTCTTTCTGTTGCAGTAATTGACATGTCACCGACTTTGCCCAAGCGTACTGCTCCCTTTCACGCAAGACCGGATCCGCATATTGAGCCAATACTCCTCTTGCTGATTTTTTTTCTTCTTTTGAAATTGATTCATCCATAAATTCATCTAAAACTGTTATGATCAATTTTTGATTTTTCTTAGCATTAATCTTCTCTAATGTTTGAACCATAGTTCCATCATATATATCCCTGCAAAGCTAACATGACAATCATCTCTTTTTGACTTCTTATTTAATTACCTACGCAAGTTCCTTTGGTATCTACATCAGCAATTTAATATTCTTTTCTACTGTTATCATAACCTATCTGTATTTTCCCATCAAGTTATTTTTCAATTTCTAAATTTTATGGCAAACTCACGATAAATCACGTAGTTCCTTTTTGCAGAATAGTATGCCATTTACCCGGAAAATGCAGTCCCATTTTCTCCCCTTTCACACACCATGCCTGATTTTAAATTTTAAACTTATAAGGCAATTCACATTCCAAGTCAATTCACGATCAGCACATTCTTTCCTTCAAATGCAAATCCATACTCTTTGATCTGCTCTCCTGCAATTCCTTTTTCCTTCAGTTCTTCGCTGTATTTTCTATCCTTAATCTGTGCAAGTGCCGACTGCGCGGTTTCCTCCAGACTGTTTTCTTTTCTTGTGCTCCGCACCTTAAATTCCAGAATCACTGCTGGGTCTTTTCCCGGTTTTTTCGGTTCCAGCATGACATCATATCTTCCAAATCCGCTCTCCCGGTTAGATTTTACATAATAGCTGCCCTGTAAATCCACCAGCAGTCCAAGTACAAATCCATGATAAAAACGCTCCGGTTCGGCTCCGGAAGCCCTTTCTCCGGTATCAAAATAGCTGAATGTCTGCAATGCGACACGGTTCATGTATTCATTCATCGCATCCACATCCCCCAGAAACATTGCTTTTACAAAATCATTGTACTCTGACTTCACGGGTACAAACCAGTCATGGATCATTCTTTGAAACATGATCTTCACTTCCAGATTGGTAAGCGCAAGCTGATATCTTGGTGCAAAACGCTCCCCAATATCCAGATAGCTTTCATAGGACAGGACTTTTAAATAACCACTTGCAAGAAGCAGACTCCAGACGGCCTCCTCACTTCCGTTCAACTGATTATATACAATCTGTTCATCGATTTCCGTCCAGATACATTCCCCGCATAACAGCTTTTCAAATTTTTCCTTGATATCCCGGTTTCCTTCGCGGACCAATTTGCCAACCAGACTGTTTGCACTCGTATTCGCCCAATAGGTTGTGTATTGCTGTGAATCCAGATAATTCAGGATGGACCATGGATTATAGATATCCTTATGTGTTCCGAATATAAATCCGTCGTACCATCTTTTTACCTCTTTCTTTTCACCGCCCAGTCCACATTTTTCTAAAGCCTCAAACACTTCCGGTTCAGTAAATCCAAATGTCGTTGCATATTCATCCGATGTGGTGGTAACCACTTTTAAATTATTCAAATCGGAAAATATGGACTCTTTACTCACTCTGGTAATTCCTGTCATGATTCCACGTTCCAGTGCCGGATTCGTTTTAAATGTTGAATTAAACAGGCTTCTGGTAAATGATACCAACTCATCCCAATAGCCATCCACAAAGGCTTCCTGCATAGGTGTGTCATATTCGTCCAGTAGAATGATTACCTTTTTTCCATAATATTCATACAAAAATCGCGACATATGATACAGCGAAAGCGTGGCATCAACGTAATCCATATTATTCATGATTTTCTTGTATAATTTCACTTCCGGCTCTGATAACCGTCCACCTTCCGTTATAAAACTATATTTCACATACAACTGCACGATCAGTTCACAGATTTTCTGTTTTGTCAGTTCATAGGTTGGTTCTTTGATATTTGCAAAGGAAAGGCTGATGACCGGATATGTCCCCTGCAGTTTGCGATACTTCTCATTCTTCCAGATTTCCAGATTCTCAAACAAATCCGGCCGGTCTGCATAGTCGAGGGAAAAAAACTGCTCTGTCATGCTCATCGTCAGTGTTTTTCCAAAGCGTCTGGGTCTTGTAATCAATGTTACACTGTCTCCACTATCCCACCATTCTTTTAAGAAAGCAGTTTTATCTACATAAAAATATTGATTTTCAATGATTGTAGAAAAATCCTGTACTCCAATCGCTACATTTACGGTCATATGCGTTCCCTTTCCCAAATATTCCTTCTATCTTTTCCAATTCCATCTATATTATATAGTATTATACAATTTTTCCAGAAAAAACGAAACAATAAAAAAGGTGTCTCTTTTCAAGACACCTTTTCCACCTATCTTCCATTATTTCTTCAACCCCGGCCACTCCTGGTCTTTCTCTGAAAGTGTCAGCAACGTTCCATCCGTCATGCAATACCCTTCCGCCGATGGGGTTCCCTGATACTCCCCCTGCACATCCGGCCACTGGATACCGATTGCCGGGTCATTCCATGCCAGGCCGCCCTCGTCGTTCGGATGCCAGAAGTCATTGACTTTGTAACAGAACTCTGCCTCGTCAGACAGAACCAGGAAGCCATGCGCAAAGCCTTCCGGAATCAGAAACTGCTTTTTGTTTTCCTCGGAAAGTTCCACTCCGTACCATTTTCCATAGGTTGCGGAACCTTCCCGCAGATCCACTGCCACATCAAATACGCTTCCGCGCACGGCACGGACAAGTTTGCACTGCGGATAGTTGATCTGAAAATGCAGTCCGCGCAGTACACCTTTGACGGACATGGACTGGTTATCCTGTACAAACTGGATATCGAATCCGGCTTCTTTCATTTCCCGTTCATTGTAGGTCTCCATAAAGTATCCGCGGGCATCCCCGTGTACGGCCGGTGTAATCACACACAGCCCTTCGATACCGCCGACATTTTTTTCAACTGTTATCTGTCCCACTGTTTTTTCCTCTTTCATGCTGATTTGTAACTATTCAGAACTCCCTCAGAATAGTTACGCTGATTTTAATATTTCACCCTGCCCTCTGCGACTGCTTTTAAATGCTCTCCATACGGACTCTTCCCATAGCGTATCGCAGAATCAAGTAATTTTTCCCGGTCAATCCACTGATTGATATATGCAATTTCTTCCGGTGCGGAAATGGTCACACCCTGACGGTGCTCGATCATCTGCACAAATGCCGCCGCGTCCAGCAGGCTGTCCATCGTTCCGGTATCAAGCCATGCAAACCCACGTCCGAGCAGCTGCACATTTAAGTTTTTCTGCTGCAGATACAGGTCATTTAAGGTGGTGATCTCCAGTTCGCCGCGGGCGGATGGTTGCACCTGTTTTGCCATTTTGCTCACGCCTGCCGGATAGAAATACAGTCCGGTCACGGCATAGTTGCTCTTTGGCTGTGCCGGTTTTTCCTCGATGGATACCGCTTTTCCATTCGCATCGAAATCCACGACGCCGAAACGCTCCGGATCGTTGACATAATAGCCAAAGACGGTTGCCTGTCCTTCCTGTGCATCCTTTGCGGCATTTCGCAGAATTTTTCCGAATCCGTTTCCATAGAAAATGTTGTCTCCGAGCACCATAGCACAGGCATCCTCTCCGATAAATTCCTCTCCGAGTAAAAATGCCTGTGCAAGTCCGTCCGGGGACGGCTGCACTTTGTAGGACAGATGAAGCCCGAACTGATTTCCATCCCCCAGAAGTGCTTCAAATCTCGGGGTATCTTCCCGCGTGGAAATAACTAAAATATCGCGGATGCCTGCCAGCATCAGTGTAGACAGCGGATAATAAATCATCGGTTTGTCATATACCGGAAGCAATTGTTTACTGGTTACCATCGTCAACGGATACAGCCGTGTTCCTGCGCCGCCTGCCAATATAATTCCCTTCATCTTAAAGTTCCCCCTGTCTCTTTAATTCCTGCAGATACCGCCCCAGTGCGTCCTGCCAGGTTGGAAGCGGTGTAAATCCATTTTCTTTCAGTTTCTTTTTTTCCAGTCTGCTGTTAAACGGACGCGCTGCCTTTGACAGACCGTATTCCGCGGTTGTCACGGGCTGCACTTCGGTAGAAAGCCCTGCCTGCCGATAAATTTCTTTTGTGAAATCGTACCAGGATATGTAACCACCCTCGTTTGTTACGTGGTAATAACCATATTTTTCGGTTTCCATCATGTCAACAAGCAGTCTTGCCAGATCGTAAGTATAGGTTGGTGTGCCGATCTGGTCATTTACCACGCGCACCTGCGGGTGATTTTTTGCCACTTTTAACATGGTCTTAATAAAATTTTTTCCGTTTAATCCAAATACCCAGGCGATACGAACGATAAAATACTTTTCCAGTGTCTGTGCCACTGCCAACTCGCCCCCCAGTTTGCTCTGTCCGTATACATTGAGCGGTGCATAATCTTTGCAGTCCGGCTCCCACGGTGTTTCGCCCTGTCCGTCAAATACATAGTCGGTACTGATATAGACCATTTTGGCATCTGCTTTTTTTGCCGCTTCCGCAATATGTTTCGTTCCATCTACGTTGATGGCTCTGACTTTTGCCTGATTTTCTTCGTCCTCTGCTGCATCCACAGCGGTCCATGCCGCACAGTGCACGATGGCATCCGGCTGTACTTGCATGATTGTCTGTTCCACTGCTGCCGCATCGGTGATGTCCAGCGGCACATACGATGCACAGGATTCTAGTGCCGGTGCAATATCCGAACCGACTGCCTGATGTCCGCGCTTTGTCAGTTCGTTTACCACGTCATGTCCCAGCTGTCCGGCAACGCCTGTCACGAATACTTTCATATTTATAAGCCTTTCTTTCCGTACATTTCTTTGTAATAATTCTGGTATTCCCCGTTTACGATGTTCTCCCACCATTCCTTATTGTCCAGATACCATTGGATGGTCATGCGGATACCATCTTTAAACATCGTCTCCGGCAGCCAGCCCAGCTCGTTGTGGATCTTGGTCGGATCGATGGCATAGCGCATGTCATGTCCCTTGCGATCCTGCACGTGCTCGATCAGACTCTCCGGCTTGCCAAGATATTCACAGATGAGTTTTACGATATCGATATTTTTCATCTCGTTGTGTCCGCCGATGTTGTAGACCTCTCCGACGGTTCCGTTGCGCAGGATCAGGTCAATCGCCTTACAGTGATCCTCGACATACAGCCAGTCGCGCACATTGAGTCCCTCTCCGTATACCGGAAGCGGCTTATCTGCCAGCGCATTTGCGATCATAAGCGGAATGAGTTTTTCCGGGAACTGGTACGGGCCGTAGTTGTTGGAACAGCGGCTGATCGTCACCGGCAGGCCGTACGTTCTGTGATATGCCATAACAAGCAGATCCGCAGATGCCTTGGAAGTGCTGTAAGGACTGGAGGTGTGGATCGGCGTATCTTCATGGAAGAACAGATCCGGACGATCCAGCGGCAGATCTCCGTACACCTCATCCGTGGATACCTGATGATACCGTGAAATGCCATACTTCCTGCATGCGTCCATCAGCACGGAAGTACCGATAATATTGGTCTGTAAAAAGACTTCCGGATTTTCAATGGAGCGGTCCACATGGGACTCCGCTGCAAAATTGACGATCACATCCGGTTTTTCTTCCTCAAAAAGGGTATATACTCCCGGACGGTCGCAGATATCGAGTTTTACGAAACGAAAATTCGGCTGATCCATCACCGGCGCAAGCGTGGACAGATTGCCCGCATAGGTCAGGGAATCCAGACAAACAATGCGATCCTGCGGATGTTCCTTTAACATATAGAAAATAAAGTTGCTGCCGATGAAACCGGCACCGCCCGTTACAATAATGGTCATGAGCATTTCCTCCTGTGTGCATTTACGATTTCTATATTTATTTCCATTATAAAAGGTGACGCTAGGTCACCTTCAAGTCTTTTTTATAGATTTTTCTAATTATTTTCTGCACAGGAAGATTCCGGCATCTTTTGTGATATGAAATCCATCTGCCACGCGGGCAGAAACAAATTCCCGAAACTCTTTGTACTGGTTCAAAAGCAGCTGGTTCTGGTTTCCGTGACAGGAAAGAATATAGGAAATCAGCGGTTCCGCTTCTGCTATTTCAATCGCATCCTCGTATCTTCGCATCTGAATTTCCGGGAAATACGGTGCTAACAGGTTTTCTCCGTTTTCAAGCCCGAACCGCTCATACAGCACCTCCGCTGATAAAACGATTTCTTTATGGAACTGCTGCACCAGATCGGTAATTTCCCACATATGCTGCTTTCCGTAGGTACTGCATAGAAACCGTCCCCCATTTTTTAAGACTCTCCGACATTCTGCAAGCACCTGTGGGATATCTTCACAGTAAAACAGCACATGATCCGCGATCACAAGATCAAATATTTCCTCCTCGTAAGGAATTTTTTCGCAGTCAAATTTTTTATAGGAAAAGCGGCTGTCCTCTCCCAGTGCACGCCGGGCATCCTTTAGCATTCCTTCTGATTTGTCCGAGAGAACGACCCAAAGATCCGCAGGCAGCTGTTCTCTGTTTTCGGTCCATAATGCTCCATTTCCACAGCCGAGCTCCAGAATCCGCATCCCCGGCTGCAGATTACACTGCTGCATAATCCACGGAAACCACCCCTGCGGATTGACGGAATACTCCCTGTGCAGGCGAATCCGGGCGGAAATATTTGCCGCATTCTGGTACTGGTTTTTCAGGCTTCGTTCCACTGCCGTCAAATGAATCAAATCCAGCATACTGTTCCAGTCAATCGCCTGTTCCGTCTGGATGGCTTCTATGGTGCGGTCAATTGCCTCATCCATCGCCTGCATTTCGTCCATTTTCTGCCGCAGCAGCTTCTTCTGTATCCGCATGGATTCGAGAAGATACTGCTGGTCTGCCGCAGCAAGTGTCATCTCCCGGATATCTTCCAGCGAAAATCCCAGATATTTTAATAAAAGGATCTGCTGGAGTTTTGCCAGATCGGCATCCGTATACAGCCGCGCCCCTGCGGCAGTCCGCGCACTTGGTTTTAAAATATTCTGTTTATCATAATACCGGATCGCGCGAAGTGTCACATGTGCTTTTTTTGCAAATTGTCCGGATGTGTAATACGCATCCTTTTTCATCTACAGTTCTTTCACCTCATCCCGCATTTCTTCTGTCATATTCTGTACATAGGTCGTCTGGGAAGAAATTTCTTCCGTGTTTGCGGCAATCGTTGACACCTTCTGCGTCATGGTATTCATGCTTTCTACCAGATCTTTGATTGAATCCATGCTCTGTGTAATCTTTGGAAGAATTGCCTCGGCTTTCTGGTCGTTCTGTGTCAGAAGATCCTTCGTGGAATCAGACAGTGTACGGATTTCCTCCGCTACTACTGCAAAGCCTCTTCCGTTCTCGCCGGCACGCGCCGCCTCAATGGAGGCATTGAGCGAAAGCAGATTTGTCTGTCCTGCAATGGCAGAAATATCTTCATTGCTCTTTTTATATACACTGATGAAATCCGACATGATACGGATGGACTCATTCAGTTCATCGCACAGACGGGAAATATCCTGAATATACTGTGCCAGGTTGGTTGCTTCATTTGCAGATTCCTCGTTTGCCGTATTCAGTTCTGCAATGTTATCACTCAGGGTAACAAACCGGTCTGTGATATCTGTAATCTTCTGCTGGCGGATTTCCTGTTCCGTCCGCTCCTGATCGCGAAGTTCTGCAATCTTTTTTGCCTCTTCCTCTGCCATGCCCCGCACATAGTGCACACAGTTTTCTTTTATGTTGACTCCATTGTGGATGGCACGTACCATGTTGGTGCAGCTTGAATATCCACAGGATTCACAGTCCCTGTGCTGTTCCTCGTAAGTATCTTTTTTCATTTCTGTAAACAGGCGGTTCTTCTCCTGTTCGGACGGTTCCTCAATATGTACTGCGCGATTGGTGTAGCTGCGCATAAAATCGTTGATGTCCAGCTTTCCAAAAGCGTCCATGAAGTTTTTCAGACGTTCCTCCGGTGTCAGTGTATCTGCCCACGGACTCCTGCTTTTGCTCTTCCTGCCAAAGTGTGCCTTCTCCTGTTTTTCACTGGTTTTGCTGTTCCGCAGTTTTGCGATTGTCAGCATGACATCATCCGTTCCCCGTTTAGGATCTGTGGCAGTTCCGTAGAGACAGCCCTTCGCACAATTTAAGATATCTACCATAAACGGAAGTTCTTTATTCTGCTGAATACGTTTTGCATAGGAACGCAGATATTCATATGCCTCATGCTCGCCCTCTACCTGACGCACTACCTGTTCTTTTCCAAGAAAATGTTCTACATTCTCCCGCAGTCCACCAGGCATCGGATACAAAGAACCCAGTCCGTATTCCAGTTCATCGGTATATGGTTCACACCCTTCATAATCGTTTCCGATATACTTCATCATCTTTTCAAAAGTTACATTATAAGAAACATATCCGCCGCAATTTGGATCGGTAATCTCTAATTTTTTGGCAATACACGGACTGATAAAAGCGATTTCATCTGTGACCTGCATGTATTTTTTCATATAAATAGCAGTACACATCATCGGACTGTGTACCGGCATCAGACGCGGAATCAGCTCCGGTATATATTTTTCCACATAGGTGACTACTGCCGGACACGGCTGGGAAATGCCCCCGAAAAATTTGTGTTCCGTAATGTATTTCAGATATCCCCAGGTTGTGATATCCGCACCGAACGATACACTGCAGATATGGTTGACTCCCTTACTCTTTAAATATCCCAGCACACGCTGGTATTCTTTGGGATAATTTGCCAGAAATGCCGGTGCCAGTATCACGGAAATTTTCTTTCCCGATGCAAGGTCTTCAAAGAAGCGGTCCGTATCATCATAATAGTCTCTCGCTTCATGTGGGCAGACATCAAAGCATTCCCCACATGCAATACATTTGTCCGGGTCTACCATTACATAACCTTCCTGCGTTGCAATATTTGCCGTAAGTACAGGACAGCCCCGCACGCATTTGTTGCATCCGGTGCATAAATCATTTGTGTAAATCAGTTCCATAAACGCACTCCTTATTATGATTTTCGTATAAACACTACCCCTATATGCTTATAATTTTATTACTTTTTACTATATTTGTCCAGCAAAACCTTGCTTTTTCCGTTATTTTTATCAAAACACAAATGGTTGTCTATGATTTTTTGCAGACTGGATTTATATTTTTTTCCCATTTTGGATATATACACACCGATAGATCGCACTATACTAGGATACAAAGAACTATTTTCACCAATTCGGAGGTTTTCCATGAAAAAAGCAGCTGTTATCCATGATCTGTCCGGTTTCGGAAAGTGTTCGCTCACGGCAGCGATTCCGGTATTATCCGCGCTGGGCGTGCAGTGTTGTCCGGTTGCAACAGCCGTACTGACCGGCCAGACCGGTTATCCCTGTTATCACTGTACCGATCTGACCGCTATGTTACCGGACTATATCGATGCCTGGGGAAAAAATAACGCACATTTTGATGCCATCTACAGCGGATTTCTGACCGGGGCGAAACAGATTTCGCAGGTGCTTGATTTCATCCACCATTTTCGGGAAGAACATACGCTTCTTCTGGTTGACCCTGTTATGGGGGATGACGGAAATGCTTATCCATTTTTTACTCCGGGGCTGTTAAATGGAATGAAAGAACTGACGCTTGAAGCAGACGTGATCACGCCGAATCTGACGGAAGCCTGTCTGCTGGCAGACATTCCGGAAGATGCCTTACTCCACTGCCGGACGAACACGGATCTGCTGAAGCTGGCAGAAGATGTGGCACTGCGGCTGCAAAAAAAAGCCTCACACCCACAGGATGTCGTGATCACCGGTGTCAAATGCCGTGATGAAAAACATCCCGTCATTTATAATATTGCTGCCACTGCAAATGGAATTTACCGGCACGAATCGCCGTTTTTTGACCGGAGTTTTTCCGGAACCGGGGATCTGTTTGCCTCTGTATTGTGTGGCTGCCGCACAAAGGGCATATGCACGGAAGATGCGATTCTGCTTGCCGGGAAATTTTTATCCCACAGTATCGGGGATACCATGAAAGAAAATACGCCGGGACGCGATGGCGTTAATTTCGAGAAATTTCTTATTGACCTGATTGCAGATTCAAACGTGTAAAAACGAAAAACCCGGAAAAGAATTTTGCAATTGATGAATCCATACGATAGAAAGAAGGAATTGTTATGGCAAAAATTTTATATGTGTACAATGATCAGGTATATGCAAATATCACAAATAAATGTGACTGCAACTGTACGTTCTGTATCCGTAAACAGTTTGATGGTGTGGGTGATGCGGATACCCTCTGGCACAAAGCAGAGCCTTCTTTAAGTGAGATTATTGCCGCAATTGATGCCTTTGATTTCACCGGCTACAAAGAATTTGTTTTCTGTGGCTATGGGGAACCGACCTGTGCACTGGAGAATCTGATCGCCAGTGCCAGATATGTCAAAGAAAAAACAGGTCTCCCGATCCGTGTCAATTCCAATGGTCTGGGAAACCTGTATTATAAACGTGACATTGTACCACAGCTGGCAGAAGTGGTAGACAGTATCTCCATCAGCTTAAATGAGGCGACTGCAGAAAAGTATGAAAAAGTAACCCGCCCATCCTTCCCTCATGCCTATGAGGCAATGCTTGATTTTGCAGAGGAATGTGGAAAACTTATCCCACACACGCAGCTGTCGATCGTGGATATTCTTCCGGAAGAAGACATTAAGGCGTGTCAGCGCATCGCCGACAGCCGCGGTGTCCATCTGAAAGTACGTCCATGGGAGCACAGTGCATAAAGAAGTTACCGTTCTCATGCTTACCAGTGAACACCAGCGGCATTACAGTCCCAGCACATCCAGAAGGATCTGTTCATCTTTCTTTTGTTTCTGTGGATGCTGTAATTCCGCATCTGCCAGGCGGGTACGGATATTCTGCATCCGCTGGTCCAGATCTGCACTGATCTGTGCACATTCGCTCAGTTCCTGTGCCAGACGCTCGGTTTCATCTGCCGGAACATTCTTTTTGTACCGCACTTTGTGCTCCAGACTCGCCCAGAAATCCATGGCAATGGTGCGAAGCTGTACTTCAACTTTCATTTCCCGTTTCTCATTCTGTAAAAAAATCGGTACTGCAACGATCAGATGCAGGCTGCGGTATCCGTTTTCCTTCGGATGCTTGATATAATCTTTCTGTTCGATCAGACGGATATCATCCTGCTGAAGCAGGCAGTCCGCCAGCAGATAGATATCTTCCGGGAAAGAGCACACAACCCGGATTCCTGCTATATCATTGATGTTCTGTTCAATCGCCGAAAGCGTCAGCGGAATATTTTTCCGGCGCACTTTGCGCACGATTCCGTCCAGCGATTTCACACGTGTCTTGATGGACTCGATCGGATTACGGTCATATTCCAGCGAAAATTGTTCGTTTAACACTTTAAACTTCGTTTCTACTTCCATGATTGCGCACTTGTAATATGCCATCAGCGTATCCAGCGGTTTTGTATTTTCCTGCACAAAATCCAAAAATTCATCCGACATCAGACGGTTACGGACAAGGTTTTCCGCTGCCTGCTGCAGCTGCGCATTTACTACTTTACTTAATTCGTTCATATCTATTTCCTCTTTTTCTCCTGTAATTTTCTATATAAATAATTGTGAAATTCTTAGTTCCGGCGGACTCCCGTGTGGTGGCTCCGGCTGCGGCCTCTCCGATACGCACTCAATATCCAGAATCAAGAATTTGCAGAAAGTGACTGCGTGACTCCTTTGATGATTTGTGTTCGTTCAAGTTTCGACAGCGGCGCGGTTTGTGTCCGTCTGCCAAGGACGCGTCCGAAGGATTTCGTGTCTGCCTTAGCGGAGTGCTTCAAAATACTGTGCCCGCGGGTCGTGTTTGCGACCACATTTATTTAAGGTCATTCAAAAAAGTCCGTAGGGAGACATAACCGGGAGCGGGCGCCATAAAATTTTTGAAGTGCTCCGCTTAGGCAGACTAGAAATTCTGAGCGCATCCTTGGCAGACGGACACAAACCGCGCCGCTGTCGAAACATTGCCCGGACACAAAATTAGAGCCACGCAATCACTTTCGCAAATTCTAAGATTCTGTCTAATTCGTGCGTATCGGAGAGGCCGCAGCCGGAGCCACCACACGGGAGTCCGCCGGAGCACAAACTTTCCCAATTGTTTTAAATAAAAAGAACTTCACGGAAATAAATTTCCATGAAGCTCTCCGCACATGGACTTTCCTGTCTGGTTTCCACATGCCTATATTATAATGGATTCATCTGCAAAACGGAATAAATAAAGTCTGAACTTTTTCCGAATTTTATCTTAATCCTTGAACAGATCCGTAGAATAATAACGGTCTCCGCTATCCGGAAGAAGGGCAACTACAGTCTTTCCCTTAAACTCCGGTCTTTTTGCCACTTCGATGGCTGCCTTTAATGCCGCTCCGGAAGAAATACCTACCAGCACACCTTCCTCTTTTGCAATATATTTGGAATACTCGAAAGAGTCTTCATTGGAAACCGGGATTACTTCATCATAAACCTTGGTATCGAGTGTGTTTGGAATAAATCCGGCTCCGATACCCTGAATCTTATGCGGACCTGCCTTTCCGGTAGACAATACTGCAGATGTCTCAGGCTCTACGGCAACGATCTTTACATCCGGGTTCTGGGATTTTAAATACTCACCAACACCTGTGATGGTTCCGCCTGTACCGACACCGGCTACGAATGCATCGACTTTTCCGTCGGTATCTTCCCAGATCTCCGGTCCGGTTGTCTTCTTGTGTGCTGCAGGGTTTGCAGGGTTCTCAAACTGCTCCGGAATGAAGCTGTCTGCGATCTCTTTGTGAAGTTCCTCTGCCTTTGCGATGGCTCCCTTCATCCCCTTGCTTCCGTCGGAAAGAACAAGCTCTGCGCCATATGCCTTGATGATGTTGCGACGCTCAATACTCATGGTCTCCGGAAGAACGATGATCAGGCGGTATCCCTTTGCTGCTGCGATTGCCGCAAGTCCGATACCTGTATTTCCGGATGTCGGCTCGATAATGGTGGAGCCCGGTTTTAATTTTCCGTCCTTCTCTGCCTGCTCAATCATCTCTTTTGCAATACGGTCCTTAACAGATCCTGCCGGGTTAAAGTACTCCAGCTTTGCAAGAAGTCTTGCCTCAAGGCCAAACTTCTTCTCGATGTGTTTGAACTCTACCAGTGGTGTGTGTCCGATCAGTTCCAATGTTCCTTCATAAATATTTGCCATTTTATTATCCTCCAATTTACTCTCTCTGATCTAATCCCTTATTTTCATACTTCTTTAGTAGGAATTATCTGTTGTTATGAATATACACCCTTTCCCAAACGCTGTCAACCACTTTTTACGATATTATTTTATACCCCTAAAAAAATACACGACACTCCTTATATTTTACTCCGCTTTGCCACAATTAAGACTCCAAAATTTTAACAGAGCCAGAAACTGCACAAAATTCGTAAAGTATTCTATAAGAAGCATCGTGTATTTTTATCTATATGTGTATGAAAAAACCTCCGACTTAATTACTCGTCATCCTCATCGTCATCATCGTCCGCATCCTCACCGAGCAAAGCCTCTTTTAAAGTTCTCCAGCCAAGGACTGCACACTTCACACGCGCCGGCATATGGGCGATATCGCGGAGTGCCGATGCCTCCTCAAGAGAATCAATCTCCTCCTCGCTGGCATCGCCTTTGATCATTTTCATAAAGATTTTCCCCATCTGCAGGGCCTCTTCTTTTTTCTTTCCAACAATCATGCCAAGCATGATATCTGCGGAAGCCTGGGAAATCGCGCATCCGTCCCCGACAAATGCACCATCGGTAATCGTGTCGCCATCCGTCTTTAATTTCAGGAAAATATCATCCCCACAGCTCGGGTTGACACCCTCAAGCACAATATCCGCATCCGGCAGATCATGTTTAAACTCCGGGCGCACGTTGTGCTCGGTTAAGATTTCATTATAAAAACTTCTATTTTCCATATCCCATTCGCTCCCTTATACTTGCGATGCCTGCTACAAATTTGTCGGCTTCTTCTTCGGTATTGTAAAACATAAAGCTTGCCCTGGTGGCGGAGCTGATGCCCAGATAATTAAGCAGCGGCTGCGCACAGTGATGTCCGGCACGCACACAGATGCCATCGGCGATTAAAATCTCGCTCACATCGTGTGGATGCACGTCATCAATTGTAAATGTAAGAATTCCGGTGTGTTCTTCGGCCCGGTCGGATCCAAGTACATGCACATGTGGAAGTTCTTTTAATCCGTCAAACGCACGCTTTGTCACGGCAAGTTCCCGCTCCTGCATCACGTCAAAGCCAACAGACTGTGCATATTTTATGGCAGCATGCAGTGCTATGGCACCGGCAGCATTTACGGTTCCCGCCTCGAACTTATGTGGAAGTTCTGCGTATTTTGCGCTCTCGCGGGTCACGGATTCGATCATCTCGCCACCGGAAAGAAACGGCGGCATTTTCTTTAACAGCTTTTTCTTTCCATATAACACACCAATTCCCATCGGTCCGAAAATTTTATGTCCGGAAAATGCAAAGAAGTCTGCATCCAGATCCTGCACATTGACTGACATATGCGGGGTGCTCTGTGCCCCGTCCACCACGATAATGGCATTTTTTTCATGTGCCATGGCTGCGATCTCTTTGACCGGATTCACACGTCCGAGCACGTTAGAAATCTGTGTGATTGCTACGATTTTTGTCTTTTCCGTAATCTGTTCTTTTACCTGATCAAGATCCACCGATCCGTCCGGACGGCATTCGATAAACCGGAGTACCGCTCCTGTCTGCCGCGCAACCATCTGCCATGGCAGAAGATTGCTGTGATGTTCCATGATCGAAACGAGGATTTCATCCCCGGCATTTACATTGTTTAAACCATAGCTGTATGCCACAAGATTCATGCTCTCTGTGGTATTTCTGGTAAAGATGATTTCACGCGCGGATTTGGCCCCGATAAAATCACACACGCCTTTTCTGGCATTTTCATACAGTTCGGTTGCTTCCACACTCAGCGGATAATTTCCACGCAGCGGATTTGCATTGTGTTTCAGGTAAAAATCGCGTTCTGCATCAATGACACACTGTGGACGCTGGGAAGTTGCCGCATTGTCGATATAGATCCATTCCCTGCCATCGACTGTATTTTCCCCGATTTCTGACAGCAGCGGAAAGTCCTTGCGATAATCGGTCATGCTACACCTCCCCAAGTTCTTCGTCAATCATTCTGGCAAAGCTGTCGTCTTTGATGATTCCTTTCAGGCGGTCAATGTTTGCTCTTGCCATAATATTTTCCGCGTGCTCTTTGTCGATTCCGCGGCTGGCAAAATAAAACATGGTATCCTCATCAAGTTCCCCAATCGTTGCACCGTGATTACCAACGACATTTTCCTCGGAGCATAAGATCACCGGAACGGTTTTATTCTCCACATCATCGCCAAGCATCAGTACATTTTCCAGCTCGTTTCCGACAGAATCGGAAGAGCCGGTCTTAAAATCAATCGTTCCACGGAAGATCTTCTTTGCACCGTCGCGCAGGGCACCTCCCACGTTGATTTCACTCTCTGTATGTTTTCCATAGTGGTTGACCACTTCATTCATGTCGATGATATGTGTGTGCTGCCCGATATAGCCGATATCGCTCCTAAAGCTGCTTGCATCGCCGTTTAAGTTGATGGTCGTATCGGAATAGATATCTCCTTTTCCGAGATAAATCTGTACCAGCTCGATACGGGCGTTTTTTTCACATTCTCCCTCAATCTGATTGTACACAAGGGAATTTTCTGCTGTGTGCTGCAGCTGCACCAGACGCACCCGTGCATGTTCTTCCACCGAAAGGCTTGTCCTTACGGCAAGTTTTTCCTCTGTCTGATAATCCATAAACACGGTCACCTGCTTACCGGCCGGTGCTATGATATGGATCTTTTTGCTGCTGTATCTTCCCTCTCCGGTAATGGAAAAGCGTACCTCTTCGGTGCTTCCCGCTGTCACGGTTTCCTCCGGAAGTTCTGTTGTATGTTCTTTGTCCCACGGAAGCTTGGTCTCGTTGACATGTAACCAATACCAGGTCTTCGATGGAAGTTTATTGATTGTCATTTCTGTCATTGTTCTCCTCCTAACCTATGCTTCCCTTCATCTCCAGCCGGATCAGGTTGTTCATCTCAACCGCGTACTCGACCGGAAGTTCCTTGGATACGTTGTCTGCAAATCCACTGACTAAAAGTGCCCGGGCATCTTCTTCCGTCATGCCTCGTGACATCAGGTAAAAGACGGCATCGTCGCTGATGCTTCCGATCTTTGCCTCATGTCCCACGGCTGCGTCTTTGGTACGGATGTCCATGGCCGGAATCGTATCCGAACGCGACTCGGAATCGAGCATCAGGGACTGACAGGATACTGCTGATTTTGATCCTTTGGCATCCTTTGCCACAACCACGCTGCTTCGGAAGGTACTGATTCCGCCGTCCTTGCTGATGGAACGGGTATTCATATAGGAGCTGGTGTTTGGTGCTGCGTGTACCACTTTGGCACCGGTATCCAGATTCTGTCCGTGTCCGGCGAATGTGACACCGGTGAATTCCATTTTGGCACCCTCCCCCTTTAAAACGCTCATCGGATACAGGCAGCCCACATGGGAGCCAAACGATCCGGAAACCCACTCGATCGTTCCGCCTTCCTCAACGGAGGCACGCTTGGTATTCAGGTTGTACATATTCTTGGACCAGTTCTCGATGGTGGAATAACGAAGCTTTGCATTTTTTTTGACGAACAGCTCCACACAGCCTGCATGCAGGTTTGCTACGTTATATTTCGGAGCGGAACATCCCTCGATGAAATGAAGGCTTGCGCCCTCGTCCACGATGATCAGTGTATGCTCAAACTGACCGGCTCCTTTGGCATTCAACCGGAAATAAGACTGCAGCGGAATGGACACGTGCACACCCTTTGGCACATAGACGAACGAACCACCGGACCATACGGCTCCGTGCAGTGCTGCAAACTTATGGTCATGCGGGGTGACAAGTTTCATGAAATACTTGTGTACCATGTCCGCATATTCTCCTTTTAAGGCACTTTCCATATCGGTGTAGACAACGCCCTGTGCGGCAACCTCGTCTTTGACATTGTGATATACCAGCTCGGAATCGTACTGGGCACCGACACCGGCTAAGGATTTCCGCTCGGCCTGCGGGATTCCCAGACGCTCAAATGTCTCTTTGATGTCTTCCGGCACATCCTTCCAGGATGCCTGCATTTTGGAATGTGGACGGACATAGGTGGCAATGTGATCCATGTCCAGTCCCTCAATTGACGGTCCCCAGTCCGGAACCGGCATCTCATTGTAAATCTGTAAGGACTCCAGGCGGAACTGCTGCATCCATGCCGGATCGCCCTTTTCTTTGGAAAGCTGCTCCACGATCTGTGGGGTCAGACCTTCTTTCATTCTGTATGCATCTTTTTCCTCATCGCGGATATCATAGATGCTGCGGTCGATATCTTCTACCTGACTCTTTTCTCTCATTTCGCACGCACCTTTCTTACTGTTCAAATTCCTCAAAACCGTTTTCGTTGATCTCATCTACTAAGGAAGCATCTCCGTTTTTCACAACTTTTCCTTCATCCATAACGTGGGTGACATCCACATGCAACGACTCTAAGATTCGTGTGCTGTGGGTGATAATCAGAAGGCTTCCCTTGCATTTTTCTTTGTAAAGCTGGATTCCTTTGGATACGGTACGGACAGCATCCACATCCAGTCCGGAGTCGGTCTCGTCAAGAATTGCAAGCTTTGGCTCTAACATAAGCATCTGCAAAATCTCTGCTTTTTTCTTCTCACCACCGGAAAAGCCGACATTTAAATCACGCTCTGCATAGGACTCGTCCATGGAAAGAAGTTTCATGGTCTCGGTCAGTTTTTTCTTGAAATCCCACAGACGGACACGCTTTCCGGTCTTCTGCTCGAGTGCATTACGGATAAATGCGCTCAATGTTACCCCCGGAACTTCCAGCGGATTCTGGAAGGAGAGGAAGATTCCCTTTTTGGCACGCTCATTCACCGGCATCCCAGTGATGTCCTCTCCATCAAAAAAGATCTGTCCGGATGTGATGGCATATTTCGGATGCCCGGTGATGGCATAGCCCAGGGTGGATTTTCCGGTTCCGTTCGGTCCCATCAGAACATGCACTTCGTCTTTTCCAACTTCTAAATTTACTCCGTGTAATATTTCTTTATCTTCAACGTTTACGTGCAGATCTTTGATCTCTAATAAGTTTTTTTCAGACATTTGTATTTCCTCCATATAAAACATGTTGTTTAACTTTCACAGGAATGCGTCTTCTGTGAAATCATATCCTCAAGGGTATGCTTCTCAAGGTAATCATTGATCACAGCTTCCAATCCCTGCCAGAACGGAAGTGTGGTACACTCTGCGGTGCTCTCACACTTTTTTCCTCCTTCACACAGGCACGCGACCGGAGCTAAATTTCCTTCGATCAGTTGAAGGATCTCAATTACTTTATATTCCGACGGTTGTTTGATCAGACGGTAACCGCCACCCTTTCCGCTGGCACTCTCAAGCATCTTCCCTTTTGTCAGTATGGTCATAATACTTTCAAGATATTTCAGGGAAATGCCCTGCCTTGTGGCAATTTCTTTGACCGGAATGAATTCTCCGGAATTGTGCTGCGCAAGATCGACCATCACACGCAGTGCATATCTGCTTTTTGCGGATATCATCATATCGTTTTACCACCTCGTTTCATGAAATACGACCGCAGCGTATTCCGTGAGTTCTACGGTGTGATTATAAGCCCCACTCCCCTACTATGTAAATAGGGGAATGTGAAAAATCATGTTTTTCTTCCAATACAAATTGCTGTTTAACTGTGTGGTCTGGGATCTTTTGTTTTTCAGAGGGACGGATTTGCGTGGATTGTTCTAAATATAAGTTTTTTCGATGCGACGGAAGAAGGGGGCATTCTCTTTCTACAGAAAAATTTGCAAATTAGCGCCGATATTGATTTCAGGTAAATTTGACAAATATTTTACTTTTATGCTATTAGCGTTATGTGATGGAACTACGGCGCAGTTGCAAATTTGTTCTTCCGAAAGAAATGTCCCCCTTCTTCCTGTGGATTGGAGAAAATATAATTGAGAAATATATTTCCGCAAATCCTGTCTGTTGAATAAATATAAAGGCACCAGAACCTGCAGTTAAAGGCGCTCCCGGAAGGAAATGCGTGCAATGAG
>ULVH01006112.1_pt1 | contig 19681 bp, 17 predicted proteins | sample 1959261 | NCBI WGS metagenome assembly ULVH01 (sample SAMEA4835781, study PRJEB28245) | human gut metagenome | biome: gut microbiome; material: fecal sample | place: Denmark | collected 2008
GCTTTCAAGACCCTGCTTGAAATACTTCTCCCATGTGGATTTGAAAATCTGCACGCTTCCCTGTTCCCATCGCTTGAACTTTTGCAGCGGGACGCCAAGCTGCGCTGCATATGCCTTCTGCGTCAAGCCGAGCCGCTGACGTATGGCTTTGATTTGCTCCCCCTGTCCCCGCAGCAGAAACAGGTTATAGTCATCCAGCAAATCCTCCAGCGGCACTTCAACCAGCTCCGCCAGCTTCTCCATATGCTCCTTCGGATAAAAGTCCCGCCATGCCTCTTCGTAATGGATGTAGGTACTGCGGTCGATGCTCGCATAGTCCGCCGCGTCACGCTGACGAAGTCCTTTTTGATAGCGATACCACCGCAGCTTGTCCGCAATTTCCGTGATCTCAGATGCGTCCGAAAACCGCAGATTGAACTTCTCGGCATCCAAAAACTTATGTGGAAGGACGACCGGGAACTTGAGAATTTGAAGCGGCGCAACTTTTAACGTACCTGCAACATTCGCAGCCAATACATAGCTGCGGACTTTCAGGCGGCAGAACATAGACCATTTTGCCCCAAAAGGTTCATGGTTTTCTACCTCAACTGCCGATTGTTCCGTTGCGATAGTATAGTATTGCTGCTTGTAATAGTGCTTAGTGTCTTGATTTTGGGATACATGTGGATCCATTCGCCAATGTAACAATCGGAAGTTGTCGAGGTGACAGAAAATGAAAAAATGCAAATATTGTGGCAGAGAAATAAGTAACAGTTTTGAGTTTTGTTGTAATAAATGTGAAAACGACTATACAAAGAACATTGAACATTGAAAAAGCTGAAGGTAAAATCAAATATTTTATTATCGGAATAATTATTGGATTTCTTGTTATGATTTATGGAGTTTTATCAAACAGTGACTTCATTATTGGAGACGGAATTATAGTAATAGGTATAGTTACTGTTGTACTACCATTTGCTACGTCTGAAACAGTTGCTCTTTTAGGATATCAGAAGTCAAAAATTGTGGGAAGAATACTCGGTATATTACTTGTAGTAGTTTCTGCGTTGTAAATAGATATGACCCACAGAAGGTAAAGAAAAAAGGGATAGAAAAGAATCAGGCGTTAGAAAGTATTTCACGGAGGAGATCAAGAGGGCTTTTGCCGCCCAACGTGCGCATGGGCTTTCTGTTGCTCCAGCGCAAATGATCTTTGAGCTTTCGGTTTAGATCTTCTACACTTGCAAACTTTTCCCAGTTGTAAAAATAGCGCTGGTCGTTTCGATGACTCCGCTCTACCTTGCCGTTGTGCCAGGGCGTTCTGGGCGGAACCAGCTTGTGCTCCACGCCGGCGTTCTTCAAAGCGATGTCAAACGGACAGAGTTCCGTATCGCTGATGTACTTGTATGTAAACTCCGTCCCGTTATCCGTCTGGATTGTCTGAATCTTGAACGGAAATATTTTTTGAAGCATTTTGAAGAACTTTACCGAGTTTTCCGGTGTATGCTCCACAAACCCGTAAATAAATCGTATTCTGGTGCATTCGTCTATGGCTGTCCATCGGTATAAGTGCTTTTCGTCCCGTCTCGCTGCGCCTTTCAGGCAGTTATACGGCACTTCTTTAACGTCTACCTGTACTTTTTCTCCCGGAACAAGAATCTCGGGATACCGGCGGTCACTCTTGCGTATGTTTGGCTTTTCCTGCTTGCCTCCGCACAGTCCGAGCCTTTTGGCAGCATAGATCCCGAAACCGGCGTTTGCGCAAATTTTGTTGACTATTGAGAACGGAATCTGTATAATGAAAGCAAAAGTATTCTGAGCAGGAGGACGAAATGCATGGCGACGATCAAGGATGTTGCTAGGATAGCGGGCGTGTCTGTGTCGACCGTCTCTCACGTGGTCAACGGAACCCGATACGTTAGTCCTGAGAAAGTCCGGAAGGTCGAGGACGCTATTCGCCAGCTGGACGAGCTCCCGAATTTCATCGCGAAACGGAGTGCATTGAAGAGCAAACTGTCCGAAAGCCGCTATGTGCTGATCTTGCTGTCGAAAAAACGCAGCCTGTTTCAGAATCAAGTCAAGGAAAAGCTGGAAGAAATCGTAGAGCAGAAGGGTTATATCTCCATTTCGCTGGTGTATGACCTCGATGAAGACCGCCTGGCGGCCATCCGCGCACTGGCAGGAACGCTGGATCTTGCGGGAATGGTCGCTTTCCCGGACCGGGAAGGTGTGCTTTCCGGAGCCTTTTTCAAAGGGCTCCGGTTTCCGGTGGTTCTGATTGGGAACCCCGTGGATCGGTTTGCCGCAGACACCCTGCTGCCCGACACCTTTGAGGGCAGCTACCGCGCGGTGCGGCACCTGATTAAAAACGGGCATGAGCGAATCGCTTACCTGTGCGAGTCGGAAGTGTGCGGCACCCAAAGGTTTGAAGGCTACAGGAAGGCTCTGGAGGATTCCGGCATTGCGTTGGAAAAAGTGCTGGTCCGCGCGGGCTTGAAAACCGAGGCGTTGGCCGCCGAAGCTATGGCGCAGATCGTCGCGGCAGAGCCTGCGCCCACCGCGGTCGTGATTGCCGACTCGCTGCCTCTGATTCCCGCCATCCGGTATGGAATCGGCCACAACATCGCCGTGCCCGGCGACCTCTCTGTCGTCAGCCTGAACGATCCGGAATGGGCCTCGCTGACGACGCCGGAGCTCACTTGCGTGGATAAGCAACCACGGCAGTTTGCGCTTTCCGCCGCGGACCTGCTGTTCCGGCGGATTGACCGCGGCGAAATTGCAAACCTCTCTTCGCCCGCGCATGCGTACTGCACGAAAACTCTCCCCTCAATCCTCAATGTGCGCAACTCCACCTGCGGAATCGGCCGGGGTCCCTTCGGGGAACGGGCAGCGGGTGCGGGCGGCCTTGCTTTATCCGAAGTGGAAAAGGAAAAGATTCGGCAAAAGCAGTATACGGCGGCGATCTCATTCCACTATATGGGCAAGGCGTGGATGCGCCTGCAGGAAAAGGGTATCAAAAAAGTCTTCGACGAGCTTGGGATTTCCATCATCGCTGTCACAGACGCTCATTTCAACGCGGCGCTGCAATGCAAACAGTTGGAAAGCATCAAATTTCTGAAGCCGGATCTCCTAATCTCGATCCCCGTTGATACTCGGGGCACCGCGGAAGCCTTCCGCTCGATTGCGGACAGCGACACCCGGTTGGTGCTGATTACCAATGTCCCGGAGGGACTCACCCCGAAGGATTACATCTCCTGTATCTCCGTAAATGAGCGAGCCCACGGGGACAGTATGGGCCGCGGATTGGGCGAGTACATGGTACGGCACGGCCTGAAATATGCGGGGCTGATTTGCCACGGCGAGCAGAACTTCTTTGCCACAAAGCAACGGGACGGCGCGGCGGAACAGGTTCTGACGGAGGAATACCCGGAAATCCGGGTGTGCGGAAAAGTCAATTTTCTGACAGAGGTGGACGTCTACCAGAAAACACTGAAGCTCATCGGGATGTACCCGGAGATTCAGGCTCTGTATGTTTCTTGGGACGGTCCCGCGCTGGAGGTGATAAAGGCCCTGACGGAGCTGGAGCGCACGGACATCGCGATCGTCACGGGAGATCTGGACTATGCCATCGCCATGCAGATGGCACAGGGCGGCATGGTCAAAATGATTAGCGCGCAGTGCCCCTATGAGCAGGGGGAAGCCATCGCAATGGTGGCGGCCAACGGCCTGCTGGGAAAAGCGGTTCCCTCCTTCATCGGGGTGGAGCCCATCAGCATCGACCGGGAGAACCTGCTGAAAAACTGGAAGGCGATCTTCAAGGAGGATCCGCCGGCGGCGTTGCGCAACGCGATCAACCGCAGCGCCGGCGCACTTTAACGGCGGTTCGCCGCGTTCAAACCGACCGACAGAATATCAAGCGGATAAGCATCTGGAAGCAGGGCTTATCCGCTTTTTACATAGCGCCCGCGCAAGCCGGGTTCCCGAAATTTTTCATTGCCCCTATCCCCCGCGCGGCTTTTCGGCCGCGTTTTTTTTTGGCGCGGAAAAGAAAATTTGCGCAAATATACATGAAAAAACGAGAAGTCAAGGCATCTTCCAACGCGCAAACAGCCTGGACAGTCTAACACAGGTGTCAAAGCATTGCAAGCGAAAAGAAAGCTTGATTGGAAATGCCTAATTTTGTCCCTTGTATTTGGCGAAACAAACGAATTTTCTCAAAATCGCAAGCAGAAATTGACAATCGCTGCAGCGCAGAGTATTATAATGGAAGTGAAATTAATTTGCGCAAATTTATAAAAATAAGAAAGGAGCAGACATGAAACTCGGTTATATGACAAACGCGTTCGGCCCTCTGGTAGGAGAAGGAGGCGGCGTTACAAGCATTAAGGACATCCGGTATCTGACCCTTTGCGACGACGAAGCGGTTCTGAAAAAAATCACAAATGCAGGCTTCCGGTATATTGAGGTGTTGGAAGGGAACCTGACCAAATACGGTTCGGACATCCAAGTGCTCAAAGACATGCTGGCCCGCTACGGTGCCGGCATGATGAGCGTCTGCGTGGGCGCCAATTTTATCTACCCAGACGCGCTGGAGGACGAGATGTTTCACATGGAGACAGTCGCTGTTCTGGCAGAACAGGTAGGCGTTTCCTACGTGGCGTTCTGCGGCGGTGCCATACGCGGGAAAGGCGTCCAGACGGGCGACTATGCGCTTCTGGCCAAAGGGCTGAAGGAGGCAGAAAAGATCTTCGCCGCCCACGGCATCGAGGCAAGCTACCACCCGCATCTCGGGTCCATGGCGGAAAAGCCGGAACAGATCGACCGACTCTTTTCGGTGAGCGACATCAAGATCTGCCCGGATCTGGCACATCTGGCTGCCGGCGGCGGAGATCCTCTGGAGATCGTCAAAAAGTACTACGACAGAATCTCCTTCGTCCACCTGAAGGATTTGGACGAAAACGGATTTGCCCCGCTGGGCACCGGGCACGTCGATGTCGAAGGGGTTCTGCGGTTCCTGAAGGAAAAGGGATATGCAGGAGATTATCTGGTGGAGGCTGACGGCTTTGCCGGCGACCCGGAAGAAGCCTGTCGGACATCGTACCGTTTCCTGCAAGGCAAGCTGATCTAAAATTCCTCCCGTCCGCGGCGTCGGTCAACGGCGCGCGGCGCAGGAGGACATCTTAGAATGGGAGGATTTTACAATGAAAAAACTGAATGTGGGCTTGGTTGGTGCCGGGTTCATGGGAAAAGCGCACTCAATCGGGTATTCCGACATGCCCAAGTATTTCTGGCCGGCCCCGGCCGTGCCGGTTTTAAAAACAATCTGCGACATCGTCCCGGAAATCGCGGCGGACGCGAAAGAACGCTTCGGCTTTGAAAAATGCTGCACGGACTGGCGCGACATCGTCAACGATCCCGAGATCGACGTGGTAAGCATCTGCACGCCGAACAACGTCCACGCCGAAATCGCCATCGCTGCGCTGAACGCAGGGAAGCACGTACTCTGCGAAAAGCCGATCGCCTCGACATTGGAGGACGCGAAGGCCATGGCGGAGGCCGCAAAGAAAGCGGCGCAAAAGGGAATCATTGCCATGAACGCCTACCAGTACAGGCGCGTTCCGGCGATCGACCTCGCCAAGAAATTCATCGATGAGGGATCCATCGGCAAAATCCTCAACGTACGGTGCACCTATCTGCAAAGCTGGTCGGCCGATCCTGCCTCCCCGCTCTCCTGGCGGTTCCAGAAAGACATCGCCGGCGCGGGGACGCTTGGCGACATCGCCTCGCACGTGATCGACATTGCCCAGTATCTGGCGGGTGACATCGAGGCGGTGACCGGCATGATGCAGACCTACATCACCGAGCGGCCGGTGCAGGAAGGCGGCACAGACCTGCTGGGCACCGTAAAGCTTGGAGCCGATGCGAAGCGGAAGGCCGTAGACGTGGATGATGAGGACAGCTTCCTCGTGAAGTTTAAAAACGGCGCGGTAGGCAGCATCGAGGCCACGAGAAACGCCTGGGGTCGCAACAACTTCATCACGGTAGAGCTTCACGGCACTCTGGGCAGCCTCTACTTCAACTACGAGCGACTCAACGAGTTGCAGGTGTGCTTGGCTGGCGACCCCGACGACAGAAGGGGCTTTAAGACAATCTACACCGGTCCCGCGCATTTTCACGGGGAAGTGACCTGGAACATTCCCGGAATGAACATTGGGTACGGCGAATTGAAATCCATCGAATCCTACGAGTTTATCAAAGCGGTAGTAGAAGGCAGGCAGCCGTCTACCAGCTTCGCAGAAGGGTATCGAGTGGAACGCGTTTGCGATGCCGTGAAACGGTCTGCGGAAACCGGACGTTGGGTAACGGTGAACGATTGATCGAAGCGCCCGTTTGACACACAGCCCAAAGCCACATATTATAAGAGTGACCCACAACGGTAAAAAGCAGATTTTCAAAATCGTGCAGACCATTGCCGACGACGAGATACACCGGCTGGAAGCCCGAGAGAGGTATCTGTCTAAATTTCAAATTTGCCAAAAGTCCACCGCAATTTTCGTGAAATTGCAGTGGACTTTTCCTTGATACCGGCGCAGCAAGCTCACCCTGCGGCTGCTCGGAAGGCGCTCTGCCTTAAACGTTCCATATAGATCTGAATCTTGACAAATTTTGGATTTAGAGGTATGCTATTTTGTGCTTAGAGGGTACCTGTTTACCTAATCATTACAGCAAAGAAAGAGAGAGGTACAACATGAATATTTATAGTGATGCAATCGAGCAGCTCGGTATATTCACCATCGTCGGCGGAATTTTGGCTATCGTCGCCACAGTTTTGGCCTATGTGTTTATCGTCCCCGAAAAACGCCGCGAAAAGCTCAATGCTTTCGGCAAGTTCCTCCACGATACCTGCAATTTCAAGTACCTGATCGTAGAGAAAATTCTGCAGGCTCTGTACATTTTCTTCACGGCAGATATGATCATTCTGGGCTTCTTCATGCTCTTTGCCGCGCCTAAAGACTACTTTGGCAATCGCCACTGGCTGGGCGTCTACGGCATCCTGACCATGATCCTCGGACCCATTATGATCCGACTGGTGTATGAACTGTTGATGATGGCAGTCTTGCTGCTGAAAAACGTAATCTCCATTAACAATAAGCTCCGCAGCCAGAACGGAAACGAAGAGAAGAACGGCATTTTCATGGCCCCCGACATGAGCGACCTGCGCCAGCAGCTTCGGTCTAAGACAGCACAGCCTCAGAACCCGCAGCCCCAAGTCCCGCAGAGCGCACCCGTAGCCAAATTCTGCGGCAAATGCGGTTCGCCGTTGAACGAAGCCGGCAAGTGCCCCAACTGTGACAACAATCAGCCTCAGGCTTAAACGCAAACATTAAGATTATGCCCCGAGCGGAAGCAATGCCGCTAGGGGCTTTTGGTTTTATCGGGAAAAATCTGCCGAAAGTCCCTTAAATTGAAAACCGCTCTCTTGCCCTCTCTGCTTTCTTCATGATAAAATAAGGGAAAAACCAAAACGGAGATATCTTCCATGTTTGCCCTTACAAACGAGCCTTAACTTTTCTTATACTCGAAAAAATGCACTCCAAAGATTGATTAAATCAACTGTGTTAATTATAGCATTTTTTGATTTTTTCAATAGAATTACGAAAAAAGAGTTAGTTTTTGGCAAAGAAAGTAAGAGCAAAACAACTTTTAATAACAAGAGAAATGTATATGGAGATGAGATAGGATGAGAATATTTTTATGCGGTGGAGGTTGTGGACAACAAACAGTTGATGCAAATAAGAAATTAAATAAAGTTATAGATCATAATAAACCTATATTATATATTCCACTTGCTATGCCAAGTGAAAGATATCCAAGCTGTTATGAATGGATTAAAGATGAATTAAAAGGGGTTGATGTTCCAAATATAGATATGGTTGTTTCGGGTGCTGATTTATTTAATAAAAATTTAGAAAATTATTCCGCATTATTTATTGGTGGTGGAAATACTTTTAAATTACTAAAAGATTTGAAAGATAGTGGTTCATTTGAAAAAATAAAAATTTTTATTGAAAATAACGGTATTGTTTTTGGAGGAAGTGCTGGTGCTATAATTCTAGGGCAATGTATCGACACATGTAAATATGCAGACAAAAATGAAGTTGACCTTAAAGATTTAATGGGTTTTGATGTAGTAAGCCATTTTTCTTTTCTTTGTCATTTTACAAATCAAGATGAAGAAAAGACTAAATTAAATAAAAACTATCTGCTAGAATTATCAAAAAAGGAAAAAATAATAGCTCTCCCTGAAGAAGATACTATTTATTATGAGAATGGCAAATTTGAAATTATTGGAAATAGACCATTTTATATTTTTGAAGAAGGTAATATGATTTCGTATAATGTAAATCAAGATAGGTTAACTGAATTTTTAAAGTTAAATAGTGATGCTGATTTATTTAAATAAGCAGCCCCCAAAACGCCGAAAGGCTCCAAAAAGTCCGCGCGCAATTCGGGCTGTAAATCCCACAAAAAAGCGCACAAATTTTCCTCGCTTCCCGCACCGCGCATAAAACCAAATTCGCACGGAAAACTACCTTCAAAAAGGATTTTGGAGGACATTATGAACGAGATGTTTTGTTTTCAGTGCCAGCAGACGGCGCACAACACCGGCTGCACGGGCAAAGCGGGCGTGTGCGGCAAAAAGGCCGATACCGCAAACAATCAGGACGACCTCATCGGTGCGCTCATCGCGCTCGCCTGCACGGATAGGCGCAGCGAACGCACAGACGAACTCATTTTAAAAGGACTTTTCACGACAATCACGAACGTAAATTTCAACAATGATACCATTCTCATGTTGAAAAACGAGATTGAGCAAGCGTGCAAAGCCCTTTCGCATACCTTTACGCCTTATGATATGAGCAAAATCTGGAACGCCGACGAAGACACACGCTCCCTAAAATCGCTTCTGCTGTTCGGCATCAAAGGCATGGCGGCGTATGCGTACCACGCCCGCGTCTTAAATCGCACCGATGACATCGTGAACCGCTTTTTCTACGAAGCCCTAAAAGCTCTCGGCGAGCCGCTTCCCGCAGATGCCCTGCTGGCGCTCGTCCTCAAGACCGGCGAAGTCAACCTGCGCTGCATGAAGCTCTTAGATGAAGCAAATACCGCAGCGTTCGGCGACCCCGTCCCCACGCAGGTGCCGCTCACCATCGAAAAAGGCCCGTTCATCGTCGTCAGCGGCCACGACCTGCACGATATGAAGCTTTTGCTCGAGCAAACGAAAGACCGCGGCGTCAACATCTATACGCACAGCGAGATGTTGCCTGCCCACGGCTACCCGGAGCTCAAAAAACACCCGCACCTAAAGGGCAATTTCGGCACCGGCTGGCAGAACCAGCAGACGGAGTTCCACAATATCCCTGCACCGATTTTGTTCACCACAAATTGCCTCATGCCCGTGCGGCAAAGCTATTCCGACCGCATGTTCACCACATCCGTCGTCTCTTACCCGGAGCTGCAGCACATCGGCGAAGATAAAGACTTCACGCCCGTCATCGAAAAAGCGCTCGAGTGCGGCGGCTACAAAGAAGATAAGCACATGACCGGCATGAACGGCGGGCATTTCGTCACCACGGGCTTCGCACACAACGCCGTGCTTTCTCATGCCGAAAAGATCATCGAGCTCATCAAAGCCGGGAAAATCCGCCGCATTTTCCTCATCGGCGGGTGCGACGGCGCCGCGCCCGGGCGCAGCTATTATACCGATTTTGCAAAGCTCACCCCTTCGGATACCCTCATCTTAACGCTCGCCTGCGGCAAGTACCGCATCAACGACCTCGACCTCGGCGAGATCGACGGCCTCCCGCGCATTTTGGACTGCGGCCAGTGCAACGACGCGTACAGCACCATTAAAATCGCCTTCGCGCTCAGCGAAGCGTTCGACTGCACCGTCAACGACCTTCCCCTCACCCTCGTCCTCTCGTGGTATGAGCAAAAAGCCGTCTGCATCCTCCTGACGCTCCTCTACCTCGGCATACAGAATATGTATCTCGGTCCCACCATCCCCGCCTTCATCTCCGAAAACGTCCTACAAGTCCTCCAAAAAAATTATAACCTCACCCCCACCTCCGAGCCGGAGAAGGATTTAAACGCCATTCTACAAATGAACCACTAAAAAGCCATTACCCCGTGCAGCTTCAAAGTTGCACGGGGCTCTTACTATTTCTCATTTGACTTGTCTTTTTCTGCTTTGATACGTTCGATTTCTTCCTCTATTATGCACCGAACTGATCGAATACACATTGGCCGCAACAATATCTGCGATCGAACGAAATCCGTGGTCTCGAAGTGCTTTCACTCTAAATCCGCCTTTTTCACGATTGATTTCTTCTACCGGAATATCTCGAAGCACATCTAATACGTTTCGGGTCACGACCAGATTTGCTGCTTTTTCAATATCCATCTGCACGTTGTCTTCGTACTGTGCAATCTCATCCAGTTCTTCCAGCATCATGCGATGTTCCTGTATCAATCGCTCTGCATCCGCCGTATCAAAAAGCTTTGCCAACTGTATTCTCTCCTTTTCTGCCGATTTCAGCTTATTTTAAGTATGACGTAACAGTTCTTATTTGTCAATATTTCTCTATGCAAACCTCAAAACTTCTCATTAAACATTAAATACATATTTTTCCGAATATTGCAAATGATTTTCTATCCTCACCCCCGCCTGTCGCTTTTCCGCTCACCTTACCTATTCTTCAAATTAAATATATTTACATTGTACTTTTCCCGTGCTATGATGGTCTTAACAAAGACGAAAAGGTGATTTTATGGCGAAAAAGCTGGCACACATAAGTGAAGATCATTCCCGCGAGCAAACCGTATACGAACACCTCACCGGCACGGCAGAGCTTGCAAAGCAGTTTGCCGCCGCATTCGGCGCGGAGGAAGACGGCTATCTGCTCGGTTTACTGCACGACATCGGCAAGTACAGCGATGCCTTTCAGCATCGATTAGACGGCGGCGTGCGCGTAGACCACTCCACGGCCGGCGCAAAAGAAGCTTGCGCGCACGGTGTCGGGTATCTGGCGCTCGCCATCGCAGGCCATCACGGCGGCATACCGAATTTCGGCTCCCGCGCCGATACCAAAAACGACGCTACCCTCTCGGGCCGCTTAAAACGCGACCTCGAACCGTATGACGATTGGAAAACCGAAGTCACGCTGCCGCCGGTCAAGTCCTTTAACATGCGAGAATTCAACACCGGGTTTCGTCTCTCGTTTTATATCCGCATGCTGTTTTCTTGCCTTGTTGATGCCGATTTCATCGACACCGAAACCTTTATGGATGGCGCACTTGCCCCGCGCGGCAACTACGATGCGCTCCCTGCGCTGCTCGACCGCTTGGAAACGCACATCGCACCGTGGTATCCGCCCAAAACCGAGCTCAACCGAAAGCGCTGCGCCATTTTGGATGCGTGCAAGGCCTCCGGCAGCACCGCCGCACCGGGTGTTTATACGCTTACCGTGCCGACGGGTGGCGGAAAAACGACCGCTGCCATGGCATTTGCGCTGACCGCTGCCGTGCAAAACTGCATGAGCCGCGTCATCTACGCCGCGCCGTACACGTCCATCATCGACCAAAACGCCGATACGTTTGAAAAAATCTTCGGCACGGAAAACGTCATTGAGCACCACAGCAGCGCGGAATATCTCTTTTCCGAAAGCCCGAACCCCGCAGAGTACCGCAAAATGCTGGCCGCAGAAAACTGGGACGCCCCCGTCATCGCCACGACCACCGTGCAGCTGTTTGAGTCCCTGTTTGCGAGCAAACCCGCCCGCTGCCGCAAGCTGCACAACCTCGCCAACAGCGTGCTCATCTTAGACGAAGTGCAGACGCTGCCCATGCCGTATCTAAAGCCGTTCACGGCGGCGCTTGCCGAGCTTGCCCGAAAGTACGGCGTCATCGTCGTCCTGTGCACCGCCACGCAGCCCGCGTTAGACGGTGTTTTTGCCGATTTGAAAATCGACCTGCCGATCAAAGAGATCTGTCCCAATGTCCCTGAAAATTTCGAGACCTTCCGCCGCACGAAAATCGCGCAGCACACATTTGACAGCACAGAATCGCTCACCGCCGAGCTCACCGCGCTGCCGCAAGTGCTTTGCATCGTCAACCGCATCGCGGACGCGCAGAAAATCTATCAGGCACTGCCGGAAGACGGCGCGTACTGCCTCACCACACACCTGTGCCCTGCCCACCGCAAAGCGCGCATTAAGGAAATTCGCGAACGCCTAAAAATCGGCCTGCCCTGCCGCGTCGTTTCCACCTCGCTCATCGAAGCCGGTGTCGATGTGGATTTCCCACGCGTCTACCGCGAAGAAGCCGGGCTTGATTCCGTCCTGCAAGCCGCCGGCCGCTGCAATCGCGAGGGCAAGCGCCCGTTAGATGAAAGCCTCGTGACCGTCTTCACCGTCCAAAACACCATCCCGCCGCCCTACATGCGCCAGCCCGCCGCAGCCATGAAGAACATTTCAAAACGCATGGAGAACATCACTTCGTTAGCTGCAATCCGCGCGTATTTTGAGTTCTATCGCGATTTGTACGGCAAAGAAGATCTCGACCGTGAGAAGATTCTCATAGCGTTCGAAAATGAGATGCTCCCGTTCGCCTCCGTTGCGGAAAAGGTACGGGTCATTGAAAGCTGCACCACACCCGTGTATATCCCGATTGACCAAGGCGAAGCCCTCGTTGAGCGGCTGTATCGCGGCGAACGCAGCCGCACCCTGTTCAGAAAGCTCGGGCAGTACAGCGTGAACGTCTACCCGCAGCAGCTCGCTGCCCTGCGCGAAGCCGGCGCCGTGCAGAGCATCGACGGCGGCGCGCTCTATGTCCTCGCCGATCCCCGCCGCTACGACAGTGCCCTCGGCCTCACCCTCGACCAAACCGAAACCGCTCTGTTTATATAAAATAGAAAAGCCGGTAAGGCAAACCCTTACCGACCTCTCTATACAAATCAACAACAATTATTTCTACCCACACTGCCTGTAAAAACAGACAGCGACCTTAACTTGATTTTATCCCATATGCAGTTGGGCTTTCAGCGCGTCCTGAAGGACCTGCGAAAAGTTGATGTTCTGCTCCAAGGCGGCGGTGTTCAGCCACGCGGGAATGGTCAGCGTCTTTTTGACGGCTTTTTCAAAGTGCGTTTTGGCGTATTCTTCCACGTCCACGGTGATGATGTTCACGAACGCGCCGTCCATCGACACTTCCAGTTCGGCGGCGACGTCTGCAAGGCGGATCGCGTCCACGGACGAGGGCGCCGGGGCGGCTTCACCGTCTTTTTTCAGCCAGTACAGATACCCGGCAAGGCAATCGACCGCCATGTGCAGCGATTCATCGAGCGTTTCGCCGCAGGTAGACAGATCGTTCAGATCGGGGAAAACAACAGAATAACCGCTTTCTTCCTTAAAAAAACAAGCGGGATAAGCTGACAGCATAAAATCGACCTCCTGATATAGTCTAAGCGGAAGCGGGGAAGATTATTTCAAACCTGCCTGCTTCAAAATGGAATTTTCCGTGCCTTTCGGAATGTCCTTGCAATGAAACGGAATGGTGACCTTGCCGGGCTTCGTCGGGTGCGTATAATGGCGGTGCGAACCCGTCTGCATCTTGAACACCCAGCCGTCTTCTAAAATGATCCGTTCCAACTCCTTTGGCTTCTTCGGCATTTCAATTCCCCTCCTGATTCAAATCTATTATACCATATGATACGTATTAAAGCAATACGTATTCAAATTATGCTTTATAAGTTCCGTAAAAAATAAACTAAATTCAAATTTTATCTTGACAAGACCAAATAATCGTTATATAGTTGAGTTATTAAAACAACATCAATTGAAGTTTGAAAGGAGTTGATCTTATTGATTCAGTTGGAAGTCTGGGGCCCGTATGCGTTATTCACACGCGGAGAAATGAAAGTCGAGCGTGTAAGCTACGATGTCCCCACCCCGTCCGCCGCGCGCGGTATAGTTGAAAGTCTGTATTATCACCCCGGAATACGCTGGCATATCCGCCGCATCTACGTTTTGAACCCCATCGAGTTTACCACCATTCGGCGCAACGAGGTAAAAAGCAAAATTCTCGGGAGCACCGCCATGCGCATCGCGCAGGGCAAGGAAGATGAGCCGTACCTCGTCACGACGAAACAAATCGTCCAGCGCGCCTCCATGGTGCTGACAAATGTCCACTATGTCATCGAAGCGGAGTTCGAGATGCTGCCGGAAAAAGCCGCACCCGGCGATAACCCCGGCAAGTTTCAGGACATCGTCACGCGCCGCATGAGAAAAGGCCAGTGCTTTTCCACCCCGTACTTCGGCTGCCGCGAGTTTCCCGCACACTTCAAGCAGTGGGAGGGCGGCCCGATCCCGACGATTGACGAGACGCGCGACCTCGGCTTTATGCTGTACGATTTCGATTATTCCGACCCACAAAATATCACGCCCCTGTATTTCCGTGCCAAAATGGAGCACGGTGTCATTCAGGTGGCCGGCTGCGAGGTGTTCAGATGATCCTGCAAGCCTTAGTTCAGTATTACGAAGCGCTCCTTGCCCGCGGTAAGATTGACCGCCCGGGCTGGAGCAAAGTCAATGTCAGCTGGCGTCTGGACCTAAACCCGGACGGTTCCCTTTTCGATGTTTCTCCCCTCCAAAAGCCCTCTCCAAACGGTAAAAAGATGCTGCCGCAGCAGCTCGCCGTGCCCGCACAGGTCAAGCGCTCTTCCGGTGTTGCGGCAAATTTTCTGTGTGATACGTCTTCCTACCTGCTCGGCGTGGACGACAAAGGTAAGCCCGAGCGCACCAAAGCTTGCTTTGAAGCCAGCCGCGAAAAGCATCTGGAAATTTTGAAAGATACCCCCGGTGAGGCTGCCGCGGCCGTCCGCGCGTTTTTCGACACCTGGAATCCCCCCTCTGCCGTCGAGCACCCTGCTTTGCAGCCCTATCTTTCGGAAATTTATAAGGGCGGCAATCTGATCTTTTATTATAACAATAAGCCCGCGGCAAACGACTCTGACATCGTCGCCGCGTGGCAGCAGGCCTATGATTCTGCTTCAGATTCCGACACGCCCACCCGGTGCAGTGTCACCGGCAAGCTCGCCCCCGCCGCGCGTCTGCACGGCAACATTCAGGGCGTGCGCGGCGCACAAAGCTCCGGCGCATCGCTCGTTTCGTTCAATGCCGATGCCTTCTGCTCCTACGGGCACGAGCAGGGCGAGAACGCTCCCGTCAGCACCTACGCCATGACCGCCTACACGCAGGCGCTAAACTACCTGCTGCGCAGTGATAATGTCCGCCGCATCGGCGACGTCACCGTCGTATATTGGGTGGAGAATGCCGATCCTGCCATCGCCGCATTTGCGGGAGCTATGCTTTTCGGTCCGCAGGAGCAGTCCGATTGGAGTGAAAACGACATTTTAGGCGCAATTCAAAAACTTGTATCCGGCAGAACAGCCGATCTACAGGACATGCACCTCAGCCCCGATACACACTTTTACATTCTGGGGCTCGCGCCGAACGCCGCGCGTCTTTCCGTTCGCTTTTTCTGGCAGGATACCTTCACAAAGCTCGCCAAAAACATAAACGCCCATTACGAGCGTTTGGAGATCACCCGCCCGGCCTACGAAAAATTCGACACGCTTTGGCCCTACACCCTCGCGCGCTCTGCCGTCCGCTTTTCCAAAGACTGGAAAAAAGCCGATGAAGAGCTGCAAAAATCCTTCCCGCGTCTTTCCGGCGACCTGCTCACTTCCATCCTAAACGATACGCGCTACCCTGCCACTTTACTAAACGGCACCGTGCAGCGCATCCGCGCCGAGCACGATGTCACCTGGGCGCGCGCGTCCGTCATAAAAGCTTATTATTCTAAAAACGAAGACCCGCTTTGTCCAAAGGAGGTTTTGACCGTGTCCGTAAACAAAGAAAGCACCAATATCCCCTACAATCTCGGCCGCCTGTTCGCCGTTCTGGAGCGCACACAGGAAGCCGCAAACCCCAACATCAACACCACCATCAAAGACCGTTTTTTCAACTCCGCTTCCGCTACACCGAGCCTTGTGTTCCCCACGCTCATCAATTTAGTGCAGAAGCACCTTGCAAAGCTCAACGAGGGTCAGCGGATTGCACTGGATAAATCCATCGGCGAACTTTCGGACAAGCTCGGCGAAACCTTCCCAAAGCAGCTTATGCTTGCAGAACAGGGCGCGTTCCAGCTCGGCTACTACCAGCAGCGTCAGGAGTATTTTAAGAAAAAGACAGACACCACCGAACAGAAAGAGGAGGCATAACCATGCGTGAACCCATTCAAAACCGCTATGATTTCGTGATCTTATTCGATGTGGAAAACGGCAACCCCAACGGCGACCCCGATGCCGGCAACATGCCGCGCGTAGACCCGGAAACCGGCAACGGCATTATAACCGATGTGTGCCTAAAGCGCAAGATCCGCAACTACGTGCAGGACGTCAAGGAAGATGAGTCCGGCTGGCGCATTTACATTAAGGATCAGGTTCCGCTCAACCGCAGCGACCTCGAAGCCGGTGAAGCGCTCGGCATCGGCGAAGAGCTTGCCGAGATTCAAAAAGGCAAGGACGCCAAAAAGATTGTGACAAAGCTCCGCAGCAATGACCCGGATATCGACCTCAAGCTCCGTGACTTCATGTGCAGCGAGTTTTTCGACATCCGCACATTCGGCGCAGTCATGACAACATTCGTAAAGGGCGCTTTAAACTGCGGTCAGGTGCGCGGCCCGGTGCAGCTCGGCTTTGCCCGCTCCATCGACCCCATCGTGCCGCAGGAGGTCACCATTACCCGCACTGCCATCACCACCGAATCCGACGCCCAGAACAAAACCACCGAAATGGGCCGCAAATACGTCGTGCCCTACGGCCTTTACCGCGCAGAGGGCTTCGTTTCCGCCAACCTCGCCCGCCGCGTGACCGGCTTCTCCGAAGAAGACCTTCAAATGCTCTGGCAGGCTATTCTCAATATGTTTGAAAACGACCACAGCGCCGCCCGCGGCAAAATGGCCGTGCGCGAGCTCATCATCTTCAAGCACGCATCCGAGCTTGGCAACGCCGCTTCCTATAAGCTGTTCGATGCCGTAACGGTTAAAAAGGTCGACGGCGTAGCCGTCCCGCGCAAATTCTCCGATTACACCGTCACCGTTTCCGAAGACCTGCCCGAAGGCGTCACCTGTGAACGTCTTTCCTAAATGGACGCGCGTGAAGACGGACTTTTAATGTCCGGCATCCAGCACTTCGCGTTCTGCCGTCGCCAGTGGGCGCTCATCCACATCGAGCAGCAGTGGCAGGAAAACGCCCGCACCGCACAGGGGCAGCTTGACCACGTCCGCTGCCACGATGAAACGTTGTCCGAAAAGCGCGACAACGTTTTCACCGTGCGCGGCATGCGCGTGTTCAGCCGTAAATTGAACCTCTCCGGCGCGTGCGACGTCGTAGAGTTTCATAAAGACAAAAACGGCATTTCTTTAGAGGGGCAGCCCGGATTTTGGCTGCCCTACCCCATCGAGTACAAGCACGGCCGCGAAAAAGAGACCGATGCCGACCGCTTGCAGCTCTGCGCCGAAGCCATGGCGCTTGAAGAAATGCTCGTGTGCGATATTCCCGCGGGCGCGCTCTACTATATGGAAACGCGCCGCCGCGAGGTTGTCCCGTTCACGGAAGAACTCCGCCGCAAAACGGAAGACACCGCTGCCGAAATGAACCGCTATTTCGCCCGCGGCTACACACCAAAAGTCAAACCCGGCAAGCACTGCAACGCCTGCTCGTTAAAATCGATTTGCCTGCCGGTGCTGTGCAGCCGTGCAGACCCCGTCTCATACCTGCGCGCCCACATTTTTGAAAGCGAGGAGGATACTCCGTGAGACAACTGCTCAACACCCTGTTCGTGCTCAGCGAAGACGCGTATCTCTCCGTAAACGGCGAAAACGTCGTCATTAGTCGCGAGCAAAAGGAAGTCGCGCGCTTCCCGCTGCACACGCTCGAGGGCATTCTCTGTTTCTCCTACGCCGGCGCAAGTCCCGCCTTGATGGGTGCCTGCGTGCAGCGCGGTGTGGACATCGCGTTTTTCTCCCCGCGCGGGCAGTTTTTGGCACGCACCGTCGGCGAAGAGCATGGCAACGTCCTCCTGCGGCAAACGCAGAATCGCGTGTCCGATGATCCCTATCAAAGCTGCCGCTACGCCCGCGGGTTCATCCTCGGCAAGGTCTATAACGCCCGCTGGGTCTTGGAGCGCGCCACGCGTGACCACCCCCAGCGCGTACCCGTGGAAGCGCTTAAAATAGCCGCCGCACAAATGGCACAGTCTTTGCCGCTCATCGCCTCCTGCGAAGACCCCGCGCAGCTGCTCGGCTTCGAGGGCGAAGCCGCAAAGCTGTATTTTGGTGTGTTTAACCACCTCGTTTTGCAGCAACAAAGCGACTTCCGTTTTACCTCGCGTAGCCGCCGGCCACCGCTCGATAACATCAACGCCTTGCTTTCGTTCGCCTATACACTCCTCACGCGCGACTGCACCGCCGCGCTCGAAAGTGCCGGGCTCGACCCGTACATCGGCTTCATGCACCGCCCAAGACCCGGTCGCCGCAGTCTCGCACTCGACCTCATGGAGGAGCTGCGCGCCGTGTATGCCGACCGCTTTGTGCTCTCCTGCGTGAACCGCAAGATCATCACCGCAAAGCACCTGCAAAAGCAGGAAAGCGGTGCCGTGCTTTTAACGGACGACGGCCGCCGCGCATTTCTCGGCGCATGGCAAAGCAAAAAGCAGGAGCAGATCACGCACCCGTTCTTAAAAGAGAAGATTCCGTGGGGGCTCGTGCCCTACGTGCAGGCGCTCCTGCTCGCCCGCACTCTGCGCGGCGATCTGGAAGCATATCCGCCGTTTTTCTGGAAGTGAGGTCAAAATGCTGGTTTTAATTACCTACGACGTCAACACGGAAACCGCCGCCGGGAAAAAGCGTCTCCGCAAAGTCGCTAAAAAGTGCGTAGACCACGGGCAGCGCGTACAAAACTCCGTTTTCGAGTGCTTGCTGACCGCCGCGCAGTATGTTACACTGAAGGCAGAGCTCACCGCGCTCATCGAGCCCGAAACGGACAGCCTGCGGTTTTACCGCCTCGGCAATCAATATAAGCAAAATGTAGAGCATGTCGGCGTACAGCCCGCCTACGCGCAGGATTCCGTCCTGCTCATCTGATTACCCGCAGTGCGAAGCCAAAGCGCACACGCTTTTCCCGCTTCCTTCGCACCAAATCAAAACCCAAAATTTGTCCTTTTTAAAACGCCACCGGCAAATTCTCTCTTTTCGCGTCTTAAAGAGGCAAATTCTTCTCCCTTTTGCGCAAAAACAGATGAAAACTTTGTCTGTTTTTGCTGTCGCCCTCCACCCGGAGGGCGTGGATAGAAATTTTTCTATCCATACCTTCGCCGTTTTCCTCCTCAGGTCGCCCTCCACCCGGAGGGCGTGGATAGAAATTTTTCTATCCATACCTTCGCCGTTTTCCTCCTCAGGTCGCCCTCCACCCGGAGGGCGTGGATAGAAATAGGAGCATCCGGCGCATACGGCAGCAGCATCACCTGTCGCCCTCCACCCGGAGGGCGTGGATAGAAATCTGCACGGCTGTCTGCAT
>ULVH01023436.1_pt1 | contig 19111 bp, 24 predicted proteins | sample 1959261 | NCBI WGS metagenome assembly ULVH01 (sample SAMEA4835781, study PRJEB28245) | human gut metagenome | biome: gut microbiome; material: fecal sample | place: Denmark | collected 2008
TGCCCGGCAATCTCACGGACCCGGCATCGGCTCCGGTATGGAGCCGGCCCGTACCAAAGCTCTCGGCAAAGAGAATTGCCCCGTCAGCTTTTCTTCGTTAAAAAAGATTGGACTCCCCTTCTCTAACCGCAATCCAAGCAAATTGTTTTGTACTACAACGAAAGAACTCCCTCCCCAGCCACATCGCCAGAGAGGGAGTTTTCTTTTCAGGTACAGGTTGTCAGAACAGCTTTCCGGGGGTGGTCTGGTTGCCAATGTAGGTAGCCTGGCCAAACGCCAGCATAGGCAGGAAAATCACAGGTAGGAAGATGAGCCCCAGGCAATAGCCTACACCCTTCCCGAACGCAGCCGCCAGCTTCAGGTTCATGGCCACACCCAGGGCAAAGGCAAGGATCGAAACCACCGACAGCAGGAATCCATCCAGGAACCATGGTGCCACAAACAGACCCAGGTAAACCCAGAACCATGGCGTCACCAGCCAGGTCTTAGAGACCTGGTTGTAAACATTCCAAAATGGGATGATCGAGTACCAACCAGCTGACTGCTCCCACCCCTTACGGAGTGGGGTTCTTAGAGAAGGGCGCATAGCGTCCTTCTCTATTACTACCCATTCCATTGGTTGGTGGTGTCACCGGGGAGGGAGTTGTTCGCCCCTTGTGGGGAGAAGGACCCTCCGGCGTATGCATGCCTGCTGCGCAGCCTCCCAAAGGAAACTACATGCGCCAAAACATCCACTTTACAGCTGCGGAGGATAGTTGCCCATCCTCATGCGGCTGATGCACAGTCCCTAGCAGAGCTTGCGCCCCGCCGTGTGAGACTGCCGTGCCGTCTCTCAGTGCGTGCCTTAGGCGAGTCCTACGACTCGCTTCCTCTGTTGAAACAGAGGCCGGCGTGCTAAGTATGGGGTGGCGCTCGTCTTACCACCCGCTAATCGCTGGGGGAGTCTATAGGCTGTGGAACATTGTCCCCGCTGGGGGCGAAGAAATCATCTTACGCAGTCTTGCTGCGAACGCCCATGCTGCTGGGCAGGTGCTTATCGCCGGCGGCGAGGTCTGCCATCGCCTTATTGTGCATCTGGAGAAACTTCGGATAGTCCCTGTTGCACGCGCTGACCAGAAAACCATCCAGCGCTTTGTTGCTATGCATGATCAGGAAGGCTGAATACAAGTCCCGCTGGACCCTGGCGCCATCCTCAAGGATGTCTACCCGCTGGGACAGCTTCTTCTTGATATATTGGCCGGTCATATGGTGGAACTGGGAGGCCCTGGCCTTCCAGGTGTTGATCCGATAGAAGGCACCGCCTTGGGCGAGGACCTTCTTCTCCAGGATGGAGAGAAAGGACCCCGGCGACTTGTTGGCAATCGACTTGCCGAACCTCTTTTTGGAGAGGTTCTTGCCCTTCTTATTCTTCCGGGTCTGCTTGGACCGCCTGGACAGTGCCCTCCAGGACATATCCTCCACATAGAAGCGGTCGCCGGCGGCGAGCAGCTGGTTCGCCAGCTGCTGGTGTCTGACTTTCCGGAGGTCTGCCTGCTTGCGGTAGAGGTACCGCCTGTGCCGCTCCATCTCACGGTACTGTTTGCTCTTTACCCACTTGCGTTTGCCGTGGCTGTCGAGCATTTCCCTGGGCAGGCGGTTCCTGGGGATGATCTGCCCATCCTTGTCGAACATGCCAGGATTGGTGGCCCTGCGGGACCGGTCCATGGCCCGGTTGATGCGCCGGATATCCTTCTGGAGGTTCTGGGCGCCTGGCGCCAGCTCCACCAGTCCAACTGTCTTGTCGGCGCTGTAGGCTAAGGTCTGAGGCCCGATGTCCAGGCCTACACGCCCCTTACCCATCGGATGGAGCAGTTCGCCTGTGTCTGGTTTAGCTTTTACGGGCGGCGCGCCCTTCAGCACCAACTGGAGGAAATACCGCCAGCCCTCAGGGTACGCCTTGCGGGTGATCCGGCAGTAGCAGACCTCCCGGCTCAGGGCCTCAGCCTCGTAGCCGTAAGCATCTTTGCGGCTGCGCTTGACCCTGATACCAGTCTTATGCCGCCCCTGCCCAATGAAAACCTTCATGGTCGTCCTGTCGAAGACAATGTTGGTGGAATTATTCTTTCCCTCGATGGTGAGGAACTTGTTGATTCCTGAAAAATGGATCGACCTGCCCTTGCTGTAGAGGCAGCTCTGGAACATGCTCCACACATCATCGGCCAGCCGCTGGGCGACCATACTGCCAACAAAGGCGGTGTAGCTGCGGCGGTATTTGGCCATCCGCTTTTCGAAGTCTCCACGGGAGAACCCATACTTGCGGATCATGCCGTTGCGGGCCTCATAGAGGAGCTTCTGCTTAGCCTGAAACTCCCTGACCTTCTGCCGCAGCTGGGTGCGTTTCATCTCCCTTGCCTTGGAGAGAGGTTTCTTTTTGGCCTTTTCATCCAGCTCTGCGAGGAGCTTCATGTCCGGGCCGTACTCCGAATGCAGGTCAGCGAGGGCCTGGTTGGTCTCGCGCCACAGGCGAGTGCGGGTCATCTCGTTCAGCTGAGTCTTGTACCACTCGATCAGCTGGTTCTTGAGCTTGTTTTCGATCTGGAAGATCTGGTCGAGGAAGCGGGTGTCTCTGGGATAGCAGTTGAGCGGCAGCGTCAGAACGCAGCGTTCACCGACCTCGATATCTTTGTTCCAACGGCTCATCGACCGCACCTCCTTTACCCGTGGTTCTTTTGGCTGGCTATGTACTGTTTGATCGTTTCAGAGCTGACCTCGCCTGCAGTGGAGGCAAAGTAGCTCCTCGTCCACACCGACTGTGCCCTGGAGAGCTCCGAAAACTCCCTCAGCAGCACTCTTGCTGTGTTTGTTTTGATGATGCGCACCGCATCGGCCGCACTGACATCAGGCGGTACATTAACAAATAAATGACAGTGATCTTTATCGCATTCCAGGGCCAGTACCTCAAAGTCGTTTTGCTCGCAGATTTGGTAGACCAGTTCCTTGAAACGGGCCTCCAGACCATCGTACAAGAAGATCTTCCTCCGATAGCGCGGGCAAAATACCAGGTGGTAGTTGATCATGGACACACTGGTATTGCGATGCTTATATTTCGTTTTCATGTATATATTATATGCAGCAACTGAAAACCCGTCAAGCATTTTTGCAAAAAATACAACATTTGTTTGATTACATAGTGGAAAGCAGGAAGCAAGGGGAGACGGTCGGGACATTCGTCCCTTCCGCCTCCCTAATCTGCATAGCTAACAGTCTGGCCCCGCTTTCATCCCACCCCTCACGGAGCGGGCTTTCCCGCGGTCCATTTTGTAAGCCCATCTTGCGGAAGAGAAATATATTGGCGATGATCATCAGGATGACTACTGCCAGGGCGATGATGGCAAAGATGGAAACGAACCCTCCCATCAGCAATACCAGTCCGCCAAAAATGTCTTCCATAGAAACAACTCCTTTCTTTTTTCGTACCCAGACCAGTATCGGTCGGGCATCAGAATGTCTTGTTATATGCAAATCCTTGGGAAATCATTCGTTATGCAAATCAGCTCTGTTCCGGCCTATCAGATGCGGGCAGTTTGCATATCATTGGGACATCTTTCTTAAAAAAGGAGCGAGTTTTTCATGAACACGAATCACTGCCGCCGCGATCGCATCCATCCGGGGGATCTGGTGGATATTGTCCTAAAGAAGGATCAGCCGACTGGGAAGCTGACCCGTGGCATTGTCGGCAGGCTGCTCACCAACAAGGGCTATCACCCTCGCGGGATCAAGGTGATGCTAACGGATGGCCAAGTAGGTCGGGTGCAGCACATCTGCGGGCTGGCCTCCTTGGAACAGGAACCCGGCACTATGTCTCCTCGTGGGCGGAGCCGGGGACTGGACAAGGCAAACACGGCAGCAGTGGAACTCGATGACCTGGTTTGATGCAACGATTTGGTCCCACCCCAGCTTTGGGATGGGACCGTTTTTTCTTAGAGAGCTCGCGTGAGAAGTTGCGAAAACATATCTAAACTTAATCGAACAGCCGCATTTGGGGCGGCAGTGGGAAAACCTTGGGCAACATCTTTTTTGCCAATTCGATATGAGCTTCTACCTGCGGAACATAGGGGAAGTCCGTATCATACTTGAAGTAGCATGCACCTAAAGTCAACTGCCCCGACCCATAAAGGGTACGGAGCTTGCTAAGGGCCCTAACCCTCCATAGTTTCCAGGGCTTGTAGCTCATCGCATTTGGTCCTTGCGTCGCTCCCGAAGGAGTGCTCCCAAGCGCCGCTTTTACATGCGGTACCTGCGGTACAGCAGGCCTATGGCTACATCGCCGGGTGGTTGACAACACCCGTTTTTTAGTCCCGCCAGGATGTACCCGGCAGGAATATGTGTTTTCTCGAACCGGCTTAGCCTTTTGGCTAGGCCGGTTTGGCTTCTCCGGGGCCGCTCGCATCTGCGACGGCAGGAGCAGGCTTCGGCAGTACGAACTTGGGCTCCGGATCGCCCGCTGCGTACAGCCTCCCCAGATACTGGATGTTCATGGCGCCTGCCCGGTCGTCGTTGGTGCGATAGCCGCAGGCATCGCAGACATATTCGTGGGTCTCGCGGTGGCGGTTCGACTTGAGGATGCGGCCGCATTTGGGGCAGCGCTGGGAGGTGTATTTGGGCGAAACCTTCAGCACCTCAGCTCCGGCCAGCTGCGCCTTGTAGCTGAGGAATTGCTCGTACTGGTAGAATGCCCAGGAGTGCAGTTCCCGGTTGCCCTTTGCGTCACGCTGGTTGTCCTCTGCGAAGCTGATGCCTGTCAGGTCCTCTACCACAAAGAGGGTGCCGGCGCCATATTCGGAGACGAGTGCCTTCGTGAGGCAATGATTAACATCCCTCATCCAGCGGTTCTCTCGTCCCGAAATGCGCTTCAGCGCCCTCTTTGCGGATTTGGTGCCCTTGGACTGCAGCTCAGCCCGCACTTTTGCAAAGGATTGCCGTTTTTCCATGACCTCCCTGCCGGAGACAAAGGAGGTTTTGCCCTTTTCATCATAGCTGACGGAGAGGAACCTGATGCCGCGGTCGATGCCAACAATATGGGCATAGCTTTCCAGCTCAACCAGGGCGGCCTGCGGCCTGTGGAACTGCACCGGATGCTGGATCCAGTTCAGGTTGCGGGTGATGGACTTCCATTCGCCGTTCTCATCCTTGTAGCGGAACGGGCTCTGCCAGAGCTGCTCCCGCACTGCTTTGTAGCGGGCAACGACTGTCCGGAATACAGACGCGGCCAGCTGAGCCTTCAGCCCAAATTGGCTGCGGACAGTTTGGTACAGCGCCTTATGCAGCTTGAGCACGCTCAGGAAGCAACCGTTGTCGAACGCATATTGGGCGACAAAGTTGCAGGCTTCCATATATGCTTTGGACATGACGCCAAAGGCCAATGCATCCTCTTCGCTGGGGCGAAGGTGCAGTTTCATGGTGAGTGCGATGGTAGGCATAGGTTTCCCTCCTCTCTATATGGAGATAGGTTATACTATACACGCATCGCAGACCCTATTGGCGAAAATACCACCCCGAGGAATCGGGGGAGGTGATGTTAAACCGCCCCTAAAGGGGCGTGGTTTCCACATGACCTTCGGAGAAGGTCACAGACCGAATTGTGCTTTATGAACATCTATTTACAATTTACTCTGGCGATTTTGAGCGAACGGAGTGTGCGCACCAAGATATTCCGGCACAGTTTGAGCGTGTTGTGTGTCCCAATGCCAGAAAAATGATATTTGAAAAATTTTTTCAAAAATACCGATATCGAAGCCGCTACTGCCACTATATGCATGCCCTCATAGGGATATTGGCGCAAAGAAAGAGTCCCTCTCCCGGATGGGGAAGGGACTCTTTTCGGCCTTAATATACAGCCCGCCAGCTCGGCTCTTTGCCTAACTTCTGGTAGTCAGCATCCAGCCGGTCGGCCTCGAATGTCTTACCGTCCTCTGCCAGATCCTGGGTGTCCAGGTCGAAAACCTCTACATAGATGTCAGCGTTGGCGATGGCCTCTTGCACCATGCCCTCACGGACACGGATGGCCATCTGCACCGGCAGGTCATGTTCCTGGATGCTCCAGTCGGCATAGCGGGAGCAGATGTCGTAGCGGATGTGGGCCGACTTTTCCTCGATACCCCACTGCTTCTCCTCTTCCTGCTCGTCGTCGGGACTCAGCCCAAAGACCTCAAGGATATCCTTAAAGTCCTCAGTCATGGCCGCCTGCGCAGCCTCCAGGCTGAGATACGGCGTAGCCACGGCCGTAGACTCGAAATCGTCCATCTTTCTGGTTAGCACAAAAATCTTCATGTTTGTTTTTCTCCTTTCAGTTTTCGGCGACCATCTTAGACAGATACTCGGCAATCCGCTCCAGGGCCTCTTCTTCGAGGAACTGCGAGTCCAAAGCGTCGCAGTACTGGCCCAGGGCCTCCTCGAAGCAAGCCGGATACTCCTTGGGATCCAGCCCCCGCTCACGGAAGCGGTCTTCAACCACTTCCCGGCGGATGATAGCCTCATAGGCATCGGCCGCCTGCTGAAGCTGGGTGCGGCTGAGAGAACTCAGCAGGTTAGGAGTCTCGTATTCAGCCAGAGAATCGATGGAGACGCCCAGTACACGGGCAATGTTCTTGGCGGCGCCCAGGCTGATGTTCATGCGCCGACCCCGCTTGAGGGCCTGCCGGTCGTCGTCGTTGAGCTTTGCCCTACGGCTGAGCTCGCCGATGGTGATGTTTTTCTCCTCGCAGAGAACTCGGATTCTCTCGTATAACTGGTTCATGTTGCCCCTCCTACCCCGTTTAATAGCGGAATTCTTTTTCGTCCAGGTCTTGGTAGCCCAACTCGGACATGATGTTGTCCAGCTGCTGGACCTCGTTCATGTTTAACCACTGGTCGTTGGCCAATTTCCAGACCATGCCGGCCAGAAAAGCCATCATCTTTCTTTCGCGTTCGTCCATGTTGCAATACCTCCTTCGGTTTTGTTGGTCTCCTGATATTGGGGTTTCTGAGGTTGTTTTATGCAGACAGAGCGGGAACTATTCTGGATTCCAAGTGCAAGACTGGTCTCTCTGGGAAGTTGTGCTTATATCCCGAGGACGCGTCTTTCTTAACGAAGAAAAGGGCAGGGAGATTTTCTTTTGCCGGGAGCTGTGACCTTCGAAGAAGGTCATGTGGTGGCCGCGGGCCGGTTCCCTTCAGGAATCTATGCCTGGTCCGTGAGATTGCCACGGCGACGCTCCAGGGTTTCCTGGCAGCCATCCTGCAGGATGTGCGGCGGCAGCTCCGTGGTAGTCTTAAACAATTTGTTTTGCCTTCTTCCCTATTGCAGGCAAAAAAAAAGCAGCGGACCCAAAAACCTAAGTCTCTGAGTCCGCTTTCGGCCGTTAGATTTCGTCCTCATCCCACATGACCTTCTTTTCAGAAAGTCACAGCATGCACTGGCCTTTCTCCAAGGCCGCCTTTAGCTCGGCTTTCATCATGTCTCATCCCTCCGACTTTCCGGCAGTCCGGCAGTCGGGCGAGATGCTGACGCGCCGCACGCTTTTGTAGTTCGTCAAAATGGCGGCCTTCAGCGCCTCAGCCTCAGGCATCACCTGCGCCGGATCGAAGATGAGCTTGACCTCACGGCCGGCGATGGCGTTGCAGAGCCCTACCAGCTCGCCATCCTCGGTGAGCAGGAAATTCTCGCTGCCGGTGGAGACAGTGAGACCGTCCTTGTCCATCTCGACCTTAGTGATCTGCCTCCGGACCGGCCGGATCTCATAGTCGTACCACACAGGCCCATTGCTGACCTGTACCGCAACCAGCCGAATGCCGGGGCGTGCGTGCAGCAGCATTGTGGCCGAATATCGTACTGCCTTCAGTTGCTCTAAGATATTTTGCATTGTTCGTACCTCCTAAACTATATAGTCTCCTGATTCTGAGTCTGATTTGTTATATGCAGGGTCGGAGCGACTCATTCTTTACACAGCAAATTGTTGGTGACGACAATTTGTTTTGCTGGAGCAACGAATGGGCAGCCTCACGGGCCATAGAAAGGCTCTGCGAGGAGCCGGCCCGCGGCTGATGCCAGGCAACGAAGGAAAACCTGTGCAGCCTTTTTCGTTAAAAAAGACACCTGGCAAGTCTTAGAATGGCACCGAAACTCCCGCGCATGGCAATATCTCCAGAATTGACTCCCTATCCAGGATGAGGGACTCATCCTGTGCTTTGTAGTACCCCTGTCTCGGGGGCTGGCAGAAGACATTTCCCAGGATATTTGGGGCCTCCAAAATGACATCGTACTGAGATGCCTCGGCGACCAGCCCAGAGAAGATAGTTCCATCCTCCCCGTATAACAGCACCGTGCGGGCCAGCAGGTCTGACGCCGGGCATTCCAGCAAACTTTTTTGCTCCAGGACTGGCCGCCAGCCAAACCCAATGTGCTGATATGCAGAATCGGTCATCTCTACCGTGTCTTTCTCCGCGCAGCCCCAGATGAGGGCTTGTTTGCTGCGCGGCGACAGGACTGAGGTCCCAAGCGAATAGGTGCCGGACCAATGGATGATGTTGTTGTCCTCAGAGGCGTCCAGCATGTCGTCCCAATCGGACCCGCCGTTCTTATCCTCCAGCAGGCACCGCACACGGCAGGCGTCGCCATCGATCTGGATATCCTTCCCCATCGTCAGGCCTGACGCGGAGAGGATGTCCCAGCTGACATTAAGGAGGATGTTGTCATCCGCAATGAGTCGGTCGTCCACGAATACCCAGCCAATTTCCATGCCAGGCACTGTATCTCCCAGCTCGATTTTAGGCGGGTTGTTGGAATCGCACTTGGTTAGGACTGTGCCTGGCGGCACAGGGATCCCATCCAGATAGATCGTTCCGAACTTCTCTAAAATAGCCATTAAACTGCCTCCTTGCTGTAGGTTTGCAGCGACCAGATACCCTTTCTGTCCACGGCCATGCAGAAGCCAGAATTGGAGACCCAGGGCGAATGGCCGGAGCCATCGTCGGAAAGGCAAAGACCGCTGGACAGCAGAAGGTCATAGTCGTTGATCTCCACCAGGTCGCCGGTGACAAACTCACCGGTATTGGTCCAGATGGCGATCTTCTCACCCTGGGCATCGGACAGCTCTGGCTGGACTGGCTCCAGAACCGGGATCCAGGACGCGTTCTTTCGGTCGCCGGCATTCAGGACACGCATCTCATATTGCCCGTCCCGCAGCCGGACTGCCGCCGGCTTAAAAGGGTCTCCTTCCATACCAAGATCATCCAGCCAGACCCGCTTCCTTGGAGCGGCGGTATTGTCAGGACTTCCCAGGGCTCTGAGGTACTGCTTGAACTCTCCCAGGTCTTCCACATCCTCTCCTCTGCGGAGAAGCCGGATGCGGTATGGTAGCCGATCAATTGTGATCTCCCGGCTTTCAATGAGGGCATTGTGGACCAGTGCATTCCAGCTAATACCTACAACAAGATCGTATCTGGAAACCAGAAGGCCGCCGACGACGACCCAATGGATGAATCTCCCATCACTGTTGCCAATCTCTATCTTTGGATTTTCCGCCGACTGAGGAAGCTGCACCCCCGGTTCTGCCGGCCGTCCATCGATGTACAAGGTCCCAAAAGATCTGCTGATAGGCGCCATTTTCTCATTTCTCCTCTTCTTCGTATTCCTGTACGACCCGTAATCCAGTACGGTCCACCAGGTATATGTCCTTCTCATCGCGGACCCACGGGGATGTGGAATTCCTGTCCAACCGGCGGAAGATGCCGCCTTCCAAGACCAGGTCATAGTCGTTCAACTCCAGCAGGTTGCCGGAGACAAAATCACCGGCAGTTGTCCAGATGGATAGCTTCTTTCCCTGTAGCTTGTCGTCCAGCACCGGTTGGATCGGCTCCAGGATTGGTTGCCAGGCCATGCCACAGAACTCGCTGGCCATAGCCCCGTCCAGAACGACATTTTCGCGGGCGACCCGGCCGGAGAACTGGAAATAGTTGCCTTCATCCACGCTGACACTGTTCGGGACATCGTACCAGACCTTTGGGTAGTCCTTGGCGCTCCCGTTCCCGTAGGCATCCACGAACATCCCAATTTCGCCGAGGTCCGAATCAGAGACGGCGCCGGCCCGTATGAGCCTCATCTGATAGGCGAGCCCATCGATGAGGACCTTCTTGGCCAAGTGTAGTTTCTTCCGCCACAGACATTCCAGGCTAATACCGGTGATGAGCGGGTTCACAGAGATATAGGCGTGTCCAATATCGATCCAGGGCAGTCCATTGCCGTGTGTGTTTCCCAACCGAAGATGCTCGCTGGGAGCGAACCATTCCCCGTTCAGGACTGGATATTCTGTAGCTGGGTCTCCATTGATGTACAGGGCGCCAAAATGGCGAATTAGAATATATTCCATATGTTTTGATACCTTCCTTGTGTTTTCTCTCCAAAATTGGTTTCTCTGAAGCTATCCTATGCGGACTGGAAATTTTCCATTCGGGGCAGGGTTTTGTTTGGCGCCTAATGGTTTTGCGTACAGGATTTGCTGGGAAAGGCTTGAGTCTTTTTTACGAAGAGAAGAGTCGGGGGGATTTTCCTTCGCCGAACAGTATCGCTGCGGGCCAGTTCCCTTCGGGAATCTATGCTATAGGTTCCCGAAAGGAAGCTATGTGGGGTCCGTGAGACTGCCCAGTCTCCAAGCCCAGAATTGGTTGTCTCCGCCGCCGTCCAGAGCAAATTGTTTTCAGCTACAGCCAACTTGCGAAAATATTCTGCAGCAAATTTGCATATAATATAAATAGTGTACAACCACAAAGTCACCTTCTCGGCTATAAATAACCGAGACCCCTTGCGGCGCTCATTGGAAGAACCTCAGATTGGAGGGATACATCATAATCAAGAAGAAAAACGCCCCGGATGTTCCGATGATTGACCGCCGGACCCGGCCCAATTGGAAGCTCGTTCATGTTCCAAACCGGGTGTATATGAACCCGAACAGCCGGACCCGGCAGCGTATCTTCCTGCCCGGGATCGCCCATCTTGTCACTGAGGGTATGTGTGAGAAGCACGGGCATCCGTATGAGTTTCAGATCGTGATCGATGCTCCCCTACGGGATATGGCCAACATCCTTGCTGAGTTTTGCTGCCGTGTGCGGGCCGGCTATCAGTTCGAGCCTGGCGATGTGTTGGACGATATTCTGGCGGATGGGGCACTTGTTCGGCTGGACCTCCATGTGGACCTTCAGTTCCGGCCGGTGCTGCGGGTCGTCTTCCAGGATGGACAGGACCGGTGGCCGGAGGATGAGAAGTGTAGCTACGGATGCAACCTGCAGAATGTGCCGACACCGCTGCTGCTGTATCCGGATATTTGGCGAAAGAAAAATAGAGAGAAATAAATTAGAGGAGGAATTGCAACATGTCTAAGAACAGCAAAAACTTTGTACCAACGGTGCATCAAAAGGCCGGCGAGATCAACCGGACTAATCCAGATTGGCGTCTGGACCTGATCCGCAACGGCGTGCCCTGCGCCTGCTGCGGTAAAATCGAGTACCCCTATGTCAACAATATTTGCGATTGCCATTCTCATGGGCTCATCGAGCGGCATGGGGCCAAATACGAATTCCAGGTGGTGCTGGAGTACCCGGTCTCGGTGATCGGGTTCGTGCTGAACGAGCTGGGCTACCGGGTGCGGGCCGGCGAGGTCTTCCGTCCGGGTGACCTGGTGGAGGGCATCTTCGAGGATTGCCAGGTGCGGCTGGACAAGTTTGCCGACTGCGATGGGCGGCCCATCCTGCGCGTCGTCATCCCGGATGGCTACAACCGGTGGCCGGAGGATCCGGCCTGCGACCCCAAGTACCAGCTACAGCGGCTGCCCTTGGTGCAGCTGCGGAACCCGCGGTACCTCGCGTACTAATTTTTGGGGAGGGAGCAACATGATATATACTCCTGCAACGCGGCTCGCCCTGCAGATCGCCGAGGAGGCGCACCGGGGCCAGACGGACAGCGCCGGTTTTCCCTATATCTTACATCCGATCTTGATAGCCGAGCAGCAGAAGATCGAAGCTGCCGTTGTGGCGGCCCTTCTGCACGATGTCTGTGAGGACTGCGGCATCACCCTGAAAGAGCTGTTGGATCGGGGCGTGCCCAAGGAGGCCGTGGAGGCCGTCCGGCTGCTGACGCATCGCAAGGGGGTGCCGTATTTGGACTACATCCGGGCGATGCGCAGCAACAAGATCGCCGTGGCGGTCAAGCTGGCCGATCTGGACATGAACCTGGAGCCGGCCCGGCTGGAGATGTGCCCGAAGGAGCGGAAGGAACGACTGAAGAAAAAGAGCGACATATATCGCCAGGCGCTGCGCATTCTTGTCTCCAGTCTTTAAGGACTGCAAAATAGGAGCCTTTGGCTGTTGTAGCCGGGGCTCCTGTTTCTTTGTTAACAGACTGGAAAGACCTTCTCCTGTTGGAGAAGGTCTTTTGGCACGCCGCCGCTAGACGCGGGCAAGGGCGCGACAGCCGATGATTCGACCGTCTGCGTCCCGGACCGAGTCGTCTACGATAAATACATCGTCGCGGTCCCGCACAGCTTGTGCAGTGATGGCAGACACAACGAAGGCAACACCTGGCTGCGGGTCAGGCAGCCCAGTGACATCACCGAAAGAGGTGGCGTTGACGGGGACGGCGACGCCGTCGACATCAACAGTGCCAACGCAGGAACGGGAAGTGGCGGCGCGGGCAACCACGCCAGAGGCGGGCAGGGTAAGGACAACCTGGTTGTCCTCGCCGAGCACATGGATGGCGTGGGGTGTGAGATTACGAATCTCCATTATGTACATACCTCCAAAAAAGAATATATTTCCCCCAAATTGGAATGATGTCCAGTTATATGTACGCTTTTCAAAAACTATTCCAGATTCTCCCTCGTTTTTCTAAACAATTTGCAAAATTCGTCGTTTGCAGCAATGGAAAAACCCCTACGAATATCCGCCCAAAGAACGAAGGAGCCACCTCTCCCCTGGCCCCTCCATCCCGCACAAAACAACTACTCCGCGAAACTGTTTCGCCCCAATATAGTTTTGGCGCAATTTGCATATGATACAACCAGATACCAATTAGGAAATACATATACAGTTACAGGAGGAACAATACATATGGAGACTAACATCAACATCATCGCTGGCCGCAAAGAATCTGAGGCCGGCATCCGCTTCGGCACCATCGCTACCGCTCCCTTCTGGATCGACGGGAAGGACGAGTCCATTGACGCGGATGGGCAAGAAGTCCGACTGGGGAACTCGAACCGGGCTGATCCTAACCAGTTAACCTGGAACATTGCAGATGGCAAGCTCATTCAGAGCAACCTCTGCGCCCGGCGCCGCTGGGGCGACCTTTCCTGGTCCGATCTCATCCTGGGCAGCCGGGTGACCATCGACGGTCTGCTGTTCAACGCCCAGATCCCATGCATCGATGAGGATACAGCCCTGTGCGGTAAGTTCGAAATGCCCAAGCACAGCTACTGGGCATACAGCAATCAGCGCAAGGAGCAGCAATCCTTCACGCTGACCCCCGGTCCGAAACCGGAGCCGATCGTCGTCTGCGGGCCTGCCAATGAATACCTGCGGCTCATCCTCACCCCCATCAATCCTGAGTTGAAGGACCTGGTTGGCAAGCGGGTGCGGATGATCCTGGACCATGATGGGAACACCTGCATCATCACTGCCAACCTGGATGAGGTGGATACCTACGATATCACCTGCTCCAGGGTTCAGACTGACGAGGGTAATCTCTCCAATACCTTCGTCCAGTGGCACGCCGACTTAGAGACCCTCTATGTCTCCCGGGACGCCGTGATCGCTGTCGGGATGGTGCTGTCGCCATGCTAAAGCAGCTTGCATTCGGCAGCATCCGGCATGACGGCGTCGAGACCAAGATCTCAGTTGGAGACACGGACCCGATGCAGTCCGGCATCCTGTGGTCCTGGTACAAGGGCCTGTTGGTGCAGTCACACCAGATCATCTGCCCATGGTGGCCCGGCGAGGAGAGTCCAAAACTCCTTACCGGCCTCCCTGTGGAGGTGGATGGATTCCCATTCGTCTGCCGCATCCCGGTCCTGCCCGACGACCAGGATGTCATCGAGGCGGTAGACTGGGGCTCCTATCCATTCTGGTGCCTGAACCCAAAGAATCCCAAACGGCCGCACATGTGCAAGCCGCAGGCCAGCACCAAGGTCAGTCGGGCGACAAGATATGATGTCCGCTGTATGCTGCGACTCATTATGGAACCAGTACCGGTGGCGCCAAACCCGCTCATCGGCAAACCGGTCAAACTCCTCTTTCAGCCCTATGTCCTGCACGGATGGTTGGATGAGATCACAGACTATGACCTGGTCTGCCGGATGACGGAGGATACGCACATCTCCCCCGACTGGGGGATCAGAAAAGGCGAAGAAGTTTATATTGACCGGGAGGCGGTGATGAGTCTCGCCCCCGGTTAAGGAGGAATCCATATCATGGCGAAATTCATTTCGTTTGGGCACTTGAATATCGATGGAGCGGATGAACTGCACATTACCGCTAAGCACGATCCGCCTGTGGACCGGCGCGACATCTTGGGCCGCCTCGTGATGGACCCGATCCTCCCCGACAGCCTCAGCGCCATCATCGGTCAGGAGGTCAAGTTGTTTCTGCCAACAGGCGTCTCCGGACCGCTCATCCTGGAGGAGGTCACCGACTACGATCTCATCTGCAGCGGCAGGGGCATGAAGGAACTCGTCTTCGAGAGAGCCTCAGTGCTGAACATTGTGACCAGAGAGGAGGACTGAGGCATGACATCGATCCATCTCAGCAACATCTTTGGGCTACCGCCGGATGTTGAGAAAATCGCATATTGGCGGGTTTTTGGACAGAAGCTCGTTTCGTCCTGCACTGCAGGAATGTTTTCTTGGGAGCAAGCCCAGAGCTTCCATATTATCGGAGGGATCCCGATCCAGGCCAACGGCATGCAGTTCCTGGCCCGAATTCCAAATGTACCGGATGATGAAGAACTGCTGCCGAGTCTGACAGCAGGCGTCTGGATCTTCAGCAACGGTCTTTGCAGCGTTGGCGACAATGGCGAATTGGCCAGCGCCTCTCCCGTGGAAAAACGGCATTTGCAGCTGGTGCTGGAACCCAAGTGCCCGGACCTGTCCGGCATCCACAGTCTCCGCAAGGCCGACCTGCTGCTCCCCAGCGGCCGCATCACCGTATATATCGAAGACAGCAACGAGTACGACCTCATTTGCTGGAAGACAGATATGCTGGAGCGGACGCCGGAGCAGTACCGGCGCATCGAAGGAGACCAAGTATTTGTGGACAAGTCTGCGATCCTGAACGCCTGCCTATACGGCACCGGCTGAGGGCCGCAGCCCCGCATCAGAGTCCGCCATTTTGGCAGGCTCTGATTTTTTTGCGGAAATTTTCGAAAAGACCTTGACTTTTTCCATAACACCCTGTATAATAAGAATAGATTAGAAGAAAGGAGCGGCCTGTCATGCTGCGAGTTATGATTGCCAAATTGCATAATGAACAGTATTCTCAGAGCTATTGGTTTAATAGTTCTGAGCGTTTGTCGTGCGTGGATTTGGTAACAAACAGGCCGAGAATGGGCGGATTATAACGCCTATAGTCCTTTTGGCATATATGTTTGAAGCCAGTCTGCGCAGACGCGTAGGCTGGCTTTTTTCTATGCTTTCTGATGGTTGGCGCGTTGAGGGGAACCTCAAGGGGCTTGGAGAACTATACTTTCTGTAATCATGGAGGGATGCGCCGAACTTGGTAAGGTGCCCGACTGCTAATCGGGTTGTCCGGGAGAACCGGGCTTGGGGGTTCGAGTCCCCCTCCCTTCGCCAGATATGCTCTTTGCTCTGTTGTGCCGGGATAGGACTGATGATTCTTTTCTAACGAAGAAAAGTGGCCTGGGTTTTGTTTGGCTGCCGTAAGCACTCGCTATAGCCGGTTCCCTCTCGGGAACCGATGTGGGGTCCATGGGATTTCGTTGTTTTGTACTACAGCCGACTATCTCTGCCGCCGCGGGAAACCACATGACTTTCGAAGAAGGTCGCGAGCAGGTCGCACGGACCCAGCATAGGCTCCGGAACGGAGCCGGACCGGGCGAGAGATCCCGGAAAAGAAAACTGCCCCATCAGCTTTTCTTCGTTAAAAAAGACCCTTGCTTGCTCCCGAAAATATAAATCGGAGGAAGTGCATATAATATAAATAGAGTAGGGCACATGGGGTCCACGATTTCCAATATGGCAGCGATGGCAAGTGGCTATGCCAGCCGGTCCTGAACACCGGTGGTCTTCGGGCTTGGGGGTTCGACGCCCTCCGCTGTCGCCACCCGCGAAAGCGGGCCATGTTGTTCTCCTCTTTTCCCCTATTTGCCCGGGCAGGGCTTCCCTGCTCTGCCTGGGCCCATATAGCGGCATAGCTCAATTGGAAGAGTACCTGGTTCTGACCCAGGGGGTTGTTGGTTCGAACCCAGCTGCCGCTGCCAATGCAGCAGTGCGATAATGGTAGTCGGCCCGCCTGGAACGCGGGTATCCTGCAAAGGATTGGAGGTTCAAGTCCTCTCTGCTGCGCCATATGCGGTTGTAGCTCATGATGGAAAGAGCGCGGTAAAACGGATACCGGTCGCAGGCACAGGTTCCAGAAGCACCGAACGGCAAGCAAAGCCCAAGCTGGGGAAGGTCCGGCTGCTGAAATGCGTAGGGAAGCGGGTCATCCTGGATGCTATGCTCAGGCAACGAGAGTGGGTTCGAGTCCCATCAACCGCACCACCGTCGGCAAATGGCCGGCAAATTGGAAAGTTGCTAAAATTGCTCCGGGAACGGGGCACATATCCGGGTGTAGCGCAATTGGTTAGCGCGCATGGTTTGGGACCATGAGGTTGTGGGTTCGAGTCCCACTACTCGGACCAATCTCCTACGCGGGTGTGGTGGAACAGGCAGACACAGCGGTCTTAAAATCCGCTGGTGGAAACACCGTGAGGGTTCGATCCCCTTCACCCGCACCATTTGCAAGTTACCAGCAAGTTAGCAATCCATTGGCACACAAAGGGTTGGAGGTTTTAGGAATGGAAGTTGGATAAGCCCAGCAAATTACATTTACCGCAGGAAGACGGTACATACGGGTCTTTAGCTCAGTAGGTTAGAGCATGCGGCTGTTAACCGCAAGGTCGTGGGTTCGAGTCCCACAGGGCCCTCCATATGGGTCGGTATCCCGTAATTGGTAGCGGCGCGGACTGTAAATCCGTTGCGCTTCGGCGCTCTGTAGGTTCAAGTCCTACCCGGCCCACCAATCCCAGATTCTTCTGGGGTTTTCTCATACAGCCGAACAGTAGTAGGCTCCAGTTGCGGCGGGTATCAACCTTTTAACAGTGGGGCGGTAAGACGAGCGCCGTCTCCAGACTCAGCACGCCGGCCCCGTCCGCGGGGCAGCGGAGCGTAGGCTCCGTGTAAGGCACCAAAGTTCCTGGGAGAGGATACCATGCGGCCGCTGCTGTTGGGGCGCTTCGGCGCCTCGTGCGGCCGTCTTGGATGTCCGGTTGGGGACGCCCCCTTCGAGGGCAAAACCAAGGGAGGGGCTAAGCCCCTCCCCAGGAACCCCACCTCGTAAAGAGGTGGGAGCAGTCAGAAACAATATGCGCCCGTAGCTCAGTCGGCAGAGCATCGCACTTTTAATGCGAGGGTCCGGAGTTCGAGCCTCCGCAGGCGCACCACCCCCTGGCCCGATAGTCAAGCGGTTAAGACGCCGCCCTTTCACGGCGGCAGCACGGGTTCAAATCCCGTTCGGGTCACCAATATGTCCAAGTGGCGGAACTGGCAGACGCGCCCGGCTCAAACCCGGGAGCCCTTTGTGGCATTGTGGGTTCGATTCCCACCTTGGACACCATGCGGCGCCATATGGCCCGCTTCTATGTTGCCCGTAGCTCAGTTGGTTAGAGCGCTGGATTGTGGCTCCAGAGGTCGCCGGTTCGAGTCCGGTCGGGCACCCCATGCTCCCATGGACAAGAGGTTAAGTCCCCGCCCTCTCAAGGCGGTGTCGTGGGTTCGATCCCCACTGGGAGTACCATATGGGACAGTAGCTTACGAGGTCGGAGCGCCGGTCTGAAAAACCGGAGGATGGAGGTTCGATGCCTCTCTGTCCCACCATCATATAGGGGAGTAGTTTAGTGGTAGAACCACGGTCTCCAAAACCGCTGGCAGGTGTTCGATTCGCCTCTCCTCTGCCATGGGGATTCAACAGAATATAGCGGTGAAAACCCGCCGGGACGGCTTCGGCCGCGCCGCCAGCGCAGTAAAAGTCGGTTGCGCAATCCCCTTCTAAATATCCAAATTCCGCCATCGGCCGGCCCGCCAATATTCTTCAACTTTCTCTTTACCGAATTAGTCCATCAGGATTGCAACCCAAGTGATTCCGTAATCGTCTAACCTATATTTCTTTCGGAATAGCTCTCTTGCCATGTCTGCAAATTCTATATTCACCTCAAAATCCATCGGTAAGACAATGTTTTCTTTAATTTGGCAAACTGCAAACTTTTCGCCGGGTTCCAGAGTTGACACTCCCCATGGCTAAAGCCAGGGGATTCTTGGCTCATCGAGGACAGCCTAAGCACCCTGCAGTTACCCGCAGAACACCGAGGTCTTACACCCTCTCCTCAAGCGTTTGGGTAGGTTCCGGTGTGCCCCACCGTACCTTGAATACTTTTTTAGGCGCTGGCCTGTGACTTTCTCTGAAAGTCATGTGGTAGCAGCCGCAGACCCTCTATCAACAGATTCTGGGCCGCGTTTTGATCCCGGTCGTGGTGAGCCCCGCACTGCGGGCAGGTCCACTCCCGAACCGAGAGGTCTTTGACCTCCTTGTTTTGGTACCCACAGCAGCTGCACAGCTGGCTGCTTGGGAAGAAAGTCCCAACCTCTACCAGCATTTTGTGCTGCCAGGCAGCCTTATACTTGAGCTGGCGGGCCAGTTCTCCCCAAGAGGCGTCAGCGATGGCCTTGGCCAGTTTGTGGTTCTTGAGCATGCCGCCAACATTGAGGCTCTCCACGCAAATGATGTCGTAGTCTCTGACCAGCTGTGTGGTGAGCTTATGCAGGTAGTCCTGCCG
>ULVH01077415.1_pt1 | contig 18893 bp, 16 predicted proteins | sample 1959261 | NCBI WGS metagenome assembly ULVH01 (sample SAMEA4835781, study PRJEB28245) | human gut metagenome | biome: gut microbiome; material: fecal sample | place: Denmark | collected 2008
GGCGGGAAACTTAAGCATTTCTACAGTATCACGACATACGCTTACAGGCGGTACATACAGCTTATGGAGTTGATAAGCAAAACCGAAGACGAAAACGACTTATTATACCTGTATTCTGCTGTTATCAGAGTAGTGTTTAATGACAGGATAGAGGAAGAAGAAATAGAACAACTGGACGTAGCAGAAGTTATTAGTACATTTAAGGCGGTAGCCGAAATCGTGGACGCTTCCGTAAATGAAAAAATACGGAACATAAGCGACATTTTGAACGGCAGCCAGCAAGTAGAAGACCAGGGTAGCGCCTTCGACGAATACGACCGGGAAAATGGTTATATCGAGGAACATTCCCAGGAAGAAATATGGGAAACGTACAGAAACGCCCTGGATAATATTTTACAGATATGTATTAAGAATATGCGAAACAGTTATAAGGACTGTTTGGAATCGGACTTAAGCGACCTTTTAGACTACGTTGTATTTCAAGTCGAATATGACAGAGAAACGCAAGCGAAGGAGTAAGTTATATAAATGGCTGGTGCTAGTCTACGAATAGGGGCTAATACAAGCGAGTTTACCAGTCAAATGAAGTCAATGCTTACGCAAATGAAGCTTGTAACCAGCGAATACAAAGTAGAAGCGGCACAGGCGAAGGCGTTAGGCAGCCAGACCGATTTACTTAAGGCTAAACAGACGGAGTTAACGGCTAAGATAAAGCTACAGACGGACGCTATTAAGCTTCAACAGACAAATCTTACGGCACAGAAGCAGAAGCTTACAGAATTACAGGCAACAGAGCAGAAGTTAAAAGAGAAGGTAGCGGAACTTACCGCAGCATACAAGGAAAGCGTTAAGGAGACAGGTAAAGACAGCGAAGAAAGTAAAAAATTAAAGGCACAGCTAGACGAAACGAAAGAAGCACATGCAAAGGCTGAAAACGCAGTTAAGAAACAGGAAGACGCGATAGCAAAAAATACTATTAAAGTCAATGAATCGCGGGTAGCCTTAGCAGACCAACAAACAGAATTAAAACGAACCGAAGAAGAATTAAACAGCACAGGTAAGAAATGGACGGTTTTCGGAAAGGAAATAACAGCAGCCGGAAACAACATGGACGAAACCGGGAAGAAAACGGTAAGCCTGGGCGATATTATAAAAGCTAATTTAATATCCAGCGCTATCATAAATGGCGTTAAAGCCCTGGCTAATGGCTTAAAGACACTTGCGACGGCAGCAGTTGGCGTAGGTTCGGATTTTGAAAGCGGAATGAGCCAGGTAGCGGCTACTATGGGAATCACGACAGAGGAAATAGCAGCCGGAAGCGAAGAATTTGACAAATTGCAGAAAGCGGCGAAGGAAGCGGGAGCAACTACGCAGTTTTCGGCAACACAGGCAGCAGAAGCACTTAACTATATGGCGCTTGCCGGATATGACGCGGACAAGTCCATAGAGACGTTGCCGACAGTCCTTAACCTTGCAGCAGCCGGGGGAATGGATTTAGCGACAGCTTCCGATATGGTTACGGATAGCATGAGCGCACTAGGGGACGCAGCCGGGACTACGGAAAGCTTCGTTGACAAAATGGCGAAGACTTCGCAGAAAAGTAATACAAACGTACAGCAGTTAGGCGAAGCGATTCTAACGGTAGGCGGAACTGCTAAGAACCTGGCGGGCGGCGTGGTCGAAATGAATACCGTATTAGGTATTTTCGCAGATAACGGCGTAAAGGGAGCAGAAGGCGGAACAGCGTTACGAAATGTAATTCTAAGCCTTACAGCGCCTACAGATAAAGCTAAAAAGCAAATGGAAGCGCTGGGCTTACAGGTATTCGACGCAAACGGGAACATGCGCCCGTTAAATGAAACCTTTAACGACCTTAACGGAATCCTGGGAACAATGACCCAGGGAGAACAGACAGAAGTACTTAATAGTATCTTCAATAAAGTAGACCTTAAGAGCGTAAACGCTTTGCTGGCAAACAGCGGGGAGCGCTTCGACGAGTTAAGCGGCTATATTTCAGACTGTGACGGTGCAGCGGCAGATATGGCGGCTACAATGAACGACAATTTACAGGGAAAAGTTACGATACTGAAAAGTGGGCTAGAAGGCTTAGGAATCGCAGCTTATGAGAAATTCAAAACACCACTTACGAACGCGGTAGAAAATATAACGGAAGTTATCGGGCAGCTACAGACCGACTTAACGGACGGCAGCTTAAGCGGAGCATTAGAGAAGATAGCTACAGGCTTCGGAAATATGGTAGAAAAAGCAAGCGAAATAGTGGCGGCTGTTCTGCCTACACTTCTGGAAGGGCTGGGCTGGATTGCAGATAACGGCGACGCGATAGTAAGCGCATTAGCCGGAATCGGTGCGGGGTTCGCAGCGTTTAAAGTGGCTTCGCTTATCCAGGGTGTAGTATCAGCGTTCCAGGCGTTCAAACTGGCAAACGAAGGCGCTACTATAGCACAATGGGCTATGAACGCAGCTATGAACGCTAACCCGATTATTTTAATTGTGACGCTGGTAGCCGGGCTTGTGGCTGCTATTGTTACCTTTATTGCTACGAACGAAGACGCAAGGGCAGCTATCGCGAATGTGTGGGGAAAAATAAAAAATGCTATTGAAGTTGTGGTAACGGCAATCGTGAAATTTTTCACCCAGACGCTGCCGGATTCTTTCGCAAAGGTAATCGAATTTCTGGCGAATATTGTAGCAAAAATCGAAGCCGCCTTTAATGGCGTGGTTACATTCCTACAGCAGCTTCCTAGCAAAATCTGGAACGCTATTATAAGTACTGTAGACGCTATACGCGAGTGGGCATTAGGACTTAGAACGGCAGCAGAAGAAGGAATAACCCAGCTTGTAACGAATGTCGTTACGTTCTTTTCAGAATTGCCGAACAAAATCGCTTACGTTATTGGTTTTTGTTTAGGCTACATTATAAAATTCGGAATTGATTTATACACCTGGGCTACGACGAAAATACCGGAATTTGTAAACAGTGTCGTAATATTCATGCAGCAATTACCGGACAAAATCTGGAACGCTATTATAAGCGCGGTACAGAAGGTAGCGACCTGGGGCGAGAATATGAAGACCCAGGCGGTAACAAAAACGACCCAGCTTATAGCAAATGTGGTTAGCTTCATGCAGCAGTTACCGGGTAAAATCTGGAACGCTATCATAAGTGCGGTACAGCAAGTAACGACCTGGGGCGAACAAATGAGAAGCCGGGCGGTAACAGCAGCAACAAACTTACTGAATCAGACAATTACTACATTGTCGCAAATGCCGGGTAAGGTCTGGAACGCTATTGTAGGCGCTGTACAGCAAGTCGTAAACTGGGGAACACAGTTAGCGGCAAAAGGAACGGAAGCAGCTAATGGGCTGTATAACGCTGTGGTAAACGGTGTAAGAAGCTTGCCTAGCAAAATGGCGGAGATAGGAAGTAATATTGTTTCGGGAATATGGAACGGAATAAGCAGCGGTTGGGACTGGCTGACCGGAAAGGTTAAGAGCCTGGCAAAAAGCTTATTAGACGGAGCAAAGGACGCTTTAGGTATTCATTCGCCGTCAAGACTATTTAGGGATTTAGTAGGTAAGATGATACCGCAAGGTATCGGGGTAGGTATTACGGCAGAAATGCCAACGCTACAGAGTGACTTGAAAGAAGAATTACAGGGCATGACAACTAAGGTAGCGGCAGAGGTTAACCCGGTAACGGCGGTAAAGAATACGGCTAAAATTTCTACTATCGGCGGAGAGGTAAGCACAAAGCAAATTGCAAAGGATAGGGATATTACAGTTATTGTATATACCACAAATACAACGACCTTAGACAAAAAAGTAATTGCTAAGGAAGTGAAGAAAGAAGTAGTTAAGGGAATCACAAAAGACCAGAACGATAAGGATAAGACGAAAGGGGCGGCATAATGCGGGCAACATTCCACATTTTCTATAATGGCGAATCATGCAAGGACGTAGGGTTAAGCGTAATAAGCCGCCCTACTATCCCTGTACCGGAACGGGAGTACGACACTATTAAGGTGGAAGGACGCGACGGGGAGTTACACAGGGATAAGAAGACGTACAAAGATATAGAAATACCGATAAGCTTTAACTTTGTATCGAAGACACCGGACGTATGGGCGCAGGACTTACGAAAAGTAAAAAAGTGGCTGTACAGCGGGAAAGATAACAGACTGATACTTAGCGACGACCCGGAGTATTACTATAAAGTCAAAAAGGCGGTAATGAGTGATACGGAAAGAACGGCGAAGCGCAAGGGGAAATTTGAAATTGTTTTCACTTGTGAAAGTTATATGTATCGGGTAGACGGACAGGACGAAAAAGAAATAGGGGAATACCTGTATAACCCCTACATGAAATCACAGCCAGTATATAAGATATACGGCAATGGAGAAATAACCTTAGAAGTAAACGGAAACCAGGTAACGGCAGAAGTGACAGAGCAGCTAAACATAGATACGAAGTTAGAAATATGCTACAACGCAGCGAATGAGATTAGCAACGCGGCACTTACCGGGAAGTACGAAGGGCTTTACTTACAGGAAGGGGATAATAATTTTAAATACACAGAGGGCTTTAAGGTGGTGTTAGTCCCTAACTGGCGGGAATTATGATAGAGGTATATAGAAGTACTAATACAAATTACCAGAAGAACGGAGATATAACGCTTACGCCCTTAGAATGTATCTTTGAATGGGGGTTAGACGGAATCTGCCAGATAGAACTAACCCACGAATACGACGACCTGGGGCGCTGGGAATACCTGGTTAATGATAATGTTATAGCAGCGCCTACGCCATATTCAGATAAACAGCTATTCAGAATCTACAAAAGAGAAAAGAGCGACGACGAAGTAACAGTATACGCAAGGCATATATACTACGACAACTTAGGAAACTACCTGGTTGATGTACGCCCAACAAACAAAAACGGACAACAGGCGCTTGATATTATATTTAGCGGGACGAAGTTTACACCCCACAGTGATATAACGACAGCGAATACGGCTTATTATGTACGGAAGAACATAGTAGAAGCAATAGCGGGCGACGACGAAAACAGCTTTATAAACCGCTGGGGCGGGGAACGGCTGTACGATAATTACGACGTATATATTATGCGACAGATTGGAAGCGACAAAGGCGTAAGAGCAGAGTTCGGGCATAATCTGGAAGCGATAGAAGAAAGCGTAAGCGACGAAGACGTAGTAACAAGAATTATTCCAGTGGCTTATAACGGGTATGTCCTGGAAGGGGCGAAACCGTGGGTAGACAGCCCCAAAATAGGAAGCTATGCAGAGGTAAAAGGCGCTGTAATAAACTTTGACGATATTAAGCTACAGGAAGATTGTAGCGAAGGGGAAACGGGCTACGCTAATTTAACAGCATTAAGGGCAGCGCTTGTAAAAGCCTGTAACGAGGAATATAAAAAAGGAATCGACGACCCTACGGTTAATTACACAGTTAATATGGTGGAATTGGCAAATACGGTAGAGTATGCGGAGTATAAGCAACTGGAAAGCGTAGAAGTAGGCGATACGATAACCTGTAGACACAAAGGAATAAAGATAGAGGTAAAAGCGCGCTGTATCCGTATCAAATGGAATTGTATAACAAAAGAAAACGAGGAAGTAGAGTTAGGAAACTTCTTAGAAAACTATTTTGATAAGACAAGTAGCAGCATACAGCGGGCGACGGCTTCTATAGAAGGGGCAAATAGCCAGGCTTTAGCAGCGAAGGAAGTAGCGGAAAAGGCGGCGAAAGAAGCAACCAGCGCCCAGACGGCGGCGGAAACAGCCCAGGGAAAAGCAGAGACGGCAGCCGGGACAGCCAGTACGAAGGCACAGGAAGCCCAGACAGCGGCGGAAACGGCAGCAGCCGGGGGCGAAAATGCACAACACTATTACGAATTAACTAAGGAACTATACGACAATGCAAGCATACAGGCGGGACAAAGTAGCGAAGCCTGGTTAGACTTGTCTTATGTAAATAATTGCTATTTGAGCGAGTAAGGACGGTGCAAAGTGGTAGTAGGAAGGCTAGTATTTGACTTCGCCCGTCACAGCGTAGAAAAGACTATAAGGGTTAAACAGTTTGATAGTGAAACGCGAAACCTGTTAGTAGTGCTGCTGAATGACGGCGAACCTTACGAAATGCCGGAAGGGGCAATAGTAAGGATTGAGTGTAGGAAGTCTGACGGGGAAGAAATCTTAAACGATTGTACTTACGTCGAAAATCTGATAACAGCAGAGATTACCGAACAAATGACAGCCGCCGCCGGATATGCAGAGTGCGCTATAAGCGTCTACGAAAAGGAAAGCTATATAGCTTCCTGGACTTTTAATATAAAGGTAGATACGGCGGTAATTGTAGGCGATAAGATAGCCAGTACGATAGAGTACAAGGCAATCATAAACGCATTACAAGAAGTGGAAAAATCAAAAGATACCGTAGAAGAAGCGACTATTTTAGCTGCTACAGCTATGAAAACGGCAAACGATACTATAGGAATCGCGAACCAGGTTAAGGAAGAAGCGACGGCAGCGGCAGCAGCCAGCCAGGAAGCCGTAAAGGTAGCGACGGCAGCAGCAGAACAGGCGCAGAATTACAAAGGACTAATAGAGGACATTTATAACAATATTGATAAGCTTAACGATTTTGCGGAAGAAGCGTGGTTAGATAAATCATACTTAGGAAGCGGGTACTTAAGCGAAACAACGGAATAAGGAAGGCGGGAGATTATGCGGAATATGCCTAAAGTAATCGGAACGGGGAAAGACATTTATAACCTGTTAGGAATGGTACAGGCTGGCACACTGGAAGCAGCAGAGTTAAGGGAAGTGATTAACGGAATCGAAGAAGAAAAGTATATCTTTGTTCCGGTAGTCGAAATTTCAGAGGACAAAAGATACATTACTACTAACTATCTGGCAGAAGCGGAAAAGGACGCTAAGGTATTGTGTGAAGGCAAGGAATACACAATTAAAAGTGTAGAGCATGTAGCGGTTGAGCAGCAGAGCCGGGGAGAAGACACGGGAGAAGCAAAAGAGGAAAAGAAGACGGTAATAGGAGTTAACGCCGACCTGGAAACAACAGCAGAAAAAGTAGGGGTAGAAAGCCCGGTAAATATCTTAGACACTTTGGGAATTACCCAGGGAGAATTAGACAGTATCAAAGGAGTGTTAGCAAGATATGAGTAGATTTTTAAGTAATGATTTTATTAACAAAGACCCGCGGGCAAAACTTACGGTTGCGAAAATGGCAAATATTGGCGACCTGGTAACACCTTCGGCGGAATATTTAACCGCTTCCGGGCTTACGTCACTTACGGTAACGGCTGGGTGTGTGGTTACGGTCGGAAGTACAGGAGTATTCAAAACGGACGCTACAGTACTTAGTACCGGAAACCTGGACGCTGGTAGTGCGTTTGTGGTGGGAAAAGATTACTATGTTTATATTTGTGACCCTGGCAGCGAAGACCTGGACGAAGTATACAAAATCAGCCTTAACAGTACATACCCGGACGGCTACAATGCAGAGACAAGCCGTAAAATCGGCGGCTTCCATTATGGAAGGGAAAGACAGGTAAGCAGTAAGCTTATTCCTATCAATACTGCCGGAGCGGAGAAAGGCAGCGGCTGGGAATCTAATGTAGCGTCCGGTATCGTTCCGCGTTCCGTATGGACGTTGAAGCACCGCCCAAAATGCAGCCCGGAAGGCATGGTATACGCTGGCGGCGGCTTGTGGGTGGATATTTACTTAGCGTCCAGCAATGGAGTAGGCGGCGTGAAATCAGCGTACAATACAACACCGCTTACAGGAACGGAAGGACATAACAGCTATGACTTTATCGACCTGGGCTTAAAATCCGGTAAGCGCTTGTTGTCTTATTCGGAATGGCAGCAAGCAGCATACGGCAGCCCACAGGGAGCAGACGGCAATAATACGAACGCCTGGGCGGCTACAACGAATACCGCTAGAACCACGACGGGTAAAGTAGTTAATGCTGTATCTGCTATCGGTTGCGTAGATTGCGTAGGTAATGTGTGGGAATGGCTGGACGAATTAAGCTACAGATACGACGGTACACAGTCCTGGGGCTGGAAGGACGTATTAGGCGCTGGAAACGGACAGGCATATACAGAAGGAACTTACGGACTTGTTCGCCTTCTCGCGGGCGGCGGGTGGGGCTACGGCGTTAACGCTGGCTGCCGCGCTGTCAGCTGTCTCTGCTGCCCCTGGGATGTTAACGCGGCTATTGGCGCGCGCTTCGGCTGTGACAGTCTGTAATCTGTTTTGTGCGGGCGGAAGCCCGCACACGCGGTAAAAATTTAAGGTAAATTTCCAGGATATAGGAAACAATGAGGAACGGCGACACAAAACAAAATAGCTGTGATATAATCGCGAATCAGAGAAAGGGCGATTATATGAAAAGCAATTTAGAGATACAAGAAAAGCTGTATGATTTTATAAAGTACATATACCCGGTGCTAAGACAATATCCGAAAAGTGAAAAGTTTTCGCTACAGAAAGATACTAAAAATTGTATCATGGATATTTTACGGTACATCATTAGAGCCGGGAAAAGCACGACGAAGAAAAAGCTTTTATACGACGCGGACGTAGAATTAGTGATTTTACGGTATTATATCAGAATTGCTTACGACCAGGAGTACATAAGCGGGCATACATACGGAGTAGCCGCGAAAAAGCTAACAGAAATAGGAAAAATGTTAGGCGGCTTCATTAAATCAGTACAAAGTTAAGAATATGGGCTATACGTTGCTTCGCCTTATCGCGGGCGGCAGGTGGAACAACGGCGTTAACGCTGGCTGCCGCGCTGTCAACTGTAACAACTACCCCTGGAATGTTAACGCGGATATTGGCGCGCGCTTCGGCTGTGACTTATGGATTTTTCAGACTTAGCAAGCTACGGCTTACTAGCGAAGACTATTTTACATATAGTCAGAACGTATAGCCCGTCCTGGGACTACCAGGCAAACATAAAAAAGGACGCTTCCGGTTAGTAGCGAAGGCGAAGGGCGGAAGCGGAAACGGCAGAAGATGAAAAGAAGTAATATAGGAATAAAGGATATAGCGACCTTTGAAAATGCGGAAGACGCATACAGGAAGGCGCGAAAGTGCAAAAGATACCGGGAAGAAGTGTTAAGGTTCACGGATAACCTGGAAGAAGAATTATACGACCTGGTGGCAGACCTGGAAGCCGGAACATACCGACAAGGGGAAGCCCGGCGCTTTGTAGTGTATGAACCGAAGAAGCGGGACATATACGCGCTGCCATTTAGGGACAGAGTAGCGCAGCACATGATAAACAATAAAATAGAACCGATTGTAGAAAGACGGTTTTACTATCATAGCTACGCCTGTAGAACAGATAAGGGTATGCACAAAGCGGCAGATTACGCCCAGGAGTGTATAAGAAACCTATCTTTTGAAGGGGAACAGGTTTATATATTAAAAGCGGATATACACAAGTATTTCAACAGTGTAGACCACGAAGTACTAAAGCAAATATTAGGCGGGATTTTCAAAGATAAAGACCTATTAAAGCTGCTTTACTATATTATCGACAGCTACGGGGAAGACGGGCGAGGGCTTCCGGTGGGAAACCTATTAAGCCAGCTTTTCGCAAACCTGGTATTAAATGAATTAGATAACTTCGTAAAGCACGAATTGAAGGAAGATAAGTATAAACGCTACATGGATGATTTTGCAATAGCACACAATAGCCGGGAACACCTGGTGGAAGTGTTACAAAAGATAGACGCATTTTTAGGCGAGCGGCTTAAGCTTACCTTAAATCCGAAAACGCAGATAATCAACGCTAAGAACGGCTTTGATTTTTGCGGGTATCGTATTTACAAAGATTACCGGAAGATAAGGAAGCGTAGCCCTAAACATATTAGGGCAACTATCAAAGCCTACAGAAGCGGAAAAATAACAAAAGAAAAATTGCTTATGAAATATGCAAGCTGGGAAGGACACGCGAAACACGCGGACACTTACAGGCTACGCATGAAGATTAAAGGGCAAATAGAAGCAGAAATTAAGAAAAAGGAGTTAATAGGCAATGGCAGTATTACGCCGGATAATTAACAGAATCAGAAGCCAGAGGGAAGAAGGCGAAGTACAGGCTACGAACGTAGCACGTTACGACCTGGACGTAGTAGAGGTACAGAGCAGCATAATAGCAGACCTGGCAGAAGTAAATAGGCTGCTGCTGGAAGAATTAGAGAACTATAGGAGCATGGAAGACGAAGACAAGCAGTTACTAATGATGATAGAAGACATAAAAGAAGGTCGCGAAGACCTGGAACGGATGTTAGAGCCGTAGGAAGGAGTTAGTAAGGCTTGAGTAGTGAATTTTGGATAGGTTTACTTATTCAGTTAGTTGTGTACGGGGTGTCTATCGGCGCGATATACGGGACGATTAAGACCAGACTTAATTATATCGAAGCAAAATTAGACAAACACAACAACGTAGTAGAAAGGGTGTACAAATTAGAAAAAGACCAGGCGGTACTTGATGAAAAACAGGAAGTAGCAAACCATAGAATTAAAGACCTGGAAGGCTTAAGCGCACAGTGAGAGCAAAGAAGCGGGAATTTAAGAAAAAGGTAGTTTTAAGCACTGGTTCAATATTTGTATGCACTTGCATAGTAGCCCTTATATTTTCATGGAACGAAAAGCCTACAGAAGTATTTACTTACATAATTCCGACAGCCGGGGGCGTGTTCGGCGCTGCTGTAATATGGTATTTGAAAGCGGTACAGCTTGAAAATGGCATTAAGATACAGCTAGGCATGATAAAAAAGCTTATCGACATGGGAGAAGAAAACCCGGCGGAAGAAATCAAAGAAAGAACCATACAAAAGATGAAAGATAAAACAGAAGCACTTATAGACGAAGCGTTAGAACCAACGGAAATACAAAACTTTTAGAGGTGCGAAGTATGGAAACTTTGAAAATGATTCTTGAAAACTGGGTAATTTTTGTAATTATGCTTGCATTGCTGGGACTTACTGTATATGCAGTATTACGCTTTTTGAAGCTTACGCCGCAGCAGCAGTTAGATAAAATAAGAATCGCGCTGCTGTATATGGTTACGGAAGCGGAAAAGGAATTAAAGCGGAAGACCGGACAGGTAAAAAGGGCTATGGTATGGGACTGGCTTACAGAAAGATTCCCGGTTATCACATTATTTTTAACAGAAGAAAAATACGACGAACTGTTAGAGGAAGCGTTAGTAAAGTTTAAGAAAATGCTGGAAGACAACAGCAGCTTATACGACTATGTGTATAATACGGTTACGGTTTCGGATGAAGATACAGAAGACGACATTTTAAGAAAAATCACAGAGGGAGCATAAGAAACATGAAGATTTTACTTATTAGCGGACACGGAGCGGGCGACCCTGGCGCTGTATCACAGTTCGGAAAAGAAGCAGACGAGACTATTTACATGGTCGAGGAAATTAAGAAGACTTTGAGCGCATACGCCCAGGTGGATTTATACCCGACGGAAAGAAACGCATACAAAGACGCAAAAGCCGGAAAACTGGCGGTTAACTTCGGAAACTATGGTTATGTACTGGAAGTCCATTTTAATTCCGGGGCAGCAGACCTTAAAGGAAACGGACGGACGACAGGTACGGAAATCTACGTTACTACAGCGGAAAAGACCGTAGGGGTAGAAACGAAGATTGTACAGAGTATCGCAGCCCTGGGCTTTAAGAACCGCGGAGTTAAGAGAACGAATTTTACAGTAATCTACAGAGCGAAGGCGGCGGGCGTATCTTCCGCGCTGCTGGAAGTGTGCTTTATCGACGATAAGGACGATATGAGCGCATACGCAGCTAAAAAGACACAGATTGCAGCAGCCGTAGCTAATGCAATCGCTGTACAGTTCGGGTTAAAGAAAGGCAGCCAGGAAGCGGGAAGCAGCCCGGCAACACAGGAAATTAAAGCCGGAAGCATTGTTACGATTAAGAGCGGTGCGGTATATGGCGGCTTGTCTTCGACCAGAGGAAAAGCAGTCCCGGCGGCACAGTTAGGCGGCAAAAGACACACGGTAGACAAGGTACAGACAAATAAAGGAGTACAGGAAGCAAAGCTTAAGGGAATCAACAGTTGGGTAGCTGTAGCAAGCTTGACGGCTGTATAAGGGGGCTTCGATATGAATACAGAACAGAAAAACTTTATTAAAACAGTGGGCGCGCTTGCGTCCGCTGATATGAAGAAAAGCGGAGTGCTGGCAAGTTTGACAATCGCCCAGGCTATCACGGAAACGGGCTGGGGAACGTCCGGGCTTGCCGCAGAGGGTAAAGCCCTTTTCGGAATTAAGGCTACAAAGTCCTGGAAGGGTAAAGTATATTGCAAAGATACAAAAGAGTGCTACGACGGGGTAAATCTGGTAGCCGTGAAAAGCGAAGCTTTCCGCGCTTATGATAGCTGGGAAGAATCCGTTACAGACCATAGCGCATTTTTGAAGGCAAATAAGCGCTATAAAGAAGTAATCGGAGAAACAGACTATAAGAAGGCTTGCAACGCTATTAAGGCTGCTGGATATGCGACAGACCCGGAATATGCAAACAAACTTATTGAGATTATCGAGCAGTATAAGCTTACAGAGTTTGACGGCAAGACAGAGAGCCAGGAGAACCAAGGAGCGGGAGCAGCCGGGGCGGATGCCGAAAAGTACTACAGGGTACAGGCTGGGGCTTACAGAAGAAAAGAAGGCGCTAACCTTATGGCGGAGCAGATTAAGAAGACCGGACATACGGACGTATTCGTAAGGCTGCTTAATGGGCTTTACAAAGTACAGGTAGGCGCTTATACTAAAAAGGAAAACGCGGAAGCCACGGTAAAGAGACTAAAGGCGGCTGGTATCGTCTGCTTCATTACACACGCTTAAGCGGCACAAATAAGTAGAAAGTGTCAATAGTAACAGACTGGTAACTAACAAAACGACTTAGAAAGCCAGTAAAATAAGGGGCTACAGTTTCCATCGAGGAAGCTGTGCTGATTTGTTGATTTTTCAGTGTAAAGGAAAAAATGATTATAGACAGATCAAAACAACAGAAAAATCTTCTGGAAATGTTACAGGAAAAAAATGAATACATCAGTGCTCCATGCAATGGCAATGGAATCTGCGGAAAATGTATTGTGCGGTACAAACGTGGCGCAACAGAACCGACAAGGCGGGATAGAGAAGTTTTTTCGGAAAAACAATTGGAGGATGGATACCGTCTTGCCTGTCAATCTCATCCGGTAGGTGCATATGAAGTGGAACTCCCAGAGTCAGAAGAAACGATAGAAGTTCTTTCAGAGTGGGAGAAGCAGCAGAAACCGGACACAGAAGGACTTACAGAAGCTGATACCCAAACACCAGCAGAAGCGAAAACAAGCGGCGGAATACAGGACAAAAATACAGCAGAAGGAACGGCAGAGAAAACAGAAAATGCAATTTATGGAATCTGCATCGACATCGGAACAACGACTCTGGCGGCACTGCTTGTGAATCTGGAAACAGAAGCAGACTGCCAGACTGCCGTATCCGTTAATCACCAGAGAGCTTATGGTTCGGATGTGCTTTCGAGAATTTCTGCATCGAATAGTGGAAAAAAGTGGGAGATACAGAGGTGTATCCGGCAGGATCTTCAGAAACTGATCCGGGAGCTCCTTCAAAAAGAAAAGATAACGGAACAACAGATACAAAGGATCGTGATTGCAGGAAACACAACGATGTGTCATCTGCTTCGCGGATTTTCATGTGAGACACTGGGGGTGGCGCCTTTTCTGCCAGTTGACCTTTCATGGATGGAAGGCAGTGCTGCGGATTTTCTTGGAATGAAAGAATTGGATACAAAAGTTGTGATTTTGCCTGGGATCTCAGCGTTTGTAGGGGCTGATATCATGGCTGGCATTGCAAAAATGAATATGCACAGATCCGAAGGATATCATTTGTTGCTGGATATTGGAACGAATGGGGAGATGGTGCTTGGAAATTGCCGTCATATGTATGTGACGTCCACGTCTGCAGGACCGGCGTTTGAAGGCGGAAATATTTCCTGTGGCATGGCGAGCATTCCGGGAGTGATCTCACATGTTTTCATGGAAGAGACAGGGAAAGCCGGATTTCAGGTGATCGGTGAAACAGATGGAGAAAATAAGAAACAGCAGGCGATCGGAATCTGCGGAACAGGTATGATCGATCTGGTGTATGAACTACGGGAGCATCAGATGATCGATGAACATGGAACATATTCGGATCTTTATTTTGACACCGGATATGAGCTGGCAGAAAAAGTAAAATTCACACAGAATGACATCCGGGAACTTCAGATGGCAAAAGCGGCGATCCGTGCAGGAGTGGATATTTTAGTAAAAAAGGCAGGCATTACGTTTGACGAAGTGGACAACTGTTATCTTGCAGGTGGATTTGGAACAAAGATAGATATCAAAAAGGCGGCAGGGATTGGACTGATCCCGAAAGAACTGGAGATGAAAACGATTCCGGCCGGAAATACAGTTCTTGCAGGGACAAAAGAGGTTTTACTTGGCAGAATTTCAAAAGAAGAACTTGAAAAAATCCAGACCATGGCAGATGTCATCAATCTGGCAGAAGAAAATGATTTTGAGGAGATGTATCTCTCTTACATGGATTTTTAAGTAAACGACAGATAAAAATTCTTGTATTGAAAAGAAAAAATAAGTCTGTTATCATATAGTATATGGTATGTACGGAAGAAAAAAGATTTTGACAGGTGGCTGAAACCACTACAAATGGAGAAGGATTGGCACAAAGGTTTATGACAAGAAAACATACAATATTAGTTGTGGATGATGCAAGACATAACAGGACTGCATTGCGGGAAATTTTAAATGACAATTATATCGTGCTTGAAGCAGAAAATGGACAGAATGCATTAGCAGTTTTAGAGGAGAAGTATCAGGCGGTAACTGTGATCATTCTTGACCTGATCATGCCGGACATGAGCGGACTGGAACTCTTAGAAATTTTTCACAAAGATGTAAGATATCAGAATATACCTGTGATCGCAATGTTGAGAGACATCAATGATGAGATCGAGTGCAAGTGTCTGGAATACGGAGCATGGGATTTTATGCGGAAACCTTATGATCCGACGATCGTGCGTTTTCGTGTAAAGAATGTGATCGATCGCAGTCAGATGAGAGTGGATGATGAATTAAAGTACCGTGCGGAGTATGATGTGCTTACCGGCATTTTGAACAAATCAAAGTTCTTTTATAATACGAGAAATATGCTGAATATTTTCGGTACGGAAGATTTTGCATTCATCAGGATCGATATTGAAAAATTCCAGCTGATCAATTCCTTTTTTGGAATGGATGAGGGTGATAATTTATTAAAGTATATGGCAGATTATCTGCAGAATGTGGAAAAAGAATATCGTTATATTACTTATGGAAGAATTGAGGCAGATATTTTTGCGGTATGCTTTTCTTATGATAATGAGAAAGAGATCACAGACTTTGTGAAGAAATTCACGAATCAGATGGAAAAATATCCTCTGGATTTTGATATCACGCCTTTCTTTGGGATATATCTTGTGAAAAACCGTGATCTTTCCATCAACGAAATGTATGACAAAGCCAATCTTGCATCCAAAAACTGTAAGGGAAATTATATCCAGAACTATTTCTTTTACACAAAAGAGATGAGTGAGGATATCATCAAGGAGCAGCGCATCATCAACAATATGAAGAATGCGCTGAAGAACGAAGAGTTTGTGCTGTATTTGCAGCCCAAATATGAACTTCAGCGAAATTCCATTGCAGGAGCAGAGGTTTTGGTGCGATGGATCACAGCAGATGGCAGGATGATATCGCCGGGAGAATTTATCCCGGTATTTGAGCGGAACGGTTTTATCCTGAAGCTGGATCAGTATGTCTGGGAAAAGACATGCCAGCTGCTTGCGGGATGGAGAGATGAGGGAAGAAAAATATTTCCGGTTTCCGTCAATATTTCGCGTGTAAGTCTTTATAATCCCAAAATTGTGGATGTGATCTGTGGACTGACAGAAAAATACAATATTCCACCGGAATGGCTGCAGTTAGAACTGACAGAGAGTGCATATACAGGAAACCCAAAAGCAATCAAAGAGATGATGGAACAGCTTCAGAAAAAAGGTTTTTCTATTTTGATGGATGATTTTGGAAGTGGTTATTCCTCGCTGAATGTACTAAAAGATATTGCGGTTGACGTCCTGAAAATCGATATGAAGTTTCTGGATGGTTCCGGAGATGATGGCAGGAGTGAAAACATTCTGGCATCGGTAGTCCGCATGGCAAAGTGGCTGAACATGCCGGTCGTAGCTGAGGGTGCTGAGCGCAAAGAGCAGGTATCGTTTCTGCACAGCATCGGATGCGAATATGTGCAGGGATTTTATTTTGCAAGACCAATGCCGGTAAAAGAATATGAAAAGCTGTTGTATGAACAGCCATACTTTGAAGATGATGAGACAAGAGGAACATCCAACGATACGAATGCCATCTGGACAGCGAATATGCAGATGGAAATGATTTTCTCCAACATGATGCAGGCAGCCGCAATTTATGAGTACAGCGACGGAAATATTGAAGTGGTGCGTGTAAATGACGCTTATTTTGACATGTTTGGTTATCATGACACAGACCGTGTGCACAAAGAGATTGAGGGATCCATTGATCATGTTGACAGAGAAAGGTTTATGGATACTTTTGCACAGGTTGTGGAGAATCAAAGTACTGCGGAATGTGAAGTGAAACGTTTTCTCGAGTCTGGCAGGGAAATCTGGATCAAGCTCCGCCTGAAGTATATTAACAGGGTAGGGGAACGCCATATTATTTTTGGCTGCATTGATGATATCACGGTCCAGCGGGAGATGGACAATGAACTTGCAAAGTACCGTCTTGCACTGATGGAAGAAGAGGTAAACGAGAAAACCATGCTTGTCGTGGATGATATGGAGATTAACCGGGCATCGCTGGAGAGTATTTTTGAAACAGATTACCGTATCCTGCAGGCAGGAGATGGGGAAGAGGCACTTCGTATTTTAGAGGAACAGAATTATAAAGTGGATATGATCCTGTTAGATCTGATGATGCCTGGCATGAATGGACAGACGTTTATGCAGGAAAGGAAGAATGATCCAAGGATCTTAAATATTCCGGTGGTGATCATCACGGCGGATGATACAACAGAACAACAGGTATTGACGATGGAATTAGGTGCAAGCGATTACATTGTAAAACCGTTTATTCCGGAGATCGTGACCAGACGTGTGCAGAATGTCTGGGATTCCACAAGGCGAAAAAAAGAAGTTCTGCAGGAGCATCAGAAGTAGTGGATAAGCAAAAAAAACTGCGTGTGTTTTATTCAGATATCAGTGCCTTGCGTGACAGATCAGATCAACCACAGTTGTGGGAGTTTTTGTGCTGCGCCAGACAACAGAAAATAAAACAATGTAAAAATGAAGATGACAGGCTTCGTGCCTTTGGGGCAGGTTTGTTATTGGAATACGGTCTGCGGCAGTATGGTTACACGCAGACAATATCTGTGGGATCACCTGCAGCAGCAGAGTTGGAGCAGACCGGACAAACACGGTCTTTGCAACAGGTAAGATTCGTTTATGGTAAAAATGGGAAGCCGTATCTTGGGACAGGACAGGGAGAACAGCTTCCGCTTATGTTTAACCTCAGCCATTCAGGCATGTATGTGGCAGCAGTTTTTGGCACAGAGGATGTAGGTGTGGATGTGGAGCTGATACGCACCGGAAAACAGAAGATCGCACAGCGTTTTTTTGCAGAAGATGAGAGAAAATATCTGGAAAAATGTTGGACAGATGAGGCTTTTACCGGAATATGGACGAGGAAGGAAGCCTATATCAAGGCGGTTGGAACAGGGATCGCAATGTCTTTGGATTCTTTTTCCACGATGGAAGAACAGGTGGGAGAATATTATCTGAAAACATGGAATGTCAAACGGGATGTCTGGCTGTCTGTCTGCCGGAAAGGGAGTGTGATCGAACGCTGTCTGCCGGAGAAAATCGCATTAGAACAGGTGTTTTTATAAGAGACAGATCTGCAGATCATAATGAGAATGGTACAGGATCAGTACCGATAGAGATGGAAAATGGAGGTTGGGATTCATGTATGACGAGTTGACCGAACAGGACATAAAAAAAATGGAAGAAGAGATTGAGTATCGGAAGCTGGTTGTGAGAAAAAATGCGCTGGAAGCAGTCAAAGAGGCACGTGCACATGGCGACCTCAGTGAAAATTTTGAATACCATGCAGCAAAAAAAGACAAAAATCAGAATGAGAGCCGTATCCGTTATCTGGAGAAAATGATCAGGACAGCAAAGATTATTTCTACGGATTCTGCGGATGATGAAGTCGGAATGAACAATACCGTTACGGTCTATTTTGAGGATGATGACGAGGAAGAAACCTATAAAATTGTCACAACCATCCGCGGCAATTCCCTGAAAAATCTGATCAGTAACGAATCGCCGCTCGGAAAAGCATTGTTGGGACACAAAATAGGTGACCGCTGTGAAGTAAAAGTAAACGATAACTATTCCTATTTTGTGGAGATACGAAAAATCGAGAATACGGTGGATGATGGAACGGATAAACTGAGAAGTTTTTAATATATAAGAAAGAAGATTGAGGAACAAAAAGATGAGATTAACAGAATTATTAAACAAAGATGAAGTGACGATTTCCTGCGAGCTTTTTCCACCAAAACAGGGTGCGCAGCTGGAAAATTATAAAAATATCGTAAAAGATATGGCGGCATTAAAGCCGGCATATATGAGTG
>ULVH01028606.1_pt1 | contig 18865 bp, 12 predicted proteins | sample 1959261 | NCBI WGS metagenome assembly ULVH01 (sample SAMEA4835781, study PRJEB28245) | human gut metagenome | biome: gut microbiome; material: fecal sample | place: Denmark | collected 2008
GATTGTTGTGCCATGGCGAGGAGACTCAGAAATTATGGAAGCCTCTGCTGACATATTTTTCGCTTTCAGAGGCTCCTCAAAATGGTTGGCACAACGGAATTTGAACACTTATATTTGTCCCATTTGTCTCACAACTTCCCCAACAAACTTTTTTGCACAAAAAGATCCGGACTTCCCAAACCTGGGAAATCCGGATCTTTTCAAATCTCTACCACTCAAATTTCTTCTCAAAGTACGCTTTGAGATCTTCAATTTTAATTCTTTCCTGCTGCATTGTATCACGGTCACGAACAGTAACTGCTCCGTCTTCTTCCGAATCGAAGTCATAAGTTACACAGAACGGTGTTCCGATCTCATCCTGACGGCGATATCTCTTACCGATATTTCCTCTGTCATCGAATTCGCAGTTGTAGTATTTGCTAAGCATAGCATAAACCTTCTCAGCGCCTTCGTTCAGCTTCTTGGAAAGCGGAAGCACACCGATCTTAACCGGTGCAAGTTCCGGATGGAAATGCATCACAGTACGTGTAGAACCATCTTCCAGTTCTTCCTCATCATATGCTGCGCAAAGGAACGCAAGTACCACACGGTCAGCTCCAAGTGATGGTTCGATTACGTATGGGATATATTTTTCATTGGTCTCATCATCAAAGTAAGTCAGATCCTGTCCGGATACATTCTGATGCTGTGTCAGGTCATAATCGGTTCTGTCTGCGATTCCCCACAGCTCGCCCCATCCGAATGGGAAGAGGAATTCTACGTCTGTTGTAGCCTTGCTGTAGAAAGAAAGCTCTTCTTTATCGTGATCTCTGTAGCGGACTTCATCTTCCTTCAGTCCAAGTGAATACAGCCAATTCAGGCAGAAGTTCTTCCAGTAAGTAAACCATTCAAGGTCTGTATCCGGTTTGCAGAAGAATTCAAGTTCCATCTGTTCGAACTCACGGGTACGGAATGTAAAGTTACCCGGTGTGATCTCGTTACGGAATGATTTACCGATCTGACCAATACCAAATGGAAGTTTCTTTCTTGAAGTTCTCTGTACATTCTTAAAGTTTACGAAGATTCCCTGTGCAGTCTCAGGACGAAGGTAAACAACATTCTTTGCATCTTCTGTTACACCCTGGAAAGTTTTGAACATCAGGTTAAATTCACGGATCTCTGTGAAATTATGTTTTCCACAAGTCGGGCACGGAACTTCATGTTCTTTAATAAATCCTTCCATCTCTTCATGTGACCATCCGTCAATGCTGTCCGGAATATCAATTCCATGCTCATGTGCATAATCTTCAATGATCTTATCTGCACGGAAACGTTCGTGACATTCCTTACAGTCCATCAGCGGATCACTGAATCCTCCCAGATGTCCGGAAGCGATCCATGTCTGCGGATTCATCAGGATCGCACAGTCAACACCTACGTTGTACGGGTTCTCCTGTACAAATTTCTTCCACCATGCTCTCTTTACGTTGTTCTTAAGTTCAACACCCAGGTTACCATAATCCCATGTATTTGCAAGCCCACCGTAGATTTCAGACCCCGGATATACAAAGCCTCTTGATTTTGCCAAAGCTACAATTTTGTCCATTGTCTTTTCTACCATAACACTAATCCTCGCATTCTTTTTATTTTTCGTTAGAAGAACAAAGCTACTTATCGCGATAACATTTATTCTTCTCTGATTCACCTATTATACCTATTGCATATAGGTTTTGCAAGCTTATCCTGCTAATTTTCGCCAGATTTGTCTTTATTTTCTAATCTAATATACAATTTTCCGGTTATTTCAGCCCTGTGAGCTGCTTCAGAATCTCAAGCGACTTGAATCTGTGATCCACGTATACATCCAGATAACGCTCCATTACTTTTCCCAGTTCCTGTAAAACTTCATCGCTTAAGGTAAAGGTATAGAGCTTTTCCACCGGTGTCCCGACAATGAACTGCATGGCATAAAGGGTAGACGTATTCAGCCGCATTCCGTCATAGATATTCTGACCGCATTCACTGCAGACCAGACCGCCCTCCTTCACACTGAACACACAGGGACGTTCCCTGTTCCCGCATCTGACACACTGAAATACCTGCGGTCCTTCCCCGCTGACACTGAGTGCCTTCAGTTCAAATATGTAGCGTACCAGCTCAAATGGAATGATCTTTTTCGTCAGCACGCGCATCGTCTGATAAAGAAGCTTCAGCATTTCCCGCTCGTCATTGGCTTCCCTTGTATAAAAATCTGCAAATTCGAGAAAATAAAATGCATAATATGCCGCTTCCACATCCGTTCGGAGCTCTGCAAAATAATTTTCGATCTCTGCCGACTGGAGAGTATTGGAATTTCTTCCTTCATACAGCATGAATTTTCCGAAATTACAAGGTGTACAAGCCCCTGCAAGCGGACTGTTCGGTCGTCTCGCCCCTTTTGCAAACGCTGATATTTTCCCTTTTTCTTTTGTCAGGATCACGACTCTTTTATCATATTCACCGATCGGTGCTACCGACAGAATCATCCCTGTCATTGTTGTTAACTGATTCACTGCATTTGTCCCCGTATTTCTCCGTTTTCGCTTTACAGACTTCCTTTTCCCGGTAGGAGAGATAATCCTCCACCCGTCCTGTTCTTGCAAACTGCTCCCAGTATTCCTGATTCATCCTTCGGTCACCTCATCTTTTTCTTATGCCTTTTAAGATTAGGTTCTCCCATATTTTCAGATGCTATACTGCGTAATATCTGCCAACTGTTTTTCAGAGAAACACCTTGACATTTTTTACTCGTCTTCTCGGTATCCGAAGTTCTTGATCAGGAAATCACTGTCTCTCCAGTCTTTCTTTACTTTTACCCAAAGTTGGAGATTTACCTTACATCCGAGCATCTGCTCGATCTCATATCTCGCCGTACTGCCGATCTTTTTCAGCATGGATCCCTGCTTGCCAATGATGATTCCTTTATGGGAATCACGTTCACAGATGATCGTTGCCTCAATATCCATCACTTTTTTGCGTGCTTTCATCTTCTCGATCGATACCGCAATTCCATGTGGAATCTCCTCATTCAGGCAGTGTAGTGCTTTCTCACGGATCAGCTCTGCCACGATCTGCCTTTCCGGCTGGTCGGTAATGGTATCTTCATCATAAAACTGCGGTCCATACGGAAGATATTTCATGATGACCTTTAAAAGCTCGTCTGTATTTTCACCGGTTCTTGCAGATACCGGAACGATATCTGCAAACTGGTATACTTCGTTGTATTTTGCAATACACGGAAGAATGTCTTCCTTTTTCACGGTATCTGCCTTGTTGATGACCAGCACGACCGGTGTCGTCACCTTCCCAAGCTGCTGCACAATGTGCTGCTCTCCGGCTCCTATAAAGGTACTTGGTTCAACCAGCCACAGTACCACATCAACTTCATTTAAGGTGCGCTCTGCCACATTTACCATGTAGGTCCCAAGCTTGTTTTTCGCCTTATGGATTCCCGGTGTATCAACAAATACAATCTGTCCTTCATCGGTCGTAAGTACCGTCTGGATCCGGTTTCTGGTGGTCTGTGGTTTATTCGATGTAATAGCGATCTTCTGACCGATCAGATAATTCATAAGTGTGGATTTCCCCACATTCGGCCTGCCGATCAACGTTACAAATCCTGATTTAAAATCTGCTCTCATGCATTCTCCTTCTAAAATAAATTCTCAACTGTCATAAATAATTCTTTTTCTTCTTCTATCTTTGCTTCATTTCCGATCACACAGATCTGATCATTTGCAAGCACTGCACGTGCCACACCTGCAAGTGCGCGGATATCCTCCTGGTTTGCTGTAAGGATCTGTTCTCTTTCTTTTCTGATCATCTCTGCACTGACATGATTCATATAAAGGTTCATGGAACGGTCTCCCTTGGTTGCCGGAGTCATCGGCTGATCAATGTTGCTGATCGTTCCGATAATATATTTTGTCATATCGCGTTCGCTGACCGTGAAGTTCTCCAGATATTCCGGAACTCCGTCGTAGATTTCCAGGGTTCTTCCAAGATTCGGGTCACGGTAAGATACAAAATAGCCCTCACCAATGCGGTTGAAGTTACTCATGCAGCCATACGCACCACCTTTTACGCGGATATTGATCCAGAGATACTCATAACTCATGATCACTTTCAGGATCTGCAGTGCCCCGTTATATTCTTCTCCTGCATCAATAAAGTTGCCTGCCTTTGCCGCAAACTGTACTTTAGAAGAAGTTTTAAAGCCTTCATTCTTCTTCTCACAGTGCAGGATGCACCGGCTCTGTGGCATCCTCTCCGGATAAAGAGCTTCTTTTAAGCTTCCGATCTCCTCTTCCAAAACGGCAAGTCCCTCTCTTGAGGCTGTGTAACTGATCATCACATTGCCTTTTCTGAAAAGCAATTCCGACAAAGCCTTCAATCCGCTGATGATTTCTTCTTTCTTCTCATCAAAATGTTCTTCCATCTCACGGATGTTCTGGTAATATTCTATTCCATTCGTCGTATCTTTGAATTTTGAAATCGGTGACTTATAAGACATTGCCCGGAGTGCTGCTGCGGAATGTCCTGCAGACAGGAAACGATCCTGCAATCTGGTCTTTGTCATAGAAAGAATCTCTTTCAGACGTTTTTCATCATCCAGTTTCGATGCTGTCAGAATCTCTTTCATCATACGGATGGCAAATGGAATCTGTCCATAAAGTGCTTTCCCTTTGATTTCAAAAGTTGCCTTGAATTCTTTTTCTTTTACTTTCGTCACATCCGGGTAAAGCTCCAGTGAAGTTCCGATTCCTCCGGTGTGTCTGTTGATTTCATTAAAAAGTTCTCCATATTCATAATGCTCGGTGTCAATGATTCCGAGAACTGCCTGCAGAAGTCCTACCATCGGGAGATCTTTCTCCGGCACATCGGAAAGGTCAAACATCAGATCCAGATAACCGATTCCGTTCGTTTCAATCTCATGGAAGACAGTCGGGATATCTGCAATCTTCATCTCTTCATTGTAAATCGGTGCGATCTCTCTGGAAATATCCTCCCTTGTCAGCATCGGAATCTTCTCCAAATCCTCCTGACTTGACGGTTCTTCCTGATACTCCTGTAAATGCTTCGTATCTGTAACCAGCTTTTCGATTTCTTCCCTGCTAAGGCTTTCTTTGTATGCCTGCAGTTTTTCTTTTAATTCTGCATCCAGTCTGGCTGTACGTCCCGGTTCCGGCACGATCGTAACCAGTGCTCCATGCTGATTATCCAGAAGGTATGTCTGAATCAGCTTTTCAAAATACCCGGTACTGATCTGCTCTTTTAAGAATGCAAAGGTGCCCAACGCCTCCACATGGATAAACGGCTTTGTTTCATCATAAAGCCAGCTGTCAAATATCTGCAGACCGTACATCAGTCCTTTCGGATAGCCTCCGAAGTCTGCTTCACGGTAACGGAATTCATGGTAATTGATTCCCGCTTCCAGTGCCTTTTTGTCCATTCCGTTTTCTACAATACCTTTTAATGTATCTTCGATCACTTTTACAAATTCTGCCTTCTGCTCTTCATTCGCATTCTTTGCCACGATCGAGAAAATCGGCTGATAGGTGCTGCTGTCATAAGATCCGCTGATGTCTTTTCCGATTCCTGCTTCCAGAAGTGCTTTTGTGATCGGTGCTCCCGGAGCAGAAAGCAGTGCATAATCCAGGATCTGGAATGCCAGATACAGCTTTTCATCCAGAGAAGTCCCAATGACCTTATTGTAGGAAAGATAGGTATTATCTTCTGTCGATTCATTACTTGCGATCGAATACGGCTTTGTGATATCATGCATTTTTTCAAACGGCTTCTGCAGATGGATCTCGGAATCTACTTCTTTTTTATCGTAAGCAGACAGATATTCCTGATCCAGCCAGTTTAATTTCTCTTCCATATCCATATTGCCATAGAGGTAAATATAACTGTTGGACGGATGATAATAGGTTCTGTGGAAATTCAGATATTCTTCATAAGTCAGTTCCGGAATCACATCCGGATCTCCGCCGGACTCATTTGCATAAGTCGTATCCGGGAACAGAGAATTCAGGATCATACGGTCCAGAACACCATCCGGTGAAGAAAAAGCCCCCTTCATCTCATTATAAACAACTCCGTTATAAGAAAGCTCCCCGTCTGCTTCCTCCAGATGATAGTTCCAGCCCTCCTGCCGGAAGATCTCTTCGTGTTTGTAAATATTCGGATGCAGGACTGCGTCCATATACACGTCCATCAGATTCTGAAAATCCTTTTCATTACAGCTTGCAACCGGATATACGGTCTTGTCCGGATAAGTCATCGCATTCAAAAAGGTGTTCAAAGATCCTTTTACCAGTTCCACAAACGGATCCTTGGTCGGAAACTTTTCCGAGCCACACAGAACAGTATGTTCCATGATATGTGGCACTCCGGTACTGTTCGTGGTCGGTGTGCGGAATCCGATATTAAATACTTTATTTTCATCATCATTGGAGATCAGAAGCACCCTCGCACCGCTCTTTTTATGTCTTAAAAGCGCTCCTTCCGATTTCAGATCCGGAAGAGGTCTGTGCTCAATGATCTCATATGCTGTAAGCTTTGTTAAATCCATATATGATTTCCTCCAAGTTCTGTAGTTAGTCTCATAAATAACATTGTACACATTTCTTTGATTTGATACAAGGTCTTGGTGGGAAATGTTTTCCATAATCCGATGTACCTTCCCAGTTCTTTATGATTTTTCCGTCAACTATTAGAAACACGCTCCGCGAGTTTCTCAAGTTATCGCGTCAGTCGCCAAGGTCTCGTGCAAGCACGGACTTTGATTCGTTGCTCGCGTAAATAAAATAAGGAACAGCTACGAAAGCCATTCCTCATTTTCTCTGTTATGCTTCTTTCTTCTGTGAAAAAGCTGTTGTCTGCTCTTTCTGTGAAAATTTCATGAATGTCACAAAGACAAGCATCATGATGATTCCTGCCGGAAGTGCGATCCATGCACTCTGTACGAATCCGGCAATAATATAAGTGATAAACGAAATCGCCGCGCAGCTTGCCGCATATGGAAGCTGTGTATTGACATGATTAATATGATTGCACTGTGCACCAGCAGATGCCATGATCGTTGTATCCGAAATCGGTGAACAGTGGTCACCACAAACTGCTCCGGCCATACATGCGGAGATAGCAATGATCATCATCGTCTCATTCTTTCCTTCAAATGCATGTACCACGATCGGGATCAGGATTCCGAATGTTCCCCAACTTGTACCGGTTGCAAATGCAAGAAAGCATCCCACAAGGAAGATGATTGCCGGAAGAAGATTTACCATACCTTCCGCACTTCCGGCTACAATGCCTGCTACATATTCTGCCGCTCCAAGACTGTCGGTCATAGATTTCAGCGTCCATGCAAAAACAAGAATCAGGATTGCCGGAACCATCGCCTTAAATCCGTCCGGGAGACATGCCATACACTCATCGAATTTCAGCACACGTCTTACCAGATACAGCACGATTGTGATCACAAAAGCAAAGAAGCTTCCATACACCAGTCCCTGGGAAGCATCACTTCCAGAAAATGCTTCTACAAAACCAACTCCGTCAAAGAACCCACCGGTGTAGATCATTCCGATCACACAGCAGATGATCAGTGAAATGATCGGGATCAGAAGATCCATTACTTTTCCTTTACAGTTATCCACTGCCTCTTCCTCCGTATTTGCATACGGTCTGTCCGGTGTGGTGTAAATATCACCTTTTTTCGCATTATCTTCATGAACCTTCATCGGACCATACTCAACCTTCATCACAACCATTGCGATCATCATCAGGATGGTAAGGATTGCATAGAAGTTATATGGAATTGCACGGATAAATATTGAAAATCCATCTTCACCTTCTACAAAACCCGTAACGGCTGCTGCCCAGGATGAAATCGGTGCAATGATACATACCGGAGCTGCTGTCGCATCGATCAGATACGCAAGCTTTGCTCTGGAAACATTCTGCGCATCCGTTACCGGACGCATCACGCTTCCGACTGTCAGACAGTTAAAATAGTCATCGATAAAGATCAGCACACCAAGAATGATTGTTGCCAGCTGTGCACCTACACGGCTCTTGATATGGGTACTTGCCCATTCACCGAATGCGGCAGATCCTCCTGCCTTGTTCATCAGGCAGACCATGGTTCCTAAGATAACCAGGAAGATCAGGATTCCCACATTATAGCTGTCAGAAAGAACAGCTACGATCCCTTCCTGAAAAATATGGGTGATGGTTCCTTCAAAGGAAAATCCAGAATAGAATATTCCACCTACTAAAATTCCTACAAATAATGAGCTGTACACTTCTTTTGTGATCAGTGCCAGTGCGATCGCAACCACCGGTGGAACCAGTGACCAGATGCTGGCGTACATCTTCGGTACATACTCCTCCGCGTCTGCTGCAAAGGTGACAAGGGGACTTGCCATTACGCAGATCATTACAGCTGCGAGCAGACTGCTTAACTTTCTCATTTTTTCTCTCAATTAAAATACCTCCTGTTTTAAAACATAAAAATGCCATGAATAACGCTTGCACCGGCAAAACGCATTCATGGCATGTAAAGTCTTCCTTAAATGTTCTTCCGATAGCGCTCCACGTGTGTGACAGTACGCTGCATCTTCTGCATCGTCCCAGAAACCGGGGTTGGGGTTCCGGCTCCTTCGGCGGTATTTCCTTTCTCTTCTGTCGGCTTCCCTGCCGCATCTTTCAGAAGGTACTGATAAATCCCGCGCCTCTATCAAGCTGAATATTCATCATTTTCTTTATCAACCATACTACAAAATTTTCATTTTTGCAAGAGATAATTGCTATTTTACAATATCTACCGCTTCTTTTGTCATTTCTTTGATCTTTTCAAATTCTCCGCCATTTATCAAAGCATCCTTTACCATCCAGGTTCCGTCACATGCGAGTACCTTGTCAAATGCAAGATAGTCTTTGACATTCTGTGGACCTACAACACATTTGCAGGCAGTGTGCAGCGCAGGTTCTTTTGTGTACGCGTCCCCTTTTGAATCCCCCCAAACCAAAAAGGAGTCAGAGACTTTCGTCCCTGACTCCTCATTAAAGTCAATCTTATTCTTCAGAACCGTACAGTGTAACGAGTTTCTGCAGATATGCATATCTAGCTTTTGCTTCTTCTTCGTTCTTAGCAAACAGAACTTTAGCCTTTTCAGGATTGAATCTGGCAAGAGCGTTGTAACGAACTTCACCGTTAAGGAATTCTTCGTATCCGGCAAGGTCTGGTGCTTTGCTGTCAAGAGTGAACTTAGATCCTTCTGCTTCTGGATTGAAACGGAAGTTGTTCCAGTATCCACATTCAACTGCAAGCTGTTCTTCTGTCTGAGCTTTGCTCATACCTTTCTTGATACCATGGTTGATACATGGAGCGTAAGCAATGATCAGGGATGGTCCCGGATATGCTTCAGCTTCTGCGATAGCTTTTACAGTCTGGTTGAAGTCAGCACCCATAGCGATCTGTGCAACGTATACGTAACCGTAGCTCATTGCGATAGAAGCAAGGTCTTTCTTCTTAGTTTCTTTTCCGCCTGCTGCGAACTGAGCGATAGCACCAGTCTTAGTAGACTTAGAAGACTGTCCACCTGTATTAGAGTAAACTTCTGTATCGAATACCATTACGTTGATGTCTTTTCCACTTGCAAGTACGTGGTCAACACCACCGAATCCGATATCGTAAGCCCATCCGTCACCACCGAAGATCCACTGGGATTTCTTAGCAAGGAAGTCTTTCTTTTCTACGATATCTTTGCATGTCGGGCACTCGCATCCTTCTAATGCAGCAACAAGTTTGTCTGTAGCTGTTCCGTTAGTAGCTCCGCATCCGTATGTTTCAAGCCATTCGTTGCAAGCAGCTTTTGCTTCTTCGCTGGCTTTATCTGATGCAGCAACTTCTTCTACTTTCGCTTTCAGACCTTCTCTGATTGCTTTCTGAGCAAGTAACATACCATAACCGAACTCAGCAGCATCTTCGAACAGTGAGTTAGACCAAGCCGGTCCCTGTCCCTTAGAGTTTACTGTGTAAGGTGTAGACGGTGATGAGTTACCCCAGATAGATGAGCAACCTGTTGCATTAGCGATGTACATTCTGTCACCGAATAACTGTGTGATAAGTTTAGCGTATGGAGTCTCTCCACATCCAGCACAAGCTCCTGAGAACTCAAGCAGTGGCTGTTTGAACTGAGATCCTTTTACTGTATTTTCTTTAAATTTAGCAACAACTTCTGGTTTTACTTCGATTTCTGTACCAAAGTCAAAGTATACCTGTTCTCCTGCGTTCTCTTCCATGTTACCCATAACAAGAGCTTTTTCACCCTTCTTACCTGGGCAGACATTTGCACAAGAACCACATCCTGTACAGTCATAAGCTGATACAGTCATTGTGAACTTCATTCCCGGCATACCGATCATGTCGATTGCTTTCAGTCCTTCTGGTGCTTTTGCAAGTTCTTCTTCTGTAAGAGCTACCGGACGGATTGCAGCGTGCGGACATACATATGCACAACGGTTACACTGGATACATGTCTCTGACTGCCAGATCGGGATATCTACAGCGATACCACGTTTTTCGTAAGCAGCTGTTCCTGACGGTGTAGATCCATCTACATAATCTTTGAATGCAGATACAGGCAGTGTGTTACCTTCCTGAGCATTAACCTTAGCCTGAATGTTCTTAACGAATGCTACTGCATCTTCTCTTCCACCCTTAACTTCTGGTGTGAACAGACCTTCGTCTTCGCAGTTCTTCCAGCTTTCCGGTACTTCGACAGCGTTAACCTGCTTAGCTCCGGCATCGATAGCATCGTAGTTCATCTGTACGATCTTATCACCTTTCTTACCGTATGTAGCTTTTGCAGCTTTCTTCATAAGGTCGATAGCTTCTTCTTCCGGAATGATATTAGCCAGTTTGAAGAATGCAGACTGAAGAACTGTATTGATACGTCCGCCAAGTCCGATTTCTTTACCGATCTTGATACCATCGATTGTGTAGAATTTGATGTCATGGTTAGCGATGAATGCTTTTACCTGTCCTGGAAGATGTTTGTCCAGTTCTTCTACTGTCCATGGGCAGTTAAGAAGGAATGTACCACCATCTACAAGTTCCTGAACCATGTTGTATTTGTTGATATATGACGGGTTATGGCATGCAACAAAGTTTGCTTTGTGAATCAGGTAAGTAGATTTAATTGGTTTCTTACCGAAACGGAGGTGAGACATTGTAACACCACCGGATTTCTTTGAGTCATAATCAAAGTAAGCCTGTGCATACATATCTGTGTTATCACCGATGATCTTGATAGAGTTCTTGTTAGCTCCGACTGTTCCGTCAGCTCCAAGTCCCCAGAACTTACAGTTGATTGTTCCTTCCGGTGTTGTAACCAGTGGAGCACCTACTTCAAGAGAAAGTCCTGTTACATCATCAACGATACCGATTGTGAATTTAGCTTTTGCTTCGTTCTCGAATACAGCAACAACCTGAGCCGGTGTTGTATCTTTAGAACCAAGTCCGTAACGTCCTGAGTTGATCTTAACAGCGTCGAATTTAGTTCCTTTAAGAGCTGCAACAACGTCAAGGTACAGAGGTTCTCCAAGAGATCCTGGTTCTTTTGTTCTGTCAAGAACGTTGATGTACTTAACAGTATCCGGAATTGCATCTACAAGTGCCTGTGCACAGAATGGTCTGTAAAGACGAACTTTAACAACACCAACCTTCTTGCCCTGAGCAAGTAAGTAATCGATCGTTTCATCGATTGTGTCGCAAACAGATCCCATAGCGATGATTACGCTTTCAGCGTCTTCTGCACCATGGTAGTTGAACAGTTTGTAGTTTGTTCCGATTTTAGCGTTAACTTTGTCCATGTATTCCTGTACGATTGCCGGCATAGCATCGTAGTATGGGTTACATGCTTCACGAGCCTGGAAGAATGTATCCGGGTTCTGAGCTGATCCTCTTTCACATGGATGGTTCGGGTTCAGTGCGTGTGCACGGAATTCTTTGATTGCATCCTTGTCTACGAGATCTTCCAGATCTTCGTAATCCCATGTTTCGATCTTCTGGATTTCGTGTGATGTACGGAAACCATCGAAGAAGTTAATGAAAGGAATTTTACCTTTCAGTGCTGCACAATGTGCAACCGGTGTCAGGTCCATAACTTCCTGTACGCTGGATTCGCAGAGCATTGCACATCCAGTCTGACGACAGGCGTAAACATCTGAATGATCACCAAAAATATTAAGAGCATGTGAAGCTACTGCACGGGCAGATACGTTGAATACACCCGGAAGCTGTTCACCAGCAATTTTATATAAGTTAGGAATCATAAGAAGTAAGCCCTGGGAAGCTGTGTAAGTAGTAGTAAGCGCACCTGCTGACAGTGAGCCGTGTACAGTACCTGCTGCACCTGCTTCAGACTGCATTTCTGTTACCTGAACAGTCTGACCAAAAATATTCTTTCTTCCTTGTGTTGCCCATTCGTCTGTGGCTTCAGCCATTACAGATGAAGGTGTGATCGGGTAAATAGCAGCAACTTCTGTATAAGCATAAGAAGCATGAGCAGCTGCATGGTTACCATCCATGGTCTTCATTGATCTTGCCATTTTCTTTGTTCCTCCTTAGATTGTGTCAAAACTTTTACTTGTGTTAAAATTTTTCTACACTTTCGTTCGATATTATTATAGCTGTTCATATATGAAAAGTCCAGTCATTTTACTGTTCTGATTGTTCCTTTTGACGTACAACCCCTGTATTCCGCAGGATTGTTTTATGCAAACCGTAGTAAGTCTCAGCTATCTTATATTATAAAAGAGACGGACATCTGTCCGCCTCTCACCATACATTATCAATTACTTTATTAACAACTATTATACGTTGAATCTGAACAGGATAATATCTCCGTCCTGTACAACATAGTCCTTACCTTCCAGTCTTACCAGACCTTTTTCTTTTGCAGCGTTATAAGTGCCACATGCCATCAAGTCATCATAGGATACGATTTCAGCGCGGATGAATCCTCTTTCAAAATCAGAATGGATCTTTCCTGCTGCCTGTGGTGCTTTCGTTCCTTTTTTGATCGTCCATGCACGGACTTCCGGTTCTCCTGCTGTCAGGTAACTGATCAGTCCGAGAAGGCTGTAGCTTGCCTTGATCAGCTTTTCAAGGCCAGATTCCTTAAGTCCCAGTTCTTCCAGGAACATGCTCTTTTCATCATCATCAAGTTCCGCGATCTCCTGCTCAATTTCCGCACATACAACGAATACTTCGCAGTCCTCTCTTTTTGCATACTCACGGACTGCCTGTACTCCCGCATTACTTGCACCATCATCTGCAAGATCATCTTCTGCCACATTTGCAGCAAAAATAACCGGTTTGTAGGTCAGAAGATTGTAGCTTTCCAGCCACTGCTGCTCATCTTCGTCATTGATATCATCAAAGCTCTTTGCCATCTTTCCATCTTCCAGATGTGCTTTAATTCTTTCCATCAGTGCCAGTTCTTTTGCGATCGTCTTGTCATTTCTTGCTGCTCTGACTGCTTTGGAAATTCTTCTTTCCAGGATCTCAAGGTCTGAAAAGATCAGCTCCAGGTTGATCGTCTCAATGTCACGCAGCGGATCGATACTTCCGTCTACATGGACAATATTGCTGTCCTCGAAACAACGTACTACATGAACAATTGCATCAACCTCACGGATATTTGCAAGAAACTGGTTTCCAAGACCTTCTCCTTTGGATGCACCTTTTACAAGACCTGCGATATCTACAAACTCAATCGCTGCTGGGATGATCTTTTTGGTGTGATACATCTCACCAAGCACATTCAGACGTTCATCCGGTACAGTAACAACACCCACATTTGGATCAATGGTACAGAATGGGTAGTTGGCTGATTCTGCTCCTGCTTTTGTCAGTGAATTAAATAAAGTACTTTTTCCCACATTAGGTAATCCTACGATACCAAGTTTCATTTTTCTATATTCCTCCTATAAATCCTTTAATTTCAAGGGATTTCAGCATACTTATTTTTGCAAGTGGGCCAGTAACATCAATTCTTCCCATTCTGTTGAAATTTCTGAAATCCTCTTATTCTTTTCTTTACTTCTGCGAATCTGAATTCTACAAATCTGGCTGAGTATAATCCCGTACTTTCTTGGGATATTTCCTTGCCAGGTTCTTTGCCTTTAAAATCTTTTCCCATATTTCAGCTCCTCTCATAAGAAGCCCTAATACAGTACCTTGTATTATACCATAGCATCTTATTTTTGTGAATATTCATTTTCATCTCATCTCCTGTTTGTTCATAAAATCCTTTCCTTATGGTTTAACGTGCGTAGCATACACTTCTATCCGCAATACACACGCTCATTCTTTGTATCAAGTCTGCTACTCGTAAGTAATACAAAATTGTCAAAATGACAATACTGTATTCCAAGACCTGTCATAGTTCATAAATAGTCACCGTGTCACTTCTATCTCTTCTTGTATATAAAATGTGTAACCATAACATTAATAAGCACTAAAGAAAACGTTACACCTACCGTAACATGAATCGGCCAATGAAATGTAAAATATGACAATTTATTTTCCATATAAATCTTTACTCCAACCAAAGTGGCCATTCCTGCAGTAAGCAACATTCCCATCACACACATAAAATAATAACCGCCTTCTCCAAAGAACATTAATTTCATTTGCTTATCGGTCATCCCAATACTTTTCATAATATCAAATTCTTTTCTCCGTGCGTACATCCCGGTAAATACAACATTACAATAATTGGTCAATCCCGCAATGAATAATATGATACTTACAGCACCTAAGAGAATTCTATTTCCTCTCATATATGTTTCTTTTTGCTGCATCAGATCTGATTTGCAGATAACAAAAACTCCTGCTTCGCCGGTTCCTTCATCCATTGATACTTCTGTCATTTCGGATCGTTTCTTATTTTCCTCAGATATCAGCTCGCCAATCTGTGCTTTCACATAAGGTTCTTTTTCCGGATCAGCAGTTAATTCCATTGTTAATATCTTTTTCTCAGTCGGTATCTTTTGAAAACCTTTCTCGCTGATAAAATAATATAAGCTGCCTTCTCCATGCCAGGATTGATGTATTTCCGGAAAATTATCGCTCTGCCGGTCTAAATACCCACATAGGGTAAATGTTTCTGATTCTTTTTGAGGAAATTCGTCTTTCTCTTGTTCCTCTTCGCTCTTGAAATTGCTTAGTTCTTTTCTACGAATCGCATCTTCCCTTGAAATCAAAGTTTTAAAATATACCGGTTCACCAATTGCTTCATCTGCAAGTTTTTGCTGTTCCGGAGTCAGCATATGATCATGTATGATCAGCACGCCATTTCCCTCTTCCAAAGATTCCATATCAATATTGAGTTGATTATCCTGCACGTATTTCTTAAGTGACAAGATTTGATTTTCATCTATAACTTGTACAGTGTCCCAGCTAAATCCTTCCACCATATTGTCATCTGTAAGATTCGAAAGCCCCTCGTCATAAGGACGAATTCCCTTCTTAGATATAACCGTAGTTACATAGGCTCCTTCAATCAGATTGGAGTTCTCCCAATCGATACCATCTATCTTGTGTAGTTTTTTCTCTAACTCTTGAGAAATTGGTGCAAATTCATCATAATCATTGTCATACAACAGCTCTACACCGTCTCCCTGTGTTAACAAAGGATCCACATCGATTTCTCTGGTTTTATATTCTTCCCCACAACCCTGGCTTTTCCCGAATTCGCTAAACTCCCCTGCCAGCAAAAAATCAGGACGTTTCTCGAGCAGATACTTATAATCACATCCATTTGTAAGTACGTTCATTAAAATAAAAGACAGGACTCCCAAAAATATAGAAAGACTTGTAATTATAAATCGTACTTTATATCGTGTTATATTTTCCCATGCAATATAAAACATTTCTCCTGCCTCAGAACGTTTCAACACCAGTTTTCCAGGATGTTTTTCTTTTTTGTCACCCATATTTCCATCATAAGTGGCACTCTCAATACAAGACAGCTTCGTTATTTTTCTAATAATTTCTTCTGATGCCATCCACAAAATTCCATTTACAAATACAACAGAAAGCAAAAGAATCCACGGTCTGAAAAAGGAAAGTATTGTGTTTCCTCCCATTTCCTGATAAAAATGAACCCCTAATATTTCCGGTATCATTAAGACTAAAATCACTACAGAGAGCAAGCTTCCCAAGACAGAACCTTTTAACATAAGTGACCTCATTTGCTTCCGGTAAATTTTCGTGATTTGTCTTTCTGTAGCTCCAATTGTGTGAAGCAGTCCGAGATTTTGAATATCTTCACTCATGGATATCCAAAGAACATTACGCACAAGAAAATATATTCCACACAAAATACCTAGCGTTCCCAATATCACCAGCTCATATCCACCTGATAATTTAGAAACAGCAGTATATTGTGCTGTATCAGAAACGTATATCTTCTGTTCTGCGCTCTTCATCGGTAATGTCTGATATAATTTTTCTTCTATTTTGCTTCTGCTTAAATGATTGCTCTGACTGAAAAGTAAAGTATAGGAACCCTTTTCCAGGTTTAACTCATTAATTTTGTCATGTGAAATATATCCGGTTGCCAGTTCATTTCCAAAGTCCGTATACCAGCCACATAGTTTGAATGTTTCTTTCGAATGTTCGAACACACCTTTGTATACATCTAAGTTTATTTCCATTCCCTGGTCTGGTTCAGAAATACCAAGTTTTTTCAATGCCCGCTCCGACAATAGAATTTCATCCTTTTTCTGTGGGTAGCTTCCAATCACATTGGTATATGCAGGCTTCAAAAAATTGTTCCAGCTTTCTGAGTCAGCCCATACTACGTTGCATATCGTTTTTGCATTATCCTCTGAAATGTCTGTAGCTTCACCTACAAAAATGCTTTTCCCAACCTGTTTTATATAATCCAGTTGTTTTAATTTTGCATATTGTTCTTCTGTTCCATCTTCTATTCTGCCCGAAGAAGCAGTTCCATTTTCTCTGGTTAATCTTATTTCTTCTGCCTGTATTTTCCCAAAGGAGATTCCGAAGACCATGGTTATAGCAACAATACCGATTACTACTGAGCAAAATAAAATCGTATTTCTTATCTTTTTTGTGCCTGCAAAATTTTTAGCCAGGAATCGGATTATGTCTTTATTGTTATTTGGAATGTTCTTATGAAACATAGTGATACCTCCTAACAATCGTTACAATCTCTTGTATAGATTTTTCCATCGGACATACGTATTACTCTGTCTGCCATCTGTGCTACTTCCTCTTGATGAGTCACGATCAATGTCGTCTGATGGAATCTGGCGGCACAGGATTTCAATAATTCTACGACTTCCATACTTGTAACAGAATCCAGATTTCCGGTCGGTTCATCCGCCAGGACAATTGCCGGTTTCGTTAATAATGCCCGCGCTATAGAAACTCGCTGTTGCTGCCCGCCGGACAGTGTTGATGGAAAACGTTCTAATTTATCTTTTAATCCAAGCGATTCTACAATCTCATTGAAAAAATCCACATCGATTTCCTTGCCATCCAGTCTCATTGGGAGGACAATATTTTCACGTATACTAAGAGAAGGTATCAAATTATATTGTTGAAATACAAATCCGATATTTCTTCTTCTGAATATCGTTCTTTCTTCCTTGTTAAGATCTTTTAAACTTGTATTTCTGATCCAGACACCTCCAAAATCCGGAGTATCAAGACCTCCTAAGATGTTCATAAGTGTTGTCTTTCCGCATCCGGACGTACCGACAACTGCTATAAATTCACCATCCTCCACAGTCAACGACACACCATCTAAAGCACGCACTTCATATGTATCGGATGTATAATATTTTTTTAGATTCACGGCTTTGATCATATCCATTTTTCTATAAACTCCTTTCGCAGATGCTACCTCTAAATCAGCCATAATCTATTTTACATGGTACATCTTACAAACTTCTTACAGACTGCATATGAAATATCTATACCGGAAGATTCACTTCTATGAGCAACCCGGGCTTCATTTGTGTTGCTTTCATAATCCCTTTTTGTAATAGAACAATCTCTCTGGAAAGATACAAACCAATTCCGCATCCTTCCTGACCTCTTGCCTGTTCACCTCGATAAAATCTTTGAAAAATTTTATTTTCTTCTCCGTCTTTTATCCCGATTCCATAATCTCTTATCTGGATCTTATAAAACATTTCCGTTTGTTTCATTGTGATATCGATCGTACTGTTGCTTTTGCTATATTTGACTGCATTATCAAACACATTATAAAATGCCTCACACATCCAGTTTTTATCATGTTCGCAGATAATTTTCTCTGGCAATTTTACTTGAAAAAAGATATCTTTATCTTCTGCCTTCTTTTGTATTTGCCCTAACGCATTTAAAATAGCCTCAACAAGATTTCCTTTTTGCATATGAACTTGCATGATTCCTTGTTCTAATCGAGCAGTTTTTATAAAGCTTTCCACCAAAAAGCATAACTGTTCTTCACTCGTTCGCAGATCTTTCATATATTCTATATTCAATATTTCCTGCGTTTCATTTAATGACTCTTGCAGCAATTCTGTATAATTTTTTATATTCGACAGCGGTGTTCGTAATTGATGTGCAATCTCAGAAATTAATTTCTGGATCTCATATTGGCTTTTTTCAGCCTCTTTTCTTCTCCCATCCAGCATTTCCTGCAAACGAATTAATTGATTGGCCGTTTTTGAATATAATGTTTCTTTTCCTATATCAAAATCATCTAATTCATTGCCATTTATTAAAGATTCGGCTAGTTTATAT
>ULVH01039188.1_pt1 | contig 17884 bp, 15 predicted proteins | sample 1959261 | NCBI WGS metagenome assembly ULVH01 (sample SAMEA4835781, study PRJEB28245) | human gut metagenome | biome: gut microbiome; material: fecal sample | place: Denmark | collected 2008
ACGGTGGACGGATTGAAGACCACGTCATAGAAGCTGGTTATATGGGCCTGGATTTTCCCGTTTACTTCCACCAGCTTGTATCCGGCGGGCGTCTGCATCCAGGAGTTGGCCACAATGATCCAGATGGCGCTGAAATGGGCGCCAAGAGCGACCATGCAGGAGGAAAGAAAGTGCATTTTTGGGCCCACCTTGTCCCAGCCGAAAAGCAGGATGGCCAGGAAGCCTGATTCCAGGAAGAAGGCGAAGATTCCCTCCGCCGCCAGGGGGCTGCCAAAGATGTCGCCTACGCAGCGGGAATAATCCGCCCAGTTGGTGCCGAACTGGAATTCCATCACGATGCCGGAGGCTACGCCAAGGGCGAAGATGATACCGAAGATTCTGGTCCAGAATTTGGCCTGCTTGTGGTAGAGGTCATTCTTCGTTTTCAGCCACAGGCCTTCCAGGGCGACCAGAACCACCCCCAGGCCGATGGTCATCGGCGGGAAGATGTAGTGGAACATGATCGTGATGGCGAATTGGAGACGGGATAATAAGACCGGATCGTCCATGATTGATTGGGGATGAGTGGATGTTTATGGAACAGGAGGACGGCAGCCAAACACCGATACCTTCATACTTTATACATCCCAAGAGACCCTTTGTTCAATTATTTTCCTTTTCCGTGGATAACTTTTTAGATTACGTCTAGAAAAGAAAGGCTTAACACTGGATGAACACGTCCATCCCTTCTTCCGCCAGAGCAAAAAGAGCCATCATGTCCCTGGGAGAAAGGCGTATGCAGCCATGGGAAGCCGGGGTGCCCAGCAGTTCCGTATCGTTGGTGCCGTGGATGTAAATATAGCGGCTCCGGGTATTGGCGTTGTGCGGTTCCAGTCCGTCCAGCCACAGAATGCGGGTCAGGATGAAGTCGGAATGTTCATTCAGACTTTTCGGGATGGCGGTGGGATAGCGGCCTGCCGGAAGGCGTGAGATGAAAATAGTGTCCTCCGGTTCTCCGTCTCCGATTTTTTTGCAGATGCGGAAATGACCTGTGGGGGTTTTCCCGGAACCTTCTTCATGGCCTGTACCTGCCTTCCCGCTGGAAACGGGGCATTGGAGCAGGATTTTTCCGGATTTTTCCAGCACCAGTTCCTGGCGGGGCAGATTAATGCGTATGGAAGGGGAAGCCATGACGGGGGAAGGAGTCAAAGATGTTGCTACTCCTGTTGCTCCATCCGGGCAATGATGGCCTGGATGGCGGTTGTCAATTGCCGCGCTACATTGTTGTAGGCTGTCTGTCCGCAGCCGATGGGGTCGGCGATGCCGCGGTTGCCCGTGTAGCAGGTGACCAGCCTGACCTTGTCCGCATGTTCGGGGAAATTGGCAAGCAGGGCGGCCAGGTGGCTTTCCGTCATGGCGTAGACATCTGTGGCGTTTTTCATCAGTTCATCCGTAACAGGGCGGCTTTCATGGCTGGAGAGATTGACGCCATGCTCCCGGAGGACGTGGAGCGTTTCCGGACTGGCTGCCTGCCCGGGCCATGCGGCTGTTCCTGCGGAACCGGCCTGCCATTCCGGATGGTGCGCGGAAAGTTTCCGGAACAGGCCTTCCGCCATGGGGCTGCGGCAGGTGTTGCCGGTGCAGATGAAGAGGATGTGTTTGCGCTGTGTCATGAGTCGGGGCGTTCTCTTTTGGAGTGATGGGGGATAGGTACTTCGTTGGGTTCCTGATACAAGTTGTCCGGGGGCAGCACATGGCCGGCGCCGCTGCCTTCCGACGAGGGGGGGGCGTCGTCTTCTTCATCTTCATCCTCTGCATCGCGGGAGGGGGGGAAAAGCTGGGGGAACAGACTGCACGCCAGGGCTACGCACAGTACCGCCGTTATGGGAGTCATGACGGGGAACCATGTATCATGAGCGGAAAACAGGTACCATGCAATGAAGGGAACGAACAGGATACAGAGGCCCCAGGTGATGAAGCGCCCTCTGCGTTGGAAACGCAAAGCCCATACGGACAGAAGCAGGACGTCCAGCACGATGATCCATTGTACCCAGGCGGGGGCTATGGGAATCAGGACGGCAGGGGCAGGGGCAAGCGCTCCCATGATGCTGCGGACAGTTTGCGCCGCCAGAAGGGATTGCGCGTCCGGCGTGTCGGAAAGGGCGGATGGTTCGGAAACGAGTACCGCATCCGCAGAGGAAAGCAGTTTTCTGACGGCAGTAGTATCCGGCGGACGCAGGCCGGACATGACGGGGACGATCACTTCCTTCGTGTCCAGAATGGTGGGGCTGCTGTTTGCCGCCAGGGGGATGCGGCCGTTTTTATCCAGAGGAATGGAGCGTTTGCCGCCCAGAAAAAGGGTGTCTCCCGGAATGATTCTGACATCACTGGGTTTCAGGTCCAGGGCATTCAGAGCGGCCACCAGAGGAAGAGTGGGAATGATATCCCCGCCCCAGCGGATGAAAAGCGGCGGGGAGACCCTGTTTTCCGGAGCTGGGGAAAACAGCTCGTTATTTTCCACGACGGTTCCCAGGGAGGGGGCTGACGTGGTTATTTGCGGAGGTTCCCCTACGAACCTGTCCGCGCGCGGGAACTGGTCCGTCTTTCCTACGATGTTGGAAGCGGGAATAATCAAGTCTTTCCAATCCGGCGGAAGGGGCGAGCGGCGGGTGGATTCGCTCATTTGCCGGCCCAGAGCCTTGTGGAGGAAGCGGTCCAGTTCATACCCCACGGCGGCTTTGACAATGCTGTCCGGCTTTTCTTCCCAGGTCATGGGGGACATCACGTAAACATTCCTGGCTCCCTGTTCATACAGGTGCCGGAACAGCACTGTGTAATCCATGGGATTGGGAGGATAGGAGGCGAAACTGTTCAGTGATGATTCCCGGTGCAGGGAAACCACGGGAAGCTGGGCCGTCTGCCCTTTGTTGAAGTAATCGTAGGGCTGGAGGACGATGCTGTTTTCCGTATTCAGCCCTTCCGGGCGAACAGTCCGGTATTCCCCAGCCAGCAAATGTTCCGCTGCCTGTTCATAACAGAAAATGGTAGGAGGAAGAAGCACATACCCCAGAATCCAGCCCAGCCCCAGGGAAATCTGGAACAGGGACAGGATAAGCAGGAATTTGGGGGGAAGCGTCATCAGAGGGGCTGGGAAAAATCATGCTAGCATAGCAGCCAGCGGTTCTGCAAGCGTGGAGCCGGGCAGAAGCTTCCGCAGGTGTCCCAGCCCGGCGGGAATCTGAGCCAGATACCAGGTTTTTCCCTGGTTGTAGCCGATATTGGCGTAAGCGCCCAGCATCTGCATAATCCGCTGCAGGGCGCAGGCACGGAAAATGCGGTGATCTATGGAGTGAGCGGAGATATTTTCCCACTCCCTGAGCAATTCATCCGCCTGTTCCGGTTCCAGACGGGCGTAGCCGTCATAGACCAGGGAGGCCAGATCATATTCCGGACGGCCGCCGCGCATGCCCTGAAAATCAATCAGCCAGGTTTTTCCCGCGTGGATATGCACGTTCTGGGACTGGCTGTCCCGGTGGACGGGGCATTCCGGAAGGGCCGCCAGAAACTGCGCCTGCTCTTTCAGGGCGGGATGGTTCAGGAAGGAAGCCGGTTCCAACCCCAGGTGGGACCCCAGGAAATGTTCAGCAAAATAGGACTGCTCCCAGCGGTACAAGGCCTCGTCAAAAGCGGGCTGGAGGGGGAATTCCTCCGGAAACGGGCAGGAGTGAAGCAGATGGAGTTGTTCCATAGCCCGGATGTAGCGCAGGCGCAGGGAAGGCCAGGGTTCTTTCCGGAAAGCCAGCAGGTTGGCGTCTCCCAGGTCTTCCACCAAGGCGGCTCCGCATCCGGGACCGAGAGGTTCATAATCGTAAATTTCCGGCACGTTGACACCGTGGGCGTGCAGATGCCGGGCTGCGGGGATAAAAGAATCATTGTCCGCACGGTCATTTCCCCACTGGATGCCGATGCATGTGCGGCCGCCAAAATGGATGCGGACGATCGTACGGCCGGAGGCTCCCAAAGCCAGGGGACGGAAATCTTCCTGACGCGGAATAATGTGAAAACTCCGGTGAACCAGACGGGACAATTCTTTCATGGAAAGGTGGCGTGGCTGCGTTAAGAGCCTTGCGTAAGGATGGCGTATGAAGGATGACGGCACCCTTCATACGCCGAAAATGAGGAAAGGCAGGGCAATCAGGCGGGGAACTGGTGGTCTTCCCCATAGCCGTAATGCTCCACGACGTAATCCACATCCTTGTCTCCGCGGCCGGAGCAGTTTACCAGAATGGCGCCTCCTCTGTTTTCCCGTGCCCACTTCATGGCATACGCGATAGCGTGGGAGCTTTCCAGAGCGGGAATGATCCCCTCGTAACGGGAAAGTTTGAAGAAGGCGTCCACGGCTTCCTCGTCTGTGGCGGTGACATAGTTAACGCGGCCGATGTCGTGCAGATAGGCGTGTTCCGGCCCTACGGAAGGATAATCCAGGCCGCTGGCTACGGAATGGACCGGTCCCGGATTGCCGTCTTCATCCTGGAGCATGATGCTTTCAAAACCGTGCAGGACGCCCTTGCGTCCATAGGTGATGGAGGCGGAATGGTCCCCAAGCCTGGGACCTTTGCCGAGGGGTTCTACGCCATAGATATCCAGCGGGTCTCCCAGGAAGGCGGTAAACATGCCCATGGAATTGCTGCCGCCGCCCACGCAGGCGCAGACGGCGTCCGGCAGAAGTCCCGTCATTTCCAGGAATTGTTCCCGGGCTTCCACGCCGATGCACATTTGGAAATCGCGCACCATTTGCGGGAAAGGGTGGGGGCCTACCACGGAACCGATGCAGTAAATGGAATCCTGATAACTGTTCAGGTAAGATTCAAAGGCGGAATCCACAGCTTCCTTCAAGCTTTGGAGGCCGTGCGTGACTGGCACCACCTTGGCACCCAGGATTTTCATGCGGGTGACGTTCGGAGCCTGCTTGGCAATATCTACCGCCCCCATGTGAATTTCGCATTCCAGGCCGAAGAAGGCGGCGGCTGTAGCCAGCGCCACGCCATGCTGTCCTGCGCCCGTTTCCGCGATAATGCGCTTCTTGCCCATGTATTTGGCCAGAAGGCCTTCCCCCATGCAATGGTTGAGCTTATGGGCGCCTGTATGGTTCAAATCTTCCCTCTTCAGGTAAATTTGAGAGGTGCCCAGGTGGCGGGAAAGGCGTTCGCAGTGGTAAACCGGGGTGGGACGTCCCTGAAACTGTTTGCGGATGCGCCGCAATTCATTAATGAACTGGGCGGAGTGGGCTATCGTCTGGTAGGCTTCCGTAATTTCTTCAAAAGCGGGAACCAGCTCGTCCGGCAGGTAAACGCCGCCGTATTCGCCAAAACGGCCCTGGGCGTCTGGAAAATTGCGTAAATAAGTATGGAGATCCATGGTCTGTTGCGTTCGTGACTGCCAGTATTTAGCACGATGCCACAATTCAGGCAAAAACAATCTCCCCGGAAGCCCTTTTAAAAAAGAAAGGAAAGAAAAAGGACTTCCCCGCAACAGGGGAACGGTTTCTCCGGGAGAGACCGGGAGGAAAAATCGGAAATCAGGCCAAACGGCGCTTTCTGATGGATTTTCCGGTATCGGCAAGCGTCTGGCGTGCGTCCGGATCCGCTCCGGCCATCAAGGCTGCCAGATCCCGAACGATGTTCTGGCGCATGCGAGCTACCAGATCGCGCCCTTCCTGGGTGATGGCGACCATGATTTTGCGGCGGTCTTTGGCTGCGCTCATGCGTTTCAGATAGCCCATTTCCTGTAATTTATCCACCATGCCGGTAGCGGCCGCGGTAGAATGCCCCATTTTCTGGGCAATGCTGGACATGCTCAGAAAATCTTCGCTGGCCAGATAAGTCAGCAGGAAAAACTGGGGGTAGGAAACCTTGCCCTCATTCAATTCTGAAGAAAGGTTCAGAATGCAGGAACGTTGCGTGAACAGGATGAAATCCGCCAGCTTGTTTGCTTCTTCGGAAATGGAGCTCATGATCGTTGTGAATGTATGGGAGGGTTGATAGCGATACCCGTCCGGAGACTCGCCGGCGGTTCGGCCAACCTACCGCCGCGTCCTTCTGCGGGCAAGTCAAAAATATAAATTTTTATTAAAATTTTACATTTGCGGATAATAAGCATTTTGATGGTATTTGAAATACAATATGTTGACTGTTAATAGAATGGATATATTCTGAATATATAATGTGAATAACATGTTAAAAATAGATATAAGCTATTGATAAACGGTGATTTTTCACAAAACTTCCGGGAATCCGCAGCAAATCTGGCATAAAGAGGCGTTGCAGCATGACAAGCCTGGATTGGAGAGGGCTCTTGTGCAGAGGCCTTTCATGGGAAATAAAGCCTTGCCGGAGGAAAATTTTATACAGCGGGAAGCAATATTTTCCTGCCCTTGAGGCGGACTTGGAACCTCTGCAGGCTTGCCGTGAGAGTAGGGAAAGGGGGGTGTCGAAAACTTCCTTTCATGGCCTTCTTCCTGCCGCGATGGTTGCGGTTCCTTGTTTACGGCGGTATGAGTCTATGACGCTTGTAAAGGCAGGAAAAACCTTTTTAAACGGTCTTGGAAGGAGGGGAAAAGAACAAACGGAAACCTGCCCCATACTGATGGAGCAAGCGCCGTTACAGGACCGGCCTGGGAATGACGCTCTGCTTTTGGGAGAGAAAAATTGCTTCTTCCCCAAAAGTCAAAGGCAGGCGGAAGTAATGGGGGAAAATGCTCAAGGAGCCGGGAAAAGACTGCCGGGGGTCTAAGAGGTTACCTGTAAAACTCCTATTATTCGGAACGGCCTATTTTGAAAACAGGCCAGTGGCAGTGAAAGGGCCGGGTGCATCAACCGCATAATAAATGCTCCATTACAGATGACGCATCATTTGTTATCGGCACGGTGTGTAAAAGAGCAATTGCGCCGTCCTGGTTCATGTTCTGAAGGTCCGTTATCAAATGTTCACGACCATGGAACTTACAGCCGTTACCATTACATTTCAATGATATCGGTTTGCTGGGGGGGAATGATTCTTTTTAGCATTTATTGTTTACGAGTGGTTCTTATGTCATTCCTCGCTATTCCGCACAACGGAAAATTGTGTGATCCGCCGGCCTGTTTCCTGAAAAATAAGAAAGACGGCGTTGCTTGCCGTCCCAGCTGCCGCCATACAGCAACTCCAGCTGCTTGCAGCATTGCAGGCAGAAAATCATGGAATAAAGCATTACTGCCGGCAACATCATTGCATGCCGTCAATCTTATGCTTGTATCCGCAAGATGTTTTATTCCCCCGCCATTCTCCGGTAAGTTTTTTCTGGAACTCTTTTCCGGAGAATGGACGGAGAACAATAGCAACAACTAGTTGGCGGGAGGCGGCGTAAAGGTGCGGGCTGACATATCCTTGTCCAGAACCAGCATTCCCTGTCCTTCTCCCTTGATCATGCGTAATTTGCTGATGATGTCCTTGACGCTTTCTTCCTCTTCCACCTGTTCGGTGACAAACCATTGCAGGAAAATATCCGTGGCGAAATCCCGTTCTTCCTTGGCAAGGTGCACCAGTTCGTTGATTCGGCGAGTGACTTCCTGTTCGTGGGATAGCGTTTCTTCAAAAATTTCAAGAATATTGGACCAGTTCGCATCCGGAGCGTCTATGGAAAGCATTGTAACCTGGCCTCCGCGGGAAAGAAGGAAATCATAAAATTTCAGCGCATGAGCGGTTTCTTCCTGATATTGAATGCGCATCCAGTGGGAAAAACCTGTCAGACCGGCATCCTGCAGATAGGCGGACATGGCCAGGTAAAGGTTGGCTGAATACATTTCCCATTTGATTTGCTCATTAAGAGCAGTTGCCATTGTTGTACTGATCATATTGTAAAATCCTGTTGATTTTTCCCACTTCTACAAAACAAAGTCCGCAGGATCAAGATAATCCTGCGGACTGTATGACGGGAAGGGGGGGAAGGGAAGGCGTCAGGCTTTTGCGGAAACCTCCTCCGGAATATTATCTCCAGGGAGCTCTTCCGCCGGAACGGAGGGGGATTCCTCAGTTTCCGTAACCACGCTGTTTTCTTCAGATGCTTCCTCCCGGGCGGGCGCCGCCTCGGAAGAAGAGGCTGCCTTCTGTTTTTCTGGTGCAGCGGAATCCGTTGTCGGCGCGTCCTGGCCCTTCTCTTCCGGTTTCCGTTTTTCCTTGGGAGCCTTCTTGGGAGAAGGAGCTTGGGCGGAGACGGTTCTTGGGCGGCTGACAGTGTTATTGGAGAAAACCAGAATGTAGCCCTGTTCGGACAGCCAGAGCAGATCACGGACCAAATTCTGCTGTTTTTCCATGGCCTGGGCTACTTCTTCTTCCGTGGCCTTTTCCTGTTCCGGGACTGGGGCCAGCTCTTTAAGCATGGCATCGACGCCTTTGCCGGGATTATTGGCCGCCCAGGTGGCAATGGACATCAGGGAATCTGATAAGACGGTGCCTTCTTCCATGGCTTTGGGGCGTGCCGGGCCGGTGTAATGGTTGCCTTTCCACTTGAAAATAGGCATATGATGCCGGGCTAACCCGTGGCAAAGGTTGGGAATCAGCATGCTGGGATGGCGGCGGGTGGTGCCGGATAATTGGATCAGGTGCGCCCACAGACCGGGGGAGAGGTGATTCTTTTTCACGGCTCCGTTGACGAACACCTTGTCCGTAACGTCATAGCACTCGTCAAAGTGGTTGGATTCGAAATCCTGTTCTACCGCGGCGGGAGATTCCAGAAGCACTTCGGAGGCTCCTTCCCGAACGGGCTTCCAGGCGGTGCGTTTAGAAACGGCTTCCTGCCATGCCTGGACAGCTTCTTCGCTCTTGTCCGTCACAATCTTGGAACGGAAAGCCTCAAAAGTCATGTTGGCAAATTTGGTGCGATGCAGGTTCATCAGGGCGGACTGGTAGCCGTGCCAATTAACGGGACCTACCAGCTCGTTGTTTAAGGAACATTTGGCAATGGCTTTGAAATCTCCTTTTGGAGCTTCCACTTCCTGTTCTACGGATTCGTAATACTTGGGCATCCAGGTGGACTGCCAGAGGTGTTTGACGGCCTCCTGTCGGGAAATAAAGCAGGCGCCGTCGCCATGCTTGCAATGGTACAGATCCGGGCCGTTTTCCTGCTTCATGAATACTAGGTCATAACGGTCGTAGGAACCCATGACCACCTTGGCAAGATCCAGCAGGGAAATGGTGCGGCGGTGTTTCTGTACTTCCTGGTGCAGGGCAGCCAGGCCGGAATCCACGGGGCGCAGCTCCACGCGCAGGCCTTCCGTCGGTTCCTCCATGGCGGAGCGGGGAGTTTGATCGCGGCGGTTGCGGAAGGAGCCGCGCGTACGGTCTTCCCGGTTAAACCTTCTTTCGCCGCTTTGACCGTCAACACGACGTTCCCCCCGGGGCTGGCGGCCTTCACGGTTGTCGCGCCGCGGTCGGCGGTCGCCTCCCTGCCTGTCGCCGGACCTGCGTTCCGGGTAGGATACAGGCCGTTCCTGACGGGCTCCCGGTCTCGCCCAGGCCGGACCAAATTGAAAGTCGGCCAAGCCGGAAAGGTCCGGAATCTGCTGCTTGGGGTCTGTGGAAGGAGTTTCGTCGGTCATCATGTACGGGTTGTTTCAATAGCAACTAAATGAGGTGGATGGCAATCATTTTACGTGCAAACAGACCGAAAATTGTTCAAAATGTCATGAAAGGCATCTGGAAATGCGACTATTTCCGGTGTATCCTTTCAACTCAACTTCTGTCAAATGCTCTATATGGATAAAATACGTCAACGACTTTCCGACCTTGGTTACGCCATTTATGATGCTCCCGCTCCCGTAGGCTCCTATGTGCAATGCGTACGCACGGGCAACCTGCTTCACCTCTCCGGCGGCATTTCCGTGAACGGGGACGACAAATACTTTGGCAAAGTAGGGCAGGAGCTGACGGTGGAAGAAGGTCAGGCCGCTGCGCGCGCCGCTATTTTGAATCGTCTGGCCGTTATTGTGCAGGCGGTGGGGTCTCTGGAAAAAGTATCCCGAATCGTGGCCGTGAACGGATTTGTGAATGCCGGCCCGGATTTTTATGACCATCCTAAAGTATTGAATGGCGCATCCGACCTGCTGGTGGAAGCCTTTGGAGAAATTGGCCGCCACAGCCGTACGGCGGGAGGCGTATCCGCCCTGCCGCTCAATGTAGCGGTGGAAATCAGCATGGTGGTGGAAGTTCGTGATTAATATTTAAAAACCGGAAGGGATTCGTGCTTGAATCCCGGCGGCATTCCTGTAGAGTGCCGTCCGGTCAATGCCCCCGTGGCGGAATGGTAGACGCTGCAGACTTAAAATCTGTTGTCCGCAAGGACGTACCGGTTCGAGTCCGGTCGGGGGTACTTCTTTAAATAACAGTGAATTATGTAAATTAAAGGCTCGCTTTTGGCGGGCCTTTTTTGTTTTCAAATATGCTGAATTTACCCCTTTTTGCTTGTATCTTCGGTCAAAAATAGTTACCCAGTAGTTACCCGGGATGGAAGAGAAACGGAAAAAGAAAGCGGCTCCTTTGACGCCTGTAAAAGATGTTTCCCGTGAAAAGATGGGGAAAGCCTGCTGGCGCCTCTCAATTCCCGCCTCCTTTTCGGAATCCGGAAAGAGGGAACAGCGGTTTTATCCCTCCTATAAAAAAGCATTGGCGGCGGCCGGGGAAATCAAGCTTGGAAAAGTGGCTGTGGATGCCGGGATTGTTGAATTAACCCAAGCTCAGGCGGTAGAAGCTTTATCTGCGCTGGATATTTTGGAGGGCTCTGGAATAGGGGTGGTGGATGCTTGTCGACTCGTGAAAAGAATGCAGGAAGCCGGGATAGGAGATATAGCCGAAATAGAGCATGCTTTCAAATTGGGAGCCGCACAGATACGGCATGAAAAGAAGTCTCCTTCCTGGAGTGAAGCCGCTTGGGAAATGGTTCGTGTGAAGGAAAAAATCACAAGGCGGCGTGAGCGTACCTTGCAACAAATTCGGTATATGATTCGTCGCATGGAGAAACGATGTCCCGATTTTTGTGTGCGCCCCATTGGAGGCATCACAGGAGAGGAATGTCGTGCGGCGTTTGGCAGGGCTTTTGATTCACCGATTCAGCAGGATAAAGCGAGAGTAGTCTTTTCCGGCGTCTGGACGCTCGCTATGAAGCGTGGATGGGCTCTTTCCAATCCGACCCGCATGCTTGATGCGTTAAAGACGCAGGAGCGGGAAATCAGGGCATTGACGCCTGAAGAAGTAGAACGATTGCTGCTCGCTTGCCGACCGCCTTTGCCGGATGATTCTTCCCAGTTGGATTTGACATCCGTTCAACCTGCCGTGGCGATACTCGTTTTTGCCGGCATTCGCCCAGAAGAATTGATGCGGTTAACGTGGGAAGACGTATCTTTCGAGGATGGCGTTATTACTGTCAGGGCTGCAGCTTCCAAAACAGGTGGAGCAAGGCATGTGACGATCTGCGAGGCTTTGCTGGCATGGTTGTCCCTGGTTCCGGAGAAGGAACGCAAGGGTGCTATTATTCCGGGATATTGGCGCTCCCGGTGGGAAGCAGTCAGGAACCGAGCAGGATGGGGAAAGAAAAAGCCTTGGCCTAAAGATGTGCTACGTCACACCTTTGCCAGTTACCACGCGAAAACCTATGCGGATTTTGGAAAACTCCAAATGGAAATGGGACACCGTTCTGCCGAACTTCTACGGAATAGATACACCAATATGGCGGGACTTACCGGAGAGATGGTGAGACGGTTTTGGGGGATAATACCAAAATTAGATGAAAAAACATTGTAGTAGTTAGGGTATTAGCATGAAAAATACGAATACTTCCTACGCTACGAATTGTTATAGTCTATAGATACAAGAGGTCTAAAAAAGAAAAGCGAAATTTTGTCGCATATTCGAGGCAAAACTCTATCGCGTCTGTTTCCGATTTATATTTCGTGATTATTAATGTCTGATATTTTCCAATAGCTTATTGAATGTTTCTATTTTTTTATCAATTTTACTAATTTCACATTGCCATATAACTATTACTTTCCAACTTAATAAAGCGAGTTGTGCTTGATTTTCGTTATCTCTCAATTTATTTTTTAATATTTTATTTTTCCAAAAATCTATATTTGAAGATGGGAGTTTTCCCTTTTTACAATCATGCCCGTGCCAAAAACATCCATTCACAAATATTATTGTTTTATATTTAGGCAAAACTATATCGGGTTTACCCGGCAATGTTTTGACATTAATACGATATCTGAATCCTTTTGAAAATAAGAACTTACGAACTAAAATTTCCGGTTTAGTGTCTTTACTTGATATTTTTGACATTATATCCGCTCTTTTAGTTTGAGAAAAAATATCTGACATAGCCTATATTATTGCTTTGCGATAAGTCTTAACCATTCGAATTCATTCAATCCTACGCGAGACAGTTGTGCACAGTAACTGTTTAAAATACGTTGTGCTTGCATTTCTTTTAAGTCCACCACCCACTCATAAGTTTCTCCATAGGAAGAATAGAATACATATTTGTCCTCCTTTTTTAATGCTTGAATAATTGTAGCACCCTCTTTCGGCTTGAATTTCACTGTTTTTATTGCAAATGAAGATTTATTTGTGAATAATTTCAATTCATTATTCACAAATAACGGATATTCGCCTTTTTCTTCTAAAGGTAAAAATAAGAACCGTCTTTCCTCCTTAATTCTCAACGAATCGCATCTTTGTTGAATACAAACATAATACTTGTCTACAAATTTTATAACTGTTCCAAGTGTTAATATCGGAGCCTCAATAGCAGGTTGAAATATATTTTTATGATGCGTCAAAATGGCAAAATCTACATTCGATTTATTCACATCGATACCATCATATGCAAATAACTCTATGGTATGCGATTGTAATTTCTTCTCGTCTTTATTAGACATAGCTTTTCCTGAAGCTTCTGTATATTTATCTTTAAGTTGAGGTTTCTCGGAGCCGAACATTTTTTTTAAAAGGTCTTTCGATTTGCCAATAGACACTCCATTTATACTTATCGTTTCGTCTGTAATACGGTTTTCAATCCAGTTATCAACCCAATCCTTTGTATCAATATCTGTTGTCTCCAATAATTCCGAAATAGCTTCGCCAAATAATTTTATTAATAGTTGCTTGGATTCGAATGTGTTTTCCAATAATATTTTGTGCCCGAGATATGCCGGATCCAATTTGGGAGAAAAGACACTTAACATTCTGGATGTATTATTCCTTATTGTCGATATTGAAGATAAAGCAAAATTCGATAACAAACCGTTGGTCATGTCTGCAAATTCTTCAACAATCAAGGTCGGAAGGCTTTCATACGATACTATTTTATCTTTCAATTCTGGATTATGTGCAAATTGAGTTTCCGAATTTTGGCTTTTAGCTCGAACTAATATCTTAGAATTTAAAGATTGAATGACGCAATCTCCTTTATGAAAAGAATGCTGATCCACTTTCTGATATATACTGTTCGTAATTTCAAATAAATCCGTTTCTCCAGTATATACAATTAACAGTTTCAACATCCCAGTTTGTGATAATAAATCAGATATCAATTTTAATGTAAACTCTCCGCGCGGATCGTCATTATCTGCATCTGCATCGGGATCTTCAACTTGGTTCTCCTCTTTTTTTATATCTAAATACCAATCTAAAATGATAACATCTGCTTTATTTAGTATAGTATTGTAACTATTAACATCAGAAATGGATTTAGGTGCATATATAGCACAAATTTTTCCAGATTGTGCAAATACATTCGATACATCTAATGCGCTAAATGCATTATTAGTAATATCAGTCTTATATGCTTTGTCATCAATAAAGACAATATTTTGTATGAAGTTGTTTGCAATTTCTTTCGATTGCTCAATAAATCTGTCAGCCATATTTTTATTGCATTTTTTGAATCTTAAAAGTAACTGTAGAACCTTCTTTAGGTTGTGCCACAAATATATCATAGTTCTCTGCATTCAAAACCTCTTTACTGATACTCAACCCCAGTCCTCTTCCATTGGGCTTTCTGGAAAATCTTAATTTAAAGATTCGTTCCTTATCTTGGGGTTTTATTTCAATACCGTTATTGGAAATGTATATTCCCGTATCATCCGCATGCAGCCGAATAACTTTTTCAGGAACATCACTTTGTTTTAACCAATAAATGGCATTATCAAGGATATTAACAAATACGGGATAAAATGTAGAACGAAATCCGTGTATTTTTCGACCTGCAAACCCGTTAGTATGTTTAAAAGCTATATTGTGTCGTTCTAGACGGGATTTGAACAAATCTATTAAAAATGTTTTAATATCCAATAAAGATATGTCTTCTCTACGTCGATTCAATCGTCGGTTTAACGGGGTAAACAAATTTAAATAACCGTCCAAATGTTCGAAATTTACCTTGATATTTTTGTATATCCCTTCCAATTTGATGTCTACATCCGACCATGCTTTTAAATCTTTCAGACTATGTCGAATCGAATTAACCGTACCGTTGAATTCATGGTGCAATATTCCGACAGCCAATCCTAATTGGCTTAATTCAACGTCCGATTGCAATCGCTCACGCAACTCCTCCAACTCTTCCGAAGCGGCTTCCGCTATTTGGTCATTTGTAATTATTTGACCGTCTTCGATTTTTTCGACATAGAAACTTTCAAATTGTCGAATTATGCGTTCCATAACATCCGTATTTCGACTACTTATGGATTCTATTTCTGCTTCCATTCTCTTGCGTTCCGTTACCAAATCAAAGTTATCGGCTTTATCGGTTGCCAATAATTTAAATTGATCCTTTACTCTTCGTATTTGATTATCCAAATCGATTATCAGTTCATTCGTAAGATCCTTAATTTTGCGAGAAACATCGGAAACAACATCATTGGTTTCGCTTTTCTTCTTCTTATTAAGTGACAGAGCTTCGGCTGAAATCAGTTCCACCGCTTGCTCCAACCGCTTTCGCTTACTTATTTCCAGATTCAACTGTGCCGTATAATCATCTATTAGCTGATCGATATTTTCATTGATATTTTTAAATATCGTTTGTTCCAGAATTTTAAATTCATTAAGATACGTGTCAAAATCCGTTCTCATTGATTTTGACATTGCAAATCCTTTAGGACTTGTTACCGATATCCTTTTTCTGTAATCGGAAACTTTTTGTCTCATGGCAGATTCCAGATCTATTATCTTCTGGCTTGCTTCATCCGCATCGTTAATGTACAAAACCGAATGTAAATCGTTCCTAAAATTCGTAAGTAATCCTTCCAGTTCGTTTTCGAATTTATGTTTCGTTAAACTGGCAAAAAATATATCGAGCTCACGAGCGAATCTTTCCTTTTTCGATTTAGCCAATTTGTCCCGACGTTCAAGTGCGTTATGGTACGCATTGAATTCGTCTTTCTTCTGGTTGAAAAATTCCGATTGTGCCGTTTTATTTTTTTCACTAAAGAAATCGGCAGCAAGCTGTACAAAGAAATTCTTTAAAATCGCTTGAAGTTGGCGATACGCTTTATTCTCAATAAAACCTTCGCGTCCGGCTTTCTCCACCAAACCGCTGTGTTCTCGGTCTGCTATTTCAATAGCACCGAACATTCGTCGATAAGAAAAGAAATATGTTGATGCTCGTTTCGAACGATTTTTTTCAATATCTAGAAAATCATAATCGGAGTCACCATACGGTAGAACTCGAATATTATCTCTATATATGTATAAACCTCCGAATTTATCTCCTTTGGCTTTAATTCTGGCATAATTTTCGACATTTACACGAGAACTTTTCAATTCTCCTTGTAAATACGCCAAGTTGATTTTAAACGGACCGCATTCGGTTTCTCTATAAGAGTTATCCCGCCAATTTACAATGTGATCGTATGTTTTTTCTCCATATATTTTTACTAATCCCTTGAATTGTCCGAATTCATCAAATTGCCCTTGAAAATGGTGATCTGCCAATTCAAATTCTTCCGTTGTAAAAAAATGTTCTTTATCTATAATGCTGACAAAACTTCCGTCGTTTGTCCTATAGTCTCTAAATGAAATGTCAACGACAGGAATAGGATGATCGGGAGTCATTGTATTGTGAAATCCCATCAACATTTTTTCGATTTTTGTAGCTTCGTCCGAATTGCCGTCTCCCTCTATATCGGAAATAATCGTATCGTAAACCGGGGAGATGAAAAATTGAGTTCCACCACAGCCATTGGTTAATTCAAATCCTTGTTGTAGTTGTAAGGAAAGTTGGTATGGATCAACTTGAAAAGATGTGATAGAACTTTTTATTTTTTCAAAATCCTTGTCATCAATAAGTCCTGTTTGGTTTAATTTATCAAGGGATTGTATTACTTCATTTTTAATACTGTCAATATCGGTAGCATTCGGTATATGAGAGTATTCTCTTACCGGAATAACAATATCCTCCAAGTTAATCCCCGGCAACTCGAATATCTCCCAATTAATGAAAGCCACAACAATATCATATTCTTTAGATCTTAATTTTGCTTTCGATACAATTAAGACCTGACTTCCTATTGATGCGATAGCCAATCTTCCTATACCTTTTTCTCCCATGATAGGACGTCTTGGCTTTGAAATGTCAATAGGAGGTAAACTGGTCTTTTTATTTGCTAATTTACTTTCGGTTCCGAGCGTAAGCCAACGAGTTTCGAATTCTTCTTTGGTCATGCCGAGACCGTCATCGCGTAATACCAGTAAATTATTATATCGGAGAAAATCGATATCGAACTTATCCGAATACGCATCATGTGCATTTTTTATAAGCTCGTTAATGGCTGTAGGGATACCGGCAATTTGTTGCCGACCCAATAAGTCGAGAGCTCTGGCTCGAGTTTTAAATTGTGCCATTGTTTTCCAGTGTTTTTATTGTTTCACCTAATCGTCGAGCATATTCTGGGGGAACTGCATTCCCTATCATTTTTGCCGTTTCTGTCATGGAAGAAGTAACAAAAACGTAATTTTTTGGAAAAGTTTGTAACGTGGCTCCCTCTCTAAGAGAAATTCCTCTATCTTCGTCAGGATGAGCAAATCTACCGTTTGATACACTTGTGAATCTAGTAGTTATGGTAGAGGCCGGCTTGTCCCATCTCATACGCCCGAATGTGTCTATAAAACAATCGTCTCTTCCTACAAAACATTTCAATTGCAAATGAGGAATATTTGCCCAATCGGAACGGCTTCCTCCGTCATGGCGAGTGTGGCGTAGTCTCTCCAAAGTTACGTCGGAGAGAGCCGCAACCGTGTGATTGAAATCGCTATTATCTCTATATCCGGCTGGGACGGTTGGAAACCCATTTTTTTCCCCGATAAAATCCTTTAGAACGGCTTGTCGGTTATCGGGAGGCGGGAGAGTAACATTATGATCGAGACGAGAAGCTATAAATGAAAATCGTTTTCTTGATTGAGGAACTCCGTAGTAACTCAGGTCCAGTATATGGTAATCGAAATAGTATCCCAATTTTCGCATAGCAAATTTGAAGTCATGCCATACGGTATCTTTTTTGGTGAGAATTCCCGGTACGTTTTCTACCAACACGTAGCCTGGCATGTATTGACGGACGAAACCTAGAAAATCCATTAAAAGATTACGCGACAACAATGCTTTGTTTTTATCCGTATTGATAATACTGTAATATTGACACGGGCTACAACCGACAAGAATAAGTGATTCATCCCACGGCTGGACTCCAAAATGGTTTGTAAAGTAATTTAGAGGAAGCTCTGTTATATTTTCCCCTATGAATTTGGCCGGGCTATTATTTCGTTCGTAGGTTTCGCGGCATTTGAGATTGTTATCCACTCCTGCCAAAACGTCGATTCCAGC
>ULVH01001474.1_pt1 | contig 17825 bp, 17 predicted proteins | sample 1959261 | NCBI WGS metagenome assembly ULVH01 (sample SAMEA4835781, study PRJEB28245) | human gut metagenome | biome: gut microbiome; material: fecal sample | place: Denmark | collected 2008
TTTCTCTTTTCGAGTTTGTTTTGATTGCGTTTGCAAGCTTATTTTGTGTTTGTTCTCGATAAATATTACTGTCAATTTCTTCAAATCTCATATCCCTCCCCCGATTCAATTCCCGACAGCAAAAGCGTCATGGAAACGGCGAGAATTTGTCTGGGACCTGTCCCGGTACAAATGGAAACACGAAAATCATGCGGCTCCAGGATCCGGCCGTCCAAGGCGGCCACGCTGCGCTGCAGACTCAGTACCGCATTGCCGTCATCCAAACTTGCTACACTGAGCGTGTCTTTTGCTCCCATACCGCAAGTCACCACGGGAAAATGTGAATTTTGAAGCAACGCAGCTGCACGATGATTATCGCTTTCCAGCACACAGCAGAATCCGTCAGGTAAAGACAGCGGGCTGTTTCCGGTGCAGCTGCCTTTGAAAAGAAGAATCCCTTTGTCAAGATACAGCTCTGGAAGCCGTTCGCAATCATAGACAAAAAAGGCCGGTTTCTCGGTTGTCAGCCGAAAAATCTGCCTTTCTCCTGCATACAAAACGCCGCCATAGCGCTCAAGCGCCGGCAAGAGAGCGTTTCGAAGAGTATGGTCCTGTGCTTCCCCGAAGAGAAGAATTGTGTTCATCGGACAAACGCCTGCCTTTCCCTGCCTTTTTCCTATACGCAGCCAGGTCTATTTCACCGTTCCTGCGCAATAGAAATTAGTATGCAGGGAAAAAGATGCAATTATGTGTTTTGTGCTGATTGGGTCAGAAATTCGTTAAGAAGTTCCTTTAAACGCAGTGCCTGTTCGCGATCGAGCTGAATGTTTGCCGCAGAAAGAGAAGAGCCGCATTCAGCACCTGCGGCGGCAGTCCAGATAGAAAACAGACGCTCATCGAAATTCACCTCCATCACGGTCCTTTTGTGGCAGCGAATGATGCGCCGAGAGCGCTGTATCGATGTAATCAGAGCCATATCATTGATTCTCCAATCTTTCCTATGTCATGAGCCTTCGCAGCGCGGAGGTAAAACAATATGCCGAAACCGTGCGGGAGGGATTTGTTTGCGCTGCATTGTTTTTAGAATTCGCTTACGAAAAAGAGCGGTCGTACTTTGTCTTCTGACGTTTGTCTTTCTTCTGCTGTACAGGATTGTAGCACAATCCCATGTCTCTGTTTCTGTCTGGCAGCCGTTTTCAGGCCCTGTGTGTCGGACGGACACAGGAGGACTCCGGAGGCTTGCCGTTACGTTTGAAACGCTTGGGGATGGTGATACGCACCAGCTGCTCCGTATACTTGAGTCATATGATGCGCACGCAACTTTTTTCCTTGAAGGCCGGTGGGCAGAGCTTCACCCGGAGGAGGTAAGAGAAATAGCGGAAGCAGGTCATGAAATCGGGAATCACTCGCAAACCCACCCCGGAAAGCTGCACAGCCTACAGCCGGAGAACATGAATACAGAACTTTCCTTGTGCAGCCAAAGGATCAGAGAGCTGACAGGCCTTTCTCCCACCGTATTTCGCCCGCCATATGGAATCTGGAACGAAACGCTTGTTGGGCAGGCTCACGCGCTCGGCATGGAAACGGTACTGTGGGATGTGGACAGCCTGGACTGGAAAAATGCCGCTCCAGAGGAAGCAGCCAGGCGTGTTGCAGAGGAGGCAGGTCCAGGCTCTATTCTGCGATTCCAAAACAGTGCTCTGAACACACCGGATACGCTGGAACGTGTTCTTGAAAAATTGTCCCGCGAGGGATATGAGTTTGTGACGGTGTCCCAGCTGCTTAATACAGGACAAGAAAACCGGAACGCAGACTAAAGCTCTGCGTTCCGGTTTCAAAGAATCAGGAATTTTGGGCAAGCGCATCGTTTTCTTCCGCATGACCGGAATAGGTCGGCACCAACTGGTGCACAATGGAAATCATTTTCACATTATCCGTACCGGCAACCGCTCGCAAACGCTCGAGATCATCCAGAAAGCTGTCTTCCTGGAAAGGAATTGGCGTACCAATATAAATCAGCTCATGCGAGGTTTTTCCGCAGCCTCCCTCGCTGTCAAGGAGAAGCTCTTCGTACAGCTTTTCACCGGGCCTCAAACCTGTATAAGTGATTTTGATATCAACATCAGGCTCAAAACCGGAAAGACGAATCATATTACGTGCCAAATCGACAATCTTAACCGGTTGTCCCATGTCAAGAATAAAAATTTCTCCGCCCTTGGCCATACCGCCTGCCTGAATCACAAGACGTGCCGCCTCCGGAATTGTCATGAAATAGCGGATAATATCCGGATGCGTTACAGTGACAGGTCCGCCTGCAGCAATCTGACGCTTAAAAATCGGAATCACGCTTCCGTTGCTGCCAAGAACATTGCCAAAACGCACCGCCACATACTCTGTGTTTTTGCAGTGACGGCTGCTGTATTGAATAATCAACTCGCAGATTCTCTTGGTAGCACCCATAATATTGGTAGGATTGACCGCTTTGTCGGTCGAAATCAATACCATTCTCTTGACGTGATACTTATCGCAGGCCTGGGCAACGTTGAGTGTACCGAATACATTATTTTTAACCGCTTCTCCAGGACTCAATTCCATAAGAGGCACGTGCTTATGTGCTGCCGCGTGAAAAACAACATCCGGACGGCAAACTTCGAAAACATGCTCCACACGCGCTTTATCCCGCACGGAACCAATAAGAATTTCAAGATTTAGATGCTTGAAGCGCATAAGAAGCTCATTCTGCAGATCGTATGCGCTGTTCTCGTAGATTTCGAAAATAATAATCTTCTTTGGGTGGAAATATGCAATCTGACGGCAGAGCTCCGATCCGATGGAGCCGCCTCCTCCGGTTACCAGAACCGTTTTTCCCTTGAGATAACCGCTGATTTCCTCAACATTCAGATGAATTTCGTCACGCCCCAGCAAATCCAGAATATCAATGTCCCGGATCGGCGAGCGTCCTTCCACCTTATCGTCATTCTGTAAAAGTTCGTACAGCGCGGGAAGCGTTTTCAGGCGGCAGCCTGTCTTTGCACAGATGCTCAGGATATCCTGTTTGTCCTTTTTATCTGCCTTGGAAATAGCAAGGAGAATTTGATCAATGTCATAGCGTGCCGCCATGCGCGGGATACTTTCCCTTCCCCCCACTACCTTAACGCCGTGGATTCTGGTTCCGCGCTTTGAGCGATCGTCATCAATAGCAATTACGGGGATTCCCTGGCTCTCCGGAGCGGATTTCATATCCTTGATGATCATGGAACCCATTTCACCCGCGCCAATGACCATAACACGCTGAAAGCCGTCCGTATCTTTCTGCAGCTCATTCTTGCGCTTCCGACGATGCCAAAGACGAATGGAAAAGCGAGCTGCTCCCACAAACAGGAACATCAGAGCCCATCCCATTACATAGACCGGAATCGGCAAACGGTAAATCGGCAATCCATTGACGGAGAATTGACCGGCAAGAGCAAAACCCAGAATCGTGACAAGAATTCCCGCTACCGTTGTGCCATAAAAGATCTGCAGCAATTCGTCCATACTGGCAAACTGCCACATCGTGTTATAGAAACGGAACACCACGAAAACCGCAATGGCAATCGCGGTCATAGGCGGAATGAGGAAAGCAAAATACTCGTACTCATGCCATGGGATTCTCCCCTCAAACCGGAGCTCCATCGCGATAAAGTAACTGAAAAAAACGCTGACGATATCAATCAGCATCTGCGGAATCGCTTGTGAAAGATGAAATCTTTTTAGCTTCATGAAAACGCTCCCAGCTTCTTGACAGTATCCTGCCTGTAATGTGTGCAAGTCACAGTAAAACAGAATCCGGGCAAGACAAGGGGACTGCCGGCGGCACCATGTAAAACGGTGAAAACAGCAGTCCGCAAAGTCAATTTCCGGATCGCAGTCCCTTTTTGAGGGCAATTTATCTTGCGCTCTATTCTGTACGGAAGCACAAGAGAGCGATAAATTGCCACCCCGCGCCTTGCAAAGGCGAAGAAACGCAAACTATATATTAGTATAGCACAATTAAGACAAAAAAGAAACCTGGATTTTTTCAAAAAGGCATTTTCTCCGTCTTTTTTTACAGTTAGTCATATAATTCTGTGTAAAAAATGCTTGAATCATCTCGAATTTCGTTTATTCCTGAGAGTCTTTGCTGGATTTATCTATCCTTTGTTCTCTCAGAACATGCCGCACAGAATCCAACTCTGTATGAGAAACCATTCTTCGCAGGGCATCTGGATCGAGAATAAAAAGATCATGTCCATCCCGCTGCAGAACTCCGCACCGCTGAAGCGAATTCATCGCCCGGTACAAGGAAGCCCTGCCGATATTCAAGGTTTTTGACAATTCCAGATAAGTGAACGGAAGATGATAAACATGCGGAGTTTCCTCCGGGCAAACAGACAACAAAAAGGCGGCTAAGCATTGCTCGGCATATTGTTCGGCAGAGGATACGATCCGGCGCAAAACATCCGGATCCAAAATGGAAAGGTCTCGTCCGTTCCTTTGAAGAACACCATATTGCTGCAACGAATCCATTGCACGATATAAAGAAGCTCTGCCAATGTTGAGTGTTTCCGCCAGTTCCAAATACGTAAACGGAAGATGATAAATGTGAGGGCTTTCCTTTGGACAAACAGACAGCAAAAAACCGGCCAGACGCTGTTCTGCGCTGCCGCCTGTAAATATATCAATACGATTGTTCAAAAAGCAAATGCGGGTAGTCAAGTAGGCAATATAGTTCTCCGCAGTCATTGGCTCTCGGCGAAACAGCGACCGAAGCAGCTCTTCCGGAAGGAAAAGTACTCTGCTGCGGCGGATTGCCTGCACATCGGAGACATACTCCGAACTGTTTTGGAACAATCCTGCTACTCCAAAAACTCCGCCTGAGGAAAAAGTATTCAAAAGAATAATGCCGCCTTCCTGCGAGTGCTTGACTGTGTGAACCTCACCTGAAAAACTGCCTGCCGAAACATACCCGCCGGAGAGAGCAGGATCTCCCTCCTGCGCATGCTTCACAGCACGAACTTTTCCGGATACCACTAACCCCATACATCTTCTGAAATTATTTCTGGTGTAAATAAACTCATCCTGCTCAAATTCAAAGCACTCGCAAATGGGAGATTGAAAAACAGATTCCGCAACCTCCATTTTTACATGGTCAAACAGAAACATCCTGCGCAATACTTCAAATTGTTTAGAGCGTTTTGGCACCAGTTTCATCAAAACATCATCCTATTTTTTACATTTTATACAAAAGAAAAGGAATAGTTCTATTATAGGACAAATGTCTGAAATGTCAAGGTTCACAGAATGCCATTTTATTTTCAGTTCAATAAAAAAACTGTCCTGCCGCGGCATAGGCCTGACAGGACAGTTTTATCACAGATTTATAATATCTTTACAGGGAGAAGAAATCAGCCGTTCTGACGAGCCGCCATGGCTTCCTTTACCTTCTCAGTGAAGATAGGAAGAATCTTGGTCAGATCGCCGACGATGCCGTAATCCGCAACCTCGAAGATCGGAGCGCTCTCATCCTTATTGATGGCGATGATCACGTCAGACTCTTCCATACCAGCCAGATGCTGGATAGCACCGGAAATACCGCAGGCAATATACAGGTTCGGACGAACGGTCTTACCGGTCTGGCCAACCTGAATATCCTTCTCCGCCCAGCCGGCGTCGACACAAGCACGGGAGGAGCTAACCTCGCCGCCGAGTGCATCAGCCAGATCGCGCAGAAGCTGGAAGTTCTCGGGGCAGCCAACGCCACGGCCACCGGAGACAAGAATCTTCGCATCCTGAATATCGATCTTGTTGCTGACCTTCTTGATAACCTCGGTTACCTCAACATAGTTGTGGTTCGGAGTGAAATCAACGTCAAACTTATCGACGTTTGCCTTAGCGCCCTTGATCGGCTTAATCTTCTGCATAACGCCAGGACGAACAGTCGCCATCTGCGGACGATGCTCAGGGCAGAGAATCGTAGCCATGAGGTTGCCGCCGAAAGCCGGACGAGTCATCCGCAGGCCCTTCGTCTCAGGATCAACCTCGAGCTTCGTGCAGTCGGCGGTCAGGCCGGTGCGAACTCTGGCGGACACACGGGGCGCAAGATCGCGGCCGATAGCGGTCGCGCCGTAAAGCACCACTGCGGGCTTGTACTTCTCGATGACAGCAGCCATCGCATGGGCGTAAGGCTCCGTGCTGTAAGGCTCGAGAGCCTCGTTATCTACCATGACAACCTTGTCAGCGCCGAACTCAGCCAGCTCATCGCAGAGGGCGGAAACGTTGGAGCCGAGCAGAACGGCAGTAACCTCGGTCTCCATCGCGGCGGCCAGTTCTTTGGCCTTACCGATCAGCTCAAACGAAACGCCGGTGATTTTGTTATCGACCTGCTGGACGAATACATACACACCCTGATAATCCTGCAAATTCATTCTATGCTCACCACTTTCAATGTTCTGAAAATATTCCTTACCTGCCACTCGTACTCAGATGATGAACTTTTCTCTGAGCTTCTCAAGCATATAATCCGCAGCTTCCTCGCCGTCAAGCGTGACAACCGTGCCGGCAGCCTTCAGGCTCTTCGGGAAGCTCTGGAACACTCTTGTGGGCGAGCCCTTGAGGCCAATCTTGTCCATGTCAACCTCAATGTCATTGACTGTCCACACGGTAACCGTCTTCTCACGGTACGCATCAAAGATACCGCCGGGGGTCATGTAACGGGGCTGATTGAGCTCGCTCAGCGCAGTGATGAGGCAGGGCATCTTGACCTTGACAGTGTGGTAGCGATCCTCATACTGGCGCTTAACGGTGACAGTGTCGCCCTCGACCTGGATGTCCTCCGCGTAGCTGACGTTCGGGATGTTGAGGTGCTCGGCGATCTGCGGGCCGACCTGAGCGGTGTCGCCGTCGATGGCCTGACGACCGGTGATGATGAGATCATAAGGAATCTTTTTGATCGCAGCAGCGATCGTGGTGGAGGTGGCAAGCGTATCAGCGCCGCCGAACGCTCTGTCAGAGATCAGGTAAGCGTCGTCCGCACCCATAGCCATGGCCTCACGGAGAACGGCGTCAGCCTGCATCGGACCCATGGAGACAACCGTAACATGAGCGCCCATGGAATCCTTCAAACGCAGAGCAGCCTCAAGGCCAGCCTTATCGTCGGGATTCATGATGCTCGGCACGCCGTCACGAATCAGGGTACCGGTCACCGGGTCGAGCTTTACTTCGTTCGTATTCGGAACCTGCTTAATGCAAACTACAATATTCAAAGAATGTCACTCCTTCTGGGCTTTACAGCTATCATTATTTCAGGATATTGCCGGAGATAACCATGCGCTGCACTTCGCTGGTGCCCTCATAGATTTCGGTAATCTTAGCGTCGCGCATCATACGCTCCACGGGATATTCTCTGGTATAGCCGTAACCGCCGTGCAGCTGGACCGCCTTGGTGGTCACTTCCATGGCAACCTCAGCAGCAAACAGCTTCGCCGTGGCAGCCTCGACGGAGTAAACCTTCTGGGTATCCTTCGCGATGGCGGCACGATAGACAAGCAGCTTCGCAGCCTCGATCTTCGTCTTCATATCAGCCAGCTGGAACTGGGTGTTCTGGAATTTGGCAAGCGGGCGGCCAAACTGCTTTCTCTCCTTGACATACTTAACAGTCTCTTCGAAAGCACCTTCCGCAATGCCGAGCGCCTGTGCAGCAATACCAATACGGCCGCCGTCAAGCGTCTGCATGGCAATCTTGAAGCCCTGGCCTTCCTTGCCGAGGAGATTCTCTTTCGGAACGATGCAGTTCTCGAAGATCAGCTCGGTCGTGGAGGAGCCGCGGATACCCATCTTCTTCTCCTTCGTGCCGATGCGGAAGCCCGGGAAATCCTTCTCCACAATGAAAGCAGAGATACCACGGGTGCCCTTCGTCTTGTCGGTCATGGCGAAGATAATATAGATATCAGCCTTGCCGCCGTTGGTAATAAAGATTTTGCTGCCGTTGAGGACATAATGATCGCCTTCGAGGACAGCTTTCGTCTGCTGGCCGGAGGCATCGGTGCCGGCGTTAGGCTCCGTCAGGCCGAACGCTCCGAGCTTCTCGCCGCTTGCGAGCGGAACGAGGTACTTCTTAATCTGCGCCGGGGTGCCGAACTTCTTGATCGGATCAGAGCCCAGAGAAGTGTGAGCAGAAACGATAACACCGGTCGTCGCACAAACCTTGGAAAGCTCTTCCACGCAAAGGACATACGTCAGGGTATCGCAGCCCTGGCCGCCGTACTCCTTCGGCTGGGGAATACCCATGAAGCCAAGCTTCTTCATCTTCTCAACGGTCTCAGCAGGGAAACGCTCCGTCTCGTCAACTTCTTGTGCCAGGGGCTTGACCTCGTTCTCCGCGAAATCGTGGAAAAGGGTGCGAGCCATTTCCTGTTCTTTAGAAAGCATGAAATTCATACTCGTTGTTCCTCCAATTTCTAAATTAGGCAAAACCGGAACACAGAGGCTGCAAAAATTCAAAGACGCTCAAGAAACAGGAGAAAACTCCCGGCCGGGCACAAAGCCCGGCGGGAATTCCCTCAAACAGGCTTCAAGCGCCTGTGAAACAGCGTTGATTCCGTACAGGATCCTTACTTTCTGTAGTCGTAGAAGCCGATGCCGGTCTTGCGGCCGAGCTTGCCGGCACGAACCATCTTTCTGAGCAGCGGATGCGGACGATACTTGGGATCGCCCGTCTCAGCCTGCAGAACCTCCATGATGGCGAGGACGATATCCAGGCCGACCAGATCGCCGAGAGCGAGCGGGCCCATGGGATGGTTGGCGCCAAGCTGCATGGCAGTGTCGATGCCCTCCACGCTGGCAACACCGTCAGCGTAGATGCCGATGGCCTCATTGATCATCGGGATGAGAATGCGGTTGACAACAAAGCCTGCAGCCTCGTTGACCTGCACAGGGGTCTTGCCGATCTCCTTGGAAATCGCAACGATCTTCTCAACAACAGAAGGATCGGTGGTCTCGCCGGCAATAACCTCAACCAGCTTCATAACCGGAGCGGGATTGAAGAAATGCATGCCAACAACAGCGCGATCCAGGCCGTTGGAGATCTCCGTGATGGAGAGAGAGGAGGTGTTGGTGGCGAAGATGCAGTCAGGCTTGCAGATTCCCTGCAGGCTCTTGAAGATCTCCTTCTTCAGATCCATCTTCTCAAGAGCAGCCTCAACGACAAGGTCGCAGTCAGCAACGATCTCGTTCGTGCCGGTGGTAATCTTGCTCAGGATGGCGTCGGCAGCAGCCTGCTCCATCTTGCCCTTCGCAATTCTCTTCTCGAAGCCCTTGGCGATCTTTGCCTTGCCGTTTGCAGCCCACTCAGCCTTTACGTCGCAAAGACGGACCTCATAGCCCTCGGTCTGAGCAAAAGCCTGTGCAATACCGGAGCCCATCGTGCCGGCACCAATAATACCAACGATCATGATAATTTCCTCCTGTCAAATTCATTCATTTCTGAGAAAAGGACGCATGGGGGTACTGCGCGGTTTCACCGTGCAGTACCCTCCAGCATCGTTATCTTATTTGTTCTGGAACGCGGGAGCCTTCTCCTTGTTCAGGAACGCAGCCATCCCGTTCCTCTGATCCTCGGTCTCGAAACAGCTGCCGAACAGCTTCTCCTCGATCACGATAGCCTCGTCGATGGAAACCTGCAGGCCCTCATCCACGGCCTTCTTGGAGGCACGCACAGCAATCGGAGCATTGCGGGCAATCTTGGAGGCAAGCTTCTCTGCCGCAGGCAGGAGCTCCTCAGACGGATAAACAGCGTTGACCAGGCCGAGAGACAGCGCCTCATCCGCCTTGATCTTCGTGCCGGCATACAGCATTTCCTTGGCCTTGCCGACCGGAATGATGCGGGCCAGGCGCTGGGTACCGCCGAAGCCGGGAGTAATGCCCAGACCGGTCTCGGGCTGGCCGAACACAGCGTTCTCGGAAGCCAGGCGAATGTCGCAGCTCATGGAAAGCTCGCAGCCGCCGCCGAGAGCAAAGCCGTTCACCGCTGCAATGACGGGAATCGGCAGCTTCTCAATCTTACGGAACACATCGTTGCCCTTCTTGCCGAAGGCCTCGCCCTCCGCCTTGGAAAGCGTGCTCATTTCGCCGATATCAGCGCCGGCGACAAAGGATTTCTGGCCTGCACCGGTGATGATAAGGCAGCGGACAACGTCGAGAGCGATAGCGTCGATCGCGGCGTCGAGCTCACCGAGAACCTCGGAATTCAAAGCGTTGAGCGCTCTCTCACGATCGATCGTGAGAACGGCAATCGCGTCCTTCTGCTCATATTTGATAAAGCTCATGTTAACTCTTCCTTTTCAGCAAGATTCGCGCTGAGAATCAATATTTCTCAACAATCGTGGTGACGCCCATGCCGCCGCCGACGCACAGTGTGGCCAGACCGGTCTTAACGTCGTCTCTCTTCTGCATCTCATGCAGCAGGGTGACCAGAATACGGCAGCCGGAAGCACCAACCGGATGGCCCAGAGCAATAGCGCCGCCGTTGACATTGACCTTGCTCATGTCGAAGTTGAGCTCCTTGGCAACAGCCAGGGACTGAGCGGCAAACGCCTCATTCGCTTCGATCAGGTCGATCTGGTCGAGGCTCATGTTGGCATGCGCGAGAGCCTTACGGGTGGAAGCGGCAGGACCAATGCCCATGATGGACGGATCGACACCGGCGGAAGCGCCGACAACAAACTTCGCCATCGGCTTCACACCGAGCTCCTTAGCCTTTTCTTCGCTCATCACGACAACGGCCGCAGCGCCGTCATTGATACCGGAAGCGTTGGCAGCAGTGACAGTACCGTCAGCCTTGAACGCGGGACGCAGCTTGGAGATGCTCTCCTTGGTAACGCCGGCACGAGGACCCTCGTCCTTCTCAAACATAACGGTTTCCTTCTTCACCTTCACCGGAACGGGAACGATCTCGTCCTTGAAGCGGCCCTCAGCCTGAGCCTTCTCGCACTTCTGCTGGCTGGCAGCGGCGAACTCATCCTGCATCTCGCGGGTGAGGCCGTACTTTTCAGCAAGGTTCTCAGCGGTGATGCCCATATGATAGTTGTTGAAGGCATCCCACAGAGCGTCGTTCACCATGGTATCAATCATGGTAGCGTTGTTCATACGGTAACCGAAACGGGCCTGCGGAAGAGCATACGGAGCCATGGACATGTTCTCCATACCGCCCGCAACGATGATGTCAGCATCGCCGGCAGCGATCATGGCAGCAGCCGTGTTGACGCACTTGAGGCCGGAGCCGCAGACGTTGTTCAGCGTCAGAGCAGGCACCTCGATCGGAAGGCCAGCCTTGATAGCCGCCTGACGGGCAACATTCTGTCCCTGCGCAGCCTGAAGCACGCAGCCCATCAGAACCTCGTCGACCTGATCCGCCGCGACATTCGCGCGGGAGAGAGCCTCCTTGATTACGATGGAACCGAGGGTAGCAGCGGGGGTGCCGGAGAGAGCGCCACCCATCTTGCCGATTGCCGTACGCACAGCGCCTGCCAACACAATTGTTCTGGACATTTTTTGTTCCTCCATTCAATTTTTTTCATGCCTGAATGATTGCTGCATTTCGGCAGTAAAGCCTGCATTTTTCTGCCGTTTCCGCGAAAAATGCAGGGAAACCGAACACTATGTGTTAAATATATCACAAACTTATTTTAATTGCAAGATGTTCCACAGGAATTCAAAAAGTGTTTTCTATTATTTACAAATAAGATAATTTCCTCCCCTGTGGTAGGTCGATTTTTGTCTATTATACGGTTATACAGCTGCGCGGCGAGACTTGTTTCCTCTCGGCATGCCGGGGAAGCAGGAGTCTTCTGTATCCAGCATACGGTAGTATACTCTCCCCCTGCCGCCGGCTCAGACAGAAATCAACTCATATTCGCTGGTCCCCAGTCCCATCTTTTCGGCGTGCCGGATCAGGCTGTGCCATTCCGTGGTAGGATGAGCAGCGTGGAAATGGTCCTCTTCCGTACTTCCCTCGATACGGCAGCCGGGCATAACCGGCTGTGCATTGCACAGATCCGCACAGGCCATATCAAGCGCTACCGGATCAAACGAGGCCAGCATTCCCACATCCGGGATAATCGGCACATCATTTTCCGCATGGCAGTCACAGAAGGGAGAAACGTCGCAGATCAAGCTGATGTGAAAACAAGGTTTATTACGCAGAATCGCTGCGGCATATTCCACCATCTTTTTGTTCAGGATCTCATTTACTTCATCACCGGCGGCGGAAACGGCATCTTTCGGACAAGCGCCGATGCAGCGCCCGCAGCCGACACAACGATCGTGACAGATGGAAGCCTTTCGGTTTTCAATCGTAATGGCGCTGTGCGCGCAATTTTTCTGACACATTCCGCAGCCAACACAAAGCTCCTGGTTCACATAGGGCTTCCCTGCGCTGTGCATCTCCATTTTACCCGCTCTGGAGCCGCAGCCCATACCAATGTTTTTGAAGGTTCCTCCAAAGCCCGTAGCTTCATGGCACTTAAAATGTGTCAGCGAAATAAAGTTATCGGCATCCATGACAGCCCGGCCGATCTTTGCTTCCTTCACATAATCGCCGTCTTCAATGGGGACGAGCGTCTCATCCGTTCCCTTAAGGCCGTCCGCAATGATAACGTGGCAGTCAGTGGCAAAGGGATTATACCCGTTCGCATAAGCGGAATCAAGGTGATCCAGCGCGTTTTTGCGTCCTCCAACATAAAGAGTATTACAGTCAGTCAGGAACACCTTTCCCCCATTTTCTTTAACAATGTCTACGATCACTCTTGCGTAATTCGGACGCAAGTAAGCAAGATTGCCTGGCTCTCCGAAATGAAGCTTGATCGCTGTATAGCGATCCTTGTAGTCCAGCTGATCGATCCCCGCCCGTTTTACAAGCTTGCGCAGCTTTTCAGGCAGCGTAACTCCTCCCGAGGTATGAAAATCAGTGAAATAAACCTTTGCTTTTTCCATACGCGATCCTCCAACTTTTTGTCTCCCGGCAAACCGGCCTGTCCGGCGTTTTACCCCGCTCAATTGTTCAGGCAAAGCGAGAAGCTTCTGAAAACGTCAAAAGGCCATATCCCGAAAGGAAATTCTGTATCTTGTGCTTTGTCTGATGCAGATAACCATATTTTACTGCATACAGTAAAAAAACACAATGAGGAAATCTGTCGTTCCAAGCAAAGAAAAACCGGCCCTGATAAGCACCGGGCCGGTCAAACATTTTTAAATATTTACTTCCCAGGAAACAGCCAGAGCGTCCTCGCCGATATGGATGCTCAAAACAGGTCCAATTTCCCTCAGGAGAATCTGCGGAACACAAAAACGCCGCTTGAGCTCTGAAGCAAGAAGGATAGCTTCTTTTTTCTGTTCGTAGTACTGTACCACCAACCGTTCCGCATTTTGGGGAATGCGTGCTGTCAGCTGTTCCATCCTTTCCTGCCAGCCGCGAGCCAACTCGCAGCTGACAATAGCGCCTTTTTGAAGCAGCAGAATGGGACGCCGGTTCAGAATGGCATTGACAGATTGACGTACAAATCCAATTCGACGGCTTTTGCGGAGCGCCTCCATATTTTCTACGGAAAAAACAACGCCGATTCGGCCGCGGGCTTCCTCGCAGAACTGTTTGGCCGAGGCCAGATCCAAACGCCTTTTTTCCACTTCCTCGCGCAAACGGGACACCAGCAAATACAACCCACCGGCAGTCAAATGGGAATCCACAACCTCAATTCCACCGCCTGCTCTTTGGGCCGCCGTAAGTGCAGCGGAATAGGCTCCGCTGAGACGGGAAGATATTACCGTGCAGAGAACTTCCATTCCACGGCTTCTGAGACTGCGGAACAGATGATAAAACCGATCCTCCGAAGCCTGGAGGGAAATACGCTCCCTGCTTCTGCGGAGCACGCTGGAATAAGCTCCGTTTTCCCCGTCAAAGGTTTCTGTATACAGATTTCCGTCAAGCCTGTATTCGTGCGGAACAACGAACACATTCCAATTCCGGGCTTCCGTTTGAGTCAGACAGGCTGTGCTGTCTGTGACAATCGCGATCATTCCCCGAACACCCCCAGCTTACGGAACCGCTGATATCTCCTCTCGCATCTTTCCTCCGGAGTCATGGCGGAAAGCTCGCTGAACGCCATATCAATCTGAGCCTTGAGTGTTTCGCAAACCGCTTCCGGCTGTGTTTCCGGAATGACCTTTTCAATCACGCCCATTTCCAGAAGATCCTCCGCCGTCATTTTCAGGCAAGAGCAGGCTTCCTTCACCTTTGAAGCGTCCTTCCACAAAATGCTCGCGCAGCCTTCCGGGCTGATCACGGAATAAACAGAGTTTTCCAACATCCAAACCTGATCTGCCACAGCCAGCGCAAGCGCGCCCCCGCTGCCGCCTTCTCCAACAAACACAGAAACGATCGGCACCTTCAGCGTCATCATTTCCATCAGATTTTCCGCAATGGCCTGACCTTGTCCGCGTTCCTCCGCTCCCATCCCGGCAAACGCGCCGGCGGTATCCACGAAGCAGAGAACGGGGCGGCCGAATTTTTCCGCAAGCTTCATTTGACGGAGTGCCTTGCGGTACCCTTCCGGATTGGCGGAGCCAAAATTCCGATGGACCTTGTCTTTGATATCTCCACCCTTTTCATGGGCAATCACAGTGACCGGATGGCCGCATAAAAAACCAATGCCGGCCATAATAGCCGGATCGTCACTGTAACGGCGATCTCCGTGGAGTTCCACAAAATCAGTGAGAATATTTTCGATGTAAAAGCGCCCGCTGGGACGCCCGTTTTTTCTCGCAAGCTGCAGACGCTTATACGGATCCATAAGAGCATCCTCCTTTGTGCAGACGCAGGATGGTGATTAATCTGGCCTTCATTTCCGAACGGGGAACAACGCCGTCAAGAAACCCCTTTTCCATGAGGAACTCAGCGCTCTGAAAACCTTTGGGAAGCTTCTGCCGCATGGTTTGCTCTATGACACGAGGACCGGCAAATCCGACAAGAGCCCCCGGCTCAGCCAGAATAATGTCGCCCTCCATGGCAAAACTCGCTGTAACGCCGCCGGTGGTAGGATTCGTCAAAACAGTGACATAGAGAAGTCCGGCGTCGCTGTGACGTTTGACAGCACCGCTTGTTTTAGCCATCTGCATCAGGGAGAGAATCCCTTCCTGCATTCTGGCGCCTCCCGAAACGGTAAACCCGATCACAGGCAGACGCCGTTCCAATGCGCGCTCAAAAACCCGCGTAACCTTTTCCCCCACGGCGGATCCCATACTGCCCATCATGAATTGTCCCTCCATGGCAAACAGCGCGCAGTCCATCCCTCCGATTTTCCCCTGACCCGTAATGACCGCAGAGGTCTCCCGGCTTTTCAGACGGCTGCTCTTAAGCTTGACCGCATAGCCGGGAAAGGAAAGGGGATCCTTGCTGTAAATCCCGGAATCCCATTCCTGAAAGGAACCCTCGTCGCACAGTACATGCAGCCTCTTTCTGGCGGGAATCCGGATGTGATACCCGCATTTGGGACAAACGAGAAAATTCTCACTGAGCTCCGAGGAAAGCGATACCCTTCCGCATTCAGGGCATTTGTTGAAAAGGGCGTCCGGCACACTGGGAGACGCTTCATCCAGAGAAGGATTGTAGCCCTCAAGCTGATTCCTGTTTTTCTTGAAATTCATCTTGTTCAGCATGGCTTACCCTCTTTTCTCCATGAAATCAGTGGTATAGGTTCCTGCACGGAATTCCGGTGTTTCCAGAAGATCGAGATGAAGATCCGCCGTATGGTGGACCCCCTCGATTACAAGCTCACACAGGGCGGCCCGCATCTTGCGGATCGCCTCTTCCCTGGTCTGTGCGCGGACAATCAGCTTTCCAAGCAGCGAATCGTAATACGGCGGTACCAGATAATCCTGATACAGAGCCGTATCGAAACGAACCCAAGGTCCTCCCGGCGTATGAAGCAGACTGATTTTTCCGCAGCTCGGGGCAAAATGATTGGAGGGATCCTCCGCGTTAATCCGACACTCAATGGAATGACCGTCGAGGCGAATATCCTCCTGGGCAAACGGAAGCTCCAGACCAGCTGCGACGCGAATCTGCCATTTCACAAGATCGATCCCCGTCACAAGCTCCGTGACAGGATGTTCTACCTGCAAGCGTGTGTTCATTTCCATGAAATAGAAGTTTCGGTCCCGGTCTACCAAAAATTCGATGGTACCGACACTGTCATAATGAACAGCGTGCGCCACTTTTCCGGCGGCATCCATCATGTTTGCCCTCAGCTCCGGCGTCACAAACGGTGAGGGACTTTCCTCCAACAGTTTCTGGTTCTTCCTCTGGATGGAGCAGTCACGTTCGCCAAGACACACAACGTTTCCATGCTTGTCACAAAGGATCTGCATTTCAATGTGTTTGACAGGCTTCAGAAAACGCTCCATATAGCAGGCGCCGTCGCCGAAAGCACTTTGGGCCTCCGAAGAGGACGCGAGAAAAGCTGCTTCCACCTCGGAGGGTTTGGATACCAGGCGGATTCCTCGTCCTCCGCCCCCTGCTCTGGCCTTGACAAGAAGCGGAAAACCGATTTTTTCCGCCTCACGCTTTGCGGTCTCTACGTCCGGCACCAGATCACAGCCCGGCACGACAGGAACTCCGGCGTCCCGCATCGTACGTTTCGCCTGATCCTTATCGCCCAGCAGTGAAATAAGACGTGAGGAGGGTCCGATAAATGTGATGCTGCATTTTTCACACAACTCCGCAAAACGGGCGTTTTCACTCAAAAGTCCATATCCGGGATGAATCGCCTGCGCTTTCGTCTCCACTGCCGCAGACAGGATAGCCGTCATATTCAGATAACTGTCCTGTACGCGCGCCGGTCCGATGCAGATGCTTTCATCCGCCAGACTGACGTGCAGGGCGTCTCTGTCAGCCTCGCTGAAAACCGCAACCGTCGCGATCCCCATTTCCTTGCACGCACGAATGATGCGCACCGCGATCTCCCCGCGATTGGCTATCAAAATTTTTGAGAACACAGAGCGTCCCCCTTCCCTGTTTATTTTACCAGTGCAAAGCTGAGTTCTCCGCTCGCGCAGAGCTTACCGTTGACGTAAGCCGCGCATTCCGTGAAATAGAACGAACGGAGCGATCGCTTAATCGAGCAATGCATTTCAATGGTATCTCCCGGAACGACGGAGTTGCGGAACTTCACCTTATCAATTCCCGTAAAGTAGGGTGTAGTTCCCACAATTTGATCCGCGAGCAGCACACAGCAGGTCTGCCCCATCATTTCACACAGGACAACGCCGGGTACAACCGGATTCCCAGGGAAATGTCCCTGCAGGAACCATTCGTCTCCGCGAACCGTATAGCGGCCGATGGCGACATGGTCTTCGTTCACAGACGCTTCGTCCACAAGCAGCATCGGCTCCCGGTGCGGGATCAGCTTCTTGATATCTTCACGATTCATGATCTTATTTCTCCCTTATCAATACAACTTAAAAAGGCACTGGCCATATTCAACCAATTCGCCGTCATGGACGCAGACGTCTACCACCTCACCGTCCTGCGGGGCGGTATATTCATTCATCAGCTTCATGGCCTCAATGATGCAAAGCACCTGTCCCTTCTTTACCTTATCTCCGGGCTTCACATACGGCTCCGCGCCAGGCGTCGGAGAAACGTAAACGGTACCGACCATGGGACTCTTGAGTTCTGTAACATCGTTAAAATCCACCACCTGATTGTTCTCCTGGTTCTCCTGCTGGACAGGAGGTTCGGCCGGGACCGGAGCCGGAACGGCGGCGGGGACTGTAAC
>ULVH01032166.1_pt1 | contig 17787 bp, 18 predicted proteins | sample 1959261 | NCBI WGS metagenome assembly ULVH01 (sample SAMEA4835781, study PRJEB28245) | human gut metagenome | biome: gut microbiome; material: fecal sample | place: Denmark | collected 2008
GAGGAAGTGGAAAGCCGCGACCCTCGCGGCTATCGGCGAAACCGTGCTCAAGACCCTCGGCGCGGATTGGACCGCCATCGACCTCGAAGGGCTGCAAGGCTGGCTCGCCGACAACGCCGAGGACATCCGGCTCATGGCGGTTACCGACACGCGCACGCCCATGGAGGCGAAGGAGGTGCTTGACGCATTCAAGCGCTCCTCGAAGCCGAAGCGCACAGGGAAACCAGATGCGGTCGAGGATGTGACCGAGATGCCGGAAACCATCGACATGGCCGAGGATGAGAAGCAGGCGGACTGGTAGGCCGCAAAAGGGAAAAACCCGCAGCGGATGGCAGATGCCTCCCCCTGCGGGTCTCCCGTCTCTGCTGCAACTCATCAAGCAGAAAGGACTGACTCGATGATACGACACCTCGGCGCTTTCGGCACCCACATTTCACATTCCCGACCGATTTGGCACTCGGCTACCCCTCGCGCGTGTCCCTATAAATAATTAAATGGGTGTGTGAAGGATACGTGGAGAGCGATATGTCATATTGCAAGTATTGTAGGAGACTATCTTACTACAAACATGGTGAATATATGGAGCCGCCATACAGCGTGCATCCCATCGCCGAATGGTGTATCATCTGCATCAAGGTTTGTAGCGGAACCGGACAACTTAGTTTTCTCTGCTCATCTTTGAGTGGGAAATAGATAGAAATCCCCCCATGGCATCCGCTACTGCCATGGGGGGATTTGTTCTTTGGAGGCAAATGAAATGAAAGCCCTCTCCATCTGCGAGCGCTACGCGGCGACCTTCGACTCGAATGATAAATACGGTCTGCTCCTTCACTGCGCAGCTGACTCCACCGCCGAATGCGTCTCGACGATAACCAAAGTAGTCTCCCATCTCGGGTCCTCCATCGTTCAAGCAGATTCCCTTACCATCTGCAAGAACTTGCAGATGCCTTCCGGTAAATCGTCTCGCGAATACAAACGGCTCCTATCCTGCGACCTGCTCATCATCGAGCGCTTGGATGCGCTGCTCGACAGCAGTTCCGATGTCTACATGGTGGAACACATCTACGCCGTCATCGACGGTCGTTACAAGTCCGGCAAGCCCATGGTCGTCACCATCGACCACGACCCGATGAGCCTTCGCGACGCTCTCCAAGAACAGCAACAGCGCATCCTCGACCGCATTTTGGAGCGCTGCTATCCCATCGCCTAGAAAGCGAATCTGAAATAGGAGGACACCGACATGCAACATCACTTTGACATCGAAATCGCCGAGGCATATGGCCTGAACGAGGCCATCATCCTCAACAACATACGTTTCTGGGTGATTCACAACGAGGCCAACGGCACGAACTTCCATGACGGTCGCTACTGGACGTACAACAGCATGAAGGCCTTCGAGAAACTGTTCCCCTACATGAAGCCATTCGCAATTCGCACGGCCTTGAAGACGCTTGAGGAGAACGGCCTTATCATCACCGGTAACTACAACAAAAGCTCATATGACAGAACCAAGTGGTACGCGCTTTCAGACAAAGCCAAACTCATGTTTTCCCAGCTCAACTCCATTTGTGAAAAACCTCAAATGGAGAGTAAAGAAAACCTCAACTCGATTTGTCATCCGCATCAAATCGAAATGTTGAAAACGACGAACCTATACCAGATGGAAAACCAGATGGTAAAACCATTGCTGAAACATCAGATGTCAAACCAGATGTGAAACGCGCCTACGGCGAGTACGTGAACGTGAAATTGACTGACGCCGACCTCTCAAAACTCAAGGCGGACTTTCCCGCAGACTGGCAAGAGCGCATCGAACGTCTCAGCACCTACATGGCGAGTACCGGAAAGACCTACAAGAACCATCTCGCCACCATCCGCAACTGGGCGCGTCGCGACGCCGAGCGCGTGAGCGCGGGCAAGACATCCCCTCGGGCGGCGCAATCCTCTTCTTCTACACCGCGCAAGAAGATGACACCGGAGGAGATTATGGAGAAGCACAACGTCGATTACCTGACGGCTCAGGAAATGCTCTTTGACGGTGCGTACTAATCCATCCAGACGGCAACGAGACCGCATATAAGGCGTTTTGACGCCAACACGCGAGTTCGGATAGCAAATAAGACGCTAAACCGCCCGCAAATCGCCTCTCATTGACGTGTGACGTGAAAGGATGTGAGACTGATGGAAAAACTGAGCGAGATGATGGGGCAGATGCCGACCCCCGAGCCTTGCGTTGAAAAATCCGATGGCGATTACCTCGATGAAAAAGGCATCCTCATCTGCGGGAAGTGCGGAATGCCCAAACAGAAGAAATACCCTCGTCCAGACATCGCGGGCGGCGGGTTCGGCCTCGCATCCGTCCCCTGCGAGTGCATGAAGCGAGAGGAGGAGGAGCGCATCGCCCAAATACGGGTGATGCAGCGCAACGCGATATTGGACGCGCGTCGCGACGCGTGTTTCCACACCAGCGGCTTCTACCGCAACTGCACTTTCGAACGCGATGACGGCAAGACCCCGAAGACCTCATCAATATGCGAACGATACGCCGCGATGTTCAATCCAAGCGACCCATACGGACTTCTCCTGCTTGGGGACGTGGGCACGGGAAAGTCGTTCATGTCCTCGGCGATAGCGAATCGCGTCATCGACCTCGGGTTCACCGCATTCCAGACGGATGTCCGATACATCGTGAACCTCATGGAGTCCTCGTTCGAGAAAAGGCAACAGAACCTCGAACGCATCCTCTCCTACGACCTTCTGCTCATCGAGGACTTGGGTGCGCAGAGAAACACGAGTTACATGATGGAACATGTCTACGCCATCATCGACGGTCGTTACAAGTCCGGCAAACCGATGGTCATCACGACCAATCTCGACCCAGCTCGATTCAACGATTCCAGCGACGAATCTTGGAACCGCATCTTCGACCGCATCTTGGAGCGCTGCTATCCCATCGAGTTCACCGGCGATAACCGCCGTGCTGGAAAGAAGGCCGACATGCGAAAGGCGATGCGACAGCGACTCGGTTTGTGATATACTTCTTATCGTCCTCCGTGAATGGCACTTCGTATCTTAATCGCAGTCATCCATTCCGCAACCCGCCCAAGATTCCTTCCATCTCTTTCTGTCTCTGCCATATTGATAGTCTGATTACATGCTTCAATGCCATGAATGTGGTCTTATGGGGGTCTCTCGCATCCCAAGGCCCTTTCCCAAAAGTAGTAATCCGGTAGTAAAACGGACCCCTCGACCTGCCGCGATGCCCGCAAACTGGGCGTTCCCGGCGATTATGCGTTGATTTCAACATAAATTCAAGATAGATTTGAGACTTTCTTTAGAAATTTTCTAAAATATATTTTTGTGTGTTCAAACACTTCCTTAAACGTACTTGCGTATTATCTTCATTGGTATCCGCTTGTTTAAAATGATTTGAACTTGCTAATCGAGAATAGTAGGCATCAAGATAATCTTGTAGTTCCATATACTTATCTGTATCTAGATTCAATTCAAAACCTTCGTGCGTTGCCTTGAAATCATTCATCTTATCCAATTCAGCTAGTAAGCCATCAATGATTTCTAAAGTTAATTCATCTTTTTTAGCTGCCTTTAAATATTGGTTTAAACGCTTTTTAAAGACCATTGTATTAAATGTACCATCCTCTTTCATCTTCTCTACTTTCTTTTTAAAGAAGTAAGATCCAACAGCTAAAGAAGCCGTTGTTGTTAATAACGCTATAAATTTGATTTTTTGTTTTTTTGTCATAATTAAAACCTCGATTCATCTATTTACATTGTACTTTAAAATGAAAAAACATTCCACTAAGGAATGTTAGAATCGAAGCATCTGCATAAAGGTCGTGACCATCATCGAAAAAACGATGAACGCCACAACTAATATAATAATGAAACTGCGTAATCTTTTTTTCACATGAGCCTCCTATAGAAAGTTGAATTTCTTTTTATCTCTTTATCAACTCGATTTGCATCGATCTCTTCTGTAAGTGTTGGTTTATCACCAAATAGATTGGTCCCTAAACCAAGCTTATCGCCTTTAATCTTGTATCCTAAAGCTGTTAATATTGTAGGATAAAAATCCATGGTCGTAAAGTCACGGTTTTTTTCTTTTTTAGGTCTCACTCTAGAATGAATAAACGCATTCCACACTCGACGATCATAGTTAGATGAATATGTATCATGAATATATTCAGCCGCCATACTTGTATGATCACCCTGAATGACTATAACAGTATCTTTATAGAAATCTTGTTTCTTTAACCATTCCATAAAATCTTTTAGATTTTCATCTGTATGATAAATCGAATTCGATAAGGATTCTTTAAAGATATTCTTACAATTTTTTGATTGATACCCATAAGGATGGTGCATATCGACTGTCAACATTTCGAAATCGAATGGTTTGGATGATTTTGATAAACTTAAGATTTTCTCTTTCGCAAATTCAAATAATTTATCATCCTCAAACCCCCAGAATTCATGATAATCCTTGTCAAGAATTCCTTCTTTCTTTAAAGAAACGGTATCTTGAATATCATAATGACCATGTTGATCAAAATAGCTTCTTCTTCCACCAAATGTCGCATCCGAACCAATCATAAAGACACGATGATATCCATCTTTTTCTAGAATATCTCCAAGGGTATTTACATTAGGCATAAATGGAACTTTGTTCTTACAAAATTTATGTTTTAAACTAAAAATTAAAGGAATACCCGACGTACTCGCAACAATACCTCCCGTTGTCCAACCCGTTCCTGTTAAGACTCTAGCTCCTCCAATTTTCTCATTTTGTGAAAAAGAAACGGAGTCTTTTGTAAGCTGAGTCAGATAAGGCAATAAATCTTCATCTGCATTACCTCCATCTTCTTTTGTGGCATATGTTGTTTCCATCGATTCTAGATAGATATGAATAAAATTCATCTTCTTTTCAGGTGAAATAACTTCAGATTCAACGTAGTATTTATCAAAGAAATCCGTCTTCTTAAATTGGTTAAAAACATATGAAAAAAAATGAATTTGACAAAGACCATATATACAACAAAGTAAAAGAATAAGTTTGGCTATGTTTATAGAAATCCAACTAAAGATGAGTCCAAAAATAAAACCAGGAAGTAAACACTTTTTCATCCATCCAAAAATAAATTGCGTATTGGTACCTTCCAAAGGAACTTTAATGTGGTATACAATTTGTTCAAAACTCGATAAACCAAAATAAGAATAGGCCCACTTACTTGAAATAGCTAATGTAAAGCCTAATGTCACAATAAATAAGCTCATGATCCATCCTTTCTAAAGACAAAAATAGGTCATATGACCTATTTGTTGCACTTATTCTTTAAAGTCTGACTTGGACGAAACTTTGGAAGTTTTGTAGCCGGAATCATCATTCTTTCTTTTGTGACAGGATTGATTCCCATTCTTGATTTACGATCAAAAATTTCAAACTTACCAAAAGCTGTGATATCTACATGACCATCACTTGCCAAGGCATCACTCATTTCATTAAAAATTAAGTCTACCGCAAATGCTGCGTCTTTTTTAGACAAATTTAAATTGATTGATAAAGCCTGTGTTAAAGACTCTTTATTTACATACTTTCCCATATTAAAATTCCTTCTTTAAATCTCTAATCATTAAATCTTGTGCACATTCACTTGGAAGTTTTCCATTGAATAAAATTTGGTAAACTTCTTCACAAATTGGCATATCAATACCATTTTCTTTCGCAACACGATGAACAATTTTTGCGGTACGAACACCTTCTACCGTTTTTGTGTTGTTCTTAAAGAAGTTTTCAACCGAATTCTCTTTTCCAATTTGGTAACCCGCTTCAAAGTTACGAGAATGTACACTCGTACAAGTTACAATCAAGTCTCCAATTCCAGTTAGACCCATGAACGTTTTTTGTTGCCCACCAAAATGAACACCATAACGAATCATTTCCTGTAAACCACGCGTAATCAAGGCTGCACGCGTATTATCTTGATAGCCTAAACCAGATAAGATACCGGATGCGATAGCCATAACGTTTTTAATGGCTACACCAAGTTCAGAACCAATCTCATCATTTCCTGTATAAATACGTAGGTATTGATTTGAGAATAAGTTTTGAACGGTTACGGCATCCTCGTTGTTTAAACTGATCGCATCAATTGTAGTTAATAAACGAATGACAACTTCTTCTGCATGACTTGGACCAATTAAACTTACGACGGAACTTAATTTATCTTCATCAATACAGCGACGAATAACTTCAGACATTCTTTCATTTGTTTCTGGGTGGAATCCCTTAGAAACGTTGATGATAATTGTCTTTTTATCTAATATATCATTGATTTGGTGACAAATTGGATCAATTGCGATTGTTGGTACTGCCAACAATACAATATCGGCTCCTTTGATACATTGAATATCTGTTGTTGCCTTTAATTCTGGATTTAATTCAACATCTCCAAAATACTTTGAGTTTTTATGATTTTCATTAATATCATTAACTTCAGCTTCTGCAACACCATACACTAAAACTTCTTGATGATTATCTTGTAATACTTGAGCTAAAGCTGTTCCCCAGCTTCCACTACCAATCACAACTGTACGCATATTTAACTCCTTACTATGAGCGTTTACGAGCCAAAATCTTAATTGGAGTTCCCGTAAAGCCAAACGCTTCTCTTAACTTATTTTCAATATAACGAGCATAACTAAAATGCAATAATTCTGGATCATTGACAAATAAGACAATTGTCGGTGGCTCAACCGCAACTTGGCTCGCATAATAAATCTTTAATTGTTTTCCCAAGTGAGGTTTTGCCGGATTCATCATCTGTGCATCCAAAATGACATCATTTAATACATTAGTTGGAATACGCAATGTACATGCATCATGCACTTGATCAATCAAAGGAATCAATTGATTCACTTTACTTCCAGTAAGTGCAGAAGTAAACGCAATAGGTGCATAATTCAAATACAAGAATTGAGCACGAATTTCCTTTTCAATCTTTGACATGGTCTTCTCATCTTTTTCAACTGTATCCCACTTATTGTAGACAATGATAACACCTTTACCAGCATCATGCGCAAGACCAGCCACATGCTTATCTTGATCACGAATACCCTTTTCACCATCAATCAAGAATAACACGACATTACTACGATCAATTGCACTTAAAGCACGTAAGATCGAATATTTTTCAATATTCTCATAGATTTTACCTTTTTTACGAATACCTGCCGTATCAATGATCATATATTCTTTATCATCCACAAAAAATGGTGTATCGATCGCATCACGCGTAGTACCTTCTACATTGGATACTATAACACGATCTTCTTTTAAGATGGAATTAACCAAACTTGATTTTCCAACATTAGGACGTCCAATGCAACAGAATGAAGTAATTCCTTCATATGGAGCGATATCTTTTTCTGGAAGTTTTTCCATCACGACATCCAACAAGTCGCCAAGTCCAATGCCATGTGCCCCACTAATCGCAATTGGATCTCCAAGACCTAACGCATAGAATTCATATACATTCATCTGCATTTCTGGATTGTCCACTTTGTTGCAAGCTAAAATAACTGGCTTTTTACACTTTTGCAGCTTTCTTGCGATAATTGTATCATCTGTCATTACTCCTTCTTTGGCAGAAGTTAAGAAAATAATGACATCCGCTTCTTCAATCGCAATATCTACCTGCATATTGATTTCCTGGGCAAATGCCTGGTCCTCAATTTGAATACCACCCGTATCGATCAAGCGAAAAGTTTGTGTCAGCCATTCCACTTCACCATAAATTCTATCTCTTGTTACTCCGGGTGTATCATCTACAATGCTCTTTCTTTGTCCAATCAATCGATTGAATATCGTTGATTTTCCGACGTTTGGCCGACCTACGATGGCCACAGTACCTCGAATCATATTGTGGTCCCCTTTCTACATTATCCAACTATATCTAATACTTTTGAAACGACTTCATCAATTGTTAAATCAGAAGTATCAATTTCAATCGCATCTTCTGTTTTTACTAAAGGCGAAATTTCACGATGCATATCCTGATAGTCTCTTGCGACAATATCCTGATAGATCGTTTCATAATCAGCATCGATTCCCTTTGAAATATACTCATCATATCTTCTTTGGGCTCTAGCCTTACTCGATGCACTCATAAAGATTTTTACTTCTGCATCTGGCAAAACAACAGAACAAATGTCTCTACCATCTACAATAAAGCCTTTATTGGCACATACTTTTTGTTGAAGATTCACTAATTTTTTACGTACAATACCAAGCTGACTTGTTTTACTAGCCTGCATAGATACATTATTCATACGAATTTCTTTAGATACATCTTCCCCATCTAAATATACATGGTTATCTTCATCAAAATGAATGTCAATTGTGTCCATCAAATCTGACATTGCCTTTTCATCTTGAATATTGACTCCATCTTTTAAAGTTTTATACGCCACACAACGATACATAGCACCCGTATCTAAATGGCGCATATTTAACTTTTCTGCAACAATATCCGCAATCGTACTTTTACCGACCCCGCTAGGGCCATCAATCGCAATATTAATTTTTTTCATGTCCATCCTCATTAAATATTCTTAAATGTCCATACTAAATAGCCGATGATCGCAACTAAAGCTAAGATCAATATAGCTAAAACGACATTCAATACGATTTCTGAGCTCTTCTTTTCTTTATGACTACTAGCCTTTTCAAAATCAGAAGTTTTCATACGCATTTTTGCGCTAGGCATAGATTCAAGTTCATCACGCTTTTCTTTTTTGCGCTTTGACTTTTTCTTCTTATCCTTTTTAGGTTGTTCTTCCGTTTTATCAAAATCATCATGAGAAAGATACATCAAATCCAATTCATCATCCAATGGCTTTTTAACATCCTCTACATCCTGACTTGTAAGAACGATTTTTTCTTCTTTAGGTTCTTGACGAGTGATTGTTTGTCTTGGTTTTGAAATCTTCATTGTTGAACCTAAATCTTCATCATCTGTATCCATAGGAATCACATGTTGATTTCTCTTCATTGTATCACTACTTGTTGTGTCTAACTGTTTTAAAATATTGATCTGTGTATCATCTGTGATACGGTTACCATTATCAATATTATATTGCTTCACTTCTCCAAGCAGATCTTCCATCACTGGAGATGTAGGCATTTCTTTTACAGTAGGTGAAACACGCACTGTATCATGTGGATACAATGGTTTGTTGGCATGTGAGCCACTATCTACACGCGATAATCTTTGTAGTTTCACTGGCTGCGCTTGAGCAGCAGTTGTTTCTTCATCTAAACGATCTCTAAGTTCTTGATACTTTTGTTTTCTTGAAAGTTGAGTCATAAGTACCTCCTAAACATTCCTTACTATTATACACTATCTGGCAAAAAAAGAAAAATAGGCGATTGCCTATTTTGCACGTCCTGAATATTTTCCGTCGTTTGTGTTGACAACGATCATTTCATCTTGGTTGATGAATAAAGGAACTTTAACTTCTAATCCAGTTTCTAATACAGCATTTTTACTAGCACTTGTAGCTGTGTCTCCCTTTACCGCCTGTTCGCATTCAACAACTTTCAATGTTGCTTTATCCGGTAAAATAACACCTAAGATTTCACCTTCATAGCTAGAAATATTTACGTTTGAATTTGGAACAATAAAGTTTCTTTCCCATTTTAAACGATCCATAGGAATTTCAACCTGGTCATATGTTTCATTGTCCATAAATACCATAGCTTCATCTGTATCATATAAATACTGCATTTCTCTTTTTTCAATCTGAGCTGGTTCAACCTTTTCGCCACCACCCCAAGACAATTCAACATTACTTCCAGTACGAACATTACGAACTTTCGCCTTAACAACCATGGCACTACGAGCTGTTTTATTTTGTGATGCTTCTAAAACCGTATAGATTTCTCCATCGACTAAAATTGTAAGACCTGGTTTTAAATCATTTGAACTAATCATGTTTATTAACTCCTTTTAAATTGTATGTATAACCTAAATTATTTTATATCACGCAAAAAAATTGTCAAGAAAAAGAAAAAAAGCACCGAAGTGCTTTCTCTCATCGAAAGGATCGACAAAGTAATTTCTTATGTGTTTTAAGGAAGGATATATACACACAAGATGGATATTGAGTCGAAAGGTGAGCCATACTTTCTTTCTCTTACCATCTTTATAATACACCTAATTTGTAAACTTGTAAACCCTTCCACCTATTTTTCGTAAATTAAATCAAAATTTATCATTTCCTTGCGATCATTTGTACCCAAATTATAGTTACGATCTTGAATTAGATTTAATAAATCACCATCTAAATCTGGATTTTCACATGCTGCTAAGAATAAGCGAATTGCCTCCATCGCAAGAAGTTGGGCTTTATCGTATAAGTCGAAGAAACTTTCTGTTGAAACCAATGTATCATCACTTGGATGTACCCAACGTGTATGTAATAAATTCATTACATCATATGGATCATCCGGCTCATTAGGTACGATATATCCAGACAATGAATTGTAGGCTTTGGTGAAAGTCTCTAATGTTTGAAGTGCCTTTAGCTTATCTCCATAAGCATCATAGAATAAGGATTCAATAAAGTGCCAATCCTTCAAGCTTTCCATGATTTGATGAGGCTTGATTTCAAAACCTAGAATCTGACGGATCGCAGGCACATAAATACGTGCAATGGCACGAGCTTCTTCTTTAGATGCATCACTGATTTCATAGAATTTAAAATCTTCAATCGTGCATTTTTTTTTCACCTTCAACATGATCGCATCAATCAACGATTCAAAACGATGATGGTACCATGCACTCTTGCCTTTGCAAGTTCCCGTGCGATAGAACACATATGGATGGCTTGTCGCATCTAATGCCCAGTGACATAAATGTCCACAAACATAAGTCATCATATCTTTCTTTATTTCTTCATCTGTTTCATTACGAATGGAAATCAAAGCTTTTTGATAAAATTCATTCACATGACCCGCATGAAACATACTTCCTGAAACACGTAAATCACTCTTTTTAAAAAAATCTTTTGGATTCATACCATGAAAGAATAAAAAGTCCGGGCCATTCGAACCAATTTCCAATAAGTGAAGTCTAGGTTCAAATAAATCATGCGTGTTTTCATCCACCTTATCAAAGATTTCCTGTGCAAATAAAGTATGAGTAATAATATTAGGCATCTTTTTCTACCTCCTTGATCAAGCCATGATATACAACATATTCTGCATATGTATCCATCTGACAATATGTTGAAATAGCTTCTTTTACTTCTTTTTTCTCTTCTTCGTCCTTCTCATCATATGTACGATACGCAAACACGGCATTTAAACCATTTTGGATATCCAAATCATGATAAGAAACATCTTTTGAGAATACAGGCAATATACTCTTCAATGAATAATGACCACGCATTTTTGAATTGTAGTAGAGTCCTGCCTCAAATGGTTTTGATAAATCAATCATTCTTGAACAAATTGACTCTAATTCTTCCCTATATTCTTCAAATTGACTCGCTAATTGTTTCAATCTCAGCTTTTCAGCTCCCTCCATATTATAAACAAGAATCGTTCCCGTTTTAGGAAGGTCTTTGATCAATTGTTCAATAAAATGGCGACGGCAATCTTTGGATTCAAAGAAGTTATAATGAGTTAAATTTCCATCCGAAGTTTCTACATGAAGACTATATTGAAAACATAATACGTCAAAAGGCTTCATATTCTTATAGGGTGGCACCGCAAAGGTATCCCATTCAAAATCCAAATACGAAATTGGATATTTGATTTGTTTCATCCATACCTGTAAAGCGGCACGATCCATAAATGGCTTTTGCGTTTTACTAGCCATATATTGCGCATATTGAAGGCGGAATCCTTCAATTTGATTCAATGGCAACTCATGAATATGACGAATACCACGATCATACGCATCCAGCTTATGTTGATTGGTTGTAAAGAATAAAATCGAGTCGTCTGGTTCATTAGATTCATCAAAACAGACAGAATAATAGTTGCACCTTCTTAAAGCTGTACATTGTTTTGTGCGTACTGGCGTAACACTTGGTCGATTTAAAATTTCTTTTGTTCTTTCAATCCAACTATCCAAATCCACTTCCACTTCATCCATACATTCGACAATTGTTTTCGATAAGTGGTTACGCTTATTGAATAGTTTGTCGCTGATACATAACAGTTCATTTAAATCCAACGCATCCTGACGAACATATTCTTTATTTAAATAGACAATGCGATTTTCGACAATGTTAACGCCACAATGCGAAAGAATCATTTGATTGACCTTCATGATCAATGCTTCATTTTCTTTAGGATACGCACTCAAATGTGGATACACGGCCATATATCCATTCTCTAATTTTTTTAGATATGGAATCTTTGTACGACACTCCTTATATTCAAAGCGTGCAAAACATACAACTTCGTTTTCTTCTAATAATTTTAAAGATTGTTCGTTTGAATCCATGGAATGACCTAAGCCACACTCATTCGCATTTAAATAATTTCGCCATAGATCGGAGAATGGACAATCCATTTTATAAAAACTTTCCTGGTGAAGTGAATTGTGGGCGCTGTTCCAACAAAAACAGTCACATTTCATTTCACGCATTAAATCTGATACATGTAACATAAAAAATTCACCATATCTATTGTACTTCAATTTTTAATTCTTTTCATCCCTATACGCATTTAATATTTTTTGAACACGCGACAAATAAGCAATTTTTACATCTTCAGGATTTAAAATCTCCATTTGATCACTCATAGAAAACAAAGACTGATACAAGTTTGACATGTCGTCTGTATAGAACTCAAAGTCTGTGTACGCTTCTTGTTTATTGATGGCTTGTAGTTTATTGCCCCAATATTTTTCTTTAAATAAACGAAGCCCATTATTTTCATGGTAAACTCTCACTGACACAAGTTTTAAATCTAAAGGAATCAAAGAATGTTCCCCGATGTAGTTACTTAAATGAAAGTGATTATCTCGAATAAAGTGTCTCGATGAAATTTCACATGAAAACATACGTTGCGAACTAAAACGGTACATGCGATAGTCTTTTCTTAATAAAGAAAAACCAATTAAATAATACGACTTATGGTAGTGAATGATTTCATAGGGTTCAACCTCAAATTGTTTAGGGGCCTCATCCTGTAAAGACTGGTACGACAAAAGAACGCAAAGACCATGGTTCATGGCTTGTTGCGTCTTATCAATCATGTGGGAGATCTTTTCGTCTAATTCCATAGAATTGGACATATAGTGTAAGGAATCGTTAGATGAAATCTTGCTTGTCGAAATAATCTTATCCATCGCATCACAATATAGTGGAAGGGGTTTAAAGTCTTTTTGTGTACGCATAAACTTATAGGATTGCACCAAAGCATCCTTTTGTTCGTCACTAAAAATAGTGACAGGAAGATCGTATTCATCATTTAAGATGTATCCTCCATAACGTCCCTTTACTTCTTCTACATTATATCCAGCTAGTACAAGCTCTTTTTTAAATTCACGAATGTTACGTGGATTGACTTCAAGTTCTGTCGCAAGCTGTGTTGTGTTCATTTTCCCTCTTGCCTTTAATAGTTGTAACATGCGAATGCATAGATTTGTTCGATTCATTTTTTATCTCCTTTTAGTGCGTGCTGCAAAATCTTTGGGGATAGTAGCCAAAGCCTTTTTTTGGTTCAAAATGTTTAGGAACAATACCACGAAATACAAGTGGACGTATCATTTGACCAATCCCTCTTTCAAGCGCAAAGCCTAAAGCTTCTTGTTTCTGAATGGCTCCGGCATCAATTAAAATATTTACAATTTCTTCATTTCCAATGCTGATGGCATGCATCAAGATAGGATATCCATTAAATACCCAGCTTGGACTTGCTCCAAGTTCTAGGCAGTTTTCAACTCCTTGTACATCTTCTTTCCATACAGCATCTAATAAATCCATAGCTAATCTTTTTTCTGCGTTCATATTGTACCCTTCTTTCTATACTCAAAGGATACAACTTAAATAGACATCATTTATGTCAAATTAATCGGATACTTCTTTCACTTTTTGAAGCCTAGTTAACACATCTTCACTTACCAGCTGATAGATGCATGAACAAATTGGAATAAAAATGATGATTCCAATAATACCTGCTACATTGGCTCCAATGGTGATGGCCACAATGATATACACAGGCGGAAAGCCTACAGACTTACCAACGACGTGCGGATAGATAAAGTTTCCTTCAACTTGTTGAATACAAATAAACATAATAATGAATGTAAAGCCTTGTACTGGAGATGTTATCGCAAGAAAGAAAGTACATAATAGAGCTGCAACCAAGGCGCCAAACATTGGCACAAGAGCTCCAATACCAACGACTAGACCTATTAAAAATGCATATGGAATCTTCATAATCAAAGATCCTGCAGTAACTAAACTGGCTAAAATCAAGCATTCCAAACAGGTTCCGCCTACATAACTTGTAAAAATACGAATGATCAGCTTTAATACGTGGCGTGTTTTTTCATAATCCTTTTCTGGAAGATAGGCCTTTAATAAAGATTTTGTTTCACGAACCACTTGTTTTTTATTAAACAACAATAGAAACGAGAATACGATTGCGATAAAGGCTTGCGCAAACCAAGAAAATGTAGTGGATAAAATCATAAAAATGGAACCAAATATATCATTGGCTCCTCCAGATACAAGCCAGGAACTGATTTTTTTACTCACATTATCAATCGCAAATGTACTAAAGGCATTGATATCTAAGTGTTGTAAAAAGTTGTGCACTACATCTACATGTTTTGTGATATCTAAAAGCCATATATAGAATTCATAGATCATTTGTGGGAAGTTTGACATCAACAATTGAATCGAAAATAGAATCTTAGGTATGACAATACCGACAAAGGCGGCAAATACAGCAAACACAATGAAGATGGATAAAATGTTAGATAAGACTCTTTTAATTTTTGTATCTTTAATATCAAACCATTTGATTAAAGAGCACATGAGATTGTTCGATATAATATTAAACACAAAGGCAAGTCCTGCACCAAATAAAAATGGCAGACACATTGCACCAATCCATGCCAAAAAATCAACGATTTTTTCAAAATAATAGATAACCATACAGATTAATAAGGTTAAAATAATGAGTCTTTGGTACATTTTTTCTTTTTCATGTAGGTTCATCAAAACCACCTCAATCGAATTTATTATACTATCTTTTACATTGAAAATCATTTTTTTAAATTTTTTATTTACATCTTTTTTTCATAGGTGTAAAATTCACGAGTTAAAAGAAAAAAGTAGAGGTGAAACAAATGAGTACAAAGTACATTTTCGTAACAGGAGGTGTTGTTTCTGGCCTAGGTAAAGGTATCAGTGCAGCCAGTCTTGGCCGTCTTTTAAAGTCCCGCGGCTACAAGGTAACAAGTCAAAAGCTTGATCCCTATATCAATGTGGATCCAGGAACAATGTCCCCTTTCCAACATGGTGAAGTATATGTCACAGATGATGGATTAGAAGCCGACCTGGATTTAGGCCATTATGAACGTTTCATTGATGAAAACCTACACACGTATTCCAATCTTACCACTGGACGTGTCTATTGGAATGTCATCAATAAAGAGCGTGATGGAAAATATCTTGGTGAAACCGTTCAAGTTATTCCGCATATTACCAATGAAATCAAGAGTTTCGTAATTCGTGCAGGAGAACATGCAGCTGCCGATGTCGTAATTACCGAGATTGGTGGTACGACTGGCGATATTGAAAGCTTACCATTTCTAGAATCCATTCGTCAGGTTGCCTTAGAGGTTGGTCGTAAAAACTGTCTCTTCATTCATGTCACTTACATCCCTTATATTTCGGGTTCACAGGAATATAAATCAAAACCAACTCAACATTCCGTAAAAGAATTACAGTCTTATGGCATCAATCCAGATATCATTGTGGCGCGTTGTGATGAAACCATTCCGCAGTCTGTATTAGACAAAATTTCATTATTCTGTAATGTTGAAAAACGTTGTGTCATTCAAAATAAGACACTTCCTTCTCTATATGAAGTACCATTTATGTTAGAAGAACAAAATCTTGCGGATATCGTCTGTGAAAAGACAGGTCTTGAAGTTCGTAAACCGGATTTAAGTGAGTGGCAACAAGTTGTCGACAACATTAAGGCAAGCACAAAACCTGTAAATATTGCCCTAGTTGGTAAATATGTGGCCTTACACGATGCCTATTTATCAGTCAGTGAAGCCTTGTATCATGGTGGTTTTGAAAATCATGCCAAAGTCAACATTCAATGGATCGATTCAGAAGGCTTAGAAAATGCCAACTTAGATGAAGTCTTTAAAGATACTGATGGAATCATTTTACCTGGTGGTTTTGGAGATCGTGGTATTGAAGGTATGATCAGTGTAGCTTCTTACGCAAGACAAAAACAAATTCCTTATTTAGGTATCTGTTTAGGTATGCAGATTGCAGCCATTGCCTTTGCTCGCGGTGCACTAGGTTTAAAGGATGCCAACTCTTTTGAATTTGATCCACAAAGTAAACATACAATCATTGATTTCATGGAAGATCAAAGTAATGATATTCGTAAAGGTGGAACCATGCGTTTAGGATCTTATCCATGTTCATTAAGAGCCGATACAAATATTTGGTCTTGCTACAAAAAAGATATGATTGATGAAAGACATCGTCATCGTTATGAATTCAACAACGAATATCGTTCTGAATTTGAACGTAACGATATGATGATTGTCGGAACAAGTCCGGATAAACAATTGGTTGAAGCCATTGAGTATAAGAATCACCCATTCTACATTGGTGTACAATATCATCCTGAATTTAAATCTAGACCCAACCGTCCACACCCATTATTTGTGGGTTTAGTTAAGGCCAGTCTAGAAAACAAAGAAAGTCACAAATAGTGACTTTTCTTTTTTTATATATACTTTTTAATTTCATCCACAGACATATTCAATAGTATAGCCATGGCTTTTACATCCATTGTACTAGAAAGGCGAAGGATCATGTCTTGAATCTGTTTCTCTGCTACGTCGGCTCTTTTTGTTTCAAGTTCAGTTTGTTTATTGGCTTCTTCTACTTGTTTATTAGCTTCTTGTTTTAATTTATTCGCTTCTTGTAAAGCCTTTTTTGCTTCTTCCTTTGCTTTTTGAGCTTCTTCAAGTTCAAGCTGTCGTTCGATCCGTTCTTCATTTTCATGTAGTTTTTGAAAATCTTCTATTATTTTCTTCCAACGATCATCCGATATAGTTTCTACACGCTTCTCTAACATTTGAATCACCTCATCACTTTCTATCATCATCTTAATTTTACTATCATCCATTCCTTTGTGGCAATTCAAAAAGTAATAAATCATCTTTTCCTGTTCATTCATGTCTTCAAGCGGTTTATGTAAATCTACTTTTGGCATTTCTATTGTCATTAACTTCATACGATCTTCTTTTTCTTCTTTCACTAAAGGAATGCCACTGTATTTCCTCATTGTGTATAAACTACAAATGTCATCATCGTCAGCAATTATCAAATTAAAGAATACCATGACAATAGTTTCCTTTAATTGACTGTAACTTTTTCCTTCCATGTCTTGTGAACCATGAAGTCTAGCCAAATAATAATTAAATCGATTGAGTAAATTATCTTTGGTTTGTCTTAACTGCATTTCTAAATCTACAGATGTTTGAT
>ULVH01038722.1_pt1 | contig 17374 bp, 15 predicted proteins | sample 1959261 | NCBI WGS metagenome assembly ULVH01 (sample SAMEA4835781, study PRJEB28245) | human gut metagenome | biome: gut microbiome; material: fecal sample | place: Denmark | collected 2008
GTTTCCGGCGTTACGAGGCGAATGCTCTCTTCTACCTCCTTCGCGTTGCGGCAGTCAGTAAAGAGGATCGCCTGCACACCGGAGGCAATGGCCTTCTGCGCAACATAGCCTCGGTTTTGGAAATCGACCTTCATCATCAGGCTCATCCCATGCAACTCAGCTGCACGCGCCATATTCTCAAGGTCGCTCTGGGAAAACGGCGTGTACTCGCCGACAAACTCCACATAGTCATAGTTGCTCGTGCTGCCGGCCGCCTCGATCACAATCGGCCAGGTACTCCAGATGCGCGTGGCAAGCGATGGCTTGCCCGCCTGGAGGAGCACCCTCAAATGATTGGTTTTGTCTGTCATAGTCTTGTCCTCAAAAGCTCAGCTGCTGCCGCTTTTCTTCAACTCTCTGGAGCGCCTGACGGATCTTCTCCTTTTGCTCCGGCGTCACCGGTTCGCTGGGCTGGCACATTCTCTGATCCATGAAGCCAAGCATCGAACAGGCCGCTTTGCAGGCAGCAATGCCATACTTTGCGTTGCTGAACGAATCCTGTGCCTCAAGCAGCAGCTCACAGTAGACCTTAAGCTTTTCGATATCGCCGGCCTTGGCGTAATCGTAAACCTTCAGGCAGAGCTCCGGCACGACCGGCGAGATATTGGGGATAAAGCCGTCCGCACCCATCAGCAGGCTCACGCCTGCCAGCTGGGTCATGCCCTGGAAGAGCATAAAATCCGTGCCGCGGAAGTGGTTCAGGCAGCGCAGGAAGTCGCCGAACTGACCGCTCGTATCCTTATACCCCACAATATGGTCGAAGGTCGCCATCTCAAAGACAGCCTTGGGAGACATCGTGTTGCCGGTAAAGGGCGGGATATTATAGATAAAGATATCCGCCTCCGTATGCTTTGCGACCTGCTCAAAATGACGGATCGTCTCATCGGGTGTGGAATGGCGGGAGTAAAACTCCGGCGTAACAACAGCTGTCTGGCCGCCCATCTGCTCAAAGGCCTTGATATTATCGATCACGCGGGCCGTACTTGTGTCCATGCAGCCAGCCAGCACGGGAACGCGCCCGGCAACCTGGTCCAGTGTGATCTTGATGGCGCGATTGCGCTCCGCCTGGGTCAGGCCAAGGCACTCGCCGTTCGTACCGCACACAAAGATGCCGTGCAGCCCCTTGTCGATGCAGTGGTCGATCAGTTTGCGCAGGGCCTTTTCATCTACATGCTCATGCTCATCAATGGGAGTCGAAATCGGGGGAACAACGCCGTAAATTTTCTGTTTCATTGTCAATAGGCTCCTTATATTCTCTTCTTGCTGTCAGATAGTCAGGTTATCTCAAGCGCGTGGTTTTTCCGGATGGTTGACCGGATAGTGGATTTTTTCTCCCCGCGCAAAGCGGACAGCCTCTTCAGCGATCTTACGTTTCAGCTCCTGAGCCGCCTCCTCGGAATACCAGGCCATATGCGGCGTGGCAATGAGGTTCTTATGGCGGAAAAGGGGATAATCCGCCGGAGCCGGCTCTTTTGCCATGCAATCCAGCGCAGCGCCGGCCAAATGGCCGCTTGTCAGCGCCCAGTCAAGCGCCTCCTCGTCCACAATGCCGCCGCGTGCCACATTGATGAGATACGCGCCGGGCTTCATCATTTCCATCGCTGTGCGCTCAAGCATCCCGCGGGAATTGTTCAGTGGGCAATGGATCGACACCACGTCCGATCCGCGCAGCAGCTGTTCTTCCGAGACCGGTGTGATAAAGTCCGTGCCGTCCTTTGCATTGGGCGTATAATAAGGATCGTAGCCCAGAACATGCATCCCCATCGCACTGGCCTTGCGGGCAAAATTGCGGCCGATACGTCCCAGGCCGATCACACCAACCGTCATCTCTCCGAGGCGGTGGACCGGGATGGAGGTTGTATAATCCCACTTGCCTCCCTTGGTTTGGTCATTCATCTGCGGCAGCTTGCGTATCAGCGCCAGCATGCAGGTAATGGCGTGGTCAGCCACCTCATTCATGCCGTAATCCGGCACATTGCCGACCTGGATCCCCAGTTCCTCAGCCGCAGCAACATCAATATTGTCCGTGCCTACACCGTAACGCACAACATACTTCAGCCGCGGTAGATTCTCCATCACGCGCCTTGTAATAGGGGCGTACTGGTTGAGCAGGATATCGGCCTGTGCACACTGCCCGATCAGCTCATCTTCGGTTTTGCACTGGAGGAGCACCGCATGCTTTCCAGCCGCCGCAAAGACACTCTCCTCCTGTTTAAGGTTTTCGTGGTCGCAGTCTGTGATATATATGTTCATAATCTCTTCACTCCCGCACTCATCGCGCCATCTTGAAGATTTTTTCAATGTCCGACTCGCTCAGCGGCACGAAGTTGCCGATACGGTTCTTGCCGCCGTTTGTGCACTTTTCCGCCATTTCGTGAATCTGTGCGTCCGTCACGTCCGCAAGGCCCAGCTCACGCAGATTGGTGGGCATGTCAAGTCTGCGGTAGAAGTTCTCCAACGCCTCAATACCAGCCAGCGCCGTATTTTCAGGGTTATCATAATCCATCGGGCAGCCCATCACACGCACGGCAAACTGCGCAAAGCGGCCGATATCGTGCTTACAGACATAGCGCGCCCAGCTTCCCCAAATTGCGGCAAGTCCCGCACCGTGAATCACATCAAACATGCCGCCGATCTCGTGCTCCATCTTGTGGCAGGCAAAATCACCCAGGCGTCCCGTACCGGTCAGGCCGTTGTGGGACAGGCTGCCCGCCCACATCAGCTCCGCACGTGCGTTATAATCGGTAGGGTCCTTCATTACGATGGGCGCATTGTGCAGCACCGTCACCATTAAGCCCTCAGCAATGCGGTCGATCAGTTCGTTGTTCTTTTCATTGGCAAAGTAACGTTCCTGCGTGTGCATCATGATATCCACAGAACCGGCTGCCGTCTGATAAGGCGGCAGCGTAAAGGTGAGCTCAGGATTCATAATGGCAAAGCGCGGGCGGGCAAGGTCGGTATTCAGCGAACGCTTCATGCCGCCTTCTTCCTTCGTAATCACGCAGGAATTGCTCATCTCACTGCCAGAAGCCGCAATCGTCAGCACAACACCGACAGGCAGGCAAGCCGACGGCGCTGCTTTGCCATCAAAGAAGTCCCAGATATCGTGCTCAGGATTGGCCATGGCATAAGCGATCGCCTTTGCCGAGTCAATGACGCTGCCGCCGCCGACAGCCAGCAAAAAGTCGATGTTTTCTCGCTTTGCAAGTTCGATTCCCTCTCTCACCTTGGAAAGACGGGGATTCGGCTTTACACCGCCGAGCGTGGTGAAGGCAATATCCGCCTGACGGAGCGATTCTTCTACACGGTCCAGAAGGCCGGAACGTCTGGCGCTCTCACTGCCGTAATGGATCAGGACCCGCTTGCCTCCATACTTCTTTATTTCCTGCCCCACAACCGTTTCCGTAGCCTTGCCGAAAATCACTTTTGTCGGAGCGTAGTATTCAAAATTAAGCATAATTCTCTCCTTGTTTGTCTCAGGAGGAGTGCAACGCACGGTCACACTCCTCCCTTTTGATGTACCGTGTTACACCAGGCCATGCGAATCAATGCCGGATTCCCGACACAGTTGCGCCAAATCATTGATGATCGATTCCGGCAGGGGGATCCCCTCCCGCAGGCGTTTTTCTCTCAGGTCATATTCGATCTCGCCCGGCATATAAATGGTCACGTTTTCATTTGTCGTTGGACAACTCTTGATGTACTGGATATAGCTGTTCATAGCCTCCCGGAACTTCTCAAGAGGCGTAAACTTGGAAATGTCAAACGCCATAAAGAAGTGTCCGCAGCCTTGCGGGCGCTCATAGCACCCTGTCAGTCCCGTGATCTCACCGCCGCAGTGCCCGCCCAGCAGCGGGCCGGTCAGCAGATCCATGATGACAGCAAGGCCGAAGCCTTTATGCGCTCCCACCGGACAGAGAAATCCCGTCATTGCCTTCTGCGCGTCAGTTGTCGGATTGCCCTCGTTATCTGTCGCCCAGCCAAGGGGAATGTCCTGCCCCTTGCGCGCGGCAAGCTGAATCTTGCCGTGCGCCACAGCGCTGCACGCCATATCCAGCACTACGGGCGGATAGTCACCACCGGGAATGGCAAAGGAAATGGGATTGTTGCCAACCATCTTTGCCGCACCTCCCGGAGGCGGCATCAGCGGCGTTGCATTCGTCGTGGAAAAGCCGATCATATTGCGCTTGACCGCCATTTGCGTATAATATGCAACTGTGCCGTAATGGTGGCTGTTCTTCACGCCGACGCAGCCCACACCATACCGTGCGGCCTTATCCATGGCAAGCTGCATTGCATATGTACCGCAGACCTGGCCAAAGGTATCGTGCCCGTCAATCACGGCGACCGCACCGTGATCCTGCACCACCTCAAGCTCCCGGTCCGGAAAAACGACCTTGTGCTGAAGGCGCGCAACATAAACGGGGATACGGATCGCACCATGGCTGCTCACGCCGCGCAAATCAGCTTCAAGAAGGCTGTCTGCCACAATAGCGGCATGTTCATGGGAGAAGCCCTGCTTTTCAAAGATCTCCGTTTCCACTTGGCGAAGATCATCCGCCGATACCGTTTTCATCTGGGCGGTTTCTTTATCCGACATGTCAGGAATCCTCTGCTTTCTGTCGATGTTTCTTAAGATTTTGCCTTTACTGCTTAGCCAAGATACTGCTTGTAGCCCTGGAAGGTCTGATACTGTGTCTCGAGCTCAGCAAGGGTCTCCTCAATGGTCATGGGCTTGGCGCTCTGATAGGAGTAATCCTCAACGTTCTTGACGTACTCTTCGTTGGTCTCATAGATGTGCTGCAGCGCATCGTTGATCTTCTGGAGGATCGCGGGGTTCGTACCCTTCTGCGCCATCAGGCAGAACTTGGTGTTGACAATAACGCCGTCAAGAACATCGCAGACGCAGGGCATGTCAGGCGCAGCAGGGATAGGCTCAGCGCACAGGGTGGCAAGCTCCAGGAAGTCGCCGTTTTCGACATAGTCGCGGCTGGAGGAGTAAGAAGCGAACGTGCAGTCGATCGATCCGTTGAGCAGAGCGGGCATACGGTCAACACCGTCACCGGCGTCAACGATCTCGAGCTTGAGGCCAGCGGCCTTCATGGCAGACGCGGCAGCGTACAGTGCACCGCCCATGGCAACGCCCATGATAACGGTATTTTCCTTGGCGTAGTCAACGAATTCCTGAAGCGTGGTATAAGGAGCATCGCTGCGGACCAGTAGAACTTCGCCGGAATAAGAGGAGAAGATGGAGATCGCATCGAGCGCCTCGTAGTTATAGTCGGTCAAACCGGTAGCGGGGTTAGCGCTGAGGGACGCCGTGTTGATCGCGAGGAAGTTATACTCGGGATCCGTGCTGTTCATGATCTCATTTGCCGCAAGGGAAGCGTTCGCGCCGCCCATGTTGGTAACGACCACGTTCACGCCGAGTTCCTTGCTCAGGGCGTCAGCCATGTAGCGGGTACAAACATCAGAGTCACCGCCGGCGCCGTAGCCAAGGAGAATGTTGATGTCCTTTTCAGGCCATTTGAGATCTTCCGTCTGAGAATCGTTGTTCGCGTCATTGTTGGAGTCGTTCTTGTCGCCGCAGCCGACCAACATAGTCAGCATCATGGCGAGCGCAAGGATGAGAGACAGTGCCTTTTTCATGTTTTGTTCTCCTTTTCAAAATACTTTTCTATGATCCGTCAGGCATTTGCCTGTCAAATCCGGATGAGATTTATTCCGCCGTCTTAGCGGGCTTTTTGGTGCGGGAGCGAATAATAAAGAAGAGCGCGATCACCGTTGCCACCAGGAAGCCGATGGCGATGGGGTGTGCCGCCCAGCAATTCGGGTCGATCGTCAGCAGCTGAACAGAGCGGCGCAGGTTCGTCTCGAGCATCGAGCCGAGAATAAAGCCAAGCACCAGCGGCGGCTGAGGCATGTCGACTTTGCCGAGCAGATAGCCGACCAAGCCGAAGATCACGACCGCAACCACGTCAAACACACGGTTGGAGTTGCCGAACGCGCCGATGCAGCACATTGCCACAACGGGAGGCAGCAGGAAATTTCTGGGGATCTTGAGCACGTTGACGAAGCCCTTCATTCCGTAGAATTCCACAAAGAGCATCATTACAGCTGCGATCAGCATTGCCGCATAGATCGCATATACAGTGTCACCATACTTCTGGAAAATCAGCGGGCCGGTGGTCACACCGTGAATCATCAGGCCGCCGAGCAGCATCGCCGTTGCGCCGTCGCCGGGGATACCAAGCGTCAGCAGTGGGACCATTGCGCCGCCAATAACTGCATTATTGGAGGTCTCGCTGGCAACAACGCCCTCCATGCAGCCCGTACCGTACTTTTCCGGGTGCTTGGAACGGGACTTTTCCACGCTGTAAGCAAGAAGTCCGGCAGTACCGCCACCAATACCCGGCAAAATTCCGATCGCCGTGCCAATCAGCGCAGAGATGGACATGTTGCCGATATTATCTTTGAATTCCTTCAAGCTAAAGCCAAAGCCCTTGACCTTCTCCGTCTTACGAATGGTCATATCCTTGGGGTGGACTGCCTCAAAGGCTGCCGCCGCGATCTCGGTGATAGCATAGAGACCGATAAGCAGTGTCAGCAGCTGGAAGCCGCCGGTAAGATTGACATTGCCGAAAGTGAAGCGCTTCATGCTGTCAATGGGACTGAGGCCAACGGTCGCAAACATCAAGCCGAGCGTACCGGAGATCAGGCCCTTGATCATATCCTTACCGGCAAGCGCAATGACCAGCACGAGTGAGAAGATAGCCAGCGCGCAGTATTCAAGAGGGCTGAACTTAATAGCGATCTTGGATAACTGTGGCGCGACACCCATCAGGATCACAAGGCCGACCATCGTGCCGATAAAGGAATAGAACACGCCGACACCAAGGGCTTTTTTTGCATGCCCGCTCGCCGCCATCGGCGCGCCGTCGAAAGTCGTCGCCAGTGAAGAAGGCGTACCGGGAATATTGAGCAGGATCGCAGAGATCAATCCGCCGGAGATACCACCGATGTACAGTGCCATCAGCACGCACACCGCAGTTTTTGTTTCCATGGCATAGGTCATTGGTAGGCACATGGTAATTGCCATGGTCGCCGTCAGGCCAGGGATTGCGCCGAACACAATACCGACCGCCACGCCGAGGAGGATGACCAGATACATTTCAGGGTCTGTAATGACCGAGAGGAATCCTTCCAAATACATTTATTGTTTCTCCTTTCTCAGAAGCCGAGGATGCCGGCAGGCAGCGGGACAGACAGCAGCTCAACAAACAGGTAGTCCGAAAGCACCGAAAAGACAACCGCTAAAATCAGTGCCTTGAGGATAAGCTTTTTATTGATCTTCTTGCGTTGCGTCAGCAGCACGACCTGAACGATCAGATAGACGAACGTACTGATCAGATAGCCGACCGGACGCATGGCAAACGCATAAAGAAACAGTATAATAAACGTACCGATCACGGCATAATTGTCTGCCAGCCAGTCTTTAGGCGTTCTGCCAGAAAAAATTTCCTCACCGGTAGCTTTGAGATGCCTGATCTCCGCATAGCCGCGAACCATCAGTACAACGGAAAGCACCAGTAAGAGCACCGCCCAAGCAACAGGGATCGTTCTGGCGCTGATAAAGTCCTTATTGAAACCGAAGGACTGAATACTATGCGATGCGACATAATAACCGATGCTGCACAGTGCAAGCACTGCACCTGCGATCAGGTCTTTCACACATTTTTTCATGTCATTCTCCTTTTCTCAGGTCGCCGCCCAGTGCTTTCCCGCCCACCGCGGGTGGTCATAAACCGACTTATCCGCAACAAACGGCCATTTTTCACCGCGAAGCACCGCCATCGTACCCTTGACCATCATCAGGCAGATCTGTTCGACCGCCGTATCAGTCTGTGCTGCCATGTGCGGCGTGCAGATCAGGTGCGGCGCTTTTGCAAGCGCGCTTTCAGGATCAAGCCGCTCACCCACAAAAACATCCAGGCCCGCGCCGCCAATAACATCGTTGCTCAGCGCCTCCGCCAAGTCGTTCTCATTTACGATTCCGCCTCTGGCACAGTTGACAACGATCGTACCCGGCTTCATCATGGCAAACTCTTTTTTGGAGATCAGATCCTTCGTCTGCTCATTGTAAGGAACATGAACTGAGATAATATCCGAGGTACGTAGGATCTCTTCTACCGTCCTGCAGGCACGGTAGCCTGCCTCAGCCAGCTTTTCTTCCGGCACGAAAGGATCGTAGGCCGCGATGTGAAAGCCAAGTCCCATGCACATCTGTGCAACAATACGTCCGATGTTGCCCACACCGATCAGGCCCACCGTCTTGCCCTCGAATTCATAGGCGCGGAATTCCTGACGGATATTCCAATTTCCCTTGATTGTTTCATTGTGGCAGGTAACAAGATTTTTTGTCAGCGCCAAGATCATGGCGACGGTGTGCTCGGCAACGGAACGCGCGTTTGCACCCGGCGTAATGACAACAGGGATGCCCAGTTCTGCCGCCGCCTTTGCATCCACCGTGTCAAAGCCGACGCCGTGCCTTGCAATGACCTTTAAGTCGGGACAGGCAAGCATATCCTCGCGTCCGATCCCGCCCTCCTTGATCATCAGAGCATCCGCCTTTTGAAGCTCCGGCAGGAAATTGCAGGCATTGACCTTATCGACAACTTCATAATTTGCCTGCGCCGCCAGCGCCGCCATCCCGGCATCGCATAACTTTCTCGGTGTAATGATCACTTTGTAATCCATGTTGCGTCCGTTCTCCTCCTTCTATCGTGAATTTCATATAGTGAAACTGTGTTTTATTTTTCTATCCTTATGTTACGCTACTACTCTGCTTTTTGTCAACGACTTTCTTCTTGCCTGATTTGACAAGATTTATTTGATTTTTTATCTTTTATCGACAAATTGCAACCTTTCTATTCCTTTTTTTCACACCTCTTTCAGATTTCTTGCTAAGTTTTTATTGCAAAGTATGAAATAGCGTTTTATAATAAGAAACAAAGTTCCGTTTCTGTACCGCTTTTTATGTCCGGTGCAGACAACACCGAAGGGAGGAAAATATGAATCAAACTGGATCCACTGTTCAGTCGCTCGACCGTGTCTTTGATATTGTCGAAACGTTATCCAATCACGGCAACGAGCTGTCTATTTCTCAACTCTGTGCATTCACCGGGTTAAACAAAAGCACCGTACACCGTATGCTTGCCTCATTGCGGGCCAGAGGCTATGTGGTACAGACGTCAAGTGGCGCATACCGTCTGACCTTCAAATTCTGCAGCCTTTCACAAAAGATCATCAACAACGTCAGTATTCTCCCTCTTGTGCTCCCTCACCTGCGCAAGCTTTCCATGTCTGTGCAGGAGATCGTTCACTTCGTCATTCAGGATAATACCAACACCGTCTATCTCGACCGTCTTGAGCCGCCCAATTCCAACTACCGCAGCACTGTCAACATCGGCATGCTCCGTCCGCTGCACACCTCCGCCGGCGGAAAGATCATTCTCTCTTCCCAGGGCCCGGAGGCCTGGCGCAGCTATTGGGACAATGCTGACAAAACGCCCATTACACCTTATACCATCACAAGCTTTGAGCGTCTCGAAAGCGAAATGCTGATCTTTCAGCGCAAGCAGTATGCCGTTGAAAACGAGGAAAACACACTCGGCTATTCCTGTATTGCCGTTTCGCTCTACGACCGCTACAATGATGATCACTACGCCATCACCCTTTCTTCGCTCAAGTCGCTGATGACCGATGAACACATCCAGCAGCTTCTGCCTCTGCTCTTTGAAACGCGCGATCTCATCCAGAAGGATATCGGCCTTTGATTTTCTCTCCCTCCACGACGAAAAAGCGACATCCCGAATTCGGATGTCGCTTTTTCTGATCAATTTTTATATGGTATGTTTTCCGGCAAAGGATATCCTGTCTTACGGATTGACCACATTGACAGGAGCACCCGCAAGGAACGCCCTGATATTTTCCGCCGTAGCATCCATGATACGCTGGCGGCTCTCCTTCGGTGCCCAGGAGATGTGCGGCGTGATGATGCAGTTTTTCGCCTTCAGCAGCGGGTTGTCTGCGCGAATCGGCTCGGTGTAGACCACATCCAGTCCCGCCGCGGCTATTTTGTCGCAGTTGAGCGCGTCGGCAACGTCCTGCTCATCGATGAGCTGGCCGCGGGCATTGTTGATGAGAATAACGCCGTCCTTCATTTTGGCGATGCTCTCCTTGTTGATCATGCCGGTGTTTTCCGGCGTGAGATTGCAGTGCAGCGTGATAACATCCGCGCAGGCATAAAGTTCATCAAGGCCGACGTACTCTGCGATCTCGCGGCCGGAGTCGTTCGGAAAAAGATCATAGGCCAGCACATTCATGCCGAGCGCCTTGGCGATGCGCCCCTCCGCCTGCCCGATGCGGCCAAAGCCGATGATACCGATCGTCTTGCCCTCCAGTTCGATAAGGGGATAGTCCCAGTAGCACCAGTCGGCGTTGTTCGCCCAATTACCGGCGTGCACGCTCTCGCTGTGATGACCGATATGGTGGCAGATCTCCAGCAGCAGCGCAATAGAGAACTGGCTGACCGACGCCGTGCCGTAGGTCGGCACGTTCACGACGGGGATGCCCTTTTCGCGGGCATAGTTGTAATCGACCACGTTGTGGCCCGTAGCCAGAACGGCAATGAGCTTAATGTTCGGGCACTTGTCGATCGTTTCGCGCGAGATGGGTGTCTTGTTCATCACCACGATTTCCGCATCACCGATGCGCTCGGCGATCAGCGGAGACTCCGCGTAGGCCGTGCGGTCATAGGCCGTCACGCTGCCGAGCTTTTCCAGCTCACTCCAGCTCAGATCACCGGGATTTTCCGTATATCCGTCCAGTACTACAATTTTCATGTTTGTTCCCTCCTGTCGACTTCTTATCTTCGCCTGCCGCATTATTTTATAATCGACATACAGCTCTGTATGGCGCAGCGCTTCAACATAAGCCTCCGCAAGTCGTGCTTGTGCAGAGTATAACGCATGTATTCGTATGCTTCAAGCACTAAATAGTCATTTCACCATATTCACTACATCTCTTCACCGCAGCATCTGAACAGAACGCTCGTTCAGAGGAGAACATACTCTTCTCAGTGTTGCGCCTCTCCCGCGATCGCTTCCACCGCAATATGCAGCGCTTTCACCATCATTTCCAAACCCATGCTCGGCGCGCTGCCGTCCTTGGTCTGCTCGGGCAGGTAAGGGACGTGGACAAAGCCGCAGCGCGGGGCTGGATTGCTCCGCTCGCTCTCGTGCAGGGCGCAGTAAAGGAGATTGTTGCACACGAACGTGCCCGCGGAGTACGAGAGTTGAGCGGGAATCCCCTGCTCACGCAGGGCGTCGACGATCTCTCGCGTCGGGATCGTCGCAAAATAGGCGTCCGGACCTCCGGCCACGACCGGCTCGTCCGTCGGCTGCTTACCCGCGTTGTCGGCGATACGCGCGTCGCGCAGGTTGATGGCCACGCGCTCGACGCGTATGCAATTTGCGCCGCCGTACTGGCCGACGCAGAGCACCGCGTCGGGACGCAGCTCCGTCAAAAGTTTGTGCAGCGCAGCACCGGAGGCGTCAAACTCCGTCGGAATTTCATGCTTGATGAGCTCTGCTCCCCCGATGCGGTTGGGAAGCCGGCGTGCCGCCTCCCACGAGGGGTTGATCTGCTCCCCGCCGAACGGCGTGAAGCCTGTGACAAGCATCTTCATTTGACAGTTTCCTCCCCGATCATCAGGCGGATGATCTCGTTGTCGGTCTCGCGCATGCCGTCGCGCGCGATGCTGCTGACGGCGCGGATGGTGTTCTCCACGCCCTTGACGACGATGCCGTCGCCGCCGTAGAACTGGCTGTCGTGCCGGTACATCTGCATGCCGAGCAGCCCCGCCTCGACCGCCGAGGCGATCTTCGCCGCGCAGCTCGCCTTCGCCCCGTCGCAGAGCATACCGGAGTTGATGGCGAGCGCGTTGACGACCGTGTGGGCGATCTCATCGTAGCGCCCACCGTAAAGGTAGCACACACCCGCGCCGGCACCAGCGCCCGCGCTGGTCGCGCCGCAGTAAGCGGAGAGGCTGCCGATGCCCGTTTTCAGATGGATGGTGACAAGATTCGACACGACGAGCGCGCGGTAAAGCTGCTCCTCGCTCGCTTTCAGCTCGCGCGCGTAGACAATGACGGGCAGCGAGGCCGTCATGCCCTGATTGCCGCTGCCAGAGTTGATGACGACAGGCTTTTCGCAGCCGTTCATGCGCGCGTCCGAGCCCGCGGCAGCCCAGGCCTTGGCGCGGTTCTGCACGCTGTCGCCATAGGAATCGAGCAGGATTTTTCCGATGGCCGCGCCGTACTGCCCCGTCAATCCTGCCTCAGCGATGGCCGTGTTATATTCGATCTGGCGCGCGATGGGCGCGCGGACATCGTCTAAATCGACCTCGTCGGCAAAGACGATAATGTCCTCGACCGTCAGGCTCCTGCGGCTCTCGGGCGGCTGGGCCGCCTCCTCGGAAAAGGGCTTGTTGAGCAGCACTTCGCCGTTTTTCTCGATGCGCACGACGTTTGTGTGGCTGCCGACGATCTGGACGAAGGCCGTGTCCCCGCCTGCGAAAACACGCACCTGAATGTCGAATGGGCAGCGCAGCGGCGATTTGCTCACCGTGATCTCCGCCGCGGAAAGGTACTCGTCCAGCAGCGGCAGCTGGTCCTCCGTCACATTCGCCAGCACCTCTAACTGCGCGTCGGCGTCGCCGACGCGTACACCCGCCGCGACCGCGACGGGAAGGCCCTTTCGCCCGCCGGTGTGCGGCACGATGACGCTCTTGACGTTTTTGATGATATTGCCGCTCACGGTCAGCTCGATGCGCTCGGGAAGTGTCCCGAGCGTTTGGCGCGCAAGCGCACCCGCGTAGGCGACGGCGATGGGCTCAGTGCAGCCCATCGCGGGTACAAGCTCCTCATGCAAAATCTGAACGTAGGTCTCATACAGCGCAGTATTCATTTTTGCTCTCCCATCTCTCATTGCGGACGTGCGGTCTCTCCTCCGCTCGTTACCCGCTTCTCTTTCCGCTCATTGTATCGGAAATGCGGTTACAATGCAATGGACTTTCCACGTTTCACGCACAAAAAGGCGATATCCGGTCGGATACCGCCTTTTTGATGCTATTCCGCTCTTACAAACCGTAAATTTCGCCGTACTTTTCCTCAAGGTACTGCGTGTAGACCGTCGGGTCAAACTTTTCGCCAAGCGCCTGCTCCAAGAGCGCGCCGGGCTTTTTGAGGCAGCCGTACTGCCAGATGTGCTCGCGGTTCCACGCATTGATGGGCGCAAAATTGCCGGTCTTGAGGCACTCGTCCACATCGACCGTCTCTTTCATCTTGCGAAGCAGCTGTGCGCCGTAGGCGCTGCCGAGCGCGTAGGACGGGAAGTAGCCGATGCTGCCGCCCGACCAATGGCTGTCCTGTAGCACGCCGTGTTTGTCGTCCGGCACGTCGACACCGAGGTATTCCTTGTAAAGGCGGTTCCACTCGCCCGGTAGGTCGTGTACCTTGAGCTCGCCGTGCATCACGCGCTTTTCGAGCTCGTAGCGCACCATGACGTGCAGGCTGTAGGTGACCTCGTCGGCCTCGGTGCGGATGAGGGACGGCTCCGCCTTATTGATGGCGCGGTAGAATTCCTCCGTCGTGTGGCCGCTCAGCTCGGGGAACAACTCGCAGAGCTTCGGGAACACGAAGCCCGTGAAGGCGCGCGGGCGGCCGAGCAGATTTTCATAGAAACGGCTCTGGCTCTCGTGGATGCCCATGGAGACACCGCCGTCGAGCACCGTATAGGCGAGATCATCCGCGCTGCCGGTGTCATAGAGCGCGTGGCCGCCCTCGTGGATAACGGAGAACATCGATGAGGCAAAATTCTCCTCCAAATAGTGCGTCGTGATACGCTCGTCAAAGTGCGAACCGAGCGACGTCGTAAACGGATGCTCGGTCGTGGACAGGCCGACATGGTCCAAATCGAGGCCCATCGTGCGCATCAGGTAGTCGGAAAGCTGCGCCTGCTTCTCCTCGGGAAAATGGCCGTGCAGCATCGCGTCGTCGACCTGCGGCTTTTCTTTGATTTTTTTCAGGAGCGGCACGATGTGCTCGCGCAGCGTCGCAAAGAATTCGTCGCACTGCGCCATCGTCAGCCCATCCTCATACTCGCTGAGCCAGTAGTCGTAGGGGTCCTTTTCCGGTGCGCAGTAGTGTGCGAAGCGGATGTTGGTCTCGAAAATTTTCTCAAGCACGGGCTCAAAGAGAGCAAAGTCGCTCGTCTCCTTCGCGCGGTGCCAGACGTCGTCGGCCTCGACAAGCAGCTGCTGGTAGGCGACGTATTCGTCCATCGGGATCTTCTGCATGTCGCGGATATCCTTGATGAGCAGGAACACCATGCGCTGCTGCTTTTCGTCAAGCTCCGCCTTGTGTTCATCGAGGAATTCAAGCAGCGCGACGGTCTCGCCGCCGGTGGTGAGCTTATAGTCCTCCTCGCTCAAAATGCTCATGGTCTGGCCGCGGTTCGCCGCCGTGCCCTTGGGCGCGGTGGTCGCGCCGTCGTAAAAGAGCAGGCCCATGGCGTGGCCGTAGGCCGCGAGCTTGGCCTGCAAAGCCATCAGGGACTTGATCGCTTCATCGAAAGTCATGATGATCTCCTCACTTTCTCTTTTTCTGTGAAAATATCATAGCATGAAAGGGGCTTGCTGCGCAAGGGGGACGCTGAGGTTCTCCCCCTGTGGCCGCGCAGAAGAGGGGGCATTCTCTCGCGTGAGAGAATGCCCCCTTGTACCCCCCCCCAGCGAACGCGAGGGGAGTTCCCCTCGACCCCCGACATTGGCAGTTTGCCGTTTGAAGATCTGCGCAGCCTGCGGAATCGAATGCCTGCCAAGTGTGGGTGCTATACGATTTGAGTTGCTTCTATTACCCGCTGCCGCTCTGCCTGTATGAGCGAAAAATTTATCATTTCACTATTTTTTCTCTCACGGTTTCGCAAGCATCTGCACTGACGACCCCCTGTTCTTTCAGCAGTGCCAGCACTGAAGCAAGCGCATCCTGCGGATCACACCAGACATCCGGAGCATAGCCCCTGTGATCGACATTTTCTCCGTCCCCATAGAGGAAACGCGTTGACCCAAAGCGCACACCGATGCCGGTATATGGCAATGTAAAGGTGCTGATATTTCCGCAGAGCTGGTATCCCGCCGTGTTGCTGCCGACAACGAGCACATTGTCAAGCGTTTTCAAAAGCTGTACCGCGCCCTCGCCGGACGAGCCGCAATGATCGTCAACCAACACGATGATCGGAATATCATTTTCATACCAGGTCCCGTGGACTTCACGGGCAAAGCAAGTTCCCTCATCTTCCGGCAGCAGACTCTCGCTGTTTTCCGCAGCAAAAAGGGCGCTGTTTTTCTGCGCATACAGCATGGAGGTCTCAATACTGTTCTGCGTTCCGAGGAAACTCTGTATCCACTTTCTCGGCCAACTGTCCGAGCCGCCAACATTGCCGCGCAGGTCATAGATCACCGCTTTGCTCCCGCGTGCTTTTGCCCCTTCCCGAGCATAGCGTGCAAGCATATTATCATATGTGCCGGAAACAAAGCTGCGGAGGGAAACATAGGTAAGACCGTCTTCCTGTATCAGGCGGTAATCCAGCGTGCCGAGGTCAACATCAAGCGGCTGACTCTCCGTCCAGTCAAGGCGATAGATTTTCGCTTTTCCAGAAGAATTTTTCAGTGTGACACTGCTCTGCACGGCGTCCTTCCGCAGCGCAAAAAGCGTCGGCTGATAAACAATGCGTCCGTCTTGCAGAAGCGTCGGCTGCACGCTGACATGTTCATCGGAGAAGCTACTCAATGTCCACCTCTCCCCGTCATTCACCATATAATAGCTGCCGTTGACATCCTTTGAAAAATAGAAGCCGTCGGCAAAGAAGTATTCATATCGCACCTGCGCTTCGATCTCTTCCGCCGCCGGTTCATAAATCATGGCATGCGCGTCGTGCGCAAGCATGAATGCGAGAGATTCCTGCAGTTTTTCTCCCAGCGCAGAAACTTTAATCTCATCATCCTGTGAGGAAAGCCATTGTGTCACAGCGTCCTCTGCTGCGTCAAACTTTTCCTGCCCAAAGTATTCGTAAGCGCCGTAAGCGCTTTGCAGCGTGCGGAACAGCAGGGAAACATCAGACTGCGCCTTTTCCTTCGACACCGTCTCCATCGCGGCATGACCTCGTAAAAGGCTCTTCACCTCGCTCTCGCTCAGCAGCCCTGCCGAGGCGGGGTCATCCGAAATCGCATCGGCAAAATCAGCCGCAGAGGGAACATGCTCCAGTTCTGCGCGGTGAGTTTGTGAAGTCTCCACCATCAAAGAAGAAAGTTCTTCTCCTTCCGGAGCGTAGGAAAAGTCCAACGTCTGCGGTGCGCCGCAGGCTGACAAAAGCAGCAGCAAAACTATTGTGCTGCATATAGCAAATCTTTTTTTCACAAATTATCCCCCTATGGAAAGTGTGAAGGTATCATAGCAAATTAAAAACCTGTTTTCAATCATTGCCAGGGAACGTTCTTATAAAAAAACAGGACGCCCAGTTCGGATGTCCCGTATCTATTTGGCCTACCGAAGCAAAAAACAACGCTTTTGCGCCGTACAAGCGTTTTGCGCAGCAAAACCTTGGCGGAGGGCGAATTCACTTCGCCCGAGCATTTTAATTTCCTGCCGGAATCCAAAAAAGAGGTCACAACATACGTTGTGACCTCTTTTTTGGAGCGGGCGACGAGGCTCGAACTCGCTACCTCCACCTTGGCAAGGTGGCGCTCTACCAGATGAGCTACGCCCGCGGAACAAGATGTACTATACCAGACATTTTTCGCTTTGTCAAGCATAGATTTTAGGATTCTGTTGCAAAATGCAGGGGGCTGTGATACACTTGCCCGGTAAATCGTATTTTTCAGGAGGCAGTCATGGCCACTTTACAGGAAGAGATCTCCCGCCGCCGGACGTTTGCGATCATTTCGCATCCGGACGCCGGTAAAACCACGCTGACGGAAAAGTTCCTGCTTTACGGCGGGGCGATCGCCCAGGCGGGCGAGGTCAAGGGCAAGCGCGAGCGCGCGGCGAAGTCCGACTGGATGGAAATTGAAAAGCAGCGCGGCATTTCCGTCACGTCGTCAGTCATGCAGTTCCAGCACGGCGGCTACTGCATCAACATCCTCGACACGCCGGGACATCAGGACTTCTCCGAGGACACCTACCGCACGCTGATGGCCGCGGACAGCGCCGTCATG
>ULVH01022750.1_pt1 | contig 17044 bp, 8 predicted proteins | sample 1959261 | NCBI WGS metagenome assembly ULVH01 (sample SAMEA4835781, study PRJEB28245) | human gut metagenome | biome: gut microbiome; material: fecal sample | place: Denmark | collected 2008
CTGGACGGCGGGTTCATGAGCCCATGCATCCATCAAATCCAATAACGTAGCGCGCCATGCACCCACTTCCTCCCTCTTAAAACATTCCATAAGCAGAGGCAAAACATCTTCCTTTCCTTCGTAGGCATGCTGAACGGCCCTGGTCCGTTCCCTGTACTGCGCCATTTTGGGTTTAGCTCCGTAATATTTCTTTACCGCCTCCGCAGCCCATTCATTGCTTTTTTCCTCGTGGCACATGGTACAGGCATTCGGAATACCCAACTCTACGCTCAGCAAAGGATCAGGAGAATTGAAAGAATGATCTCTTCGGGGGTCCCGAGCCATATACAGGCTTTCCGGCATATGGCATTCCACACACCGGGCACCCATGCTGGACTGAGGACATGGCGTATGCGTAGCCATGTCAATAACGGGAGCTTTTACGCCGTTTACCGCTTCTCCAGTACCGTGACACCTCAAGCAGAGCGTATTATCTTCTTGAGGAAGCTTCAGTGTTCCCGTATGCGGATCATGACAGTCCAAACAGGTCACTCCCGCCTTGCCCATACGGCTTAACCTCAGACCAGTCTCGCAATAATCCTCATCCCTTTGCATGCCATTGGGCCAGAAAACGCCGGGCTGCACGGGAAGCACCAGTTGGAAATGATTGTCAAAGCGGTCACCTACGGCAAAATCATGATCAAATTCATCCCTCCGGGCATGGCAGGAAGCGCAGTTATCATGAATCTGCTGTGGCGTCAGCTTGTTCCTGGTGGAAATCATGCAACCCGTCCCCGCCTCCGGCTTGTCCAGCAGGGGGCCGTGGCATTGAATGCAAGTCACTCCGGGTTCCGTCCAGGTAGAAGCATACCGATCTTTAACAGGATCATAATTCTTATGGAACAAAGACATGTGGCACCACGCGCACTGCGTGTTCCAATTCATGCCTCGTCCTGTCCAGTGCCCCCAGTCTCCCGGCTGGCGGGACTCCTTGCCGAAAATATCAAACCATTCTTTGCGGTTCACGTCCCATGCAGCGCTCAAGGTATGAAAACCGCCGTCCTTGGCAGGAACCAGATACTGCACCAGGGGAATTCTCCCTGTGGCCCATTCCGCGCGCCAGGAGGTTGAAGACTGACCGTCATGGACCATGCGCCCGTGACCATTCGTAGAGAATTGGAGAATGCTGCCATGAGCGTCCAGCTTCATGTTATGGAACGCTTCAGATTCCCATTGATCTCCCAGTTTGCGGAATGCCCAGGCATGGTCTGAACCGGCCCACTGACGGAATTCCTTTTCATGACATGCTCCGCACTGCATGGAAATAGGCACCTCATTCTGGTCCCAGTGCTCACTGCCTCCTGAAAAAACAACCGGCTGCGCTGCCGCTCCAGAACGTCTGTCCATCCAGGCCTTCACCATTGTGCCCAGTCCGATCAAAGCCCCAAGAACAACGAGGAGAACCACCCATTTCTTCATGGAAGGGCGGTTCACAGGGGCATCAGCAGATTCAGGGGCGGACATGGCGGAAATATTCTGCCATATCATACGCGCTCCACCAAGGAACTTTTACATCAGGCAGCACAGGCCTTGACATGCCCAGTCCGTAAACAGCAGATTATTCCTCCTCTTCCAGGACCTCCTCCCGCATCAGGGGAGTAATCCGGGTCACGGTACAGCGCTCCACACCGCCATTCTCCGTCCGGGTCACCTTGAATTCCAGCCCTCTATAGCCGACAGTATCTCCTTTCTCCGCAGGAGCTTCCAGCAAATTAAGAATCAGGCCCCCTACGGTGTCTATTTCCCCGTCCTCCAAATCCATGTCCATGGCCTCCCCCAATTCCTCAATGCGTGCCAGACCGGATACGTCACAGGAGAAGCCCACCGCATCCCTAGACAACTCCGTCAGCACTTTAATGCGGCCTCGGTCCCAGCCCATTACTTCGGAAAAAACATCCGTCAGGGTCAAAAGTCCGGAAGTCCCCCCGTGCTCATCCAGAATAATGGCAAGGCGCACATTGTCCTTCCTCATGATTTCCACCACATTGTCAAACTTCACCGTTTTGGGAACCTTGGGTATGGCATGAATGTATTCAGGAGTCAGAGCCTTTCTGCGGAACATGATACGGAACAGATCGCGGGCATGCACCATGCCCACCACATGGTCCAGATCACCGCGGTAGACAGGGTAACGCGTACGGCGAGTGCGACGCACAATTTCCCGTATCTGCTCATGTTCCGCCCCTTCTGGAATGGCGTCTATCCTGACGCGCGGGGTCATGACCTGGTGTACATACAGATCATCCAGGTCAAACAAGCCGTCCATGATGCGGCCGGATTCCTGCGGCAACGCCCCGTTCTCATGGCTCTCTTCAATAATATACTGGAGTTCTTCCGCAGAATGGTAGTGGGACTTGGATTCATTACGGTCCACACCCAGCAACCCCAGAAAGAAATTGCCCAGGGCATTCATACCCACTACCAGCGGATACAGACATAGCTGGATCACGTACATGGGCATCGCAATGATGAGGCAAAGCTTTGCGGCGTACTGTAGGGAAAGCGCCTTGGGCACCATTTCCCCAAGAACAATATGCAGGTACGTCAGCACCGCCACGGACAGGATGCTGGCTGCGCCATGAGCCACCAGCCAGGAAGCCCAGCCGTACTGCGCCAACCATTCATGAAGCCATCCGGCTACCGCATGCTCTCCGTACATACCCAACCCCAGACTGGCGAACGTGACGCCAAGCTGCGCCGTAGCAATGTAGCGGTCCTGTAACCGGGGCGTTTTCAATATCTGGGAAACGCGGCGCGCCACCATGTTGCCGGACACACCCATCTGCTCCAATGCCGCACGCGGAGCGCCAAGCAACGCGAATTCTGCAGCCACAAACAGGCCGTTCAGCACAATCAGCAACAGAATAATGAAAACCGTCATCATGCATCCACCCCGCTTTCCATGGCAAATTCATTTTCCTTTCTCTCCGGAGGCAGCAGCAGGATAGAGGAAACACGGTTATGGTCCATCTTTTCCACCACAAGCACGCGTCCGGCGATAATCAGGCGGTCCCCATCCTTCGGAATGCAGGACATGTGCTTGATCACGCAGCCGCCCACAGTAGTGGCGCCATTCATCAAAAAGGGTACCAGGCATTCCGCCTTATGGGCACGCATCATGCCGGGGATGCGCACGGAACCATCCGGAAGGGTTTCCACCTTTTCCCCGGAGCGGATGAATTCCTCATCTATATCTCCCACCATTTCTCCCAGCAGACGTTCCAGCGTCACCAGCCCCACAAACTTACCGTATTCATCCAGAACAAAGGCTTCCTTGGCCCTGTCTTCCCGCAAACGGGCCATCAGCATCTCTACCGTCTGCATTTCCATCACGCATGGCACCTGCCTCAGCATGGAACGGAGATGAGGCAGAATTCCCTTTTCCGCATAAGCGGATACCATATCTTTAATATGCAGCATGCCAATGACAGATTCACGGTTCCCTTCATACACGGGAATATGGGTATGAGGCCTATCTGCGATCATATTCAAAATATCTTCCTGTGTGGCATCCACATCCAGGCAAACAAGCTGAAAACGGGGAATCATAATTTGTTCCACCGTTCGTTCCGCCAGGGACAAAGCGCTGTGCAGCCGTTCATGCTCATCTTCCTCCAACATCCCGCCCTGGTGGCTTTCATCCAGCAGCATATTAATCTCCTGCTGGGAGTGGATGTGCTGATGGCCGCCAGGTGGGAGCCGGAACAGTTTAAGAAGCAACAAACCGCTTCCATTAAGAAAGTCAATGAACCATGCGAAGAAAGCCAGTGTCCATCGCATGGGATAATAAGTATACAAGGCCGCCTGCTTGGGAAACTGAAGAGCCAGGGATTTGGGCATCAATTCTCCAAGAATTACCTGAAAAACCGTCAAGCCTATCAGCACAACAAGAGCGGCTGCAGAATTGGCCATTACGGAGTCCATCCCACCAAACCGCTCAAACAGAGGGAACAGATAGGCGGCCAGTTCAACCTGTCCGTATGCGCCCAGAACCAGACTGGAAATGGTAATGCCGAACTGGCAAGCCGCAATGTAGCGGTCCAGCTCTTTTGTATTTTCCAAAATCTTAAGCAGATGAACAGCCACCCTGCTGCCGTTCTCCGCCATTTCCCGGATCATGTTGCGGCGTACGCTCACTGCGGCGAATTCTGCTGCAACATAAAAGGCGTTGACCAGAATCAGAAAAAGAATAACGAAAGTGACAAAAAGAATCATGTATGGCAGGGGTGTCCGTAAAACGCAACGGGCATCCGCATCATAGGAACCGAAAAAATCCTGTCAAGAACGGGAAACAAAAAAATCTGCCATGCGGAAAGAGCTCCATTCCTTCTGTCCCTTTCCAGCATTCCAAACTTTCTCCTTCCGGCACAGGTAAAAAAATTCCGGCGATCACGCAAGCAGTTGAAGCAACTGCAAAACATCTTTCCAGCAACCGGAAAGCCCCGTTCCCGGAATAACCGGAAACGGGGCTGAGAGTTTAAAGGCTCAACGAAAAACGTTATTCCGTAATGCCGGCGGCTTCTGCTTCGGCAGCCTTGGCATCGCGCAAAGCGGCACGTATGGACATTTTCACGCGTCCTTTGTCGTCAATACCGATGCACTTGGCGGTCACCACGTCTCCGACGCTCACGACGTCCTCCGTCTTGGCGGTGCGGCCTTCGGCCAGTTCGGAGATATGAATCAGGCCATCCTTGCCGGGCAGCACTTCCATAAACGCTCCAAAGGTGGTCGTGGAAACAATCTTACCGGTGTACAGTTCCCCGATTTCAATGGTCTTGAACATGCGGGTGACCAATTCCAGAGCACGGTCCAGGCCTTCCTGCTTGGCGGCGTAAATATGCACGGTGCCATCTTCCTCGATATTGATATCGGCGCCGGATTCGGCCTGAATAGCCTTAATGTTCTTGCCGCCGGGGCCGATCAGTTCGCCAATGCGGTCGGCGGGAATTTTGGTGGTCTCAATACGGGGAGCATTCGGGCTCATCTGGGCCGGAGCTGCAATGGCTTCATTCATGACCTTCAGAACATCCGTACGGCCAGCTTTCGCCACGTGAATGGCTTCCTCCAATATGGAGAGGGGAATGCCGGGCAGCTTGAGGTCCAGCTGGTAGCCTGTCACGCCTTCCGACGTGCCGCAGAGCTTGAAGTCCATATCACCGTAAAAGTCTTCGGAACCGATGATATCCAGCAGAGTTTTGTAAGAGGTGATTTCATGCTGGTCATTCTGTTCCGTCACCAGGCCCACGGAAATACCAGCTACAGGGCGCTTGAGGGGCACGCCGGCCGCCAACAGAGACATCGTGCCCGCACAGACGGAAGCCATGGAGGTGGAACCGTTGGATTCCATGATTTCAGAAGAGACGCGAATGGCGTACGGGAATTCCTGTTCGCCAGGCACGACCGGAGCGATGGAACGTTCCGCCAAAGCGCCGTGGCCGATTTCCCGGCGGTTCTGACCGCCGAAACGGCCGGTGTCTCCCACGGAGAAAGGCGGGAAATTGTAGTGCAGGATGAAACGCTTTTCATTCACGCTGCCCGTGTAATTGTCCATGTACTGGCGTTCTTCCATCGGAGCGAGCGTCGCCAGGCAAAGGGACATCGTTTCACCGCGGGCGAACATCGCGGAACCGTGCACCACAGGAGGCAGCACATTGACTTCCGCAGTCAGAGGGCGCAGCTGCTTGAGAGCCCGACCATCGGCCCGCTTGTCCTTTTCCATGATGGAGATGCGGAAAGCCTTTTTCTGAATATATTCAAAAACCTGTTCCACATCAAAGTCAGTAGCTTCCGGATGGCGTTCCTTGATGGCGGCCTCCACTTCGTCACGCAGGGCCCCTACTTTTTTCTGACGCTCCACCTTGGAAGGGGCGTAAATGGCTTCCTCAATACGATCGCCGGCAATTTCATAGCCGATTTCCAGCAATTCCGGCTTGGCAAGGCAAAGTTCATAAGCGCGCTTCTCCTTACCGCAAACGGCGCGGAGCTCTTCCTGCTTTTCGCAAATGACCTTCACGTTCTCCTGGGCGACACGCAAAGCGGCGATAAAATCTTCTTCCGGCAGTTCATTAGCGGAACCTTCAATCATGATGACCTGATCCTTCGTGCCGGCAAATACCAGATCCAGCTGACTATGTTCACGCTGGGAGTTGGTCGGATTGATAACAAACTGTCCGTCAATACGGCCCACACGCACAGCCCCTACGGGCTCGGCAAAGGGAAGATCGGAAACGACACAGGCGGCGGAAGCGCCGTTAATGCTCAGGATGTCCGGTTCGTTTTCACCATCGGCGGAGAGCAGAAGCGTAATTACCTGCGTATCGTAGAAGTAGCCCTTGGGGAACATCGGACGCAGGGGGCGGTCCGTCATGCGGCACGTCAGGATTTCCTTTTCCGTGGGACGCCCTTCGCGTTTGAAATAGCCGCCGGGGAACATACCCGCCGCAGCGGCCTTTTCCTTGTACTCCACGGACAGGGGGAAGAAGGTTTGCCCTTCCTTGACTTTGGTGGCGCTTACCACGGTCACAAGAACGACGGTATCGCCGCTGCGGACAACAACAGCACCGTCCGCCAAACGGGCCATCTTGCCGGTTTCAATCGTGATAGGATTCGTACCAACGTTGCATTCAACTGAATGTATGCTCATTATATTTTTGTCTTTCAATCACCCGCAGCCTCATCAGCCCATCCAGGCCGGCTCCGGGCGGGAAGCCTGAATGGCGTCAGGTACGGGCAGTGCCTCAGGAAGATGTTATCCGCAACAGTCCTTTCCCAGAAACAGAGGGGGAATACTGTCCACGCGGCAGGACGCGCATCCCAGATGGATCAAACGCTCCGGCCCAGTCTTACCGGCTTGACAGCCTGTGAAAATCCGAAAATTTCTCAAGGCATGCCCGACAGAAACGTTTCGGGAAACGAATCCCCGGACGTCGAATGAGAGCATAATCCCTGTCAAGGATAATGCAAGCAAATAGTTTGATAACCATAGCAGTCCATTTCCTTCCAGGGCTTTAAATATTCACCCGCATGGGGAGAAAAGGTATTTTTCCCATCTCACCTTCATCCATTCAATATTCTTCGCATTCCTGATTGAAATGCATTACTCCAAGCAAAATATCCGGAAATGTCCGCCTTCCCTTCTTCACAGGAGCGGAAATGCAGAATTTAAGGGCGGGCTGAGTATTCCTGCCTGACTCCCATAACAGCCGCCCACTGCTTTTTCATCCATATTTTCCTATTCTTTGCGCGGCTGCATCATACCCGCAATACCGGACTTTCCGTCCCCAGCAAACATTTACGCAGGAATAAAGGGGCAGTCATACCAACAAAAACAATCTCCACACTCCAGAATATCTTCTTTCACAAAAAGACAGGCCTTTCAAACTCTCCTGACCAAAACACAAATCCACAGTCATCCGCCATGCCCCCTTCCATGACAACGCTACCACGCCAGTCCCTCCCATAAAAACAACGGCCGCTGCGGAAAACCGCAACGGCCGAATCAAACGGGAATATGCTCCGCCTTTTAGCGGCGAAGGCCAAGACGCTGGATCAGACTCTGGTACTGGGCCAAATCTTCACGCTTGACGTAATCAAGAAGCTTGCGGCGCAGAGCCACCATCTTCAACAACCCGCGGCGGGAAGAAACATCATGTTTATTCGTGCTCAGGTGTTCGGTCAGGTGGGCGATGCGCTGGGTCAGGCGGGCAATCTGGTAGCTGGAACTACCGGAATCCTTTTCATGCATCTTGAATTCCTGCAAATTGATTTCGTTACTCATAAGTGTTTTCCTTGAATGTATTTAGCTCGTGGCAGCGGCTAATCGACACTGTGAGGGCGCCAACTATGCATCATCCAGCCCCAAAAGCAATTCAAATTTCGTCATCCCGGGGAATTTGCCTTCGGTCCCTGGGAAAGCGGCCCCTCTCCATTTTCCCAGGTGTCCCAGACTTCGCGGTCCTTTTCCGTCACGGGGCGAACCACACGGCAGGGATTACCCACGGCCACTACATTGGCGGGGATGTCCTTCGTCACCACGCTGCCCGCGCCTATCACGGAATTTCTCCCAATACGCACGCCCGGGGCAATCACCGCATGACCGCCTATCCATACTTCATCCTCAATGGTAATGGGCAGAGCAAATTCCAGCCCCTGTCGTCTCAGCCCCGGGTCTACGGGATGCCCGGCAGTATAAATGCCCACGTTGGGACCTATCAGCACGTCATTGCCGATGGTAACGGCAGCGCAGTCCAGCACCACGAGATTGAAATTGGCATACACGCGGTCCCCCAACCGTATATTGGAGCCGTAATCACAACGCAGCGGAGGTTCCAGATAACACCCCTCTCCCATTTGGCCGAAAAGCTCCCGAGCCAATTCCCGGCGCAGGCTTTCATTTTCCGGAGCGGACTGGTTATAACGGAAAACAAGCCGGCGCGCCCTGAGCCGGGCGGCAGCCAATTCAGAATCCTGGGCATGATATAAACGCCCGGACAGCATGTTATTCCAGTCCTTCGAGGCCATTGGATGAAGAGGGGGTCACAGCGTCCGCCTCAGAAAAAGGCAGCCGCCCGTTTTTCTGTTCTCCAACAGACGGTATGGCGGCGGCATCTTTTTTTACGGACGTTTCCGATTTTACAAGTTCCTTCTTTCCGGAGGAAGCTGAATTTGCGCCAGCCACCGGGGCTGCGGGCTTGTGCACCGTCCGGAATATTCCGGACGGCTTTTGTTGAAGCTCGTGAATATTCCAATTTCCATCCCTGACAACCACACGGGTTCCTACGGGAGCTATTTCAAAGAGATTTTTCGCAATCAAGTGGGGAACACGGATACATCCATGGGAGGATGGATGACCGGGCAAGTACCCTTCATGAATTCCTACAGCCCCGTTCACTCTCATGAAATAGGGCATCTTGGCAGGTTCAAACCTCTCGCCGGGGCGGGGGGAATCCCTTCGTATATCCCCATCCCGCAATTCTCCGTCCGCGTTAATAAACGCACCGTAATAGGAATGATGGTCTTCCTCCTTGGAAGCAATGAGGAAGTAGCCGGAGGGAGTCATGCCGGAACTTCTTCCGGAACTGATGGGGGCATACGCAATGCGGTGCGTCCCCCGGTAGATATACATCATCTGCTTTTTCTTATCCACTACGACCAGCAGCTTTCCGGGCAGCGACGGATCATCTTCCCACTTGAGCAGGTGCCCCGGAATAGTTCCCGTTTCTTCAAAATACCCCGTCATTTCTTCTACCGGAATATGGGAAGAGGGGACAGGGGAAGACTCCCTTCCCGTGGTACCGCAGGACGAAAACAAAAACGGAACACACAGGCAGGAAACCAACGGATGGAAAAGGGATAATTTCATCTCAATAAGTCGCATCACTGCGTTAGACAGCTGGAGGCCGGAAAAAAGAACCGCTTTTTGACAAAACTGTCAACTATCAATCAAAAAAATCTCTTTTCCTTTACTCCTGCCCTCCGTTACCACATCCGGGCGCGCCTGCCGCGCTCCCGGCCGTTCCCGGTTCCGCGGAGCAGGCCATGGGACCAAGCCTCCGCAAAGGTTCGTGCGGCATCCGCCGTATGGGAATGCCCGTCATGCACAGGGCTTTCCGCAATGGCTCCGCCTACGCCGGGAGGCCTGGACCTGTACAACTCCAGATGCTCCACGCCTCCCGGTTCCTCTTCCCCACAGAAGCCTCGCGCCTTTTCCTGGGTGCGGGCATGAAAAAAACTGCGCTCCAGCAATTCCCTCAGCGTATTAATGCCACGCCAGACATCCGTGGTTCTGGGGACGACGCGCACATTCACCAATCCCAGCCTCCCCATATTCTCCACATAAGAAATGCCGTGCGCATCCCTCCGTGCAGCATCATGAGGCAAAAGATGGAATGTTACCGCCACACCATGATTTTTCTCCCAGTCCTTCATTTTTTCAACGTAATGGGCCAGGGGCTGCTGGCTGGCGGCATAATGGTCCAGCCAGTGGAAACTGTCTCCCATGATCTGCACAAGCCAAATGGCCGTATGGTCACTCAGCCCCAGATCCCATGCCGTGAAAGTGGGAGCGTCCGGATCAGCCTCAAACTCCACCCCTACCCGCCCCCGCTCCCGCAGGGCCATGATACGGCTGCCGTAAATACTGCCTTCTTCCCCTGTAGCAAAAGCCTCCTGCGGCGTTCCCGGATACTCCTGCTTCATGGAGGCGCCCATCACCCGGGCCATCCGGGCATACCATCTCTTCTGCCCCGCATCCAGAACCACTCCGGTCTCCCGTTCCAGAGAAAGGAAATACTCATCCAGTTCCCTGCTCCATCTGCCGCGCCCCGGCAAAGTGTACTCATCCTGGTCAAACCAGCTGAAAAAAAAGAATCTGAAATCCAAGGGGGAAAGCTCGCTTTTGCCCATGTTTTCCATGGCCTGGCGCGTCAGTTCATAATTCACTCCGTACCGTCCGCCCTCATGAGTGCTTTCCTTCAGAATAAAACCTCCGGGGGGAACTGTATTGATTGCCCCCGTACGGATTTCCCTGGCTCTCCACGGAGCATGCACGGAAACATACGCCAGCTCGGAAACATGGAGAAACTGCATGGTTCCCCCTCGCAGATTAGTCCCCACCTGCACATCGCTCCCATTGGAGAAAGCCAGGCGGCTGCGCGCCAACGTACGGGGTTGCCATTCCCCCTTTTTTTCCACGCCGGACAGGCTCTTGATTCTCTCTCCCAGCCGGGCCAGGGCCACATCCATCGCAGAGGGGTTGGGCGGCACGTAATCCAGATGGTCCCAGGCAAAATGCAGCTTGGCCAGTTTCTGCTGGGCGTCCGGCAGGCTTTTATCAATGATTCCGCAATGAAAATTGGACCGGAACAGGCTCATATCCAGCATCAACATGGCCACATACGTAGAAATGCCCAACTGGCGCGCCTTCAGGATGTCATTCCTGTACCACAGCCGCTCATGCAGCCGCCGCTGCGCCCTGTTCAGGGAAAAACGCTGGAGCTGACCGGCTTTATTTTCTATCCAGTACAGGTGTTCCAGCCTCCAAAGCTGGCTGGACAGGACGGACTGCCACGACAGGCTCCATGATTCCGTCAAATGATTAGAATTTTCCATACTCCTCTATTAATTCTTTCAACAGGGCTCCTTCCCTGGTCATCCCCTTCTGGGCCTCCGTCCCCTTGTCCAGGGGAAGGCGGTATGCCAGTGGATCGTTCAGCACGTGGGAAACGAACCGGAGTGCCTGCACCATCACGGGATCAAGCAGATCAAGTTTTCCTTTCAAATAACTCTCACGCACGCCCAGTTCTTCATACATCCTGATTACATCCTCCATGAAGCATCCCACAGCCTGTCTTCTGTTCCACCACCATCGTTCCTGGGCATCCGCATCCCCCAGCGTTTCCAAAATCCGACCCAGGAACCGGGTACGGCTCGCCCGTGAATCTTCCGGGGAAGGTTCCTCTCCGGCTCCCGTAAAACACTCCAGCGGAATATAGGAATCCCGTTCGGACACCGCAGGCGCTCCCCGGCTGTCCAGATAAACGCCGTTCCATGCATGTACCACGTAGGGCGCGCGTGCCTGCCGTACGGGACTTTCCGGAATGCCCGGCATCAGGCGCACGGTATGCCCCGGGTCGTCCGGGTCACGGTAAATCACGCAGTTGGCATACATCGCGCGCGCTTCCTCCGGCTCAGGAAGAAAGGGAAGCATGCCGCCTCTCAGTTCCTCCTGCCTGCGGTCCAGAACACCAATCAGGGAAATGGCCTCATCCAACGGGAGTTCCCGGTTCCAGACAGACGTCACCCCCCCGGGAGCCGCTCCGGAATCAATCCGGTAAATCTTCCCTTTCCAACTAACCCCGGATTCCGTAGCTTCCGGTCGGCCTGCAAAATCCCGCCTCACCGCATCCAGCGTCTCCACAGCCCGGACCACATCCAGACGGCTACGCCAGGCGGCAGGGGCGGGAACGCCACGCCTGACGGAAAAATCTTCTTCCACATACAGGGGCGCTTCCAGAATGGGTTCCGGAAGATGTTCTCCCAAAGCCTCCAGGGAAACATCCTTCGCGCGCAGAGGTCCCAATCCGGTCCGGAACGGCTTTTTCACCAAATGCAGGTACAGGCCGGGATGTTCCGGATCCGGACGCCAGGAATTCAGCTGGGGGAACTCCTGAAGCGCCCGGGACAGTTCCTTCATGCGGCTTTCCGCCAGCCGCTCCATCCTGCGTACGGAACCGCCCGCGTATCCGTCCAGCGCGGACAGGGAACGCACCAGTCCCTCTTTCACGTGATCCGGAACGGTAAACAACAGCCGTCCGGACATCAGGCTGTGAGAGTACCGCTCCACCATGGGGAGGCGGACCTCCCCTCCGGCCGGCTCCCAGGCGCGCTCCGCCCGTATGCGTTCATTCATACCAACCGTCTCTCGGAGCATTCCCATAAACTCGGCAGTGTCCGCATCCTCCCTCAGCGTTTTCTTCAGCAATCCGGCCCGGCGCACCAATTCCTCAAGAGGTTCCGGAACCCTGTCAGGCATTGCGGCCCCGTAACGCGCCCAGGAAGCCACCGTTTCCGGTACGGTGTCATGATCCAGATGGGCAAAAAAATACTCCTTGGACAGCTGGGACAACTCTTCAATCAGTTCCGTTTCCCCTGGGAGCTTCCTGCGGCGCGGCACACGTTCCAAATGTTTCAACATCTCCCAAGCGCCTTCCGGGGAAAGCTGATCCGTGCGCATCAGCCGGTCCCATACGACTTCCGCCTTGTCTTCGATCAAAGCCAGGGGATTGGCCGTATTATGAAGCCTCAGCCGGTGCATTACCAACCCCTTGGCTGAGGAAACGGGCAAATTATCCGCATCCACGCCCAGCCTCTGTACGGAACCCACATACTTTTCGTGAATATTCATGCGCTCCAACAGGGCATCACGGCTCATCAGCGTTTCAGCGGCAAGGCGCCCCCGGCCCGTCACCTCCAGACGATCCCCGGACCCCACCGCTCCGCGCACGCCGTAACCAGCTTTCAGCATATCCGCCACCGCCATGGCCGTCAGGCTGTCATACAGGCAGGGGAGCCGCCCCCCCTGCACGTTTTCCAACCCGGTGGTCAGCCTCAGATAATTGGTATCCCATTCCGGCCGCCCGTTATGGGCATGCCATTCCCAGCTACGGATCAAATCCCTCTTAGCCGAGCAGGCGGCAGAAAACATCATGGAAACATTGGCCATCAGGTCCGCTTCCGCCGCCTCCCGAGAAGGATGCCAGTCCGACCACCTTCCGTTGGGATACTTTACTCTCCACAGCCTTTCCGCCCCTTCCCCTCCGGGTGAGGACTGGAACAGGCGCGGGGTCAGCAGGAGAAGACTCTCCACCGCTTTCCGCGTCCCCGGATAAATACGCGGCGAAACCTGTTCCGGACCGGCATGCAGCCGCGGAGCATCCAGCACAGAGGCATAACGGGCCACGTTCTCCGGCGCCACCTCCAGAAACCGGGCCAGCAACCGCCCGTAACTCTCCACGGGCGTATAGCCGCGCCCCACATGCACGTCAAATTCCTTCATGTTGGGAAGTACGTGGTACAGGCTGTTCACATCCGCCTGGGTTCCCCATACCATGCGGTTCATCTCCCGCAGCTCAGGGCTTACCCCATGGCGTTCCTCTCCGCCAAGAGAAGCCATCATGCCGCTCATCCTGGCCAGGGCGGAGGGAAGGCCGTCCGGATTAAAAGATTCAGACAACAAATCCGGAGCATTCAGCAATGCACTCCCTTCCTCCAGCCACCGGCGCGCCCTGCCGCAGGCGCCTTCATCCCGGCAAAACGACTTCCATAAACGAAAAGCCACATGCCCGGACGCCTCTTCATGCGGCACGCCGTGTACCCGTTCCATCACTCCTTCATAAACATTGGCTCGTGTCCGCAGATCCATATCCTCCGTAACGGCGTCCCAGTCCCTGCCGGAAAAACCCGCACGGCGTCCCGCCTCTTCCGGATAAGCCAGCAGCAACATCCTGTACGGCCGATAGGAGCGCTTCTTCAGCCTGTCCGCCACAAACGCTCGGCGCAAAGCATCCGCATGAATATCATATTCCTCCGCATTCCTTAAACGCCATGGGATTTCCCGTCCGTTCCTGTTCCGGACCAGACCCAAATCTTCCTCTTCCATACGGCCCAGAGTCTCATACCAGGAAGAAAGAGCCTCCTCTACGGAAGGCCGGCCCTGCGTTCGCTTCATCTCCACACCGGGAGCCGGTTCCGCCGCATAAACAAGCTGCCCGTCCGCTGCGGCGGCTTCACCCACGCGGGGCAGACCGGCACGCAACAGCCACTTGGTTCTGGCCGTAACATAATCCGGATGAGGAAAAAGCTTTTTCAACACCGCTTCCGATTCGGGGAAATCCCGCATCTTCCAAGGCTTTGTACGTACAGGAGAAGGCAAATCCAAAAAATCTCTCACATCCTGTTCCGTCTTCAAAAAAGGCTCTCCGGCTTCATCCAGGGCGCGAGACCACTCCAAAGCCTTCCTGGAAATGTACAAAGACCCCCACAGCGGAGAATTACGCAGGGACTTCTGCAACAATTCCCCGGCACGGTTTACATCCTTATCCTGCAAAATCCTGGAAACCGTTTCATCCGGAATTCCGAATACTTTCAGAGGAGAACCGTCTCCAAGCAGCATTCCGGCATGTCGGAAATGGTTCAGAGCGACCTTTCCCGCGCCTATCAGCAGGAAAGGCATCATCATGACGGCCTCCCTCAACTGGTCATCCGCGGAAGCCTGTCTGGCCTTCCATCCCTCCCAGTCCACACCAGACGCCTTATTCGTAAGAGCTCCCACGCCTTCCTGAACGACCATGGGCGTCAACTCCATCAATTTATTTTCCGCCTCCATCTTCACGGCATCCGCCGCAACGGCTCCCATTCCGGAAAAAAACGCACCAGGATTCCCTGATGCGGGCCTCATGGCCCGGAACGCCCGCATTCCCTGCCCCAACATCTTCTGGCCCAGTTTCGTCATTCCGAAGGAAAGCAAGGTATTCACCCCGCCGGAGACGACAGCTCCCCCCATCTGGGCATCAAACACGCCGTCCGGGTTCATGCTCCGGGCCTCCGCCATATGGCGCCCCGTCTCCCCCGCCATCAACATACCAAGCCCGGCAGGGCCGCAAAACGCCAAAGCCGTGGACGCTCCCTGCTGGGCCATGTCCACCAGCATCTCCCGGAACCAGGGGGAATCCTTTCCCCCACGCAGCGGGGCAAACTCCATCCTGGCAAAATTCCTCAGTTCTTCAAAACTCCGGGAATAATTGTCCAGCGCCTCCTTTTCCCGTCCCTCCGGCAGGAGCCATGCTGCGCCGTTTACGGCCAGCTGGGCCGCATTCTCCGCAACCTCTGCCGCACCGCGTTTAAGCGCCCCCCCCAGGGCATCCCGAAAGGCGGGACGGGAACGCAAATAGGGAGCCATCATGCGGAACACCTTCTGACGGTCTCCATCCCCCAGGGAAGCCAGGCAATCCACGGCGCGTATGACGTCCGGAACTCCGGCAACGGCTTTCCGGTTCAGCTGTATGGCGGGAAAACCTTCCTTCACCGGCTCCTCACTGGCTACCAGCCCCTCCAATCCCTTGCGGATGATCCCGGCGGCATCCGCCAGACGGTTCCTGTCATCCAGAGCATCGGATACGGCCCTGCCTTTCAATTGTCGCGCCACAACCTGCAAATCTTCCGGCCATGCGGAAATGGCTTCCCTTCCCCGTTCGTCAGGAACCGTTCCGCCACCGGACAGAGCACGTTCATACTCTTCCTGGTATAATTCAAACAAAGCCTCCCCCCGGGAAAGGCGTACCTGATTGTGCATGGAAACTGCCACGAACAATTCGTCATCAGACTTGCCGGACGCTCCATACTGCCGCGCCACCTGTTCCCGGATACTCTTCCAGTCCCTCCGGATGCGTTCACGGGGAATCTCGCCAGAATCCGCCACCCAGGACTGCATGATGCATGCGGCAATTCTTTCCCGGTCCGCCGTCCCTTCCGGATACATCGCCTCCGCTTTCAGCCTCACTTCCCGCGGAATGGTCATCACATCCCCCGTCAATACGCTATTCCAATATTCTTCCCTTTCCGACTCCCGTTCCGGGAATTTTTCCGTGCCGGAAGGTACGGAAAACACTGCGTTCCCTTTCCGAATATGGCTTTCCCCCACAGTTCCGGGAACCGCTTCCGGAAAACTCCCTTCCAGCGGGAGCGCCCCTGTCTGTTCCTTGGTTCCATTATCTTCCATCATCACTTTCCTTCTTTTCCTTATTCATATCTGAAAACCCCACCCAGCCGGCATCCTGGAGGCGTTTCTCTTTCTCAAAAACCTTTTCCATCTCCGCAGCCGGCTGCTCCGGGGCCCTCTTCACCGCCTCTGCCAATTCCGTCTGGACACGCTTCCATTCCTCTGCCGCACGGGCATCCTCAGGCGGCCCCCATGCGCCATTCCGGAACATGGCGGACAGGCGACGGGAAGCAGCGCGGCGCAATTCGCGGGGTATGCCCAACATCACCTCGCGCCGCCGGAGAAGCCTTTCCACCTGAACGGCAGGCAAACCTGAAGTGGCCACTTCTATCAGGGCGTCAGCATCTTCCTCCCCTCCGCAATCCTCATCAATCAGCGAGGTCATGCGGCACAACAGCATATCGTCCTCCGGAATGCTGATACCGGAAAATTCCGCCGTCTGCCTCCGGTCACGGGAAGCCGTATAACGCCTTAGCTGCTCGGAACTGATCAAGCCATGCTTTTCAGCATTCGCCAATCCGTCATCCCGCAGCAACCCGCCGCCGGACACGGTGGCCGCCAGAGCATCCGCATAACGCCGCTTCAACTCCCCATACGCTGCCGCAGCCTCTTCCGCCACCTTCTTTTCCTCCGGAGTTTCCGGCATCTTCTCCTGCCGGGAAACGATGCTTACAGCGGCCGCCGGATCACGGCGGACCTCCTCCACCGCCCGGTTCAGCGCTGCGCGGG